>Ga0190271_10000825_pt1 | contig 16484 bp, 9 predicted proteins | sample Popmic356T_FD_133747 | JGI IMG/M metagenome (GOLD analysis project Ga0190271, IMG submission 133747) | Populus adjacent soil microbial communities from riparian zone of Weber River, Utah, USA - 356 T | ecosystem: Environmental > Terrestrial > Soil > Riparian zone | place: USA: Utah | collected...
CGCGGCAGCAGACGAGGCCGCGGACGCCAAGCTACTCACCAACCGTGTTGGCGGCATCGCCAAGACGATTCGCGCGGCGCAATACAAGCAGCACAAGGCCGACAAAGATCTCGTCCCCGACGTGATCCCCAACACCGCGCAGGCGGTCTACGTCTCGGGAGCGACCTCGTGGCCGCGCACCCTTGTCGCGGTCTCGGAGCAGCCCGCGGAGGACATCACGCCCATCGTCATACTGTGGATCCAGGACGGCGTTGGCGACGACTACCAGATGCGCAGTTGGGCGCACATGATCCCGGGAGCGACACTTCCCGCGATGGCCGGACCCGCAACGGGCGCCGAGCAGCTCGCGCTAGACGACACCGATATCTCTCCCACGCCCGCGAAAGTGCTTGAGGACTACGTGACGCTCCTACAGGAGGGCACGAAGAGTGAGCTCAACGACCAGTTCGCGCCGGACTCGTACAGGGATCAGCTCTTCACCGCGAGGACCGTGCTCACGAAGGCGGCCAAGAAGGCGAAGGGCACGTACAAGGACGAGATCACGGTTGACGAGGAACAGGCGTACGTCATGCAGACCGCGGACGGCGGCGCGCTGGTCTTCGCCCCCCTCACGATCAAGTCGACCTTCACCGTGAAGGGCGCAAAGGTCTCTGTGCCCGCGGCGGACAAGGCGTTGCTCAAGGGCAAGCTCACCACCAAGGTGGTGCACACCTACCTTGACCCGATCATCATTTACATCCCCGGCCCCGCGATCGGCTCCAACCCCGGAGTCGTCGCCGCGGACCACAACCTCGTGAAGGTGGCCCCCAAGTGAGCGTCCCGTCCATGAGAGGCGTTGTCGATCTCGCGGCTCTCGCCGCGCAGGCCCGACGCTCGGAACAGGGAGCGCCGAGCGGCACCATTGAGGTGACGGAGGATTCGTTACAGGAGCTCGCGCAGCGTTCTCTTCAGGCTCCGGTCTTCTTGGTGTTCGTTTCGGCGTCCTCGCCGGCGTCGGAGGATCTCGCGGCTCGGCTCGCACGGGTCACCGCAGAGGAGGGCGGGCTGATCTCCGTCGGCGTGTGTGACGTCGACGCACAGCCCGCGATCGCGCAGGCACTGCAGGTCAATGCCGTGCCCACGGTCATCGCGCTGCTGGGCGGGCGCCCCGCGCCTGTGTTCCAGGGTTCGGCGGACGACGAGCAGTTGCGCGGGGTTGTACGACAGATCACTGAGGTCGCGCGCGAGGCTGGCGTTGCCGGGGCCGAGGCAGGCGTCGAGGGCGAGGCGGCGGCGCCGGAGCCAGAGGAGCCGCCGTTGCCGCCGCTCCACCAGGCCGCCTACGACGCTATCGAGCGCGACGACCTGGACGGCGCGGTTGCCGCATACGAGCAGGCAATCAAGGAGAACCCGCGCGACTTCGAGGCTAAGGCGGGGCTTGCCCAGGTGCGCCTCATGTCCCGCGTGAGCACCGCGGACCCTGCGGCGGTGCGCGCGGCCGCCGCAGCGTCGGGCGGGGGCACAGATCGTGCGAGCGTCGACGCCCAACTCGCCGTCGCCGATCTCGATGTGCTGGGTGGGGCCGTTGAGGACGCGTTTGCGCGTCTCCTCGACGTTGTGCGTGCCACGACCGGCGACGAGCGTGACGCCGCTCGCGAGCGACTCGTCGAGCTCTTCGACATCGTGGGCGGCGAGGACCCGCGAGTCGTTGCCGCTCGCCGCTCGCTCGCGGCCGCGCTGTATTGAATCGCGGCTGTACTAGGAGCTTGCCGGCCGCAGAATCACGGCGCCGAGGGGGGGCAGGCGCAGCGTCGTCGACGCCGGCTGACCCTTCCAGCCCTTGGTGGACGCCTCGACGCGACCCAAGTTGCCAACGCCCGAACCCCCGTAAAGGCTCGAGTCCGTGTTGAGCAGCTCATCCCAGGCCCCCGCACGCGGCATGCCGAGGCGATAGCCCTCGTGAGGCACCCCCGCGAAGTTGACGATGACAACCACGGGCGTGCCCGCGGAGTCGTAGCGCGCGTAGGCGAGCACGTTGTGCTCTGAGTCGTCGGCCTCGATCCATTGGAAGCCGCCGGGATCGCTGTCACGTTCCCACAGCGACGGGGTCTCCTTGTACACGCGGTTGAGGTCGCGGACAAGGTCCTTGAGGCCCGCGTGCAGGCCGTCCTCGAGGTGCCACCAGTCGAGCGAGCGACCCTCGGACCACTCCGCCTCTTGGCCGAACTCGCAGCCCATGAAGATGAGCTGCTTGCCGGGGTGGGTCCATTGGTATGCGAGCAGCGTGCGCACGCCCGCGACCTTCTGCCAGTGGTCCCCCGGCATCCTGCCAAGCAGAGAGCCCTTGCCGTGCACGACCTCGTCGTGGCTGATGGGCAGCATGAACTGCTCGGAGAACGCGTACATCATCGAGAAGGTCACGGTGTGGTGGTGGTACGAGCGGTTGATAGGCGCCTCAGAGACGTACCTGAGGGTGTCGTTCATCCAGCCCATGTTCCACTTGAGGCCAAACCCAAGTCCGCCCGCGTTGGTTGGCGCCGTCACGCCCGGCCAAGCGGTTGACTCCTCCGCGACCATGACGATTCCCGCGTTGGTGCGGTACGCGACGGCATTCGCCTCTTGCAGGAACGCGATGGCGTCGAGGTTCTCGCGGCCGCCGTGGACGTTGGGGCGCCACTGGCCCGCCTCGCGCGAGTAATCGAGATAGAGCATCGATGCCACGGCATCGACGCGCAGCCCATCAGCGTGGAACTCGTCCAACCAGTACGACGCGTTGGCAACGAGGAAGTTGTGAACCTCCGGGCGGCCAAAGTCGAAGATGAAGGTACCCCAGTCTGGCTGCTCGCCGCGGAGCGGATCCGGGTGCTCGTAGAGAGGTGTGCCATCGAAGCGCCCGAGCGCCCACTCGTCCTTGGGGAAGTGCCCAGGGACCCAGTCAAGGATGACGCCGATGCCCGCCTGGTGCAGGGCGTCGACGAGCCCGCGGAAGTCGTCTGGTGAGCCGAACCTCGAGGTGGGCGCAAAGTACGAGGACACCTGGTAGCCCCACGAGCCGCCGAATGGGTGCTCCATGACCGGCATGAACTCGACGTGCGTGAACCCGAGCTCCTTAACGTACGCAACCAGCTCCTTCGCGAGCTCGACGTAGCCGAGGCCTTGGCGCCACGAGCCAAGGTGCACCTCGTAGACGCTCATGGGCGCCTCGTGCGGGGCGTGGTTGGGGCGATCGGCCATCCACGCGCTGTCCTTCCACGTGTACGCGGACTCCGTGACGACGGAGGCGGTCTGGGGCGGACGTTCCGTGGACTTCGCCATGGGGTCGGCCTTCTGGCGCCAGCGGCCGTCCTTGCCGAGGATCTCAAACTTGTACGTGGTGCCCTTACCCACGCCGGGAATGAAGAGCTCCCAGATGCCGGACGCGCCGAGCGAGCGCATCGCGTGGCTCGCGCCCTGCCACATGTTGAAGTCGCCAACCACGCGCACCGCGCGCGCGTTGGGGGCCCACACGGCGAAGGCGGTGCCGGTCACGTCGCCGAGCACGGAGGGGTAGCGCTTGATGTTGGCGCCGAGCACTTCCCAAAGCCGTTCGTGGCGACCCTCGCGCAAGAGGTGCAGGTCGAGCTCGCCAAGGGTGGGAAGGAAGCGGTAGGGATCGTCCGTGGTGACCGGATCGCCGTCGTAGGTGACGTGGACGCGATAGTCGGGCGCGTCATCGGCTGTGAGAGTGGCCTTCCACACACCGTGGTGCTCATGCTCCGCGGCCACGGTTCCGTCGAGCGTCTCGATCTCGACAACGGACGCGAGGGGGCGCAGTACGCGAATGGTGACAACGCCGTCGGCCACGTGCGGGCCGAGCACGGAGTGGGGCTGGTAGTACGTGCCGGCAGCGACGTGCGCGAGCACGCCCTCGTCGACGCTACCCACGACGGACCACCAGCCAGTAAAAGGAGTGAGGGGCGAAGGTCAGTCGGAGGGTTCCGTCATCGGCGACGTCCTGGAAGGGAGTCTTGTGCACGATCGTGCTCACCTTTCTTCCAGCATGTTCAGGCAGGGACAGCAGGCCGGAGGCCTGCCGCGTCGAAAAGTTCATCGCGACGAGCACCGACTCTTCTGGGTGGGTCCTCAAGAACGAGAATACCGATGGGTTGTCGCAAGGGACGTCCTCATAGCCGCCATCACTGAAGGCAGGGTGCTGCGCTCGTGCGGCAAGGAAGCGTCTCAGCCAGAACAGCAAGGACGTGTCCTGGGCGAGCGATGACTCGACGTTGACGCCGTTGTAGTGGTGGACGAGCGACTGCACGATCGGCAGATAGAGGGCGCCGGGATCGGAGTCCGAGAAGCCTGCGTTGCGGTCGGGCGTCCATTGCATGGGCGTGCGAACGGAGTCGCGGTCGGGGAGCCACACGTTGTCGCCCATCGCGATCTCGTCGCCGTAGTAGAGGCACGGGGTGCCGGGCAGCGACAGGATGAGCGCGTGCGCGAGTTCCATCGCGTGGCGAGAGTTGTCGAGGAGTGGTGCGAGGCGGCGGCGGATGCCGGTGTGCGCCTTCATCTGTGGGTGCGGCGCGTACCACTCGAGCATCTGGTGGCGCTCCTCGAGGCTCACCATCTCGAGCGTGAGCTCGTCATGGTTGCGCAGGAAGGTCGACCACTGCCCGTTGGCGGGAGGCACCGGGGTGTCGTGAAGCACCGTCCGCAAGTGCGTCGCGTCCTCCGCCTTGATCGAATAGAAGATGCGCGGCATGACGGGAAAGTGGAAGCACATGTGGCACTCGGGGGCGTCCTCGGTGCCGAAGTACTCCGCGGCCTCGTGCGGCGGCTGATTCGCCTCAGCGAGCAGAACCGCACCCGGCGCCTCGCGGTCGACGAGTGCGCGCAACTCGCGCAGGAACGCGTGCGTGCGTGGGTCGTTCTCTCCCGCGTTGCCCTCGTCCTCGAACAGGTAGGGCACGGCGTCGAGCCGGAAGCCGTCGATGCCCTTGGCGAGCCAGAAACTCGCGATGTCGAGCATCTCTTGCTGCACCGCTGGGTTCTCGAAGTTGAGGTCGGGCTGGTGCGAGTAGAAGCGGTGCCAGTAGTACTGCTCGCGCTCCGGGTCCCACGCCCAGTTGCTCGTCTCGACGTCGGTGAAGATGATGCGAGCGTCGAGCCACTTGTCGTTGGTGTCGTTCCACACGTAGTAGTCGCCGTATGGACCGTTGCGGTCGTGACGCGAGGCCTGGAACCACGGGTGTTGATCGCTCGTGTGGTTCATCACGAGATCGATCGTGATGCGCATGCCGCGCGCGTGGACCTCGGCGATGAGCTCCTCGAAGTCGGCCATCGTTCCGTAGCGCGGGTCAATGGCCTTGTAGTCGGCCACGTCATAGCCGCCATCGCGCAGGGGCGACGGATAAAACGGAGGGAGCCACAGCGCGTCGACCCCGAGCCACGAGAGGTAGTCGAGGCGCTTGATGAGGCCGCGAAGGTCGCCCATGCCATCCCCGTCGTCATCCCTGAACGCGCGCACGAGGACTTCGTAGAACACCGCGGTGCGATACCAGAGGGGATCGGTCGTGAGGTCGCGCTCGCGCTTGGGAAGTGACTTGAGCTGGCGCTTCATGACCGTCTCACCGTCACCGCGTGGGCGAGGGTCGTGCTCGGGTCGAAGCGCACAAAGAACTCCCGGCCCCACTGGAACGACCCCCCGGTGACCGCGTCGTCGACGGTGAGCACGGCGTCGTCCGTGAAGCCGATCGCCCCAAGGTCGAGCCACACGACGCCCTCTTGCGCGTGGTGAGGGTCAAAGCTCACCACCGTGATGACGGTGTCGGCCCTGCCGGTGGGTGACTCCTCTGCGCTGAGGTGACGAGAGAAGCACAGCACGTTGGGATTGGAAGCTGGGTGCACGGTGAGCCCTCGCAGTCGCCGCACCGCTGGGTGCCGCGAGCGCAGGCGATTGAGCGAGGTGAGGAGCGACTCGATGCCGTACACGTCCGCGTGCGCCCAGTCGCGCGCCTTGAACTCGTACTTCTCGTTGTCGATCTGCTCCTCGACACCAGGGCGCGGCACGTTCTCCACGAACTCGTAGCCGGCGTAGATCCCATAGCTTGGGGCGCCGGTCGCGGCGAGCACCGCGCGCATCCGGTACAAGGGAGCGCCGCCGTGCTGCATGTCGGGCGTGAGGATGTCGTGCGTCGTTGGCCAGAAGTTTGGCCGCATGTAGAACGAGGCGTCTCCGCTGATCTCCTCGAGGTACTCGGCCATCTCCGCGGCGTTCTGCCGCCACGTGAAGTATGTATAGCTCTGGTGGAAGCCGATCTTGCCGAGCGTGTGCATCATCGCGGGCCGCGTGAACGCCTCGGCGAGGAAGATCACGTCAGGGTGGTGCTCGGCGAAGTGGGCGAGCAGTCGCTCCCAGAACGTGAGCGGCTTTGTGTGCGGGTTGTCGACGCGGAAGAGGGTCACGCCTGCATCAACCCAGTGCTCGAGAACCTGACGAATCGCCTGGTAGATGCCCTCTGGGTCGTTGTCGAAGTTCAGCGGATAGATGTCTTGGTACTTCTTTGGGGGATTCTCCGCATAGGCGATTGTGCCGTCGAGTCGCGTCGTGAACCACTCGGGGTGCTCGGTCACCCACGGGTGGTCAGGGGAGCACTGCAGCGCCACGTCGAGCGCGACCTCGAGGCCGCACTCCCTCGCGCGCGCTGTGAAGTTGCGGAACTGGCGGAGCGTGCCGAGTTCGGAGTGGAGCGCGTCGTGGCCGCCGTCCGGCGACCCAATCGCGTACGGACTGCCGGGGTCGCCAGCCTCGGCCCTGAGCGAGTTGTTGCGCCCCTTGCGGTACGTGGTGCCGATGGGGTGGATGGGCGTCAGGTACACCACATCGAAGCCCATCGCCGCGATCCCAGGCAAACGCTTTGCGGCCGTGGTGAAGGTGCCCGACGCCCACTCGCCCGTGCGCTTGTTGAGGCGCGCGCCCTCCGAGCGGGGAAAGATCTCGTACCAGGCCGACGCTAGGGCACGTTCGCGTTGCACCATCAGCGGGTAGTCGGCAGACACCGTGACGTACTCGCGCAGCGGCGCGGCGGCGAGGATCGCGCGGACCTCTCGAGAGAGTGCGGGGGCGAGGCGCGACTCTGGATCGTGGAGGCCGTCCTTGAGGGCGGCTATCGCGTCGCGGAGGACCTGCTGTCGCGCTTCGGGGCGGCGCACCTCGTCAATCGCGCGAGTGAGGACCGCGACGCCTTCGTCGAGCATGAGCTGCACGTCGACGCCTGCGTGAATCTTCACGCGCGCGGCATGAGCCCACGTGGCGAAGGGGTCCGACCATGCCTCGACGCGAAACGTGTGGAGCCCCTCCGCGTTGGGGAGGTAGATCGCTTCCCACCGGCTGAGGCCCCACTGCGTGGCTCCCATGGGGAGCGACTGGGTGCGTCCAGATGGCCGCGTGATGACGACGTTGGCACCCTCGGAGTCATGACCCTCGCGGAAGATCGTCGCGGTGATCGGCACCGCCTCGCCCACAACCGCCTTCGCGGGCCAGCGACCCCCTTCGAGCACGGGGCCCACGCCCACGATGGGGATTCGGCCCACGGACGGTACCTGGGGCGTTGCCATTCCCCGAAACTACTAGTGATTCCGCCCCGCCGGTACTTCCGCGAGACGCGAGCCACAGCGTCGGGCAGGAAAAGGCCTGTGCCCGACGCCGGGGAGAGTCAGGTGCTTGCGCGCACCACGAGCGTGGTTGGCAGCACGACGGACTCTGGAGCCTGACCGTCGATCACGCGGAGGAGGAGGTCGACCATGTTGTCGGAGACCTGGTCGAACGGCTGGCGCATCGTCGTCAGCGGCGGCTCGAGCGTTGCAGCCAGGCCGGAGTCGTCGAAGCCGGCGACGGCGACATCGTCAGGTACACGCTTACCGTTTCGACGCAAAGTTGTCATCGCGCCCGCCGCCATGAGGTCGGAGGCCGCGAACACCGCGTCGATGTCTGGAGCGCGGTCGAGGAGGCGCTGCATCGCTACCGCGCCCGACTCGGTGGTGTAATCGCCGTGCTCGACGAGATCGGGATCGAAGAGGTCGCCGAGCTCCTCTTGGAAGCCAACGAGACGGAACCTGCCGCCGGGGGTATCCGCTGGTCCGGTGATCGTGGCGATGCGCTTGTAGCCGCGGTCGAGGAGGTGGCGGGTCATGATGCGAGCGGAGCCGATCTCGTCGACCTCAACGCTCGGGACATCCTCGCTGCGGCCGAGCACGCCGCCACACGCGACCGTGGGCACGTGGCTCTTGATGAGTGAGTCGAGCAGCGGCTCGGACTCGTGCGAAGACACGAGCATGACGCCGTCAACGTGGCCCCCTGAGACGAACTGAGCAACGTTTTCACGCTCAGCGGGGCTACCAGCGACGAGAAGGACGAGCGTCATGTGGCGGCGAGCGAGCGACTCCGCCGCTCCGCGCAAGAGGATGGAGAACGTTGGATCCGCGAAGAGAAGGTGCTGCGGCTCAGTCAGCAGAAAGGCGAGCGAGTTTGCTCGCCCTGTCGCAAGCGAGCGCGCATGGTGGTTGGCGTGGTAGCCCGTTGTCTCGATCGCGGCCTCGACGGCCTCACGGGCCTCGGGGGACACCCAGTGCCCGCCATTGATGACGCGCGAGACAGTGCCGCGAGAGACCCCGGCCGCCGCCGCGACATCGCGAATGGTTGGCTTGCGCTGCTTCGTTGATGACGCCACAACCCCGAAGCGTAGCGTGCGCAACCGCTCTAGGTCCGCTTTTGGCTGTGCACGGTCACAGACCGGTAACGAAACAGGTATCAATTCGGACACGATTGCAAGTAAGCGTTTACACTGGGACCGGTCACAGTGATGAAATGTGAGAATGAAGTGCCGGGGTAGTCAGAGGGCTGCCCCTTGATCCAATGGAGTGTCATGACCTCGCCAGCACCCTGGCCTGCCGTCCCGGGAATCGCCTACGGTGGCGACTACAACCCCGAGCAGTGGCCGCGTGAGACGTGGCGTGAGGACGTCGTCCTCATGCGCGAGGCTGGCGTGAACCTTGTTTCCGTAGGCATCTTCTCGTGGGGCCTGATCGAGACGGCCGAGGGCATCTTTGACTTCGAGTGGCTCGACGAGCTCCTCGACCTCCTTCACGAGAACGGCATCTCCGTTGACCTCGGGACCCCCACGGCATCGCCGCCCGCATGGTTCTTCAGCGCCTACCCGCACGCGCGTGCAGTGAACAAGGAGGGCGTGCCCATGGGCTTCGGCTCTCGAGGCATGGCATCTCACAGCGCCGCGGAGTACGTCAAGGCGATCGGCACCTTCTCGAGCGAGCTCGCTCGGCGCTACGCCGACCACCCTGCCGTCGTGATGTGGCACGTCCACAACGAGTACGGAGTGCCCGTAGGCGAGGACTATTCCGAACTCAGCGTGGGCGCGTTCCGCGAGTGGCTGCGCGCTCGCTACGGAACGCTCGACGCGCTCAACGCTGCGTGGGGCACGGCGTTCTGGGGGCAGAACTACGGCGAGTGGCACCACATCACCGCGCCCGGCCGTGCGCCCTCGACGATCAACCAGGCGCAGAAGCTCGACTTCATGCGCTTCACGGACGCCGCGCTGCGCGAGTGCTACATCGTCGAGCGCGACGCGATCCGCGCATTCGCAAAGCAGCCGATCACCACCAACTTCATGGCGCACCAGTCGTTTACAACTGACTTGTGGAAGTGGGCGGAGATCGTCGACATCGTCTCGAACGATCACTACCTGACTGCTGCTGACGCCGAGGGCGAGATCGGCCTCTCGCTCGCAGCCGACTACACGCGCTCGCTCGCTGGCGGCAAGCCATGGATCCTCATGGAGCACTCGACCTCCGCGGTCAACTGGCAACCACGCAACGTCGCCAAGCTCCCCGGGGAGATGGCGCGGAACTCGCTGTCCCACTTTGGCCGCGGCGCGGACGCGATCCTGTTCTTCCAGTGGCGCGCCTCTCGCGCGGGAGTGGAGAAGTTCCACTCCGCGATGGTCCCCCACGCCGGCACGGACTCGCGGGTGTGGCGCGAGGTCGTCGAGCTGGGCGCTGCGCTCTCCAAGGTGGGCGAGGTGAAAGGCTCCGAGGTCCGCGCGGACGTCGCAGTCCTCTATGACCTCGAGTCCATCTGGGCCCAGGAGTTCGAGTGGCGCCCCTCAGAGGATCTCGATCCCCGCGAGCGCATCCGCGCATACTACGAGCGGCTTTGGCGCGATGGGCTGACCGTTGACCTTGCCCACCCGAGCGCAGACTTGTCCGGGTACAAGCTCGTGGTGGCCCCAGCGTCGTACCTGCTATCTGCCGCCGACGCCGCAAACCTCACCACGTACGTCGAGCAGGGCGGCACGCTGCTCGTGTCGTGCTTCTCCGCGATCGTCGACGAGCACGATGCAGTGCACGAGGGCGGCTTCGTTGCGCCGTTGGGCGGTGCGCTCGGCCTCACCGTCGAGGAGTTCCTGCCACTACGCGAGAGCGTTGTCGTGAGCGCGAGCCTCGATGACGGCACCGAACTCGCCCCCACGGTGTGGCAAGAGGACATCAGGCTCGAGGGCGCGGAGGTCGTCGCGACCCACACAAGCGGCCCCGGCACCGGAGAGCCGGCGGTGACGCGCAATTCTCTCGGCAAGGGATACGGCTGGTACGTCGGCACCGTGTTGTCCGTCGCCGACCTCAAGCCCGTGCTTGCGCGCGTCTATCAGGACGCAGACATCGCGCCGTCAGGACTTCCGGAACGCGTGGAGGTCATCACGCGCCGCGGCGAAACAGAAGATTTCGTCATCGCGATCAACCATCGCGACGACGCCGTGACGCTAGCCGTCACGGGTGAGGACTTGCTCTCCGGTGACACGCTCACCGGGGAGTGGGAGCTCGGGGCGGGAGACGTTGCGGCGATCCGCACGGCGCCCGCGGCCGAAGGGGGTGGTCGCTGATCGTCGCCACCGCTACAGAGCGCAGTGCGCTCGGCAGGAAACCACACAACTGAAGCGGGACCCCGAGTTCCGCACACCAAAGTCGCAATGACGCGCACCACCTAGGGCGCGCAGTGCGGCAATAACCCTGGAAGGAAATTCCATGATTAAGAAGATCGGCATGGGCGCCGCAGTCGTCGCGGTTGCCGGCCTGCTGGCAGCGTGCAGCTCCAGCGACCCCGAGACCCCTTCGCCCTCCGCGGAGCCCTCGGAGACCACCCCCGCCATCGATGGCACCGGCGTTACCCTGACCATCTGGGTTGACGAGAACCGCCAGCCCGCCGTCGAGGCCGCAGCGATGACCTTCGAAGAAGAGACCGGCGCCACCGTCGAGCTCGTCGTGAAGAACTTCGAAGACCTCCGCGCTGACTTCATCGCCCAGGTTCCCACCGGCGAGGGTCCCGACATCACGATCGGTGCTCACGACTGGCTTGGTGGCCTCGTGACCGCCGGTGTCGTTCTTCCGGTTGACCTTGGCGACAAGGCAGCTGAGTTCGAGAAGGTCGCCGTCGACGCGTTCTCATACGACGGTCAGACGTACGGCCTGCCGTACGCCACCGAGGCCGTTGCCCTCATCTTCAACACCGACCTGGTTGGCACCGAGGCGCCCGCCACGTGGGACGAGATGATCCAGATGGGCACCGACTCCGGCGCGGAGCGTCCGTTTGTGATCAACGTCAATGCCCCCACGGGTGATGGCTACACGATGTACCCGTTCCAGACCTCCTTCGGGGCCCCCGTGTTCGTTCAGGACGCATCAGGCTCGTACACGACCGAGGTCGGCATGGGCGGCGCACCTGGTGAGGCCTTCGCCACCTGGCTCGGCGAGAACGGCGACAAGGGCACCGGCATCATCTCCGGTGACATCGACTACGCGACGAACAACACGCTGTTCGCCGAGGGTAAGGCCGCCTACACGGTTGCTGGACCTTGGGCGATCGCCGACCTGACCGCCCAGGGCGTTCCGGTGGCAGTGGCTGCTGTTCCGTCTGCCGGTGGAGAGACTGCTTCGCCGTTCGTTGGTGTGCAGGGCTTCTATGTCAGTGCTCAGTCCGAGAACGCGCTCATCGCGAACGCGTTCCTCACGCAGTACATGGCTACCCCTGAGGCGCAGTTGGCTCTGTACGAAGCCGACCCGCGTATTCCTGCCATGACGTCGGTTGCGGAGCAGGTCTCCTCTGACCCGATCGTCGCCGGCTTCGCGGCCTCCGCGAGCTCGGGTGTCCCGATGCCGTCCATCCCCGAGATGGGTTCGGTGTGGGACCTCTGGAACGCTGCTCAGATCAAGATCATCACCGGTGCGGACCCCGTCCCCACCTGGAACACGATGATCGAAGACCTGAACGCTGCGGTCTCCGGCTAGTTAGCCGGTGGGTGGGGCGGGACGCAATCGCGTCCCGCCCCACCTTCCCGCCGCATTAGCGGCACAATGAATTTGGGACTAGCCCGGGAGAGCAACGATGCCATCCACCACCGTGGACACCCCTGACACCAGGACACCAGAGGCGCCGCACGCGCGGCGTTGGACAGGCCTTGGTTGGGGATTCCTTGCCAAGCTCGCCCTGATGATGCTGGTCAACGCGTTCGGCATTGCCGCGATCCTCTCCGCGGTTAACGCGGAAGCGTGGGGCATCCTCGTGGCGCTCATCGTGCTGCTCGTGGTCGCGGACTTCGTGTACTTCACCAAGCGCACGGTCCCGCTCAAATACATCTTCCCCGGCCTCATATTCCTGCTGGTATTCCAGCTTTTTACGATGGCATACACGGGTTACGTTGCGTTCACGAACTACGGCACGGCGCACAACCTCTCGCAAGAGCAGGCCGTGGACGCGATTCTCATCCAGAACGAGAAGAAGGTCGACGGGTCACCCAACTTTCCGCTGACGATCATCGACAACCGCGGCGAGCTCGGATTCGCGATCGTCGACGGCGACGTGGTCAGGGCAGGCACGGCCGAGCAGCCGCTGCAGGATGTTCCCGACGCCGTCATCGAGGGCGGTCGAGCCACCCAGGTCCCTGGATACGAGGTCGTCCCGACGTCCGAGATCTACAGCGACCAGCAGCTGCAGAAGGATGTCATCATCCTCCGCGTTCCTGTCTCGGACAACGCAGACGAGGGCTCGATTCGCACCCAGGACGCGACCAACGGCGCGATCTACCGCTCCACGATGGTGTGGGACGAAGAGGCTCAGACCATGACGAACGTCGACACGGGCGTCGTTTACTACGCCGACCAGAGCGTCGGTTCATTCGTTGCCGAGGATGGCTCGACCCTTCCCGTCGGTTGGCACGTCGTGGTGGGCTTCGAGAACTTCGTCAAGGCGTTCACGGACGAGAACTACTCGGCGTCCCTGCTCAAGGTCACGGCGTGGACCTTCGCCTTCGCCTTCCTTACGGTGCTCTCGAGCTTCTTTGTGGGCCTCATTCTCGCGATCATCTTCAACGACGATCGCATCCGCGGCCGCAAGATCTGGCGGACCCTCTTCATCCTCCCGTACGCCTTCCCCGCGTTCATGACCGCGCTGCTATGGAAAGGCATGCTCAATCGCACGTACGGCGTCGTCAATGACTGGTTCTTCTTTGGCGCGGACATACCCTGGCTCTCGGATCCGACCCTCGCGCGCTTCTCCGTGCTCATGGTGAACCTCTGGCTGAGCTACCCCTATTGGTTCCTCGTGTGCACGGGCGCGCTTCAGGCGCTCTCCAAGGAGACGATCGAGGCCTCGCGTATCGACGGTGCAGGCGCCAGCCGCCAGTTCCGCTCGATCACGCTCCCGCTGTTGCTCATCTCGACCGCTCCCCTCGCGATCGCATCATTTGCCTTCAACTTCAACAACTTCACGATCATCTGGATGCTGACCGGTGGTGGGCCGCCCATGCCAGACAGCAATACCGGGCTCGGCTATACGGACCTACTCATCTCCGCGATCTACAAGATCTCCGGTGTGCAAGGAGGTAAGGCCGACTACGGCCTCGCGTCGGCGCTATCTGTCCTCGTGTTCATCATCGTCGGTGTGGTCTCAGCGATCGCGTTCCGCCAAACCAAGAAGCTTGAGGAGTACTAGCCATGGCCACGACAGCTCCCGCCAAGACTTCCGGCTCTCGCGTCCCGACCAAGCGCACTCGTTGGGTCCGCGAGGTGGCCTGGAAGTACGTTGTCGCCGTCATCGTGGTCTTCGTTGCCGCGTTCCCATTGGTGTACATCTTCTCCGCATCGCTCAAGGTGGGCGGCTCGCTCTCTGGCACCTCCCGGCTGTTCTCCTCGGTGAGCCTCGAGAACTACCAGGCGCTCGGCGACACCAAGTACTGGACGTGGATGGGGAACACGCTCGTGGTCGCCTCCGCGACGGCCATCGGCGCCACCATGATGGGTGCCGCCGCCGCCTACGCGTTCTCGCGCTTCCGCTTCAAGGGCCGCCGCACGTCGTTGACGGGTCTGCTCATCATCCAGATGTTCCCGCAGACCGTGGCGTTCATCGCCGTGTTCCTTCTGCTCATCTCGCTCGGCAGCGTCGTGCCCGCTCTCGGCCTCAACTCGAAGATCGCGCTGATCTGCGTCTACCTCGGCGGCGCGCTCGGAGCCAACACGTTCCTGATGTACGGATACTTCAACTCGGTTCCTACGGAGATTGACGAGTCCGCGAAGATCGACGGTGCCACACACGCGCAGACGTTCTGGCGCATCATCATGCCCCTCGTAACGCCGATCCTTGCCGTCGTTGCGCTGCTTGGCTTCATTGCCGCCTTTGGAGACTTCATCCTGGCCAAGGTCATTCTGACGAAGGAAGATAACTGGACCCTCGCGGTGGGCATGTATGGCTGGGTGTCTGACCAGTTGACGGCGCGCTGGGGCATCTTCGCCGCAGGTGCGGTCATCGCGGCCATCCCGATCCTGGCGCTGTTCCTCACGCTCCAGCGCTACATCGTCGGTGGCCTCACGGCCGGGTCCGTGAAGGGTTAGCGACCGCGCAATGACACGTTCCACTTCTTGGCGTTCAGTCTCCCCAATCCTGGGAGCGGTCACAGTGCCTTTGGGCGCGGAGGGTTGGCGATTTATCGACGGCTTCGTTGCGGAGCCGGTGCAGTAACGACAAGCCGGGGCAAGGATGCGCCGGCCGGGCAGGAAACCTACGAAAGGACACGAGGGCAATGAAGACCTCTTATCGACTGGGAGCGGTCACAGCGGGAGCCACGGCTCTTGCGGTGGCGGCGACGGTGCTGGTTGGCGCCCCCGCGCTTGCCGACGACGGACCCGTGGAAGCGGGCATATACGTGGAGAAGGTTGACGGCCTCTCCGCAGACTTCATCAGGGGAGCGGACATCTCGTCCGTGATCGCTCTCGAGGAGTCTGGCGTGGTCTTCCGGGACGCGAACGGCGACGTCGCGGACGTCTTCGACGTCCTCGCGGACCACGGCGTGAACTACATCCGCGCTCGCGTGTGGAACAACCCGTTCGACTCCGATGGCAACGGCTACGGCGGCGGCAACAACGACGTCGCACGCACGCTCGAGATCGGACAGCGCGCCACCGAGGCGGGCATGAAGCTGCTCGTCGACTTCCACTACTCGGACTTCTGGGCGCACCCCGGCCAGCAGCCCTCGCCCAAAGCCTGGGTGGGCATGACCCTCGCGGATCGCACGGACGCGCTCCACGACTTCACGGCCGCGACGCTGCAGACGCTTGAGGATGGCGGCGTTGACGTCGGCATGGTGCAGATCGGCAACGAGACGAGCGCGGGAGCCATCGCGGGCGTGACCGGCTGGGCAAACACCGCCCAGCTGTTCCAGGCGGGCTCCGAGGCCGTGCGCGAGGTGCTGCCCGACGCTCTGGTTGCGGTGCACTTCACCAACCCTGAGCAGGCGGGCGCCTACGCGGGCTATGCGCAGCAGCTCGACAACTACAACGTCGACTACGACGTCTTCGCGTCGTCGTACTACCCGTACTGGCACGGTTCGCTCGACAACCTGACCAACGTGTTGTCCAACGTGGCAACCACGTACGACAAGCAAGTCATGGTCGCCGAGGTCTCGTGGGCATCGAGCCTCGTTGACGGCGACGGACACGAGAACTCGATCCGCGCATCGAACATCACCGACGACTACCCCGCCACGGTGCAGGGTCAGGCCACCGCGGTGCGCGATGTCATCGAGGCCGTTGCCAATGTTGGCGCGGCCGGCATCGGCGTCTTCTACTGGGAGCCCGCGTGGATCCCCGTTCCCGGCGACACCCTTGCGGAGCGCCAGGCGCTGTGGGAGGAGTTCGGCTCCGGCTGGGCCGCGTCCTACGCGGGCGAGTACAGCGCGGATGCCGGAACGTACTACGGCGGATCCTCGTGGGAGAACCAGGCGATGTTCGGCTACAACGGCACCCCGTTGGAGTCGCTCAACGTGTGGAACTACGTCTACACGGGTGCGACGGCGCCTCGCGAGGTCGTTGGCATTGAGTCGCCAACGATCACCCTCACGCAGGGTGACCCGATCTCCCTGCCCGCGACGGTCGAGGTCACGTACAACGACACCTCTACAGAGGAC
>Ga0190271_10000826_pt1 | contig 16475 bp, 20 predicted proteins | sample Popmic356T_FD_133747 | JGI IMG/M metagenome (GOLD analysis project Ga0190271, IMG submission 133747) | Populus adjacent soil microbial communities from riparian zone of Weber River, Utah, USA - 356 T | ecosystem: Environmental > Terrestrial > Soil > Riparian zone | place: USA: Utah | collected...
AGGAAACGCCCCGACAAAGGTCCCGTCTATTCCGGGACCCCTGTCGGGGCGATCGTAGTTCCGATACCTCGGCTGGTATCGGGTTTAGCCGTAGCAGGTGCGCGGAGGCTCCGGGTAGGGGTTGGCGGCCTGCGTGGCTCCGGACTTCTCGACGAGATCCGCCAGTCTTGCATACGCCTTGCTATGCCTGTCTAGAGCGTCGCGGAGCCGCTGAGCGTCCGCCGGGCCAGCCGACTCGCGGAACAGCGGTGGAACGGCAGCGAACACGGCGGCGGCAGCGGCGTCCATCTGGTCGCGCGCCTCCGTGATCGCCCCCGATCTCGACGTCCGTACGTCGAGTGCAATACCGAACTCGGTCGCCCAGGTAGAGAGGCATTCGAGGGACTCGGCGCGCTCGCGGGTCTGCTCCTCGACCCGCTCGTTGGTGCCGATCGACTGCCACGCGGACCAGAGGACGACCCCGAGCATCAGGACGATGATGAGGTCGCGGACGCGGTCGAGGGCGAGGGCTCCGCGCTCGTCCATCTTGTTGCTGAGGTCGTCCATCTTCGCGTCGATCTCCTTCGTGAGGGCTCGGGTCTGCCAGACGGCTCGGGCGAACCAGCCGACGAGGTTCCCGGCCGTGAACGCGATCGCGGCGACGAGGAGGTCAGAGATCATCGGGATCGTCCTCCTTCCGCCGTCGCGGCTTCTCGTCGGACCGGCCGAGGAAGTTGACGACAGCCCCGACGACGGCCCCGATCGTCGCGATCGTCGTCGGGGAGAGGTCCATCCCGAGTTGCTTCCCCCAGACGAGTCCGGCGACAGCGATCGCCCCGGCGGCGATGACGACCCACTGTGGGATTCGCTTCACCGACCATCTCCTCTACTCGCGAAAGTTTCGGCCGAGACCGATTCGGGACAGCGAGAGCATGTCGGGGGTCGCGGCGCGGCCGGTTCCGCCGACTCGGGTCTCGTGGGTCTTCCAGGCGGCGACGGTCCGCTTGCCGACGTAGCCGTCGACGACGAGCCCGGCGCCGTACTTCTTGTTGAGCGCGATCTGGATGTTGCCGGTCCCGTGGAATCGCTGGATGTCGCCGAGGTCGAGCCCCTGCGCGATCCGGAACTGCGACTGGATGATGCCCAGGTCGGAGACCGCCGAGGGCGACGGCTTCCACGCGGGGACCTGGCCGGGCATCTTCTTGTCGCGGATCTTCTGCGCGATCCCTCGGAGCCGGGTCGAGTTCGTGTGGACACCGAAGTGCATCTCGTCCTTGCGGGCGATCCGGTAGTTGCCGCCCCAGCGGATCGTGCCTTCGAGGTCGGTGAGGATCTTCTGGATCGCGGCCGTCTGCTTCGCCGAGAACGTGCCGGAGGGCCCAAGTGGGTGCTTCGGCGCGTTGAGGTCGATCGCGGTCCCCGACGCGTGGTTGGAGAGTTCGTCGGAGCCCCTGATGTCCCGGTAGGCGTAGCCCCACGACCACGACTTGTTGATCTTCTCGACCTCCGCGTTGAAGCGTTCGCAGAGGTAGTCGAAGACGACGTGGACGTCTCCGGCGGCGACCTTGCCCGTGATCCAGGAGAGGGTCTCTAGGTGCGCCGGGGGCGCCGGCCACCCGTTCTGAGAGACGGCCATCAGTCGTCCTCGTCCTCGGGCTCTAGGTGATCCTCGGGCTCGACGGGCTCGGGGGCGTCGTCGGCGTCGGGGTCGACGAAGAAGGGAGGGTCGCCGGGCTCGGGCTCGGTCGCCTCGGGGTTCATCTCGGTCACGTGTGCTCCTTCGGGCATGACGAAGGGCCCCCGCCGGTCGACGAGGGCCCTTCGAGATCGGGTGGGTCAGGCGGGCGGCTCGACCGGCTTCAGCGCGAGGACGAGCGGCTGGACGGCGGCGAGGATGTCGGCGTCACTGATCACGTCGGTCCGGGCCCCGGTGTCGGGGTTGAAGTCGGGCCGATAGGTGTCCTTCGCGTACTGCCACTTGTCGCCCCAGCCGGAGGTAGCGACGAGGTTCAGCATCTGGTCGGCGACCCACTGAGCGACCGACGACGGGATGTCGACGTCGGCAGAGGCGGCCTCCTGGGCGACGGCGGCCTGGACGCGGCGCGCGAGCGACGACGACTCGGCGGCCTGGATGATCGACATGTACGACATGGGCGGTTCCTTCGTGGGGTTGAGGGGTGGTCAGCCGAGGAGGGGGAGGAGGTAGAACTGCATCCCGTTCGGGGTCCGGGCGGTGCCAGAGTTCTGCCAGATCGACACCTGCATCCGGTCACCGACGGCGATCTCGATCGGGGCGAGGAGGGTCGGGCCGGTCGAGTTCCCGAGGGCCTTGGAGTGGAGGGCGATGTCGTTGATCCCACCCATCTGGGCGTCGTTCTTCCAGACCTGAACTCCGCAGCCCCAGTCGTTGACGGTGTCGGCCGCCCAGGAGGCTTTCGCGAACACGAGGTAGGCCCCGGCGGCTCCGGCCTGACACGTCCAGGTGCCGGTCGACGAGTCGTAGGTGAAGCCTCGAAGAATCGAGTTCGACCAGATCGTCGGGGTCGCCTCCGTGCCGAGACGGACCCCGGGCGCGCCGGAGTTCGCGGTAGCCCGGTAGGTCGAGACACCGGCCTGCACGCGGCCTTGGCCGGACACGACTCCGGCGGCGCTTCCGGACAGCCCGGCGAGCCGCCAGACTCCGTCGCCGTTGAGGTCGATCAGCGGGCCCTTGCTGTCGGCCGCCTGCGACTTGATCGAGGCCGGGTCGGCGTTGAGCGCGGCGAACCCGTTGGTGGCTGGCGGCGGGTTCCCGGCGGTCGGCGGGGTGATCGGCGTGACGGTGCCGAGGTCGGTGCCCCGGATGCCCTTGGCGAGGTAGTCGACCCACGTGAGGGCGGCGGCGCCGAACGCGGCGTAGATCCCGATCCGGTCGGCGAGGTCGACCCGGGTCGGGTCGGTGATCTCGGCTTCGGGGGCGGCTCCGCCGACGATCGCGGGGAACATGCCCTGCCCGAGGGTGACGGTCGTCGTCGGCGACGCGGCGGTTTCGTGGGTGCCGTTGGTCGCGTTCCGGTCGGCCCACGTGTAGGCGGTCTTCAAGACGTCGCCTGCAAGGTTCGGGCGGGCGTGCCGGTAGACCCGCGTGTCGCCGCCGTTATGGTCGACTTCGAGGAGTTCCTGATCGTGGTTGTCGCCGTTTCGGTTCACGGCGAGGAGTTGCTTGGGCCCGACGCTGTCGCTACCGGCCCGCGTCATGTCGGCGGTAGCCCGACGGACCCAGGTCGAGGAGCCGGGGTCGGCCTCGAAAGCCCAGAACTTCGTCGGGGCGCCGACAGGGTTCAGGTAGAGGTACTGCTTCGCGGATCCGGCGCCGAGCATGAACCCGATGGCGTCGCTCGCGTATCCGCCGGTCGGGGCTCCCGGTAGGAGCGCGGACGCGGGGCCCGGGGTGACCGTCCCGTTGAGGGTGTAGGTGCGGGTCCTGACTCCCGTGTCGCTGGTGAAGACGAGGACGACGTTGTTTGTTCGGTCGGGGTTGACTCCGACGCCCATGTAGGAGAGGTCGGACATGGTCCCGATGACGTACGTCTCGACGACGGTCTCCCAGGTGGGGTCAAGCAGCAGGAAGACGTAGTCCTGGGGGCTGTGGTTGATTCGGTAGCCGAAGACCCACACACCGCCGGTCGCGTCGTCGCGCCAGACCTGCTCGATTGAGACCCGGTTCGGGTCGCCGCTGGTGCGGGGGACCCCGTTCAGTCTGCGCTCTGGGCCGACGAATTGCTGGGTGGCGACATCGAACTCCTGCCATTCGACGAGGCTCGACCCGCCGGGCAGCCACGGGTTCCCCTCCTGTTCGAGGTAGAGGATCGACCAGGAGTAGTCGGGGACCTCGATCGTGGGCCAGCCCTGGGTGACGACCGGGGCGACGGCCGGGTTAGGGATCCCGGCGCGCATCACGAGGTCTCCGCCGAGTTCGCCGTAGCCGTTGATCGACCAGTCCTGCTCGACGTTGAGGGAGCGGGCGTTGATGTGGGCGTCGACGGTCGCGGCGGAGCCGTCGGCGGGGAAGGTGATCGTGCCGCCGTTGCTCTGCGGGATCGTGATCCCGGTCTCCGGGTTGATGGTGATGTTCCCGACCTGGATCGAGCCGGTGAGGATGAACCCGGCGACGAGGCGCGCGGTGACGATCTCGGAGACCTTCGAGGGGTCGAGGACGCCCGGAGTGATCGGGCCGGGCGCGGCGGCGCCGACGACGTTCCTCGCCACGGTCCGGACGTAGTAGATCGTGTCGAGCGCGAGGGGCTCGGAGGTGACGTTGCCCTCCTCGTCGGTGACGGGCGCGGAGACGATCACGAACACGGCCGACCGGCTCGATCCCGAGAGGGTCGCGGCGCTCGGGACGAAGTCGGGCTCGGTGGAGATGTGGAAGTCGAGCGTCGTCGTAGCGGCGTACTCGTCGACGACCTCGACGACGAGGGAGTCGATCGTGCCGTGGACCTCGACGGCCGGAGAGGAGGCGGGCGGCTCCGTCGGCTCAGCGGGCCCGGGTGGGTTTACGATGCTTGACCCGTCGATGGTCGGCCGGACCCCGGGTGCGTCGAGGACGGTCGAGAGGTCGTCGGCGACGATGATCGGCACGGGCGGGTCGTAGAGCCCCTCAGGGAAGGAGGCGCGCATCCCGTACGGGATCGGAACCTGCGCGATGTCTCCGGCGTCGGTCTCCTCGCCGAGGACGTCGGCGGTCTGCGGGAAGGAGACGAGGGCGTAAGCGTCGGTGGCCGGCTGAGTCCCGACGACGATCCAGACGGGGTCGTCTTCGTCGACCTGGACGCGGAGCGGCTCGGTGAGCGTGAGGGTGCCGGGCGTGAGTTCGGAGGCGAGGTCGTAGGTCTCTCCGGCGCCTTCGACTACCTCGGCGTCGGTCGCGCCGGGCGTGACGGTGTCGACGGTGTAGCGCTCCCCGAGGATGTCGACGACGACCCCGATCCCGGTCGTCTCGGAGGTCGCGGCGTCGGTGGTGTCGTCGGCGCTGTAGTCGGTGAAGTCCGTGACGTCGGCGACCTCGACTTCGGTCGCCCCGGCGGCGGCGAGAGCGGCGGCGTTCGAGCCGCGCTCCGTGATGAGCACTTCGGTCAGGAGACCCTCAGTTGGCACGGGCGATCTACTTCCTCTTGACGGTTCGGGTGCGGAGGGTTCGGGTGCTGTTCCGGCGCGACGGCGCAGCGGAGACCCAGCGGTGGGTGCCGATCGACATGTCGCCGGAGGTCCCGAGGGGGATCGACGCCTGCTCTAGACGGACAGCCATCGAGCCCGACTCCCCGAGGACGGTGACGATGTCGTCGGCGTCGAGGTGGAAGATCGGGACGGAGGCGAACGTCGGATTGCCCTCGAACTGGTCGGAGCCGGAGAGTTCGAGGTCGGCTTTCCACTTGACCTGCGCCAGCGTCGTGTACGCGTCCTCGGCGATGACCTTCGGGAGGAGCCGGGCGACGCCCTTCCGGGCGAGCGCGGCCGGGGAGAGGATCCCGTTGGCGATCTGGCTCGTCGCCTGCGGTTGGGTCGTCGTCGTGACGGTCGAGCCGCTCGCGGTCTTCGTCGTCGTGGTCGTCTTCTTCCCCGACACCTGGACGAAGTTGTTCACGGTCGTGAAGTCGGTCGACGATGCGGCCTGCGCGGTGAGGTAGGGCAGCGTGATCTGGCTGGTCGCGGGCTTCGTCCGGAGCGTGGCGTAGCCGTCGCAGGAGTAGATCAACTGCATCCCGAGTTCGGCCGAGGCGATCTTCGAGGCGACGGCCCACGGGGAGGCTTCGTCGGCGAGCCCGACGGCGTACGCCTTGCTCAACCGTCGGGTGCCGGTGCCGAGGTTGAAGCGAAACTCGCCGGTCTTCTTCGCGAGGATGTCGCGGATCGCCGATCTCGCGTTGGTTCCCTTCGCGGCGGTGTACGCGGAGGTTCCTCGGATCGCGAGCGCGGTCTTGTCTTGGAGTTCGAGGGAGACCTCGGCGCCGTTGCGGTTCATCGTCGACGGCGGCCCGATGAAGCAGGGGACGGCGACGGTGAACGCGCCGACGAGCGTGTTGCCGACCTGGGTCGCGGGGACCTCGATGATGTGGGTGAGCCGGACGAGGCGGGAGGGCCCGACGGTGCCGTCTTCGAGCGCGGTAACCCCGGTCGTGTCGAGCATCCCGGCGGCATCGGAGACGGTGATCGACGCGGTTCGCCGGACGGCTTCCCCTGCCTGGATGTTGATCTGTCCATCGAGGAGGACGAGGGACCCGGCGGGGGTCTCGTCGAGGGTGAGGAGGTCGACGGCGATCCGGTAGTCGTGCGAGGAGAACAGCCGGGCGAGGTAGGCGGTGTTCTGCGCGGCGGTGAGACCGAGGTTCTTCACTGCGCCCACCAGTTCATCGAGACGGAGAGTCGTCGCTCGGGCTGCTGAACGGGGGTCTCAACGATCGTGATGTCGCCGAGGATGACCTCGCCGGTCCAGTTGCCGAGGGTGAGGACGTAGCGGGTTCCGGAGTCGGCGGCGGCCCACTCGCGGAGCAGCGCTTCGACGTGCTCGGGGGTCGGCACGTTCTCGTCGGGCGTGGTCCCTCCGGCGTCGATCACGGTCCCCGAGATCGCTCCCTGCGGCGCCGAACGGAGGAGACGGCGCCGGACTACCGGCGCGGCCGTACCAGCCCCGGAGAGGGTCGCCGGGAGCGGCTGGTGCACGATCGCGGTCTCGGGCTGGGTCTGCTCCTGCCCGTCTCCGCCCCAGAGGACGACCCGACGGGTCAGATCTTGGACCGCGTCGGGGTCGGCCGGGGACGGGAAGTAGGCGTCGGCCTCGGCGAGCCAGATCCCGAGGCAGCGCGGGGTCGCGGTGAACTCGGGCCCGCCGACCCCCTTCTTGCCGTTGACGATCGGGACGAGTTGCCACGTGTGCTCGACGTTCATCGTCGAGGCGGGGTCGACGACGGTCGCGGTCGGGATCCCGCCGACGGTCTCGAAGACGTCGAGCCCGGCCCAGCGGGCGACCTCCTCGCCGTCACGGACCAGGGCGAGGTAGTCGGGGACGGCGACGCGGGTCGCCGTGAGGGTGACGTCGGGGACCCAGACGCCGACGCGACCGACGAGGGTATCGACGGGGTCGACGGTCGGATCTCCGGAGAGGTAGACGGGCTTGATCCCGATCACGGAGACGGGGTCGCCGGGGGTCGCTACGCGGTCGGTGTCGTCCCAGACTTCGATCTCGATCGTCCCCTGCTGCCCGGTCCTCGTGAGCCCCTTGTTGGGGGTCCATTCGGCGTCGGTGCCGAGGGTTCGACCGGAGTCGGCGATTACGTTCCCGGAGTCGTCGAGGAGACGACCCCGCCAGGCTGTCTGGGTCGCGCCGTCAGGCGGGGTGTAGGTCCAGGTGACCGGCGGCGTGCCGTCGTCGATCGGGACGGGGGTCAGGATTCCGTCGTCGTCGGGGTCGGGGTCGCCCGGCGGCTGGGTGATCTCGATCGTGCCGACCGCGACCCGGGAGAGGACGACCCAGCCGGACCAGGGAGACCACCCGGCGGCGTTCGACTGCCGTACCCGCCAGAGCCGGGTCTCGCCCTCGGCGAGCGACGGGAACGCGGCGTAGGGGGCGTCGGTGAGGTCGAGGAGCCCGCCGGTCGTGGCGCGCTCGCCCGTGTCGTACTGCGGCGCCGCGCCGTTGCCGGTCGGGTCGATCTGGACCTGCATCTTGGTGATGTCGGCGGCGGCCTCGAACGTCAGCGTGGGGCGCGCCGTCGAGATCGCCGACCCGGCGGGGTGCAGCGCGGTCGGGGCGACCGGCGGAACGACGTAGGCGACGACGAGCGCGGGACGGCCACCGGACGCGACGGTGCCCCGGATCTTGATCGCGGTGCTGTCGGCGAGTTCGAGCCGGAATCCGTTGTTCGGCTGGGTGCCCTTCACCATCGCCTGAATGGTCGCGGTGACGGTGAGTTTGAACTGGGAGCCGTTCACGAGGGAGCCGCGCGTCTGGGTTGCGACCTGCGGCCCCAGGGCGCCGTAGTTCCCCCACGTCGGCCGCGTAGAGACGGCCGACGGCTTCGTCTGGAGGTTCATCGTCCGCGACCCGGACGCGGCGGCGGCGAGCCGGATGTCGACGTAGGCGTCGGTGATGATCGCGTTGCGCGGGATCTTCGAGAGGTCGGGCCGGAACACGGCGGCGGCCCGACCGGTCCCGGCTCCTCCTCGGAGCGGGAGCGTCGCGGGCCGCCCGTAGTAGGTCGTCGCCTTCGCGGCCTGGACGCTGTAGAGGTTCAGGACCGTGGTTTGGGTCGGCATCAGGCGGCTCCTGCTCGTACGGTCTGGGCTGCCATGAGGTCGGCGGCGTCGATACGGCCGTCGGCGAGCGCTTCGATGAACCCGATGCCGTTCTCCCAGTCGGTGATGGTCATCGCGTAGCGGGTCGAGCCGGTCGCGGAGTTCGCGGCGACAGCGGAGGCGGCTCGGGCCTGGAGGGTCCCGTCGGTGAAGGAGACCCCGGGCACGGCGGCGTCGACGTCGGCGATCATCGAGGTCGCCGCGCCCATCGCCCGTACGGCGGTCCCGGCGCCCTTGTCGATCCCGGCGGCAAGGAGTTCCATGAGCCGCTTCCCGGCTCCGCCGTTGTTCCAGCCCTTCAGCGGGCCCCACTTGATCGGGCTGCCGGGGAGCAAGCCCTTGATCTTCGAGACCCCGGCGGAAACCTTGTCGATGACGCTCTGGATCTTCGACCCGACCCCGTCGGCGAGCCCCTGAATCAGTCGGGATCCGGCGGAGAACAGGCTGATACTCGTGATGATCGAGGTCAGGCGCGACCCGAGCCCGGAGAGCGCGGCGGCGGCCTTCCCGGGGATGCCTCGGATGAAGGAGACGAGCCCGTTGAAGATCGAGACGGCGCCGGACTTGATCCGGTCCCAGTTCGAGATGATCTGCCCGACGGGGGTGAAGTTGAGGAAGATCGACTTCACCGTATTGAGGGCCTTCGAGACGAAGGACCGGATCGCACCGAAGATCGAGGAGGCGGCCGACTTGATCCGTCCCCAGTTGGAGATGATCTGGCCGATCGGGGTGAAGGTCAGGAAGATCCGCTTCAGGAAGCCGAAGACGGCGACGGCGGCCGTCTTGATGGCGTTCCAACTGCCGATCAGGATGGCTCGAAACTTGGACGAGTTCTTCCAGGCGTAAATGAAGCCAGCCACGAGAAGGGCGATCGCGACCACGACGAGCCCGATCGGATTTGCTGTGAGCGCGACGTTGAGGAGCCACTGGGCAGCCGCCCATGCCTTCGAGGCGGCGGCGGCCGTCTTCTGCGCGATGGTGCTGGCGACGGTGGCGACGGTCGAGCGGATGCGGGTGGCGGTGCCGACGTTCTCGGCTGCGGTGCTCCCGGCGATAGCAGCGGCGAGGGACCGGTTGGCGGAGGCCAAGGCGATGTTGGAGACGACCTGCGCGGCCTGGAGCGGGATCGCCCCGATCGCGGCGACGTTGGCGGCGGCCTGAGCGGTCTTGTAGGCGGCGAACGCGACGACGAGCGCGGGCAGGATCTTCGCGAGGGTGTCGATGTGGTCGGCGGCGAAGCCGATCGCGACGGCGAAGACGTTGATCGTGTCGGCTCCGCCCTGAGCGAACGCGGCCCCCAACTGGCCCCAGTCGACTCCGGCGAGGGCGGAGCCGATCCGGCCGAGGGAGTCGGAGAGTTCGCCCATCGAGCCGGTTGAGGCGCCGAGGTTGCCGAAGTCGAGCCCGGAGGTGAACCGGATCAGGGCAGGCCCGATCCGGTCGATGACCGGCCCGAGTTTCGCGCCGATGATGTCGCCGAGTTGCGCGGCTCCGGTCTCGACCGGTCCGAGGGCGGTCGCGATGTCCTTGAAGAGAGGGGCGAGGTGGGGGAAGATCCCGCCCATCAGTCCGGCGCCGACGCGGCCGAGAGCGGCCGAGACGTTCGCGAGGGCCCCGGAGAACGTGTCGCCCGAGGAGAGCGCAGCCCCGCCGAGTCCGGCTTCCATCGCGTTCTGGAACGTCTCGAAGGAGATCTTCCCCTCGGAGGCCATCTTCTTGGCTTCCTGGGCGGTGACCCCGAGTTCGGTCGCGAGGAACTGAAGGATGGGAATCCCTCGGTCACCGAGTTGGGCGATCTCCTCGCCCTGGATGACCCCTCCGGCGGCGACCTTGTTGAAGATCGCCCCCATCTCGTTCATGTCGGTGCCCGCGATCGTCGCGGTGTCGGCGACGAGTTTCAGGGTCCGTTCGAGAGCCTGCCCCGGCTTGACCCCGGAGGCGACGGCGGAGGCGGCGACCGTCGCGGCCTGGTCGAGCCCGAACGCGGTGCCCTTCACCGAAGCGAGGGCGTTCGTCATGATCTTGTCGACCGACCCGGCCTCGTGCCCGAGGCCGGTCAACTTCGCCCGCGCCTCGTCGATCCCCTTCAGTCGGGAGAACCCCTTCGCGAGGGTCGTCCCGATGAGGGCGATCGCCCCGGCCCCCGCGACGACGGCTCCACCCTTAAGCGCGGTCCCGAGGGCCGAGGACATCTTCTTGCCGACGGTCTTACCCTGCTTGTCGCCGACCTTCGCCATGTCTCCGGCGAGGGCGGCGTCGGCTGCCTTGCCGAACCCGCGCGCCGACGGGATCAGCGATACGTAGGCTTGGGCGACCTCGGCCATGTGGTTACCCCTTCGCGGTGAGTTGAGCCCAGCGGGCCTTGAACTCGTCCTTGGTCGTCCGCTGGGACGGCTTCAGGACGCGGCTGTGCTTCTTCTTCGGCGCCTCCCACGGCCGCTTGTAGGGCGTGGCTTTCTTCCCGGCGGCGGCCCCCATGACGAGGTCCCAGAGGTCGGCGACGACCCGCGCTTCGAGGGAGACGGGCTCGACGAGCCCGGCAGCGGCGGCGCCGGTCGCGCTCGACGGATCCGTAAGGAGTCGGTCGAGGAGCCGGGCGGCTTCCCCGAGGCTCATGACGGGAGTCCCGACGGCGCGGAGAGGGAGCCCGAACCGGGTACGCCAGTCGTATTCGACGGCCCCTCGGTGCGCCGCTATCGCTCCGAGGAACCTTCCGATTCCCCCTCGGACATCCACTCCCCGACGATCTTCATCATCTCGGCGGTAGAGAGGGCCCGGAGCGCGGCGAGGGTCTCGGGTTCGGCGACGAGCCGGAGCAGGGCGAACCCGATCCGGGCCTGGGCCTGCATGTCCTCGGGGTTCTCGACGGCGTCCATCGTCATCGCGGCGGGGAGTTCCTCGGCGCGGTCCCCGACGGGCGGGAGGACGTAGGTCTTGGTACCGATGTTGAACCGGTAGCCGTCGTCGGGTGAGCCGGTCTTCGGCTTCCGGTCGGCGGGGGTCTTGGCGGTGTTGGTGGTCATGGTTCCTTCCGGGTGCGGACGCGCGGATGTAAGCCGTCGGGGCGGGCGTCCGCACGGCACCCGCCCCGACGACGACTAGGGGTCAGGGGATGACGGGCTCGACGAGGCGGGTGTTGAAGACGCGGCCGGTCTTCCCGCCGAAGTCGGGGTGCGGCGTGAACGTGATCGTCACGCCCATCCCGATCAACTGACCGTTCTGGTTCGTGATCGCCTCGCGGCCGGAGAGTTCGCCGACGTAGCAGGCGAGTTCGGCCTCGTCGCCGTCGATGATCTGGAAGATCCACTTCTTCTTCCCGCCGGTCGCCGACGGGTCGACGTCGTAGGAGCCGGTGACCGTGTCGACGGTGGTGGCCCAGTAGGTCTCGATGGTCTCGGGCTTGACCTCGACCATCGTGAACGTGGCGGTGATCGAGGCTTCGGTGATGATCGTCCGGAGTACGGCCGCGTTCTGCCAGCCGACGAGGTTCTCCGACGAGGACTCGGGGGTGATCTCGAACCCGTCTTCGCTGAGGTATCCGAGACCCATGTACTCCCCTCCGGCGGTCGGGTCGAAGTCGACCCCGGTCGGGACGGGTGCGTCGAGGTCGCCGACGAAGACTTCGCCGCTCACGGCCACGGATGCGTTGCTGGCGTCGAGAGCCATGCTGATTCCTCCTTGGTGGGTGGCGAGCGGGGTCGCCGGGTCAGATGGGTGTGCGGAGGGTCGGGCGGGGTTAGGCGGCGAGTGGTTCGCCGCGCACGGTGATCTCGAAGGTCAGGTAGCGGAGCGGCTGCCCGGAGTCGTCGGCGATCGCGATCGGGCCGGAGACGTCGTCGACGCGGCAGATCGGCTTCCCGTTCGGGGCAGCCCAGAGCAGGGCGCGCACAAGCCGGGCGAGATCGTTGACGTTCTGCTCGGAGTCGGCCCACACGTTGACGCCGACTTGGGCGGCTTCGAGGAGACCTTCGATGCTGGTTCCGCCGTCGCGCCGGATCGTGACCATCCGGGGGCGGCGCGGGTTCGGGGTCGTCGTCCCTACATAGACGTCGGCGGCGTACGGCTCCCCTCGGGTCGCGAGGGCGTCGCGGAGGAGCCCGGTGAGGACGAGTTCGACGTCGGGGAAGACGACGGCCGGGGGCTGCCAGGTCATCGGCCGCCCCCGACGGCTCGGGCGAGGTTCCCAGTCCGGGCCTCGATAACCATCGCCTTGTCGTCGTTCGAGCCGACGCGGACTACGGCCCGGTCGGTCGTGTCCTGGATGATCCGGAGCGACGCGCGGTATTCGCCCGTGTCGACCGGAGCCCCGGCCTGGGCTCGGGCGAGGACGTCTCCGGCGAGGGTCGTCAGGAGCCCCCGCACACCGTTGTCGTGGAGGAGGTCGACCATCCCCGGAGAGAGGAGGCGGAACCCTTCGGTGCGTGCCATGTCAGCCCTCGACGATCTTCGCGTGGATGACTCCGCCGGGGTCCCAGCCGGTCATCGGGTGGTGGGGGAAATTTGGCCGGCCGACGACGTCGCAGATCAGGCCACGGATCTCTAGCCGGTCGCCGGGGATCACGTCGACGGTCGAATCGGTGTAGACGTCGAAGTCGCTGATGACGGCGGCTCGGTCGTCGGCGAGGGGCTCGACCGACGAAGACGGGTAGATCCCGCACAGCCCGATCGCGAGCCGGTCGGGGTTCTCCCACGAGGTCGTGACGTCTTCGTCGCTGTACGGGTCGAGCACCATGTGACCCCGGAGCCGGGCGACGGGTTCGCCGTAGGGGAACCGCATCAGATCTGGTCCGGCTCGAAGATGGGGACTCCGGCGATGTCGGCACCGCACGAGCAGCCCCAGGTCGATCCGAAGTAGATCGAGCAGGTCGGGGAGTGGATCCCCGACCCGGGGACGGTTGCGACGGTGTCGACGGAGAACGCGCCGCCGGTCGTCCCGTCGGAGCAGATGTCTTGCAACTGCTCGATCTCGGAGGGCCAGAACGCTCCGCGTCGCTGCTGCCGGGTGTCCATCTGGACGGTGAACGGCCCGGCCGTCTGCGACTGGAACGCTCCGGCCCCCGAGTCGTGCCAGCGGAGTATGGCGCCCCGGAGGACAGCCTTGGCGGCGGCCTTCTGCTCGTCGTCGAGTTCCGCCTCGGTTCCGAGGCAGGGGGCGACGAGGACGGCCATTGCCGTGACGTCCGCGATCATCGCGGCGAGCATGTCGGCCGGGATCTCCGCGAACGGGGCGATGTCCTCCGGGGTGATGAGCGCCATGAGTTGGGCCCCTTACTCCTCGGGCTCCGCCGGGGCCTGCTGCGGCTCCGGCTCGGTCTTCTTCCGGGGCGACGCCTTCTTGCGCGGCGTCGTCTTCTTCGGCTGCTCGGCGTCGAGCGGCTCCCACTTGGCGGAGAGCCGCATGGCGGTCGACTCGTCGACGTCGACCACCACGCCACTCACGGTGTTGCGGAACTTCGCCATGACCTAGGCGACGGCGTTCTCGACGACCGCGAACGCGCTGAGGTCGAAGATCGCGACGTACAGGACGGCCTCGGCGCGGTAGGCGATCTGGTTGTTGCGCTGGAGGTCGCCCCCGCCGTCCGGGTCGCCGTACTCGATCGTGGTGACCGGGATCCGACGCTGGAAGCCCCACTTCATCTGCGACCAGTCGCCCATCAGCGCGCGGGTGAGGGTGTCGGCGGCCTCGGGGCGGCCCGAGACGGCCGTCGAGGTCGCGAGGGTCAGCCCGTTCCACGAGGAGGCGTTGAAGCCGAACCCCATGTCAGGGTTGATCCGCTGCCCCTCCAGGACGCCTGCCGTGTGGCGCTGGGTCGCGGTCTGGAACGCGTAGGACGGCTCCATAGCGACCCCGGTGGGGATGTAGGTCCCCTCGCCCGCGATGAGGGCGACGGCGGCCTCAAGTTCGGCGTCGGGGTCTCCGGCGGACTCGACCCGCTTCGTGGTCTGGTCGAGGAAGCGGGTGATCGACGCGGCCTGGGTGCCGTCGATCGGGTTGATCCCGTGGATGCCGATCAGGTCGACGGCTCGGGCGATCGACTCGCCGAGAGCCGACGTGAGCGCGTCGACGATCCCCAGGCGGTGGTCCTCGTCGAGCCACTTCACCTCGTCGGTGAACCGGACCGTGGTCTGGACCTTGACCGGGGAGGCCATCACGCTCTCCCACTCGCCGGTGTCGGAGGTCTTGTTCGCGCCCTCCGCGACGATCTGGGCGCGCGGCTTCCGAGTCATCCGGACGGCCTGCACGTTGCCGAACAGCGTCGGCTGCTCGGGGGAGAGGGAGGCGAGGACGGAGTCGGACTGGACGCGCTCCGTGATCGGCCCCAACTGGGTGGCCGGGATGACGAACGCGTCGCCGAGTCCCGTGCTGTCGAGGGTAGGCATTTGCTGCTCCTAGGAAGAGTCAGCCCTGGCCGGTGAGGAAGTCGGCGAAAGCCTTCTTGTCGTCGGCCTTGGGCGGGTTGGTCTGGCGGCCCTCGCGAGGTACGTGGTTGCCGCCGGGCTTCTTCTCGCCCAGCCAGTCCTTGAGCGTCTTCACCTGCGCCTTGATCTCCTCCTCGGTCGAGGCGGTGATCAGCGAGACGGGCACGTCGGCTTCGGCGGCGGCCTCCGCGCGGAGGGCCGCTGCCTTCGAGTTCGCGAGTTCGGCCTCTAGCGCGGCGATCCGTTCGGACGCCTTGGTGGCGTCCGACTTCTGCGACTCGGCGACTTCGTCGAACTGGGCGGCCTTGGCCTTCAAGTCCTCGTAGTCGGCGGGGGTCGCGGATCGCTTGGCGCGTTCGAGCCGTTCGGCGAGTTGCTCGCTGGTCAGCGTGATCGTCTTCGACTCGTCAGCGGCCGACGTGTCTCCGCTGCCCGAGGGCACGCCCTCGGTCTTACCGTCGTTGGTCGAGTCGTTCGGTGCGTCAGGCATGGGTGCTCCTTGGCTGGGTGCCGCCCGTTGACCGCCGGGCGTAGGCGTGAGATCTGGGTCCCCGGGTCGTCAGGGGATGTCGTGGGTCGCGATCCACTCGCGGACGGCCGAGGTGTCAGCGGCCGTTCCTCGCGGCGAGACCCGGTAGGGCTTCACGGGGATCTCGCGGCCGTCCCACGCGACGGTCGCGACGCAGAGGCAGTCGCCGTGGGCGGCGAAGTCGGCGGATTCGCGGGTGTAGACGGCGCCGCGTCCGGCGATCATTCGGCAGAAGTCGCAGCCTCCGGTCCGGGCTACGCGCTGCCAGCCGGTAGCGGCCCGGTCGCCGGTCGCTGCCCCCATCACGGTCCGGTTCGCGGCCTGCATGATCCGCTTCGTGAGCCCTCCGGCGACGAGCCCTCGGAGACCCTCTGACGTGACGGCTTCCTTCAGGGCCCATCCGGCGAGCGCGGCTCCGCCGTCGGGGATCACGATCCCGGGGGCTCGGTAGTCGCCGGAGATGTCGAGCCGGAGCCGTTCGAGGTCGTAGAGGTCGGCGGCAAGCGCGATCGCGGCGTCTTGATAGGAGCCGGCCAGCGACGGGAGGACGTCCATGAGGGCTTCGCGGAGGGTCGCGGCGGCCCCGGCGTCCCCGGCATAGGCGGCGGCCTCGTAGACAGCGATCTGGGCCCAGAACGCGGCGAGGTCGCGGGCCGCGAGAGCAACCAGCGACGACGAGCCGCTACGCAGGTCCGTCGCCAGCGTCATCGGTCGTCGGGATCGTCTCGGGCTGGACCGGCGGCTGAGCCTGAGCGGCAGCAGAGGCGAGGGCGTCGATCACCGACGAGCCGCGAGCCCGAGCACGTTCCGCCAGAGCCCGACTCCGCTGCTGCGGGGTCAGGCCGAGGAGTTCGAGACCGACGTCGGTCTCGGCGAGCCACGGCATCGCGGAGAGTTGCTTCATCCCGGCGTCGGCCTGCGCCGCCCGAGACTGGAAACGCGGGTTACGCCACTGCGGCTCCACCCCGGAGAACCGGTCGACCGGCTCGCCGTTCGCCATAGCGAGAGCCCGAGCCATAGCCCGTTGAAGCCCCGGCGTGAAGTCGTCGACGGTCCCCTCGGCCTCCGCGATCAACTCGTACTGCGACGCGTCGTAGGAGTCCGCCGACGTCGGGTTGGCGAAGTCGGTGATCGCCACCGCGTTGTCCGGCAGCGAGGTTTCGCGGGCGAACATCTTCGAGATCGTGTTCAGCCACTCGCGGTGCGGCGTCGGAGA
>Ga0190271_10000827_pt1 | contig 16449 bp, 15 predicted proteins | sample Popmic356T_FD_133747 | JGI IMG/M metagenome (GOLD analysis project Ga0190271, IMG submission 133747) | Populus adjacent soil microbial communities from riparian zone of Weber River, Utah, USA - 356 T | ecosystem: Environmental > Terrestrial > Soil > Riparian zone | place: USA: Utah | collected...
CAGCACCGTGGTGACTGACCGCAGTTTCGCAAGTTCGGCCGCCAGGTACTGGTTGCAGGTCTTGATCTCCGCCGGCAACGGCTTGTTCTCGGGCGGCAGGCACTTCACCGCATTGGTGATGCGCACCCCGTGGAGCTCCAATCCGTCGGCGCGATCCACGGAAGTCGGCGCGCTTGCGAGTCCGAGCGCGTGCAGCGATTCATACAGCAGTATCCCGGCGAAGTCGCCCGTGAACGGTCTGCCGGTCCGGTTGGCGCCGTGCATTCCCGGCGCGAGTCCCACGATGAGCAGCCTGGGGGCGGCCTCTCCGAAAGGCGCCACGGGCTTGCAGTGATAGTCGGGAAATTTGCGTGCAGTCGCGGCGAGGAAGCTCGAGAGCCGCGGGCACAGCGTGCAGTCGGGACAGAAGGTGGCAGCCATCCGCGCAAGACTAACGGTGCGCGATCAGCTCCGCATGCGTTTGATGATGGCGTCGCCGAATCCGGAGCACGTCAGCAGGGTCGCACCGGGAATCAGGCGCTGCAGATCTTCCTCGACGTTCTTGCGCGCGGCAATGTCGCGCTTGGTCGAACGGATGGCCTCGCGCAGGCGCGCGAGATCGTAGGTCATCTCCTTTGCCGCGATGGTGTCGGCCACGCCCTGGAGAATGAGGTCGGCGGCTTCCTTCCAGCCGATATAACGCAGCATCATTTCGGCCGAGAGGATGATCGAACCGGGATTCACGCGATCCTTGCCCGCGAATCCGGGCGCCGTCCCGTGCGTGGCCTCGAACACGGCCAGGCCTTCGCCGATGTTGCCGCCCGGCGCGATGCCGATGCCGCCCACCTGCGCCGCCAGGGCGTCGGAGATGTAGTCTCCATTGAGGTTCAGCGTGGCGATGACGTCGTAGTCCTCCGGACGCATCAGCACCTGCTGCAGGAAGTTGTCGGCGATCACATCCTTGATGACGATGTCTTTGCCGTTGGCGGGACTCTTGAATGACAGCCAGGGACCCGCGCCGATGGGCTGCGCTCCGTATTCCTCTTTCGCGAGTAGATAGCCCCACTGCATGAAGGCACCTTCGGTGTACTTCATGATGTTGCCCTTGTGCACCAGGGTGACCGACACGCGGTCGTTCTCGATGGCGTACTGGATGGCCTTGCGCACCAGGCGCTGACTGCCCTCCTTCGACACCGGCTTGATGCCCAACCCCGAGCTCGCCGGAAAGCGTATGCCGCTGACCTTGAGTTCGTTCTGCAGGAAGTAGATCAGGCGCTGCACTTCGGGCGAACCCGTGGGCCACTCGATGCCGGCGTAGATGTCCTCGGTGTTCTCGCGGAACACCACCATGTCGGTGAGCGAAGCATCGGCCATCGGCGTCGACACGCCGGGGAAGTAGCGAATCGGGCGCACGCAGGCATACAGGTCGAGGTTCTGGCGCATCGCCACGTTCAGCGAGCGCATGCCTCCGCCGACTGGTGTGCCGAGCGGGCCCTTGATGCTGATCACGAAGTCTCGCAGCGCCAGCAGCGTCTCGTCGGGAAAGCCGGTTCCGTAGACCTTCGTGGCCTTGTCGCCGGCGAAGACCTCGACCCAGGAGATTTTCCGCCTGGCGCCGTATGCCTTCTCGACCGCCGCGTTGACCACCTTCAGCATCACCGGCGTGATGTCGATGCCGATGCCGTCGCCCTCGATGAAGGCGATGAAGGGTTTATCCGGAACGTTGAGAGACGCGTCCGGATTGATGGTGATGCGCTGGCCGTCTTTCGGGACCGCTATTTTTTCGTACTGCATGTCCCGAGTACGAGCAATTAACGTGCCGGACCGTGCCGGCCGATCAGCATTGCCATCTCGAGAGCCTGCTCGTAGTTCAAACGCGGGTCGACGGTGGACTTGTAAGCGCGCGCCAGATCCGCGTCCGTGAGTCCGCGGGCGCCGCCGGTACATTCGGTGACGTCTTCGCCCGTGAGTTCGATGTGCACGCCGCCCAGGAACGAGCCATTGGCCTCGTGCACCTGGAATGACAGCTCGAGCTCCTTGAGGATGTTCTCGAACCGACGCGTCTTGAGGCCGCCCGTGCTGGTCTCGGTATTGCCGTGCATGGGATCGCAGACCCACAGCACCTGCTGGCCCGTTTCGCGGACCGCCTTGATCATCTGCGGCAAGCCCTTTTCCACATCCTTGGCGCCGAAGCGATGAATGATGGTGAGGCGCCCCGGTGTGTTCTGGGGATTGAGCGTGGTCACCAGGCCCTGCAGCCATTCGGTGGTCATCGCGGGCCCGATCTTCACGCCCATCGGATTGGCGATGCCGCGGAAGAATTCCACGTGCGCGCCGTCGAGCGCGGCCGTGCGCATACCGATCCACGGCATGTGCGTAGCCAGGTTGTACCAGCGCTTCTGGCGTTCGATGTAGCGAGTCTGTGCCTGCTCGTAGGGCATGAGCAGGCCTTCATGCGCCGCGAAGAAATCGACCGAGGTCACTTCATGCGGGGCGCGGCCGCCACTCACGCGTTCGAAGAAGTCCAGGGAGTCGCCGATGGAGTCCACGATCTTCTGGTACTGCTCGATCAGCGGCGAATGTTTCATGAACCCGAGATCCCAGTATCTCGGGTGATGCAGATCGGCGAACCCGCCGTCACACAGTGCGCGCACGAAATTGAGCGTGAGCGCCGCGCGTTCGTAGCCGCGCAGCAGCAATGTCGGATCGGGCTCACGCGCCTCGGCGGTGAACTCGGAGCGATTCACGAGATCGCCGCGAAACGCCGGCAGCGTCACGCCATTGCGCGTCTCGGTATCCGCCGATCGGGGTTTGGCGTACTGGCCCGCCATGCGGCCGACACGAATGATGGGCTTCTTGAGTCCATGCAGCAGCACGAGGCTCATCTGCAGGAGGATCTTGAGCTTCTTGGCGATCTTGTCCGACTCGCATTCCTCGAAGGTCTCGGCGCAGTCGCCGCCCATGAGAAGGAACTTGCGACCGATCTGCGCTTCGGCGAGCCGTTCACGCAGCTGTTCGATTTCCCACGAGACCACCAGCGGCGGCAGACGCGAAAGCGCAGCCACGTTGCTCTCGAGTTTCGCGAGATCCGTGTAACGCGGCTGTTGAGCCGCAGTGCGAGAGGTCCAGCTTGCTGGATGCCAGGGAGCAGTGTCAGGGGTACGCATGGTGGGAAGTATTCTAATTCAGCAGGTTACGGCACACTACCGCCAAACGAGGTATTCATGCACAAAGTTCTGATCCTGGGGGCCGGCAAGATCGGCGCACTCATCAGCGGACTGCTGGCGGAGTCCGGAGATTATGACGTCACGCTCGGTGACGTTGACGCATCCGCCGCCGAGGCCGTGGTGAAAGCTCACGGTTCTCGCTCCTTGCGCGCCGTAGCCCTTGACGCTGGCGAGCCCAAGGCTCTCGAAAACCATTTCGCGGTCCACAAGCCGCACGCGGTCATCTCGAGCCTGCCCTACTACTGCAATCCCGCCGTGGCCAAGGCCGCGCGCAAGGGAAACGCCCATTATTTCGATCTCACCGAGGACGTCGCGGTCACACAGGGTGTGCGCCGGACCGCTCGCGGTGCATCGAAAGCGTTCGTGCCCCAATGTGGACTCGCGCCCGGCTTCATCAGCATCGCGGCCAACGAGCTCGCCAAACATTTCGACGAGCTGCGTTCCATCAAGCTGCGCGTCGGCGCCCTGCCCCAGCACCCTAACAACGTGCTCAAGTACTCGCTGACCTGGTCGACCGAAGGACTCATCAACGAGTACGGGAACGCCTGCGAAGCGGTGGTCGACGGCAAGATCGTCGATGCCGCGCCGCTCGAGGGTCTCGAGGAGATCGAAATCGATGGCACGCTGTACGAGGCATTCAACACCTCGGGTGGCCTGGGGTCACTGGCCGAGTCGTACGGCAAGCAGTGCGAGCAGATCAACTACAAGACCATGCGGTATCCGGGGCACTGCGCGCAGATGCGCCTGCTCATGAACGATCTCAAGCTCAACTCCGATCGCGCCACGCTGAAGCGCGTGCTCGAACATGCCGTGCCACAGACGCTGCAGGACGTGGTCATCGTGTACGCGGCGGTGGCCGGCAAACAGGACGGCGAGCTGCGTGAGGAAAACTACGTCAACAAGATCTATCCGCAGATGATCGCCGGACGCCTGTGGTCGGCAATCCAGGTGACCACCGCCGCCGGGATCACCGCGGTCGTCGATCTCGTGCTGTCGAGCCCGCGCAAGTATCAGGGCTTCGTGGCGCAGGAACAGTTCGACCTGCCGGAGATACTCGCGAATCGCTTCGGTCAGTACTACGCGCCGGGAGGCACCAAGGATCTGTCGTCGAACATCGTCGTGAGTGGCCAGGCCGGGCATCAGCGCCGCTCGGCTGCGAAGGCAACGAAGGCGGCGAAACCAGCGAGACGCAAGAAATGAGCGCCGCCAAAGTCAGCGTCGACGTCACCGGCATCCTGAAGCGCCTCGGTATCGATTCGATCAACGCCGGCGCGTGGATGGGCAACCTCGGCTGGTCCAAGGACGTCGCCGGCAACGCCATCACGTCGACCAATCCGGCGACCGGCGAAACGCTGGCGCAGGTGCGCGGCGCGACCGTCACCGACTACGAAAACGTCATGCGCTGCGCCGTCGAGGCGGCCACCGCCTGGCGCGATGTGCCCGCGCCACGGCGCGGCGAAGCCATCCGCCTGTTAGGCGATGCCCTGCGCGCGCACAAGGAAGATCTCGGCGCGCTGGTGACGCTCGAGAACGGCAAGATCAAGGCGGAAGGCCTGGGTGAAGTGCAGGAGATGATCGACATCGCCGACTTTGCCCTCGGCCAGTCGCGCATGTTGTACGGCTTCACCATGCACTCGGAGCGCCCACAGCACCGCATGTACGAGCAGTGGCATCCGCTCGGCGTGGTCGGGATCATCTCCGCATTCAACTTTCCGGTCGCCGTCTGGGCGTGGAATGCCTTTCTCGCCGCGATCTGCGGCAACGCCTCGGTGTGGAAACCTTCACCGAAGACTCCGCTCACGGCAATTGCGGTTCAACACATCTGCAACAAGGTGATGCGCGAGCACAAACTGCCGGCGATCTTTCAGTTGTTCATCGACGCGGGCACCGAGCTTGCGACGCGCTTCGTCGACGACCGGCGCGTCGCGCTGGTGTCGTTCACGGGATCCACCGCCATCGGCCGCAACGTCGCGGAACGCGTGGCGCGCCGGCTCGGCAAGAGCCTGCTCGAGCTCGGCGGCAACAACGCAATCATCGTCGACGAGACAGCGGACCTGAAACTCGCGGTGCCAGCCATCGTGTTCGGCGCGGTGGGCACGGCCGGCCAGCGCTGCACGACCACCCGTCGTGTACTGGTCCATCGCTCGCGTCTCGATGAGCTCGAGAAGAAACTCGCGCACGCCTATTCGCAGGTGCGTATCGGCAACCCCATCGATCCGGCGACGCTCATGGGACCGCTGATCGACAAGAGCGCGGTGGAGCGGTATTCCCAGGCGATAACACAGGCCAGGGCGGCCGGCGGCAAAGTCATCACCGGCGAAAAGATCCTCGAGGGCAAGGGCCACTTCGTGGCTCCCACCATCATTCGCGCCGAAAACGACTGGCCGATCGTGCAGCACGAAACCTTCGCGCCGGTGATGTACCTGATTCCGTTCGACTCGCTCGATGAAGCCATCGAGATGCAGAACGCGTCCGCGCACGGACTGTCGTCGGCCATCTTCACGGACCGGCTGCAACACGCCGAGGCGTTCCTGGCCGCTTCCGGCAGCGACTGCGGCATCGCCAACGTGAACATCGGCACTTCCGGTGCGGAGATCGGTGGCGCCTTCGGCGGAGAGAAGGACACGGGAGGCGGACGCGAGTCGGGCTCGGATTCCTGGAAGGCCTACATGCGCCGCCAGACCAACACCATCAACTGGAGCCGCGAGCTGCCGCTGGCCCAGGGCATCACCTTCGAGATCAAGGAAGGTCCCTAGTCTTCAGCGCACCTTGACGCGCGCCTCACCGACGCGCGTACCGTCCTCGCGATGTGCCGTCAATATGCAGGCGCCGGGTGGTAGATAGAGCGGCAGCCGCTCATCCGGCCGCAGCAGCACGCGATCCAGCGCCACGTCGCCGGGTGGTGCACCGACTGCCCGCGCTTCTACCAGCACCGTCGCGCCGCGTGGCTGCAGCCGCTTCGGCACGTCGACCGGCCGGCCGAGCGTAGACCGATAGAATCCGGCGAGATCCTTGTGTTCCGGCGACGGCGCCGGCAGCACGAACTGCGCATCGACGGCGCCGCGGAGCTGGCCATCGACGCGCACCTTGTTGTCTTCGCCGAGTCGCACGCGTCCACCCTCACCCGATCCGCTCGACACCGGGTAGTCACAACCGGTGAGATCTATGGTCAGCGGATCGATGCCGCTCTGCTCCCTGAAGCGGGCGGCCATCCACAGTTGAGTTTTTCCATCGTGGGTAAGCACCGGGCTCTCCCGGATGTGACCGTGCCCCGCATAGACGACGAAGCGCGACCCCGCGGGCGCCTCGCGTATGACACGCTGCAGATTGTCCGCCTGGCCCTGCTCGCGCAACGCGATGCGCTCTTCGGGGCTCGCGGGCGGCGAAAGCATCCGGGGTTCGTACCCGAAGATCGTGAAACCCTGTGCCCGGGCCTCGCGCAGCAGGGCCGAGAAGGTGGGCTCGACGCTGTAGTAGCCATCGGCGGGTCCGGGAGCGCGCGCGATCTCATCCTTCACTACGAAGGTCTCGAATCCGATGTGCGTGAAGCCGAGCGAGCGCAATTGCGGGAGCACGCCGCGTACGAACACGCGCGCCGCGGGCACAAGATGATTCTCGTTGAACATGAGTACGCGCGCCGTGGCGGCATTCGATACCAGCCAGTCGCGCGCCAGCTGCACGCGTGCGGGGCCTTCCTCGCAGCTCACGGCACCGCGCGGCAGGCCTTTGAGACTGGCGTTGAGGTCGAGCCGGCCCACGAAGGAATTGAAAGCGGCTTCACCCTGCACGCCCGGAACCATGCGATCGCGTAGTTTGTCGGTCTGTCCGGCCGCGAGCAGGTCGGCAATGCTCTGCGCGCCAGCCGGAGCAGCGCTGATCAGCACCGCCGCCAAAATGCATAGCGGAAGCAGGCGATTCCGACTCATGGGCCCGACTCCTCAGCTCGTCCGTCCAGGTAGTTTGAGCGCCAGGCGCGCCCCACCCAGCGGCGAGGCGTCGATGCTCATGCTGCCGCCGTACAGTGCCACGGTGTCGTGCACCATGGCGAGACCGAGCCCGTAACCCGGCGTCGCCTCGTCGGCGCGGGCACCGCGTTCGACAACCTTGGCGCGATCCGACTCCGCGATTCCGGGACCATCGTCGTCGATGGTGAGGCGCAGCGCGGTGCGCGAGCCCGCATCGGCGTCCACCGTCACCGCGATCCTCACGCGCGCGCGCGCCCACTTGCAGGCGTTGTCGAGCAGGTTGCCGAGCAGCTCGGTGAGGTCGGCGCGATCACCGATGAACTGGGCTTCCGCCGCGATCGCGGTTTCGAACAACAGGTCCTTGTTGCCGTACACCTTCAGCAAGGCCGCGCGCAGCTCGCTGACGATGGGCGCGATGTCCACCGGCGCCTGGCCTAACAACACGCCGCCGCTCGCCGCGGCGCGTTTCATCTGGTGTTCGATGATCCCGATCATGCGGTCGATTTCCTGGTTCAGGGCTGTCTTGCCGGATGCATCGCCGGCGCTGCTGCCCATGTTCAGGGTCTGACGCATGACAGCGAGCGGGGTCTTGAGGCTGTGAGCCAGATTCCCGAGCGTATCGCGATAACGCCGGATGCGCGTGCGTTCACTGTCGAGCATCGCATTGAGATTGCCCGTGACCGCGGCGAGCTCGCGCGGCCAGGCTTCGCCGAGCTGTTCTCGCGTGCCCGCTTCCACTTCCTTGATCTCGCGCTCCAGCCGCCGCACCGGTTTGAGCAGCCAGCGCAGCAACAGCGCCAGGGTTGCCACCAGCAGCATGGCGAGGCCCACGAACCAGCCCACCATCTGCTGGCGGAAGCTCGCAAGCTGCGCTTCGTACACTTCGAGACTGGCGGCGATGCTGAACGTGAAGCGTGCGGGCTGGCCGTGCAGATCGTCCCAGACGATGCCACGGCTCGCGACCGCCAGGCGGATCGGCGTACCCGCGATCTCCGTGAAGAAGAAGCTGCGCTCGCCGCCTTCGACCGGCGGACCAAATTGCACGGACGTACCGATGGTCGATTGCGACCGCCAGATGCTCTCGCCACTGGCCGAGCGGATTTCCGCGTACAGGCCCGAGCCCGGCGTGTCGAAGCGCGTTTCGAGCACGGCCGTCGGCGTCACCGACTCGGGGCCGTCGGGATCCGCCGCGGCGATCAACGCCACCATCTGCGCATCGATGAGCTCGATCAGGCTGCGTTCCGCCGCGCGCTGAAAGACCCGGTCGAGCAGGAAGACCGTGAGTCCGAAGAACACCACGAGCACGAAGAACACCGACAGCAGAAGCCTACGGCTGAGGGAAGGTCGCGACAATCGCTGCGCGCCTTAAGCGCCGGGGTTGTGCGCCATCTCATTCCGAGCGAGGGCGAAGCGGTAGCCGCGGCCGCGCAGGGTTTCGATGGGATGCAACGTTTCGTCCGGGTCGAGCTTGCGCCGCAGGCGCCCGATGAATACCTCGATGACGTTGCTGTCGCGCTCGAAGTCCTGGTCGTACAGGCGCTCGGTGAGTTCGGTCTTGGAGATCACGTCGCCCGCGCGCAGCATCATGTGCTCGAGAATGCGATATTCGAAGGTCGTCAGTTCGATGGGCGAACCGGCGAGCGTCACCGCCTGGGCACGCGTGTCGAGACGGATGGGGCCACATTCCAGGATCGGCGAGGCCCAGCCGCCCGCGCGCCGCAGCAGCGCCTGCATGCGCGCCAGCACCTCCTCGAAGTGATAGGGCTTCGCGACGTAATCATCGGCGCCGGCCTGCAGTCCTTCGACCTTGTCCTGCCAGCGATCACGGGCGGTGAGAATGAGGATCGGGAATTTCTTGCCGGCCTTGCGCAGTGCGCGGATGAGCTCGAGCCCGGAGAGTTTCGGTAACCCCAGGTCGATCACGGCGATATCCAGCGGATATTCAGACCCTGCGAACAGACCTTCGTCACCATCGGCGGCCACGTCGACGGTGAAACCCTGCTCTACCAGCTGAGTTCGCAGTCCTTCGCGCAATGCCGCTTCGTCCTCGACCACCAGGGCTCGCATGGTGTCAGCGCATCCTTCCGGTGGCGGCGTCGATGCGCACGGTGATGACGCGGCCGTCTTCGGACAAGAGCTTCAACACGTAGACCTTGCGGCCATCTTCGTCCTGGACGTCCGTGCGCACCACGCGCGCGCGATACTGAGCCTCTGCACGACGCACGGCTTCATCGAGAGAGATGCCATCGAACTTCTCCACGGGCGAACGCGCCTGCTCGCGCGCGGCGGTGCCACTCAACACCGGTCCCGGCATGCTGTGTGCCTGTGAAAACGGCGCGAAGCCGATCAGCACGAGCGTGATGGGCAACAGGCCCTGGCGAGCTTTCTTCATGACGGGCGCGATTCTAGCGGAAAAGACATTGCGGGCCGCATAGGCGGCCCACAACGCGATGACAAACAACTCGTTCATCACTCTGCCGGGCTGACGTCGACCCGCACGCGGATGCGGTCACCGGGGCGATTCGGCATCTCGGTCACCTGGCGGCGGCCGTTGTACACATAGGTGACACGGTAGCCGTCGGTACGCTCTTCCCAGGTCTCCTGGTAGCGCGTCTCGCAACGCTGCACCGTGTATGAGCGCGGCGGACCCGCGGCATTCGCAGCACGACGCTGAGCCTGCTGGCCACCGACGGCGGCACCGACGACCACACCCGCGGCGGTCGCCGCGTCGCGTCCCCGGCCATGACCGATCTGGTGGCCGAGCACGCCGCCGATGACCGCACCGAGAACGGCGCCGCCGGCAACACTGCGCGGCAGAGGACTCGTCCCGTAGCCGCGCTCATCGACGCGGGTTTCATCCCAGCATGCGCGCTGCGGCGTGGTCACGCGGACTCGCGTCACCAAAGGCTGGACGTCGACCACCCTCGCGTAGTCGTAGGCAGCGTCGCCGTCGTAGCCACGCTGATCCTGATCGTAGGGACCCTGATCGTAGGGAGGCCGGTCGTACGGACGCTGGTCATAAGGATCCTGAGCCAATGCGCCCGTGCTTGCGACCGTGATGGCAGTGGCCACCAGACTCACCACGAATTTGTTGTTGCTGATCGACATAAAGCCTCCGTCATTCGGTCGAGGGTGCTCGACCGTGGCGTCAATGTACGGAGGGGTCGATGAATCCCTACTGAACGCCCGCAGTGCCCGCCTTTTCCGCGGTTTTGACCTCTTCCCAGAGCGCATCCCAGGCTCCCGGCGTCAGCGTCTTGAGAACCAGTTTGCGCCTGCTGGCCAGGTCTTCCATGGCCCGAAACCGTCGTTCGAACTTCGAGTTCGCGAGTCGCAGCGCCTCCTCCGCATCCACGTCGAGATGGCGCGCCCAGTTCGCGGCCGCGAACAGCAGGTCGCCGAGTTCTTCGGCAAGGCGCGCAGCCTTTTCGACCGATGGCCCGGCCGTGACCTCCTCGACTTCGCGCAGCTCCTCTTCGATCTTCGCGCGCACGCCCCGAGCGTCCGGCCAGTCGAAACCCACGCGCCCGGCGCGTTTGCCGAGCTTCGCGGCGCGCGACAACGCCGGCAGCGCCAGCGGCACATCGGCGAGCTCGCTTACGCTTCCATCCGAACGCGCCGCGCGTTCGCGAGCCTTGTGATCTTCCCAGGCGCGATTCTGTTCTGCCGCGGAGTCGATACGCGCGTCCGCGAATACATGCGGATGCCGTTCGGTGAGCTTGCCGGAGATGGAGTCGGCGACGCTCGCGAAATCGAACCACTGCCGTTCGGCGCCCATCTGCGCGTGAAACACCACCTGGAACAGCAGGTCTCCGAGCTCGGCCTCTATCCCGGTTGGCTCGCCGCGTGCGATCGCCTCGGCGACTTCGTAGGCCTCTTCGATGGTGTACGGCGCGATGCTCGCGAAGTCCTGCTCCCGATCCCAGGGACAGCCGCTCGCCGGATCACGCAGCCGCCGCATGATGTCGAGCAAGCGACTCAGTGAACGCTGCGCTTTCGCATCGCCGGAATCACTCATGCCGGCTCCTCCTGCACCATGCGCACGAACGTCAGCAGCATGCCCGCGGTGGCGCCCCAGATGCTCTGCCCTTCCCAGGGAATGTCATACAACAACATGTCCTCGTCACCCACTCGCCGCAGGCGCGCCTTGTGATTACCGGCGTCGAACACATGGCTCATGGGAACCTCGAAGACCGCGGCGACCTCGGCTGGATTGGGCGTGAGATCGAACGGTGGCGTGACCAGCGACAGCACCGGCGTCACCCGAAAGCCGCTGAAGACCAGGTGATCGGGTAGATAGCCGAAGACCTGCACGCGCGCCGGATCGAGCCCGATTTCTTCCTGCGCCTCGCGCAACGCGGCGCCCGCCACATCGACATCGCTGTCTTCGAGCCGGCCGCCGGGGAATGAAATCTGCGCCGCATGTTTGGCGAGTTGCGAGGCGCGTTCGGTCAGCAGGACGCTCAGGCCCTCAGGCCGGTCCACCAGCGCCACCAGCACCGCGGCCGGCACGGGGTCGGCCGGAAAATGCCGTTGCAGCCGGCGACTGCGTTCCGCGTCGACTCCGAGCATCCGCCAGTCGGCAAGCTCGTGGCGCGGCTGCGAACCTTCGAAACGCCGCAGAATCCGCTCGCGTAATTCAGTTGGGTTCAATACTTCCCTCAACACCTGTCCTCAACACTCGTCCTCAACCTTGGCCTCCGCCGCCGTGCAAACCACCCTGCGTCAGCGACGCCGGATCGAGCAGCAACCGCAACGCGTCGGCGCCGAGACCGGACATCTCCAGCGCCACATCGAACACCGGGCGCCCCTCGGCGTATGCGCGCTTGGCGATGGCCGCCGCACGTTCGTAGCCGATCACCGGATTCAACGCGGTGACTAGAATGGGATTGCGCGCCAACGCCTGATTGAGCCGCGCCACGTTGGGCTCGATTCCCGCGATGCACTGACTGGCGAGCGCCGCCGCCGCATTCGTCAGCAGGCGAATGGATTCCAGAAGATTGTTGGCGATGAGCGGCAACATCACGTTGAGCTGAAAATTGCCCGACTGGCCGGCGATTGCAATGGCCGCATCGAGGCCCATCACCTGCGCCGCCACCATGGTCACGGCCTCTGGTATCACCGGATTGACCTTGCCCGGCATGATGCTGCTGCCGGGCTGCAGCGCCGGCAGCGTGAGCTCCGCGAGACCGGCCAGAGGACCGCTGTTCATCCAGCGCAAATCGTTGGCAATCTTCATGAGCGCCACGGCGAGCGTGCGCAGCTGACCGGAGAATTCCACCACCGCATCCTGCGAACCCATGGCGGCGAAGTAGTTCGGCGCCAGCGTGAGCGGCAGGCCGGTACTCGCGCGCAACTCCTCGATGAACGTCGCGGCAAATTTCTCGTGTGCGTTGATGCCAGTGCCGATGGCCGTGCCACCCTGGGCCAGGGCGCAGAGACGCGGCTCGCTCGCCTTCAGCCGGTCGATGGCATTGTCGATCTGGGCGCGCCAGCCGGAAGCTTCCTGGCCCAGTGTCATCGGCATCGCGTCCATGAGATGGGTGCGGCCAGTCTTGTAGATCGCGGACCAGTCCTGCTCCTTCTGTCGCAATACGCCGCGCAGGTTTTCGAGCGCCGCATGCAGCTCGCGCGCCTCGATCAGCGCGCTCAGATGGATGGCGCTCGGGATGACGTCGTTGCTGCTCTGGCACATGTTGACGTGATCGTTCGGATGCACCTGCAAGCCCCGCGACTTGCTCGCGAGGTGGGCGATCACCTCGTTGGCGTTCATGTTGGTGCTGGTGCCGCTACCCGTTTGATACACGTCGACGGGAAACTGATCCTGGTGCCGGCCGGTGAGGATCTCGCTCACTGCATCCTGGATTGCCCGGGCGACATCCGCGGGCAACAGGCCGAGCCGCGCATTGGCGGAAGCGGCAGCGGCCTTGATCAGTGCGACCGCGGAGATGAAATCCCGTGGCAGTGGACCGCCGCCGATGCCTGAAAAATTGCGCCGCGCGCGCTCGGTCTGCGCGCCCCACAACGCACCAGCGGGCACTTCGATGTCGCCCATGCTGTCGTGCTCTTTGCGGTCAGGATTGCTCTCGCCTTGGGATATCATGCGCGGCCAGTCTAGCTCCCGATTCGAGGCATGTCTTTCATGGATCCCGCAGCACTTTTGGCGCTTTCTCCCATTGATGGCCGATACCGCAGGGGCGCCGACCCGCTGCGCGCCGTATTGTCGGAAAGCGGGCTGATTCGCGAGCGCGTGCGCATCGAAGCGGCCTGGTTGCTGTCACTGGCGGATTCCGTGCCGGAATTGCTCAAGGAGCCGCTGAGTGAACCCGTCAAGCGGCTTGCCGTGAGCCTCGCGCTCGAGCCGGGCGACGACGCCCCTGCCGCCGTTAAGGCCATCGAGAGCCGCATCAACCACGACGTGAAAGCCGTGGAATATTTCGTGCGCGACAAGCTCGGAGCGAGCGGCGCCACTCCCGCGGTGCTCGAGCTGGTGCATTTCGGCTGCACGTCGGAGGACATCAACAACCTCGCCTATGCACGCATGTTGCGCGCGGCTCGCGCCGTGCTCGCGGGAGAGCTCGACAAGGTCATCGAGAAATTGCGCGCCTTCGCGCATGAACACGCCGCGCTCGCCATGCTTTCACGTACACATGGACAGACCGCGAGCCCCACCACGCTCGGCAAGGAATTCGCCAACGTCGTGGCCCGCCTGCGGCGCGCCCGCGCGCGTTTCGACAAGGTGGAGATTCTCGCCAAGTGGAATGGCGCGGTCGGCAACTACAACGCCCACGTGGCGGCGCTGCCCACCGTCGACTGGCCCACCGTCAGCCGCCGTTTCATCGAATCGCAGGGACTCACCTGGAACGAATACTCCACGCAGATCGAGCCGCACGACTGGATCGGCGAGTACTGTGACGCGCTCGCCGCCATCAACATCATCATCATCGATTTCGCGCGCGATACCTGGGGCTACATCTCGCTGGGATACCTGCGCCAGCGCGCGGTCGCCGGTGAGGTCGGCTCCTCGACCATGCCTCACAAAGTCAACCCGATCGACTTCGAAAATGCCGAAGGCAATCTCGGCGTGGCCAACGCACTGCTGCATCACTTCGCCGCCAAACTACCCATCTCCCGCTGGCAGCGCGATCTCACCGACTCCACGGTGTTGCGCAACGTCGGCGTCGGCCTCGCGCACAGCCTGATCGCCTGGAACGCGCTGCTGCGCGGCCTCGCGAAAATCGCCGCGGACCCGGCCACGATTTCGAAAGACATCGACCGCGCCCACGAAGTGCTGGGCGAAGCGTTGCAGACGGCGCTGCGGGCCGCCGGCGTGCCCAACGGCTACGAACTGCTCAAGGATTTCACGCGCGGCACGCAGGTCGACGCCGGGGGGCTCGCCGCGTTCATCGACAAACTACCGCTGCCGGGCGCCGAACGTGCGCGACTCAAGGCTCTCGCACCGCAGCAGTATCTGGGCCTCGCGGCGGAGATGGCGCGCTCGATCTGATGCAACGCGGTCGCTCGCGACTCCTCTGGTGTTAAATCGGTATGTCCTGATGCCACTTCAGGTATGTACCGTTATAGAGTGCGAACCAGCACACGTTTTGCTGTCGGATTGGCCTAAATCGCGGTGAAAGCGTGACGCATTTGGCACAGAAAATGGGGACGGCCACCTAGGCTTGAACGGGCACAGGTCACAAACCGACTTAGGCTTCATGACGTCCGGGGAACTCGATTTCAACAACTTCTCGCAGCGCAATTCGGCGCCGGGCGCTGCTTTGCCCGATTCGGGCACAGACCAGAACCAGATTCGCGTGATCAGCTCGCTCGAGGAAATGCGCGCCGCCGTCGACGCCGTGGCCGCGAGCGCCCAGCGCCTGATGTCTATCTACACACCCGATCTCGAGCCCGACCTGTACGACCAGAACGGCTTTCTCGATATCGTGAAACGTTTCGTGCTCGCGCGCCGTTTCGCCAAGGCCCGCGTGTTGTTGTCCGACACGACGCGCCTGCTGCGCGACAACAACCGGTTCATCGCGATGGGCCGCAGGCTCACGAGCTGCATCGACATCCGGCCGGCAGCGGGTGCCGCCAGACAGCGTGCCTGCGGCTATCTCATAGCCGACGACCGCGCCATCGTGTACCGCGTGCATTCGGATCGCTGGGACGGCGTCGCCGACCTCAACAATCCGCCGGTGGCCCGCCAGTATCTCGACGAATTCGACGAGATCTGGCACGCGAGCTCGCCCGACGAGCTTGCCCGCCAGTCGCACCGCTAAGTCCGTCGTGACGCGCTGGAATCCCGAGGTCACGGTGGCCGCGATCGTCGAACGCGACAATCGCTTTCTCATGGTCGAAGAACGCATCTCCGGTCGCCTGGTGCTGAACCAGCCCGCCGGGCATCTCGAAGACGGCGAGACCCTGCTCGACGCCGTGATCCGCGAAACGCGCGAAGAGACCGCCTGGCGTTTCCGTCCCGAGGCATTGGTCGGTACCTACCTGTGGCGGAGCCCCGTTGACGGACGCAGTTTCCTGCGCTTCGCCTTCTGCGGCGCCGTCGACGACCATCACGCGCAACAGCCGCTCGACGCCGGCATCCAGCGCGCGCTGTGGATGTCGCACGAGCAATTGCTGGCCCAGCCTTCGCGCCTCCGCTCGCCGATGGTCCTGCGTTGCCTGGAGGATTTCCTGCTCGGGAAGCGCCAGCCGCTCGACTCGGTCGCCAGCCTCGGGCTCGAATCGGCGCTGCAAATGGACGCCGTCGTCAATCTGTAGGCCGCGGGCCATGGGTCTCGCGCCGGCGGTACAATTCGCGCCGTGATTTCCAGGACCCTCGAAAGAATCGTCGTCGGAATGTCCGGCGGTGTCGACTCCGCGGTTTCCGCGCTGCTGCTCAAGCGCGCCGGATTCGACGTGCACGGGCTCTACATGAGCAACTGGGAAGACGACGATTCCTATTGCACCGACGCGCAGGATTTTCAGGATGCGCGCGCGGTAGCCGTCGAGCTTGGCATTCCGCTGCATCGCGTGAGCTTCGCGGAAGCGTATCGTCAGCGGGTCTTCGACTACTTTCTCACCGAATATCGCGCGGGGCGCACTCCCAACCCCGACGTGCTCTGCAATCGCGAAATCAAGTTCGGCATCTGCCTCGATTACGCCACGCGGCTCGGCGCGCACCGTTTCGCCACCGGCCATTACGCGCGCCTCGAACAAGGTCCCGCTGGCCCCACGCTGCTGAAGGCGCGCGATCGCGACAAGGACCAGTCCTATTTCCTGCA
>Ga0190271_10000828_pt1 | contig 16434 bp, 14 predicted proteins | sample Popmic356T_FD_133747 | JGI IMG/M metagenome (GOLD analysis project Ga0190271, IMG submission 133747) | Populus adjacent soil microbial communities from riparian zone of Weber River, Utah, USA - 356 T | ecosystem: Environmental > Terrestrial > Soil > Riparian zone | place: USA: Utah | collected...
CGCTCGAGAAAGCGACGGCCGAGGACCGGATCGCGATGCTCAGAGCGATGCTCGCCGATCGCGTCAAACTGGCGTTGCATATCGAGAAGCGCGAACAGCCGGTGTACGACCTTGTCGTGGCACGCTCCGACGGCAAGCTGGGATCAGGGCTGACGCCGATCGACGCGGACTGTGGGGCGAAAATGGCCGCCGACCGTGCCGCTACCGAAGCGGCGATCAATGCCGGCACGCCGCCGCCACGTCCCCAGATGCCCGACTTCAGCGTGCCGCCTCCGTCGTGCACCCTCCGCGTGGTCGGTCTCGCCTTGCGTGATCGACAAGCGGGGCGGCCGGGCCCTCCACTCCGACCGGGCGATCTGATGGAGGGAGAGGCGACCATGGAGACGTTGGCACAAGCCCTCCGTCTGTCGACAGCCCGTTTGGTCGTAGACAAGACTGCTCTTCGCGGCAGTTATCGAATCTCGATGACCTTCGATGGCTTCGGATCCCGTCGTGGGCCCGACATCGCACCGGTGCCCGATGCCATGCCAACGGTCTTCATCGCGATTAGGGAACAGCTTGGCCTCGAGCTGAAATCGTCGAAAGCGGAACTCGACACGCTCGTCATCGATCATCTCGAACGGCCGACGGAGAACTGAAGACGCGCCTCTACCGAAATCCGATCTTCGGGCTCATCCCGACCTGTTCGTACCAGAAACCATCTGCAGGTCGATCCAGGCGCATCACATACAAGGAGTTTGGCTGGTTGCGTCCGCTCTGGCCGTTGAGAACCAGGCGGTCGCCTGGCTTCAGCGTCGCAGCGTTCATGCCGATCGATTCGAGCTCCCAGCGATTGTCCAGCTCGCCGCGCCATCGGGCCGTCTCTCGTCCGTTCTTGACGTCAACGACGACGAAGGGATGTGGCTGAACCATCGCAAACTCGACGAGGACAGCGTCGAGGGTGACAGGGCGGGCGCGGTCGTATACCGCGGAGATGGAGTGATGACCCTGGGCAACGACGCTGCCCAGGATCATCGCGATGGCGATCGTCAGTGGTCCGCGCATGTCGCGGGGCTGCCGGTTACTTGGTCTCGTCCCAGACGACCTGGACGTTGGCTCTCAGTCGCGCGGCCTGAGGCTCGCCGTAGCCCTGGTACTTAGCGGGAATCTTCCACGTGTTCGCCACGTCGTCTGGAGTCTTGCCCGCCTTCTTTGCAGCCTGAACGTCCGCGGCGAACTCGTTGTTGAACGCGGCGTACTCTCTCAGGTCGGCCACCGTCATCACCGTGCTGTGACCGGTGATGATCTGATCGACGCCCTTCGCGCCGTCTGCGGCCTTGGCGAGCGTCTTGCCGATCTCGACTCCGCTGCCGCCATTGTTCGCGTCGAGGAGCGGGACGTTCTTACCGGAGAAGATGTCGCCGGCGTGCATCACGCGCAGAGCGGGGAAGATCACGTACGCGTCGCCGTTGGTGTGCCCACGACCAAAGTAGTGCAAATCGATCTGATCAGCGCCCTTGCCGATTGTCATCTTGTCTTTGAACGTCCGCTTCGGCATGCCGCGGCCGCCGTTCTCTTTGAAGATGTTCACGGACGCTCCAGGCGCCGGCGTGATACCGGTCGGCGTGCGCATCGCTTCCATGTTCTTGGCGGTATTCTCGTGCGTCACGACCTCGACGGTCGCCGGGAACTCGACGTTGCCGCTGACGTGGTCGCCATGCGTATGCGTATTGATGATCATCGTCACCGGGCGATCCGTGACGCTCTTGATCTTGTCGAGCAGCGGCTGACCCCAGCCCGGATTCTTGGTGTCGACGACAACGACTCCACCCGTCGTGATGAAGACCGCGCTGTTCCCTCCACCGCCCTGGCCACCCATCATGTAGAGGTTGTCGCGGAGCTTCTCGACCGTGACCACGCGCGGCGCGGGCTGTCCGCCGCCTGCCGGCGCTTGCCACGCCGCCGCCGAGATCGACAGCGCACCAGCGGAGAACAGGATACCCAGCACCACTAATCTCTTCATGAGGCCCTCCTGGAAAACGCCGCGATCATAGCGCGTTTCGCGGCGTTATGATTCGCGTGCCTCGGTCGTTCACATCGAACAGCAGACAAGGGGGACAGGATGCGTTTCAAGCTGATCGTCGCAGGTCTCGTTGGCGCTGCCGTGACGGCCGGTGTAGTGATGGTCGCGGCGCAGGCCGGGCAGGCACAGCCGCCAACGGTTGAGCAGCTGCGGAAAGCAGTTGCCGATCTCCGCGGTGGGCGCATCCCACGTCCTGCGTCGTACGACGCGATGACGGCGGACCAGCAGGCGTTCGTCAAGAGCGTGCTGAGCGGACCGAGGCCTGACATCAGCGGCTCACTCGGCGTGATGATTGCCAGCCCGGTGTTTGCGGACCTCGCACAGAAAACGATCGCGTACTCGCGTTTCGCCGGTCGGGAAGGGTACTCAGTTGTGCCGCCGAAGCTGTCCGAGCTCGCGATCATCATGGGCGCGCGAGCGTGGACCGCGCATTATGCGTGGTACGTACATCGTCGCGCGGCGGAACGCGCGGGCCTGCCCGAGGCGGTGGTCGTCGGCGTGCGCGATGGACGCCGTCCGGCAGAGATGACGCCGGATGTCGCGGCGGTCTACGACTTCTGCAATGAACTGCTCACAAAGAAGCGCGTCAGTGATGCGTCGTTGCAGGCGGCGAGGAAGGTGCTCGGCGGGGATCGCGGTGTGGTCGATCTCGTTGGCACGCTCGGGGCATATCAACTGGTCGCGATGATGATGGTGGTGGACGAGTTTCCTCTCCCGAGCGGGGTGACATCGGAGTTGCCGCCTTCGCGGTAGCATTTGTCCGCTTCGGCGAGCCTCGCCGGAGCCTTTGGCGGAGGCGGGAAGAATTGAGCCCTACCAGACGCGACTTCATCAAGACGACGGCTGCGACGGCCGCAGCGGTCGCGGCAGGTCCTACGATCGATCTGGGATCGGCGCAGACGATCGCCGCTCCGGGGGCCGATCCGCTCGCACTGGAACTCGCGAAAGAGGCGCTCGACGCAGCGCGCTCGGCCGGTGCGTCGTACGCAGATGTCAGGGTCGGACGTTACCGTCGCCAGACAATCGTGACCAGGGAGCGCCAGGTCAGTGGGGTCAACGATAGTGAGTCCTACGGCATCGGTGTTCGAACGCTGGTCAACGGCTGTTGGGGATTTGCCGCGACGAGCGTGATGAGCCGTGCGGGCACCAGGCAGGCAGCCCTCGAGGCGGTTGCGTTGTCGAAGGCCGCACGAGCGGTGCAGAAGCATCGCGTCGAGTTGGCGCCGGTGGCGCCCGTCGTCGGCACGTGGATCACGCCGGTGCAGCAGGATCCCCTCGAGGTCGCCATCGAGGACAAGATCGCGCTCCTGCTCGCCACCAATGAAGCGGCCCTGAAAGTGAAGAACGTGCGATTCGCCAGCTCCGGGCTGGCGCTGCTCCGTGAAGTGAAGACGTTGCTCACGTCGGAGGGTACAAACGTCACGCAGACGATGATCCGCGTAGGCCCGGAATTCAGCTGCACCGCCACCTCCGGAGGAGATTTTCAGAGTTACGAAGAGGAGCTCGCCCCGTGCGGGCGCGGATGGGAGTACGTTCAGTCGCTCGATATGCCTGGCAACGCAGAACGCTGGGCATCACTCGCAGCCGAGAAGCTCGGTGCGAAGTCGGTGGAGGCAGGTTCGTACGATCTCATTCTCGAGCCGACCAATCTCTGGCTCACGATCCACGAGTCCATCGGTCACGCCACGGAACTCGATCGCGCGATCGGTGAAGAGGCCAACTACGCGGGGACCAGTTTCGTGGCGCCGCCCGAAAAGATGCTGGGGCAGCTTCGCTACGGCCCCGACTTCATGAACATCCAGGCCGATCGCACGCAGGAAGGCTCGCTCTCCCGCGTCGCGTGGGACGACGAGGGCGTGCCCGCAGACCAGTGGCTGCTCGTCGAGCGCGGTCTCTTCAAGGACTACCAGACGACGCGCGAGCAGGTCGCACGAATTCAGAAGCTCACCGGCGTGACCAGGTCGCACGGCTGTTCGTATGCGGAGTCGTGGAACGCCGTCCAGTTCCAGCGCATGCCAAACGTCTCGCTGCTGCCCGGTGAACGCGACATCCACGTCGAGGACATCGTGGCCGACACCAGCCGCGGCGTTCTGATCCGGCATAGCGGCTCGTGGTCGATCGATCACCAGCGCTACAACTTCCAGTTTTCGGGTCAGGCGTTCTACGAAATCCGCAACGGCAAGATCGTGGGGATGCTCAAAGACGTTGCCTACCAGGCGAACACACTGAGCTTCTGGAAGTCGATGGACATGATCGGAGGCAAGAGCTCCTACTGGATGGGCGGCGCATTCAACGACGGCAAGGGCGAACCGTCACAGAGCAACTCCGTGAGCCACGGCTGTGTGCCCGCCCGCTTCCGGAACGTCAACATCCTCAACACGGCGCGGAGCGCATGATGCAGACGACGCCGGCTCCGGGTGCATCAGCCTATCTGTCCCGAGACGAGGCGCGCGCGCTCACGTCGCGAGTGCTGTCGTTCAGCAGCGCGGACCAGACGCGCGTGACCGTGGTCAGCGAACGTAGTGGGAATACTCGGTTCGCTGACGGGAGCATCAGCACGTCCGGGACGACTCACGACACCTCCGTGACAGTGACCGTCACCTTCGGCAGGCGCCGCGCATCGTCATCGACCAACGTGCTCGACGAATCGTCGCTGCGACGGACGGTCGATCTGGCCTCTCGCCTTGCGCGGCTGGCGCCCGAGGATCCGGAGCTGATGCCAGAACTCGGGCCACAGACGTACACGGCCGTCGAGGCGTTCGTCGAAACCACCGCTGACCTCGATGCCGAGGGGCGCGCTGAGGCGATTGGACGCGCCATTGGCGCTGCGACCGCTGCGGGGAAGTCGGCGGGGATGATTTTCTCGGCGGGATACCTTGAAGCAAACACGCGTGCGATCGCGGTGGCGACGAGCAACGGGTTGTTCGCCTACCATCGCACGACGGACGCCGACTTCTCCGTGACCGCGCGTACGCCGGACGGCACAGGCAGCGGATGGGCGCACGGCGGTGCCCGCGACTGGAACGCCGTCAATCCGGAAGCGATCGGTCGCGTGGCCGCGCAGAAAGCTGTGGCGAGCCGGAATCCGCAGGAGATTGCGCCCGGTCTCTACACGGCGGTACTCGAGCCCCAGGCGGTCAACGATTTGATTCCGTTGTTGGCGGGCGCCCTCGCCGCACGCAGTGCGGACGAAGGACGAAGCGCCTTCTCGAAGCCCGATGGCGGCACACGCATTGGAGAGAAGGTCGCTGACGAACGTGTGACGCTCTACTCGGATCCCGCCGACGCCGGATTGCTCGGGCAGCCGTTCGATCAAGAGGGGCTTCCACTCCGTCGAATGGTCTGGATCGAGAAAGGGATTCTGAAAAACCTGGCGTACAGCCGCTTCTGGGCCGAGAAGCAGGGAAAGGAGCCGACGGGCTCACCATTTTTCGGCGGCCTCGCGCTCGTGGGTGGAACCAAGAGCACCGACGAGTTGATTGCCGGCTGTGCCCGCGGCGTTCTCGTCACACACTTCTTTTACATCAGGGCCCTGGATCCGCGCACCGTGCTCCAGACCGGGTTGACGCGTGACGGCGCGTTTCTGATCGAGAACGGGAAAGTCACAAGACCGTTGAAGAACTTCCGCTGGAACGAGAGCCCGCTGTTGATGCTGAACCGGCTCGAAGACATCGGCCGGCCGGAGCCCACAGAAGCCGGACGGCTGATGCCGGCGCTCCGCGTGCGCGATTTCAACTTCAGTTCGCTGTCAGATGCAGTGTGAGCTCGCGTAGAGGCGGGTCTTTAGACCCGCCTTCACGACTTCAATCCAAGACAGGATCTGTTTTCTGCGGCGCCGCACTATCGGTGCGGAAGTGAATCGCGGCGTCGGAGAACACCGTGAAGCTTCGACGACCAGCCGGATCGCCCACAGGGATCGCCACGTAAACGAAGTCACGATAGAGCGCCTCCCCCATCCGGCTCGCAGGGCTTTTCGCACCTGGCTCGCCGGGGACGAAGCTGAATTGATAGCCGCCGCGGACAGGCTCGAGGAACGAACGATCGAGAAACGCACGGATACCCGGCGCGCCTGGCAACGTTGACGGTTCGCTCAGGACGCCGGGCGAGCCATAGCCACCGAGCGTCGCGTAGCAGGTGTTCTCGGCCGCGGCGAACTTCCGAAGATCGTCGACTGCAGCCTGCTCCTCTCGCGAGGGGGGCGCGCTCTTCACCGGCTCCTTCGTAACGAGTGAGCGGAGCCAACCCAGGGCACCGCCTGAAGCAGAGTCGATCTTTGCTGGTGCTCCCGGTGTGGTCCGGGGCTCCAGATCGGTGACCGCGGGATCGCTGGCCGTTGGGGCTCGTCCCTTCGCCCAGTGCACGCGCCCGGTCTGGCTCGTGAGCGCAAACGAGTACGGTCCTGACTCTCCAGTCTCCGGCACCGCGAGATATACGAACGACGAGTACGCCGGCTGGAACGCAATCGCGAACGTCGGCCCCTCGTCCTCGCCCGTGAACACGAATCGATAGCCGCCGCGGGAGGCCAACGCGAACTCCGCCGGCAGCGCCATGCCTCCCATCGCGACCGGCACCTTGTTGCGATCGGCCAGCATTGCCGGGTCGACGTATCGGCCATCACCGACGCTCACCTGGAACTGCTGCTCGGCGGAGCCGATCATGAGCAGTTCGTGGACGACCTTCAGATCGCGGAACTCCGGCGCGAGTGCGCCACGGCGAACCATGAAGTCGACCACCTCACGCGCCTGCGCCTGGGCAGCGGCTTCCATCATCGGGCTCTTCTGCGGACCGGCCGTGAGCTCCGACGCGGGGCGCGACGTGAAAATCCACGACGCGAGGCCGATCACCGGAACGGCTGCGCCCGCCAGCAGACGCCATCCTCGCATGTGATGTTTCAGATTCGACGACCGCTCCTGCGTTCGAACGGGGAAGAGAACTTCGCCGCGATCGACATCCTTGACTCGCCAGCCGGTTCTCGTGGCGAGGCGTTCGAGTGACAGGCGGAAGACATCGGTGTGCGCGGGCGTCAGTGACAGTTCGATCACGCTCACCGGTTCGCCGACCAACTGGATTGCGAGCTCTGCCTGGCCGCGCGTCAGCGTTGCGGTCCCGGGCGAGGTAAACGTGAGACGAGGGAGCATCTCAGTGAGCAGAGCGGCAACCGCGTCGCGGGTGCCCAGCGGCTCGCCCCGTGCGCCGTCTCGTGCAGTAAACAGCAATCGACGGAAGTCGTTGGCCTGCCTGGTTTCTTCGCTCACAAAATCCTCGCCGTACCTATTTCGGCCCGGTTCAGCGGCGGCATGAGCGGTCGTGCAATAGATGACTCGGATTTGACCGCCTGCGCGTAAAATCGCGTGGCCTACTTTCTTACCCAGGAGTATCGATAGATGCGAAGCCGATGGTTGATGTCGTTTCTGGTCGTGGCGCTCGCGACCGCAGTTGGCGTGGAGATGTCCGCTCAGCAAGGTGAGCGCGGGGGTGGGGCTGCCCCTGGTGGTGGCGGCGGGCGAGGCGGCGGCCGTGGTTTCAACCTCCCGCCGCTCCTGATGCAGACCGATGCGTTTCCTGATGGTGGCATCGTGCCGCAGAAGTTTGCCGGCCGCGGTGGCGTACAGCCTGGCTTCAAGTTCACCGGCGCTCCCGAGGGCACGGTCAGCTATGCGATCATCTTCCACGACATCGACGTCGCGCTGCAGGGCGGGACGGGCGACGTGCTGCATTGGCTGGCGTGGAACATCCCGGCGTCGGCCGGCGGCATTCCCGAAGGCAAGCTCCCCGAGGGCAGCGTTCAAGGCAACAACCTCACCGGGCAGCCCGTCTACATGGGGCCTGGCGCGCCGAACGGCCCGCGCTATCACCACTACGTCTTCGAGCTCTACGCTCTGAACGCCAATCTCGATCTTCCGGCGAACGCGAGCCGTGACGATCTGCTGAAGGCGATGGCGGGCAAGACAACGGCGAAGGCGGCGTACGTGGGTCGCTATCGCAACGAAACAGTTCCAGCGAAGTAACTGAAACGGAACGCGGACCGGCCGGCGCATGACGCGCACGGCTGGTCCGTGGTCGACTATGAGAAAACAGATCCTCGCCGCGGTTGTTGTCGCGTGTGTCTGGTCGTTCGAACTCTCGGCGCAAGCGCCGGTGAATTGCCAGCCTGCAGGCGACGTGCAGTTTGTCTGTGGTCAAAACGGACCCGAGGATCTGGTCGTGTTGCCTGGCGCGCAGTGGGTGATCGCGTCGAGCTTCGGTGGCAATGGCGGGATCTATCTCATTCACGCCAGCGATCGCGTGTCCACGCTTGCGTACCCGGGTGCGACACCGCGCGACCGTTTCGATAAGAAGGTGTACTCGACCTGCCCCGGCCCGCCCGATGCCGCTGCAAAAGCGAAATTTCTGACGCATGGCCTCTATCTCGAGGCGGGGCGCAACTCGGTGCATCGACTCTTTGTCGTCGTACACGGAAGCCGTGAGTCGGTGGAGGTGTTCGAGGTTGACGGTCGAGCCGCGACGCCAACGCTGACGTGGATCGGATGCGCTGTCGCGCCAGATCCGGTCGGGCTCAACTCCGTGCGCGGACTACCCGACGGTGGCTTCTACGCCACTAACTTCCCTGCACGCGGTATCGACACCGCCGGTCGAGACAAGATGATGGCGGGCGAGAAGAACGGCGAACTCTGGGAGTGGCACACCGCGAGCGGATGGAAGAAGGTTCCTGGAAGCGAGGCCGCCGGCGCGAACGGTCTCGAGATCTCGCCGGATGGCAAGTGGTTCTATGTGGCGGCCTGGGGGACCCAGTCGTTTTTCCGCCTGTCACTCGGACAGACGCCTCCGAAGCGAGATGAAGTCCCACTCGGATTCCGCGTGGACAACATCAGGTGGGCCGCCGATGGATCGCTGCTCGCTGCCGGTCAGGGCGGCACGCCGACCGCGCCGACGTCGAACATCGTGAAGATCAATCCGCAGACCCTCGCGGTACGCGACGTCATCCGCGAACCCGCGACGCCCGCGTTCGGTGCGGGTACCGTGGCAGTCGAGGTCGGCAAGCAAATCTGGGTCGGATCCTTTCGTGGAGATCGCATAGCCATCTTTCCTGCCGCCCGTTGAGTCGGGCAGTGAGGTTGAAGCATGAAGTCGTTGCGACTCCTGCTCCTCGTTCTGCTCAGCGCCGTAGTTTCGGCGCAAACCGATCCCTCACGTGACGCGCTCTTTGCCGCCATCCGACGCGGCTCCGTCGCCGACACCGATCGACTCCTGAAAGCCGGCGCCAGCCCGAACATCGTCGATGCCGATGGGACGCCCGCGCTGATGGCGGCGACCCTCTTCGGCGATGCATCCCTGGTGAAGGTCCTGCTCGAGCGAGGTGCGGATCCGAATCGAGCAGGGGTCGGCGGCACAACGGCGCTGATGTGGGCGGTCACCAGTCTTCCGAAAGTTCGGGTGTTGCTCGATCATGGCGCGAACGTGAACGCGCGGTCGGAGACCGATCGCACCGCACTTCTCATCGCGGCAAGTTACCCACGGACGGTTGACGTTCTTCGACTGCTGCTCGAGCGCGGTGCCGACCTTCGCGCACAGGATCGGGCGAGTGCGACAGCGCTCTCACTGGCGGTGCGTTCCGCGGATGTCGACGTCGTGCGCTTTCTCGTGGAGCGCGGACTGGATCTGAACGGACTGTCTGCGGACTCGCGCCGGGTCGGTTTTACGCGCAACGATCTGCCGACCACCGAATATGTGATGTCGAAGGCGCCGACGCCGAATCAGGATCTGCTTCAGACGGCGGCGATGTGGCAGCCTGCGCATGTCGTGGCGCGCTGGATCGAGCTCGGTGCCGACGTGAATGCGAGCCTCGCGCGACAGTACGCGCGGACGCCGCTGATGAACGCGGTCACGTCCGAGGCTGAAGGCGCCGACACGTTGAAGTTGCTGCTCGAGAAGGGCGCGAACCCCAATGCCGAGATGACGGAAGGGGAGCGGCCGCTCGACTGGGCGATTTACAAAGGCGACAAGGCGAAGATTCAGGTGCTCGAACAATACGGCGCGATGCGCGGTCGTGGGCCGCGTCGCGACGAGATCGCGCCACCGGCGCCTGGCGGAATCACTGACGCGCGACTGTCACTCACTCGAAGCCTGTCCAGGCTGACGGAGGTCGCGCCGAAGTTCCGCGATCAGGCGACCTGCATTTCGTGTCACCACAACGCGATGCCAGCGCTCGCGGCGGCGACGGCGAGGCGAAAGGGCATCGAGGTCGACGAGGTCAGGGCGAAGAAGAACCTCAACGACATCCTCACGTTCTTCACGAGCGCCGTTCCGCGAATGATGATGGGTGATCCGGCCGTCGGTGGCGAAGCGATCACCACCGGCTACGCGCAGATGGCGCTGCTCGGCGAAGGGCACCCGCTCGATGTCACCACCGGTGTGATGACGCACTGGCTGATGGCGCGTCAGATGCCAGACGGTCGATGGCTTGGCAACGGGCTCAATCGTCCGCCGTCGGAATACAGCCTCATCACCCACACGGCGATCGCGGCAGGTGGGTTGAAGTCGTATCCGCTTCCTGGTCGCAAAGGTGAGGTTGAGGCCAGCCTGCGGCTCGCGCGAGGCTGGCTGCTGGCCGCGCAACCGAAGTCGGCCGAGGAACGCGCGATGCGCCTGATGGGCCTGGTATGGACCGAGGCCTCTCGCGCGCAGGTCGCCGATGCGATCAAAGCTGTTCGCGATCAGCAGGACGTGGGTGGCGGCTGGTCACAGTTCGGCCGCACGCCACCCGATGCGTACGCAACGGGCTTGTCTCTTTACGCGCTGCACATGGCTGGCATCGCGGCAACCGACGACACATACAAGAAGGGCGTCGCATTCCTGCTCGGTAGCCAGTATCAGGACGGGACGTGGCTGGTGAGGACGCATTCCTTCCCCGTCCAGCGATATTTCGAAAGCGGGTTCCCGTACGGACGGCATCAGTGGATCTCGACGGCGGGCACGAGCTGGGCGAGTCTCGCGATCGCACAGACGCTGCCTGACAAAAAATAAGTCCCAACGTCCAACTCCCAACTCCCAAGGAGGAGAGCGTGAACGGAATCCGGAAGGGTCGCGTGATCGCCGGCGGGCTGGTGGCCGGGCTGATCGTGAACATCGGCGAGACGATTCTCAATGTGCCGCTCCTTGGAGCGCAGATGGAACAGGCACTGCAGGCGCGAAACCTTCCGCCCGTCGGCGGCGGTGCCATCGCCTACTTCGTCGTGATGTGCTTCCTGCTCGGTATCGCGATCGTGTGGACCTACGCCGCGGTTCGACCTCGACTGGGTCCCGGACCGAAGACCGCAGTCACCATCGGAGTGCTCGCCTGGTTCATGACGCTGTTGTGGAGCGGCGGTACTCAGGTTGCGATGGGTGTGATGCCGCTTAACCTGACCATCCTGGGACTGGCGTGGGGGCTCGGTGAGATTGTGCTCGCGTCGCTTGCCGGTGCCAGAGTCTACAAGGAATAGAGCCCCGTCAATTCCCCGCTGGTCGAACCTCCAACATCGGTAGCCACGTTCGTCGTGTAACGGACTGCGGCGTCGCGTCACTACCCGCTTGTTGTCGTCATGTCACGTGGATGACGCGCATTCTCGTGGCTGCGGGCGACCCGCAAGGAGGTTCGTAATGCAACTCAATCGTTTGTGGATGGCGATGCTGACCCGCGAAAGCGCGGACTCAGACACCGACAGCTCCATCAACTTGTCCGTGAACACGAATGGTGTCGAGCAGCTGAATCGCACGTTCCCCGACTCCCAACAAACGGATCAGGAGCGTGGGGTGGCCAATCTGTACGACATCGACGTGGCCAACAACGGGATTCAGACCGAGCAGCTCACCGACTCCTCAATCCGGCTCGGGATCAACGACGACGATGCGTGGCGCCCGCAGCACGTGTTCGTGTTCGGCGAGGGGTTCAGCCCAACTGGGCAGCCGGAGACACAGGCGCTGGCGATCGAAACCGACATCGGCACGACGTTGAGCACCGACTCCGGCGAAGGCGCGCCCAGCGTGCCGTTGCACCTCGTGGGACATGGCAACGGCAATCAAACCATCCGGCGGCTGTTCATCATGCTGCGCAGCCGCGGAAGCGACCAGCCACCCTCGGACGACGGCATCTTCGGCCCCCTCAGCGCCACCGCCGTGCCGCCTGAGACGCAAACCGACGGCGCATTCGAGCTCCAGATCGTCAGCCAGGGGCGGTTGGCGGTTCTGTTTAGGATCAGCGATACACCGCAGGAAGATCTCGAATTCGGCGAAGCCAACTTCTACACGATGCCCGTCATCGTGCCGTTCACGCGCGCGCAGCTCGACGCCGATTCCATCACCCTGCGCATCATGGGGATGGACGACTACGAGCCGCTCAGTCTCTTCATCTTTGGCGCGGACCAGGCGACCGGACGTCCGACGTCGCTCGTGCCATTGGTGAGTATCTCCAACTGGGAGCAGGCGGGTCTGGGAGTCATCGACTACGACCCGACGAACGGCACAGGGTCGGTGACGCTGCCGTTGGCGCCGCTGCCGTCTGAGATACCCGTCGTGCAATCGCCGGCGACGGTGGCTATGGTCTAGAACACGGTCGGCCTGCGAATCGAGCGCGTACCGATGCGCTCGTTCGCAGGCCTGAGTGGTTGCTACTTCGCTGCGGCGATCCTCCAGATCCGATTGCCGGTGTCGTCGGAGACCAGCAACGATCCATCGCGCGCCGTGACCACGCCAACCGGCCGACCCCACTGATCGATTGATGTGTTGTTCGCTCCATCGCTCGCGAGGAAGCCGGTCAGGAAGTCTTCGATCGGTCCCGGCTTTCCGTTGACCATCGGGAAGAACACCACCTTGTAGCCAGACGCCACCGATCGATTCCACGATCCGTGCAGCGCGACGAAGCCGCCATTGCGATAGCGCTGCGGGAACTGGTTGCCGGTGTAGAACGTGATGCCGAGCGCCGCTGCATGCGCCGGCAGCAGCACATCGGGAACGAGTGTGCGCTTGACGAGATCGGGGAACGAGCCGATATAACGCGGATCGTAGTTCTCCCCGATGTAGGAGTACGGCCAACCGTAGAAGCCGCCGTCTTTCACTGACGTGGCGTAGTCGGGCACGAGATCGTCGCCGAGGTTGTCGCGCTCGTTCATCGCGGTCCAGATGATGTCGGTGCCAGGCTGGAGGGCGAGTCCGACCGGGTTGCGAATGCCCGATGCGTACACGCGATACCCGCTGCCGTCAGGATTGAACTCGAGGATCGCGGCGCGCCGGCAGTCTTCACCCGCGTCGTTGTTCGACTGCGAGCCGACTGCGATGTACATCTTCGTGCCCGCGCGATTGAAGATGATGTTGCGAGTGGAGTGGCCACCATTCGGCAGGTCGAGCAGCTTTTCAGGTTCGCCCTGCGCCTGCAGATCGCCGTTGGCGTACTTGTAGCGAACGAGCGACGCGGTGTTGCCCACATAGAGATAGCCGTCATGGAAGGCGAGTCCGAACGGCGCCGCGAGTGTGCCGGGGCCCTTCACAGCGAAGTCAGGCGGTGGTGTGCACGCCGGTGCCTCCGCGCCGAGAACAGGCGGAGCGCCGCGTCCAGGACCCGGAGGCGGGCCGGCCGCGCGACCCTGTCCGCCGGCGCGCTGGCCGCCAGCAGGGTTAGGAGGCGGACCACCACCGCGTGGCGCCGGAGGCGCGCCCTGCGCATACACGCTCTGCGACTCGAACACGCCGTCGTTGTTCGCGTCGCGCAGCACGGTGATGTTGTTCGAACCAGGCGAGCTGACGAACAGGTCGCCGTTCGGCGCGTACACCATCATGCGCGGCGCGCGGAGATCGGCGGCCACCGTCACGGTGAACCCGTTTACCGCTTTGGGACTCATGCCTTCAGGGCGCGAGACCGCGCGGCTCGGTTTGGGGCTTGCCGTCGCCGGCGCGGGCAGTGCGCCTGCGCGCGGCTGCGGCACGGTCGTGTTCTGCTGCGCCACGAGGACGCCCGTGGCGAGCACGACGGCCCCGAGGCCGGCGAGCGTTTTGAAAATCGATTTCATGCAGTGCGCTCCCGCGGGGAGCTGAAGCCCCCGCTCTACGATCTTCGAATCCCGAGTCCCGGATCCCGAGTCCCGGCTACTTGCCTACCATGTGCGGCAGGTCCTTGTTGTTTTCTTCGCAGATGCTCTCGATCAGATCCGTGTCCGGGAGGAGCCGCCACGCGAGTTGGACGTCCCACGGTTTGGTATACGCCTTGGGATCGTCGATCGTGACGTTGATATTGATGCGCCCGATGCTCGGCCTGGTGAAGCGCTCGACCACGCGGAGCGATTCGGTCGCGGGCAGGCCTCGCATATCGAGCCAGGTCTTCCCGTTCTGTCCAATCGTTTCGACGATGAACGTATCGCCTTCCCAGTGGCCGATGGAGTACCCCATCCAGGTAGGCTGTGCGTCCTTGGGAAGTGGGCGGCCATCGGTGAAGATCTGCCGGTAGATCGTGCGTGACTCGTGCAGGAAGATCATCACGTCCGGTGTCTGCACGACCTTGAGGCCGTCCGGGATGTTGTTCTTCTCGGGGATACCAGAGGGCCAACATCGCACACCGGGGTGATCCTTCCCGTTGGTCTCGATGCGTTCGTTGTAGACGGCCTCCGCCCACGGCTGCAGCGGTACTTCGCCTGGCTTCAAATCCGCGGCGAGGTTCAGGAGATGTTTGACGGCCTCGACCGGCATCCAGAAGCCGGACAGATCGGGCTTGCCGTCGGCGGTCCTGCGCGCCGGTGCGTTCATGTCGACTTTGCCGTCAGCGGTTCGCGGCATGTTCTTCCACGGATACGGATCCCACTGCGCATCGAGCGTCGTGGCCGCCACCAGGACGATGAAAGAGGCCGACAAGAGGAGCGTTTTCATGGCGCGAATTTTAGCATTGAGCCGAACGACTAGGCTCGCGACGCGGACGCCGCGCACGCTCGGGCTCGCTCGAGAAGCAGTTCGCGTTCACGCGTATTCCGCGTGAGGGAAGCCGCGCGTTCGAATTCAGGCCGTGCCTCCTGCGAGCGTCCCAGCTTCAATAACAGGTCGCCGCGGACGCTTGGCAGCAGGTGGTAGTGTTCGAGCGTGGGCTCGTCGACGAGCGTATCCACGAGATCCAGGCCGGCCTGCGGGCCGAACGCCATCGAGAACGCGACCGCACGATTGAGCTGAACGACGGGCGATGGCGTGACGGTGGCGAGCTCGGTATAGAGCGCGGCAATTGCCATCCACTCCGTCTCGTCTGGCCGGCGCGCGCGTGCGTGGCACGCGGCGAGCGAGGCCTGGAGCAGATATGGGCCGCGTGGCCGCCTGAGTCTTTCAGCCTGCTCGATCGCGGCGAGGCCTCGACGAATCAGTACCTGATCCCAGAGGGCGCGATTCTGATCGAGGAGCAGGATGGGCGCGCCGTCCGCGCCGACGCGCGCATTCGCGCGCGACGCCTGAATCTCCATCAACGCGACGAGACCATGCACTTCCGGTTCGTCCGGCATCAGGCCCGCGAGAATGCGCCCCAGCCGCAACGCGTCTTCGCACAGCGCGGGCCGCATCAAGTCGTCGCCCGATGTCGCAGAGTAGCCTTCGTTGAAAATCAGGTAGATCACTTCGAGCACGGACGACAGTCTTCCGGCGAGCTCGTCACCGCCTGGCACCTCGAACGGGACGCGCTCTTTCGCGAGTGTCTTCTTTGCTCTGACGATCCGTTGCGCGATGGTCGTTTCGGACACGAGGAACGCGCGTGCGATCTCGTCGGTGGTGAGACCTCCGAGCAGCCGCAGCGTCAGCGCGACTCGCGCTTCTGCGGACAGCACAGGGTGGCACGCGGTGAAGACCAGCCGCAGCAGGTCATCGCCGATGTCATCGTCGAGTGCGGCATCGAGGTCAGGTGTCGAGGCGTCCTGTGCGATCTCCAGCTCGTACCCGAGTTCCTGATGCTTGCGTTCGAGCAGCGTGCGTCGTCGGAGCGCGTCGATGGCTCGATGCTTCGCCGTCGCCATGAGCCATGCGCCAGGATTGCGAGGGATGCCTGACTCGGGCCATTGCTCGAGTGCGGCGACCAACGCGTCGTGCGCGAGATCTTCCGCCAGCCCGACATCACGGACGATGCGAGCGAGGCCCGCGATGAGGCGAGGCGATTCAATTCGCCAGACTGCGTCGATTGCGCGATTCGTGTCCGTCACACTCACTCTCTCTCAAGGCGGGTCTGAAGACCCGCCTCTACGCATAGACCATCCCGCCTCTACATCACTGATCATAACTTTCCGGAGTAGAGTGATCCGGCGAGGTCATATGAAGCGAAACGGCTCAGCAGTGTGGCGAGGTGGATTGAAGGACGGCAAGGGAACCGTGTCCACCGACAG
>Ga0190271_10000829_pt1 | contig 16424 bp, 15 predicted proteins | sample Popmic356T_FD_133747 | JGI IMG/M metagenome (GOLD analysis project Ga0190271, IMG submission 133747) | Populus adjacent soil microbial communities from riparian zone of Weber River, Utah, USA - 356 T | ecosystem: Environmental > Terrestrial > Soil > Riparian zone | place: USA: Utah | collected...
GCCCTGGTCTGTGGATCGACGGATACAACGTGGACACCGTCTTCGAGGGGAACCGCGTCATCGACAACTTCGATGCAGGGATCAAGATCGAAATCAGCGGCAGCGCCACGGTCCGTGACAACGTCGTGGAGGGCAACGGGTTCGGCAACGAGCATCCTCCCCGAGGCGCTGGGATCCTCATTCGTGAATCTGGCCCGGTCGAGGTGATCGGCAACCAACTGTCCGGGAACGAAAATGCTCTCGTCCTTCACCAGGACAACGATCGAGAGAACGACACCGGCAACCACCTACATGGCGTGCTGGTCCATGACAACGACATCGCACTCGACGGCGGCGTGGTCGGTTACTTTGGCGACATCCCATCCGATGCTTTTGAGTCAGCCGACCTGACCTTCGAGAACAACAGGTACACCGGCACGCCCGGCGAAGCACTCTTTCTCGATCATGGGCGCGATATCGACTTCGGGCAATGGCAGGAGAACGGGAGAGATACCGACTCCACTTACTCCGAAGGAGCCGATTCTTGACTCGAGGCGGGCAACGATGAAGTGTCGCAACTGTGGAGCCATCGCGGAGATTCCCATGGTGGACCTTGGGATGTCACCCCTGTGCGAGAGTTTTGTGCCCCGGGACCGACTCGATGCGCCGGAGACCTTCTTGCCGCTGAGGGTCCAGGTGTGTGGCCAGTGTTGGCTCGCCCAGCTCGAGCAATACGCCTCTCCTCACGAGATCTTCAGCGAGTACGCCTACTTCTCATCGTTCTCCGACAGCTGGCTGACCCACGCCCGGAGCTACGTGGAGGATGTGAGCAGGCGATTCGAGATTGGCCCCGATTCGATGGTCGTCGAGGTGGCGTCCAACGACGGCTACCTGCTGAGATGGTTCGTCGAGCGCCAGGTGCCGGTCCTGGGGATAGAGCCGGCAGCGAATGTCGCAGCGGCTGCGGTCGAGCTGGGAGTGCCGACGGAGGTCGGATTCTTCGGACGCGAGCTCGCCTCGGCTCTGTGCGACCGTGGGATCTCAGCCGATCTGATGATCGGCAACAATGTCCTGGCTCAGGTCCCCGACCTTCACGATTTCGTAGCGGGATTCGCAGCCCTACTGGCCCCGGATGGCGTGATCACCCTGGAATTCCCTCACCTCCTACGTCTGCTGGAGGGAAATCAGTTCGACACCATCTATCACGAGCATTTCTCATATTTTTCCCTGAGTACCGGCATCGATCTGTTCTCCCGTCACGGCTTGGAGGTGTTCGACGTCGAGGAGCTCCCCACGCACGGGGGATCGCTGCGGGTGTTCCTTCATCACATGGAAGATGTTTCACGTCGTCCGACAGATCGCGTCGATGCGGTCATAGCGACCGAGAAAGAGGCTGCGCTCCTCGATCCCAGCGCCTATCTCGATTTCAGTCGGCGCGTCGAGGAAGTCAAACGATCGCTCCTCTCAGAGCTCATCTCCATTCGAGGGCGGGGCGAGACCATCGCCGGGTACGGCGCCGCGGGCAAGGGGAACACCCTCCTCAACTACTGCGGGATCAGAACCGACTTCGTCGATTTCGTCGCCGACCGGAACCCTTACAAGATCGGGCGCTTCACGCCGGGGACTCACATCCCCATCCTCGATCCCGACGAGATAGCGAAGCGGCGGCCAGACCACATCCTGATCCTGCCCTGGAACCTCGAGAAAGAGATCACCGCACAACTGGACTACGTCGCCGAGTGGGGAGCGGACTTCATCGTCCCCATCCCGCAGGTGCGGCGGATATCACCGGCGACGATCAGGTTCGACGAGTGAGACGATCGAACAGGGACCGCGCCTGAGGCTCGCCCACCGCCAGCAGAGCGACTCCATACACCACGATCCCCACCGGTACTGAGACGAGGAGTGTGGGCAACGGCCCCAGCTCGAAGAGGACGCCGAGGGCCCATATGGCTGCGCTCATCACCGCGGTCGCCGCCAGAGCCCGACCCAGGCTCTGGAAAGGGAACGCCCAGCGGAAGTCGCGTCGCGAGAGCCAAATCATCACCAGCAACCCCGCCAAGTAGCCAACGAGGCTGGTCAAAGCGGCAGCCGGATACCCGTATCTCCCGATGAAGACAAAGTTGAGGGAGACATTCACAAGCACTGCAGCTGCCATCGAGATGAGGGTCTGACCGGTCTTCTTGCTGAAGATCGCTCCAGCCGTGTACCACCATTGGATGGCTCCAAACAGCAGGGCTAGTGAGACCACGGGCATGATCACCGCAGCCTCGTGATACGCGGGCGAGGTCATGACGTCCATGAGTGGCTGGGCCAGGATGCTCAGACCTGCCCATGCCGGAATTGCTACGAGCAGATAGGACCGGGCAGAGTCCGAGACGAATCCGGCTGCGGCATTGGATCCGCCGCGCTCCCACACCCTGGAGCCGAGGATCGAAAAGGGAAGCTCGAATAGAAGCACGATCGTGCCCATCCCCTGCTCGGCAATTCCATAGGCGGCGCTGTACAACCCGACTTCGGTCTGATCTCTGAACGCAGCGAGAAAGAACCGGTCGCTGAGCTGGAGCGCCCAGTCCAAGAGCTGGACCAGGACGATCGGCAGCCCGTATCGCCACATCTGACGCGCCAACGAACGGCTGAAGGAGCTGGCTCGAGGAAGACGGCGGTTGATGACCGCCAGCAGCATGGGCAGCAAGATCAGCGATGCGACGATGCTTCCGAGAAGCAAACCGTCGACCCGAAGACCGCCCCAGATCACCAGCCCGACCCCGATGCCGAGGGTCAGAGCCTTGTTCAGTACTACCGACGTGCTGTACCAGGTCACCTCGCGGACGGTCCGCACCTCTGCATTGACCACTCCCCACACGGTGTTGACCAGCATGAGGACCCCTCCGATAAGGAGGATCTCCGCCTGACCGGGGCCGAGTGTCGAGCTGAAGATCCATGTGCCTGCCAGCCAGAGAGTGGCAAACAGCCCAACGGTGAAGGCCAGGAGCCATCGGAGGGTGGCGCGCAATTGCTCCAGCTCGCCGGACAACTCCATCGCCGGGAAAAAGCGATAGACCGCGGCGGGAAGCCAGCCTCCTGCGGCTCCGAAAGCGGCCACTGCGGCGAGCACCAGCCGGTAATCCCCGTACTCGGCCGGGGATAGAAGCCTTGTGATGATGGGAATCGTCACAAAGGCGATGAGAGCCGGGATGACCTGGGAGGGCAGATAGCGGAGAAGGTCCTCCCTCAGGTCTCGAGTCCCCTTGCGACGTGTCGCCTCCTCACCCCCGGAGCCAGATTCCCCTGACCCGGGCTCCGGAAGATCGCTCACCTACTCGAAACCCTCCGACCCGGCCGGGAGGCGAGTCGTCCGAGTCCACTCACGTATGCACCACACCCAGCGACTCGATGTGTGGATGTACGTCTAGTCCTTCGACCATGTCGGCTATCTCACCCGCATACGCCGCGTTCATCACGAGGAGAAGATCTGGCTTGATCTCGCGCAATGCCACGGGGGCCACGATCTCATGGGCCGATCCGGGCAGGAAGCTGTGCTGTTTGAAAGGGTTGACATCCACCACGGCCTCGATGGCCACATCGTGACTGAGTGCCGAGAGGAATCCGACCGATTTCGAACCTGCTCCCCACAGGACCACCCGCTGATCCCGGTTCGAGAGCTCGGAGATCATCTCCTGCCATCTAGAGATCTCGCGCCCCGCCGACTCGCCGAACGCCCGGCACTTCTCCACCGTCGCTGCGACCGCGCCCGAGTCGGCGACTGTGGGGTCCGCCCCGTCCTGCGTTTCGAGCAGGAGGTACTGGTCGTCGAAACCCAGCTCCAGACTCGTGACCGTGAGACCCTTGGATCGAACCAGACGGGCCAGCGACTCGGCAGTGAAATATGAGCAGTGCTCGTAGTAGACGTCCCAGAAAGCTCCTTCTTCCAGAATCCTCCGAGTGTCTGGCAACTCGAAGAAGCCGGCGCTGCCGGATGTTCGCCGCAAAGCCTCGGCGACGCGCCCGACGAAGGTGCCCACCTCCGATACGTGCTCCAGTGTGTGGCGGCAACAGATCAAGTCCCCGGTTAGACCCGCTCTAGATCCATCGAATGTCTCTCGAAACAGGGTCAGGTCCACGTCAGGCCCGACACGGCTGAAGTCACCCGCAGGATCGACCCCGACGCCTCTGGCCCCCGAGCTCCGACAAAGGGACTCGAGAAAGGCACCCTTCCCGCACCCGATCTCGAGGATCGTCTTCCCCGCCAGGTCGTGAGCCGCCACGAGCTCCGAGACGAGCGCTTCCTGAAACGTGAGGAACCGTGGCGAAAAGGCCTGGCTCTCCTCGTAGGGGATCGTGTAGTCGACCAAATGGTGTTCGAAGAGACGGTTTTGGATGAACCCACAATCGTGACAGACGGCCAGCTCCAGATCACCCCGCCCGAACCCGGCTGCGGCTTCCCTCGTCTGGAATAGAGCGCAGCTGGACAGCGGGATCCGATCCATGGCGAAGAAAGCCTCCATGACCCTGCTTCCACAGGCCTGACATTCCTCGATCACGCGATGACGGCTTTTCTCACGTGAAAGCCTTCAGCGAGACCTGATGGGGAGCGACACTCGATGCCCCGAATCCGCATCAGACCGAGAAAGGTCGCGCTATCGAACCAGGGCTTTGATGTCTGCGATCCGAAGGCCGCCTCCAGATGGCGCACCTTCGACTGGGCCACCTCGGCATCGATCTCGTAGAAGAAGTTGGGAGTGCGCAGATCGCCATCGAACTTGGGAACCTCATATTCCAGGATGAGGTGGTCTCTGAATGTCTGCCACGTCAGCTGGTTCACGACCCCGTGGTCTTGATGACGATCATGTTCGGCGTGGGTGAAGATCAGATCGGGTTGAACCTGACGGCCCAGCTCCACGAAGACATCCTTCAAGGAGTCGAGATGCATGGGGAATCTCGAGTCGGGAAACTCATAGACCTGAATCTCCGCCTTTGGAGCAAACAACTCGGCGCCGTGACGGGCCTCTTCCGCCCGTTGCCCGTCCGCCGACAGGACGATCCAATGGATGGACAACGACTGGAATTTTGCGGCCAGCGTGAGAATCGTCGCCCCGGCTCCGATCTCGATGTCGTCGCTGTGGGCCCCCAAACAGAGGACATTCAGCGGGCGGTCGTCAACCGCAAGACGCAATGCCATCACGCGGGATTGCGCTCCGGTTTCCAAACCTCCCACGGTGCCCTCCCAGTGGCAACCAAGTCGTCTAGAAGGACTTTCTCCTTGAAGGTGTCCAGCGGTGCCCAGAACCCGCGATGCCGATAGGTGACGAGCTTGCCCTGGTCGATCAAACGGCGGAAGCCTTCCACGACCAAATCCTCCCCGGGGGCGACGTAGTCGAAGATCTCGGGCCGAAATATGAAATAGCCGGCATTGATCCACTGGTCGACCTCGTGGATCGGGGTCAGCTGGGTGACGAGACCGTCCACCTCGGCAGAAACGACGTGATAGCTGAGAGGGGGGCGGACGGATACGAAGGAGGCGACGGCATCCTGTTGCCCGAACCAGGCGAGATAGCTGTCGAGGTCGAGATCGGTGACACCATCCGAGTAGTTCGCCAGGAACACCGCGTCATCTCCGAGATGGTCCCTGATCTTGATCAGCCGTTCCCCGATGGTCGATTCGAGCCCGGTGTCGACGAAGCTGATCGTCCAATCGTCGATGTCCCGATTGCGATACTCGATGTCGAGCCCGCCTTTCCTCAAGACGAAGTCGTTCGATGTGGCCTCGTCATAGTTGAGGAAGAACCGCTTGATCGCCTCACCACGGTGGCCAAGGCAGAGAATGAAGTCTTGGTGTCCATAGTGGGCGTACCACTTCATGACATGCCACAGGACGGGTCGGCTCCCGATCGGCACCATCGGCTTGGGGACCTGGTCCGATTGATCCCGGATCCGCAGCCCTTGACCCCCGGCGAAGAGAACTACCTTCATCGACCCACCCAGCGAAGCCGCTCGTCGAGCGCACCGGAATCACGCAGCTGCTCGATGCGTCGGAGACGAGTGTGACGGGGGCCGTCCAGTTCGTCCAGGGTCAGGGCGTTCCGTCGAAACTCTGCAACGAGATCGTCGACGCTCTCCTCGAGACTCCATTCGATCTTGAGCTCGGGTAGCTGCGAGTGGATCTTCGAGAAGTCGACTCGATAGTCACGCGCATCAGGCTCGCCTCCGGGCGCGTATACGACCTCACTCCCGGGGACGGCAGCCGCCACCACGCTGGCTATGTCCCGCACCTGGAAGTTCTGGTCATCCCGTCCGACATTGAAGGCCTGATCATGGACCAGCTCTCGGGGCGCCTCCAAGACGGCGAGAAAGGCGCGTCCAATATCCTCGACGTGGACCAACGGCCGCCAAGGTGAGCCATCACTCTTGATCAGCACCTCGCCGGTCGTTAGTGCCGAGCCAATCAGGTTGTGCACGACGAGATCCCCTCTCAACCTCGGTGAGACGCCATGAGCGGTGGCGTTGCGCAGATAGGTCGGCGAAAATGTGTCGTCGGCCATGGGCCGCAACGCCCGCTCGAACCATGCCTTGGTCTCCGCGTACGGCGTGATTGGGCCGAGAGGAGCCGTTTCGTCTATGGGAGCGTCACCCGCTTTCCCGTAGAGGCTGCAGGAAGAAGCAAACAGAAAACGGGGGACCCCAGCAGCTTTCGCAGCAAGAGCGAGCCGCACACTTGCCTCGAAGTTGATCTCGTAGGTGACGTCGGGATCGATCGATCCCAGTGGGTCGTTCGACAGCGCGGCAAGGTGGACTATGGCGTCGAAACCCTCGAGTTGCTCCGATCGAACCTCGCGCAGGTCTCCGCCTATCTCGGGGATGGGCTCGGGTCCGAGCCCGAAGTCGCAGCCGTTGTAGAAGGCGGTGTCGAATCCGACCACCTCATGGTCCCCTGCCCCCACCAGCGGGGCCATCACCGAGCCGATGTAACCGGCATGACCCGTCATCAACACACGCATTCTCGCCTCTCCAGTCGGGATCCGTGTCCCTAACACCCACCACAGTCGGCCACATTCTACCGATGGGACGGAGTCTTCAAGTCGGGCCGGAGTTGCTTTCCGGTGTCACAATGGCCTGCGGCATTGCCTCGGCTAACGTCGTCGAATCTGTGACCGGGAGGGGATGGTCCGAGCGGTTTGATCGCGATGGCGTTGAATTGAGAGTCCTCGTGGTTCAGGCCGGCCTGATGCCGACGCAGATGGCGCCCTGGCATGGTGCCACCCGCCATGGGATCGATCTGCATCTTGCATGCGCCCCGTTTGACGACTTCGGCCGGATTCCCGAAGTCGAGCCGCCGGATCCGATAATTGTCCATCAGCTCGACCCGCTGAGGCTGCGTCGAGGCCAGACCTGGTGGGTGTATCCGGGTCTGGGTCGGCTGATCGAAGAGCTCAGACCAGACCTGGTCCATGTCGCAACCGAGGCATATGGGCTCTTCTTCTCGCAGATGGACTTCCACCGCTACCCGGTCACCGCTCATATCGCCGACAACATCTGGTCCTTCGGGCCGCGCCTGGAGCGCGCCGTTCGCCTGCGACGCGCCTCTCGCATCTTGAGACGCCTCTCTGGACTCGCATCCTGGAATCAGGCCGGCCTCGATCTCGCTCGCACTTTCGGGCTGAGGGATGGAATCCCGACCCTCGTGGCGCCAAGCCGTCTCAGTGCGTCGGAGCCATTCGAATTGGCCGCATCCGACAGGAGTCGGCATCGGCAGGCCCTTGGCCTCGAGTCGGGTTGCATCGTAGGGTTCGTCGGCAGACTCTCACCGGAGAAGGGACTCGGCTGGCTGATCGAGTCCTTCGCCGCTTCCGAGAGACTGGAACGGTCTCGGCTGGTGGTTTTCGGCTCCGGGCCAATGGAGGATCAATGGCGGGGACTGGCCGGCCGGCTCGGCCTCGACGTCACATTCGCCGGCGCGGTGCCGCCCGAAGACGTTCCTGGAGTCCTGACAGCGCTGGATATTCTCGTAGTCCCGTCTGTGGTCCTCCCCGACAAGGCTGAGCAGTTCAGCCGCATTGCGGTCGAGGCCATGTTCTCGGGAACCCCCGTCATTGCCAGCAGGTCCGGCGCGATACCAGAGGTGGTCGGCGACGGCGCGCAATTGGTGACCGAGGGAAGCAGACCAGAGCTGACCGACGCGTTGGACCTCCTGATTGACAACGAAGACCTGAGACTGGCACTCGGCCGAAAAGGGCAGGCGTTCGCAATGGCCCGATATTCAGCAGACGTCCTCGGGGCGAACCTGGCCGATTTCTGGCGAAGGAGCTCGACGGCCGTCCAGAGGAACCGGGACGATTGACGTCGGTGGGATCGATCGGTGCTGGGCTTATAGTGAGCTCGTGACGGGAGGGAGTCGGACAGCATCGGAGCTCGATGCGATTGAAACGCGCCATGCGCCGAAGGTCAGCATCGGCTTGCCCGTGTACAACGGGGAGAGATACCTCACGCAAGCCATTCAGTCGATTCTCGACCAAACCTTCACCGACTTCGAGTTGATCATCTCCGACAATGCCTCAACCGACGGAACGGCTCAGATATGCGCCGAATTCGCCGCTCACGATCAACGGATCCGATACTTCCGCCAGGAGCGAAACCTGGGTGCCGCCCCAAACCACCAATTCACATTTCATCAATCGGCGGGGGAATACTTCAAGTGGTCGGCACACGACGACATCATGGAGCCTGCTTGGCTGGAACGCTGTGTCGAAGTGCTGGACGGCCACCCGGATGTCCAACTGGCATTCCCGTTGTCGATCCTCATCGATGAGTCGGGCGAGGTCGTGCGGAAGCACCCCGATTACGGAGGGCGGCTCATGTCCTCCCGACCCAGCGAGCGCTTTTGTGACTTCGTCTGCAAGCAGAACGATTGCATCGCGATATTCGGCCTGGGCCGTCGTCGCGAGCTGCAAACCACGGGGTTGATTTCGGCACGGGAGGAGTCAGATCGCCACCTTCTCGCCGAGCTGGCCCTAATGGGGCCCTGGTTCGAGATCCCGGAATACCTCTTCAAGAGACGCCATCACAGCGAGGCCTATTCACATTCGGTCGCGAGAGGTCATCGGATGGCTTGGTGGGACACCAGCCGAGCGGACTCGATCACGTTTCCGGAGTGGCGGTCAATCGGCGTCTACCACCAGTTGATCAACAAGGTCCCGCTATCCGCCCAGGAGCGCTGGGCATGCCGGCGGCTCATAGTCCGATATCTATTCGGCCCACGCTGGTATCGCCAGCGGTGGGTCAAGCTGATTCGCGATGCGGCCCGCGGGGGATATCGCCACGCGCTTCGGCTCACCACCAGCGGGGCCGATGCCCCTGGCCTCGACGGCCCTCAGTAGCCACGTCGCAGCCCCAAGGCGGCGAGCGGGGTGAGGACCATGATCTGGAGGTCGGTCTTCAATGAGATCTCGTCCAGATACACCAGGTCGGTCTCGGTGCATTCGTGCATCATCCTCTCTCCCCGCTCCGAGATCTGCCAAAGACCGGTCAAGCCCGGCTTCACCCAGTGCCGAGCATGCTGCCACGGCTCGTACCCGGCCACGATGCTCGGCATCTCAGGGCGAGGCCCGACCAAACTCATCTCGCCCCGAACCACGTTCCAGAACTGAGGCAACTCATCGAGGCTCCATTTTCTCAAGAACCTGCCCACAGGTGTGAGGCGCGGGTCGTTTGGGTGCTTGTGGGTGAGCCGTCTCTCTGTTCCGAAATCGGCCACGTCGCGAACGCGTCGGTCAGGTGCCATCGTTCGAAACTTGTAGATCGTGAACACGACTCCCGACTTTCCAACCCGTTCTTGCCGGAGGATCACCGGAGTCCCCATTGTGCGACGTATCGCAAAGGCGGCGGCCAAGAACAACGGGGAAGTCAAGAAGAGGAGCAGGATGCCACCGACCCGATCGAGGACCGGTTTCATATACGTCTCGTATCTGGTCGGGGTCCGATGGACAAGCGATTGATCGAGCTGGACCGATGCCTCTTGGCCACTTAGGTCGACCACTATGAGTGGCGATGCCTTGGCGGTCCTTCCAGTCACCGCAGCGCGCGGCATCATTCGCATGTGCATGGCCTCCCAGCCCTCGATTGTCGAATGGCCGGAGGTCAGGCAGCTAGCGCACCCTCCCCCCGAGCCATAAATTCCCCACGGACACAGTAGCGACTTCGAACGGCTTGCAAACCGGAGAGGGTGGGCCGGAACGGCTCATTGCCGGCGTCGATCCCACCGCTTCCCTGACCGGAACCGATAGGTCTTGACGCGATTAACGTGATGGCTCAGCTCGATCAAGGGGGAGCCAATCAGCACGCGCGATCCCGCGCCCACATCGGCTGGCCTGCGCCGGCTTCTATCCAAGACGCGTGACGGTCTCTTCTACGCCGTGCCTCCGAAGTGGCGAGGGCAGGTAGCAGACATATTGCCGGCTCGGCTGGCACCGTCGCTCACAAAGCCGCAACTCGTCAACCAGTTCTTCGATGAAGGCGGCGATCCTTTTGGCTTCGATGTGAACCCAAATGAGCAGATCAAGTTCCGGAGGACCATCGAGGTTTGCGGTGAGGGAGACCTTGGACGCGTCCTCGAGATCGGCTGCGCAGTCGGGTCGTTCACCGAGCTAATAGCCCCTCGGACAACGGACCTGCTGGCTATCGATGTGTCGGCGGCTGCCATCCTGCAGGCCAAGAAGCGTCTGGACGGGAATCCTCATGTCCATGTGGAGGCGAGGACCCTTCCCGCCGACTTCCCTGAGGGCCCGTTCGACCTGATCATCGCCTCCGATGTGCTCTACTACCTCACGGTGGACGAATTGGAGACTTGCCTGGGTCTGATAGAGGAACGACTGGCGCCCGGAGGTGCCCTGGTTGCGGTTCACTACATACCCCGTGTAGGCACGTTGCTCAACGGCAACGAGTTGCACGATTTCTTGACTGAGCACACCACGATGTCGCACACCCTCGATGAACGCGTGGAGCTGGGGCAGGGACGGCCCTACCGCGTCGATCGCTACGAGAAGAACTGACCGCCGGTTGCTCAGTCTCCACGGAGAGCGCTGACCGCGTCGTCGCCGGCGATGGCAGCGTCACGTAGGAAGTCGCGGATCACCGCGAGCTCCTCGGTGGTGAGGGCGGAACAGATCTCGGAAAGCGACCGGTTCATCGGGCCGTAGAGCCGGACCAGCTCCGGCCCGCGCTCTCGTCGTGCTTCGAGACGAACCCGACGGCGGTCGTCGGGGTCGGGTACGCGGATCAGCCAGCCCGCTTGCTCGAGTCGATCGACGATGCCGGTCAGGGTGGCCGGGTGAACCCCGGTCGACGCCGCAACTTCGCTGGGTGACAACGGCCCGTGCCGTGCCACCAGGTCCAGGATCTCCAGATCGGGTCCCCTCAGCTCGACCCTGGCGCCGATGACATCGTTCAGTTGATGCAGCCGGGCGATGAGATCACGGAGATGATGCTGGATCTCCTGAGTCAACGCAGCGGGAGTGTGTCCTTTGGTAGTCATATAGTATTAGCGTCGTATTATACGACCAACGTACTAGAGGCTAACAGGAGGCCGCCCATGAAATACGCCCGGTTCTACAACCCGATCGTTTCGCTCCTGCTCCGCCTCGGGATACCCATGGGGCCACAGGCACTGCTCACGGTCCGTGGGAGGCACACCGGCCTCCCTCGCACGACTCCTGTCGCCCTCAACCCTCACGGAACAGGATGGCTGCTGGTATCCGTCTACGGCCGGGTGGACTGGGTGAAGAACCTCCGGGCGGCGAGAGAAGCGATGGTCACGAAGCGACGACGCACGTTCCAGGTGACGTCGCAGGAGCTACCCGTGGAGCAGGCGGGGCCGCTGGTGCGCGACCTTCTCGCCTCGCTGAGCCCGATCGTCCGCCCGGTCATCGGCGCCTACTTCACCACCGATCTGTCCGCGCCCATCGAGGCGTGGCAGGAGGAAGCCCGGAAGCACCCCGTCTTCATCCTGACCCCGGCCTGAGACATTGGTTTTTGGCGCGGTTGGGCGGCTACTCCACCGTCACCGTCTTGGCCAGGTTGCGGGGCTTGTCCACGTCCATGCCCTTCGCCGTCGCCACGTAGTAGGCGAGGAGCTGGAGCGGCACCACAGCGGTGACCGTGCACAGCAGATCGGGCCCGGCCGGGACCCGGATCACGTGATCGGCGACATTGCCTACGTCGTCTCCCTCTTCGGCGACGAGGACGATGGTCCCGCCCCGCGCCTTCATCTCCTCCATGTTGGAGAGGGTCTTGGCCTGGACATGGCTGTCGGTGGCCACACCCACCACCACGACACCGGGCTCGATGAGTGCGATCGGACCGTGCTTCATCTCCCCGGCTGCGTATCCCTCGGCCCGGACGTAGGCGATCTCCTTGAGTTTGAGGGCGCCCTCCATGGCGACCGGGAAGTCACCCGATCGGCCCAGGAAAAACCAGTCCCGGGTCTCTGACCAGGGCTCCGCCATCGCCTTCAGCTCCTCGGCACGGGCCAGCACCGCCTCGACCTGATCGGGGAGGCGGAGCAGCTCCTTCACCTGAAGCTCGATGGCCCCGGGGTCGAGGGCGCCCCGCACCTGGGCCAGGTAGAGACCGAGCAACTGCATTGCCACCAGTTGGGTGGTGAAGGTCTTGGTCGCCGCCACCCCGATCTCGGGGCCGGCCCGGGTGTAGAGGACGGCGTCAGATTCGCGGGCGAGAGCGGACTCGACCACATTCGATACCCCGATCACCACCGATCCCTGCGCCTTGGCATAACGAACCGCGGCCAGCGTGTCGATGGTCTCCCCCGACTGGCTGATCCCTATCACGAGGGACCGGTCGTCGAGCACCGGATCGCGATACCTGAACTCGGAAGCGATGTCGATCTCAACCGGGAGACGGGCCCAACGCTCGATGGCGTACTTGGCCATCATCGCCGCGTGGTACGAGGTACCACAGGCCACGACGAACACCTTGTCGATCTCTCGCAGGATCTCGGGGTCGATGGTCAACTCGTCGAGCACGACCCGGCCCGGGAACTCGACCCTGCCGGCGAGCGTGTCGGTGATCGCGTGCGGCTGCTCGAAGATCTCCTTGAGCATGAAGGTGTCGAACCCCCCCTTCTCCGCTGCCTCGAAGTCCCACTCCACGAGACGCTCGTCGAGCGGCATGCTGTTGCCGTCCAAGTCGGTGAGGATGACTTCATCGGGCCGGATCTCGACGACGCGGTCATCCTCCACGATCACCATGTGACGGGTGTGCTCGAGGAAGGCCGGGATGTCCGAAGCCAGGAAGTTCTCGCCCTTGCCGCGGCCGACGACGAGGGGTGATCCGCGTCTCCCCCCCACCAGGACGTCGGGCTCCGACTTCCGCATGACGACAAGAGCGAGAGCCCCATCGGCCTGATTCATGACTGTGCGGACGGCGTCCGCCAGGGGAAGATCGGCCATCTCCTCGATCATGTGGGCGACCACCTCGGTGTCGGTGTCGCTCTCGAACTCGTGGCCGCTCTCGACGAGCTTGCCCTTGAGATCGACCCAGTTCTCGATGATGCCGTTGTGGACCACGACGACGTCCCGGTTGCAATCGAGATGCGGATGGGCGTTATCCGTGTTCGGCGCGCCATGGGTGGCCCAACGGGTGTGGCCTATCCCGGTGTGTGCCTCGGCCAGGCCCTCGCGGTCGACCAGACCCTGGAGGTCGGCGATGCGGCCGGCCTGCTTGAGGACGGTCAGCGACCCGCCATGGTTGAGGGCCACCCCGGCCGAGTCATACCCCCGATATTCGAGCCGGGCCAAACCCGGCATCAAGACGTCGATCACCGATTTCGGCCCGACGTATCCAACGATTCCGCACATATCAGTTCCTTGCTCTTTGCGTCGCGTTGTTTATGCAGCACGTCACGTATGCCTGACGCCCTGCATTAGGTTGGCGCATGGGGGTGCGTGCGGTGGGCCGATCAATCGGCGCTCACGGGTGGGTCTCTGTTCCGGAATCGCTTCCGGGTTTTGCTCCCACTCCTAACGACCTGAGCTGGCCGGGAAGGCATCCGCCGAAGATTTCGATGACCTTCCTCCTCGTCACCTCAGCAAAGTCTGGGGGGGCGACCCCCAGACCCCCGACAGCCCGTCGGCTGAGGTCTGGCGCTGTTTCGTCTCGCGCACGCATTCTGTCTCGGTTTGCTATCCCTCCTTCCCCATCGAGGTCTGGGTGACGCTCGACAGACGATCAGCGTAGCGTCTCGCCGCCTCTTCGCTAGGGGCCTCCACCATGACCCTGATCAGAGGCTCAGTGCCCGACGCCCGGACCAGCACCCTCCCCTCGCCCCCCAATTCGGTCTCCACGGCCCGCACCTCTTCCCAAAGAGCACCCGCGTCATCGAGACTGGCACCACGGCCGACCCGCACGTTCTGGAGGATCTGCGGATACTCGGTGATGGCCTCGGCCCGAAGCTCTCGTAGTTGCTTGCCGGTTCCGGCGACGACATCGAGAAGCCGCACGGCCGTGAGGAGACCGTCCCCGGTGTGACCCTTGTCGAGGAAGATGATGTGGCCTGACTGCTCGCCCCCCAGGATCGCTTTGTGCTCGAGCATGGCCTCCATCACATAGCGGTCACCGACCTTGGTCTCGACCAGATCTATGTCTGCCTCGGCCATCGACTTGCGAAACCCGAGGTTGGACATGACCGTCGCCACAACCAGGTTCTTCTTCAACGAGCCCTGGGCCTTCATGTGTCGGGCCACGATGGCCAGGATGACATCGCCGTTGGCCACCTTGCCGTCCTCATCGACGGCGATGAGGCGATCGGCGTCCCCGTCGAAAGACAGCCCGATCCGCCCCCGGGCCTCCCGAGCCAGCATCTCGGGATGCGTGGCGCCGCATCCGTCGTTGATGTTGGTCCCATCTGGGGCATCGGCCAGGACGCGTACGTCTGCCTTGAGCCTGGCGAACAACATTGGCGCCGCCTTGAATGCGGCCCCGTTGGCACAGTCGACCGCGATCTCGACGCTGCTCAGGTTGTACTTGGAGACCGAGGCGAGATGATCGACGTACCGCTCCAGGGCATCGCTGTCGACGAACCGCGTCCCGATGTCGGGCCCGACCTTGGACCTGGCCTCGGGTGAGCGCAGCCTGTCCTCCAGGTCACGCTCCACGTCATCGGGGAGCTTGGTGCCTCGGGCGGCGAGGAGCTTGATCCCGTTGTCCTCCGCCGGATTGTGCGACGCGGAAACGATGGCGCCCATCGTCGCCCCCGATGTGGCAGTGAGATAGCTGATCCCGCCGCTGGGGAGAATGCCGACGTCGACGGTGTCGACACCCATCGAGTGGAGCCCGGCCTGCAGGGCGGAAGAAAGCATCTCGCCGGAACGTCTCGTGTCGCGACCCACCACCACTGGGCCACCACGCAGATAGGAGCCGGCGGCGCGTCCAATGAGGAGCGCCAGTTCGGCGGAGAGCTCAGACCCGGCCACCCCACGCACCCCGTCGGTGCCGAAGATGGGTTTGCCCTCGTCGAGCAGACGACGGAGGTCGACCAATGTCAGCGCTTGGTGTACTGAGGCGCCCGACGAGCCTTGCGCAGCCCGTACTTCTTGCGCTCGACAACCCGAGCGTCGCGCGTGAGCAACCCGGCCTTTTTGAGAACGGGCCGCAGCTCCTCATCGAGCACGATGAGGGCTCGGGCGATGCCGAGACGAAGCGCATCGGCCTGACCTGTGAGCCCGCCTCCTCGAGGGTGGCATCGACGTCATAACGACCCTGAGTCTGGGTGATCTGGAGCGGCTCCATCACCCTGAGCCGTGTGGCCATGGTCGGGAAATAGTCCTCGAGAGGCCGGCCGTTGAGCGTCACCTGGCCCGAGCCGTCGACGAGACGAACCCTGGCCACAGAGGCCTTGCGACGACCGGTGGCCTGGACGAGTGGCTTGGCCATCAGAGTTCCACCTTTCGGATTTTCAGCTCCAGAGCCGTGGGCTTCTGAGCGACATGGGGATGATCGGATCCGGCGTAGACCTTCAGCTTGCGGGCCATCTGCCGGCCCAGCTTGGTCTTGGGGAGCATGCCCACAACGGCGCGTTCGATGATGGCCTCGGGGCGGCGCTCGCGTAGCCGGTCGAATGTCTCCGCCTTGATGCCTCCCGGATAGCCGGAGTGGCGGTAGTAGATCTTGGTCTGGCTCTTGTCAGAGGTGACGGCCACCTTCTCGGCGTTCACCACGATGACGAAATCGCCGCCATCGACGTGCGGTGCATAGGTGGGCTTGTGCTTGCCCCGGAGCACCGTGGCGATCTCGGAAGCGAGACGGCCCAAAGGCAGGTCGGTCGCGTCGACCACCAGCCAGGCACGCTCGATATCGCCAGGCTTGGGCGAATAGGTCTTGTTCACGGTCATGAGTAACCCTCGGCAGGTTGAAGATACCGGGAGCGTTTGGGGAAA
>Ga0190271_10000830_pt1 | contig 16424 bp, 12 predicted proteins | sample Popmic356T_FD_133747 | JGI IMG/M metagenome (GOLD analysis project Ga0190271, IMG submission 133747) | Populus adjacent soil microbial communities from riparian zone of Weber River, Utah, USA - 356 T | ecosystem: Environmental > Terrestrial > Soil > Riparian zone | place: USA: Utah | collected...
ACCCGGACATGGTGCTGCTTGCCGGCGGCGAGCCGGTCAGCGTTCCGACCACCATGGAAGACGGCTTCAAGATGCGGCCTGAGGCGCTGGAGAAGGCGATCACGCCGAAGACCAAGTGGATCATCTTCAATTCGCCGTCGAACCCGACCGGCGCGGCGTACACCCGCGACGAGCTCAAGAAGGTCACCGACGTGCTGGTGAAGCATCCGCACGTCCACGTGATGACCGACGACATGTACGAGCATCTGGTCTACGACGACTTCGAATTCTTCTCGCCGGCTGAGGTCGAGCCGCGGCTGTACGACCGCACGCTCACCGTGAACGGCACGTCGAAGGCTTATTGCATGACTGGCTGGCGCATCGGCTACGCCGGCGGGCCGGAGCAGCTGATCAAGGCGATGGCGATGATCCAGTCGCAGTCGACCTCAAATCCGTCCGCGGTATCGCAATGGGCTGCGGTCGAGGCGCTCAATGGCGTGCAGGACTTCATCCTGAAGCACAACGCGATCTTCAAGGAGCGGCGCGACCTCTGCGTCTCGATGCTCAATCAATCGCGCGGACTCAAGTGCCCGATGCCGGAGGGTGCGTTCTACGTCTATCCATCCTGCGCCGGAACGATCGGCCGCACCGCGCCGAGCGGCAAGAAGCTCGCAACCGACGAGGATTTCGTCACCGAGCTGCTCGAGGCGGAGGGGGTCGCCGTGGTGCAGGGCACCCCGTTCGGCGTCGGCCCCGCGTTCCGCATTTCCTACGCCACCAAGACCGAAGACCTGGAAGAGGCGTGCCGTCGCATCCAGCGTTTCTGCGGCAATCTGAAGTAGCAATCCCGAAATCGGACGTTGGGGGCGGGTCGCGCACACGCCCCCGCACGCTCGTTGATCTGGCGAACTTATTCGCCATGGGGGGAACCTTGCCGCTTCAGGCGCATTGGACAGTCACGAAATCATTCAAACCCAAGGAATGTCCCATGAGTGACACCTCTCGATCGTCCGGCGGAACCAATTGGCCACAGCAGGGCGGCGGCAAGCCCGCCCAAAATGCTGCCAAGGGCGTGGAAGCGATCAAGGAAAAGGTCGGGGATGCGTTGGACCGCGGCAAGTCCAGCTTGGCGGATTCGGCCTATGCGGCCGGCGACAGCCTGGGCGACGATGTCGCCAAGCTCCGCTCGGACATGGCAGCGATCCAGAAGACGCTCTCGAAATTTGCGACTGAAGCCGGCAATGAAGCCGTCAAAACGGCGCAGAACGTCGGCTCGGCCGTCGCGTCCCAGGTCGGCGACGTCGCGTCGCAGGTTGGCTCGGCCGCTTCCGAATACGCGTCCCAAGCCTCTCAGCAGGTAAAGACTTTCGCCTCGGAAATGGAGACCATGGCCCGCAAGAACCCGCTGGGCACGATCGGCGTGACGCTGCTGGTCGGCGTTGTGATCGGCATGATGTCGCGAGGTCGCTCCTGATGGTCGCGACCGTCCTGAAACTCGTCGGATTCGACCTTCAGCGCCAGTTGGCGCGCCTGAAGGCCGAGGCGGAAGACTTCAAGGACCGCACCACCGACGATATCAAGCAAAAGGCGGTGGACGCGGGGCTGATGATCGCCCTCGCGTTCGCTGGTTTGGTTTTTATCGTGCTCGCGATCGTCACGGGCCTGATCGCGCTTTATCTCTATGTTGAGATGAAGCGCGGCGCGTTCGCCGGCCTCGGAGCGGTGGCGCTAACCTCGGCGGTCATCGCAGCCCTGATGTTTGTCGTTGCCGCAACCCGAGGAAAGACGCGTAAGCGGGCGAGGCGTTCGGTGCCGGAACCGATTGTTGCCAGGTCTGCCGCGGAGACGGCAGCCGTGGCCGGTCCCACTCGCGTTACTCCGACTGCAAGCAGTTCGACGCCTGTTGCTTCATACGGCAGCGGTCCATCTGTGGCGATGCCGACTGCGTCTTTCATTGACACCCTCACGAAGGACCTTACGGATCGGACCACTGCCGCGGCGAACGAGGCGCTGGAAACTGCCGTCGGCATGGTTCGCAAAAGCCCACCGGAGGCTATCCTGGCCGCGATGGCAGTCGCCATGGTGGCCGGCATCTTTATTGGGCGGCGCCGGACCGACACGCATTAACCCCAGCTTTGTCCCGCAATCTTCAGCGATTCTCGCTGCGTTGTGGCGCGCTGACCGCGATCCTTTGCGTCAAGGTCCGCCTCCGGTAAATTGCCGCCACACAGGAGGCGATCTCAATGATTCGTTTTTCAGCAGCCATTGCTCTTGCGGCATCGCTCACCGCTGTCGCGTCACCCGCCACCGCGCAGGTCGAGGCCGGCATGTTGGAATGCTCGGGCACGACCGCGAGCTTCATCCTCGGCTCGGTCACTGAACTGCGCTGCGTGTTCCGCCCCGGCGGCGGCGCTCCCGCAGTTCCCTATGTGGCGACGATCCGGCGCGTCGGCGTCGATATCGCGTTGCCGGCCAACGTCGGCTTGGCCTGGGGCGTATTCGCGCCGACCCGCGTGCTGGCCCCTGGCGACCTTGCCGGTAGCTACGGCGGTGCGTCTGCCAGTGCGACGGCCATGGTCGGCGCCGGCGCCAATGTTCTGGTCGGCGGGTCGAACAACACCATTTCGCTGCAGCCGTTGAGCTTGCAGGGGCAGACCGGCCTCGGCGTCGCGGCCGGTGTCGCGGGGCTTGAGCTGCGGCTTGCGCGCTGATTTTTCGGACCAAGCTTGAACGCCGCCGCTTTCGAGTGGCGGCGTTTTCATTTCTGCACGACGTTGATGCGGCCCTGGACGGCGGTCTGCACGGTGCCGAGCTTTTGCAGGTAGGACATCACTTCGTTCGCCAGCAGCGGCGAGTCGTCGGCGGGCAATAGCGACCGGGCCTTGCCGAAAGTGTCGTAGCCATCGCTGCCGCGGGCCAGGAAATCGTTGGTCGCGATGCGATAGACGCGACTTGGATTGAGCGGGGCGCCGCCGATCTTGATCGACACGATGCGCTTGCCGGCCGGCAGACGAGGATCGAACTGGATCGTCATTCCGGATACCTGGGGAAACCGCCCGGCGGCATCCGCCAGCCTTGAGAAGCCGTTTTCCAGCGCGGATCGCAGGTCGCGGCCGCGGATTTCAATGGTCACCACACGGTTGCCGAACGGCAGCTCGGCCAGCACGTCGCGCCGCGTGATGGTGCTGCCGGCGGTATAGACCCTGCCGCCGCGAATGCCGCCGCCGTTCGTCACCGCGGCGTCCGCGCCGGACTTGGCACGCATCGCGTCTGCGATCAGGTTGCCGATCGCGGCCTCGCCGGTGCGCACGGCGATGTTGCGGCTGTCAAGCTCGACCGCGAGCTTGGCGAGCGGCTGGTCCATCTCGCGCGACAGTTCGGCTTCGAGCTTCGCCACCGCCGCCGCGACTTCGGGGTCCGGCGTCATCGTCGCGGTATCGACGATGCGGAACTGCGGCCACCATTTCACGGTGCGGCGGCCCTCCACCATCGCCACGTCGATGGCGACGTCGATGATCGTGACGTAGTGGCCGTCGTAGCTCGACTCCGCCATGGCGACGCGGCCGTCGTACTGGACAAACAGGTCATGGTTGTGCCCGGTGAGGATCAGGTCGGCTGCGTTGGTGGCGCTGAGATCGACGGCCTGGCTGCGGTCCGCGTGCATGACCGCGACGACGAAATCGGCGCCTTCCTGGCGCAGCGCCGCGCCCTGTTCCTTCATTGCCGTGACCGTCGGCAGGAATTTCAGGTCTTCGGAGCTCGAGACCTTAGGCGTCTGGTCGTAGGCCGCGCCGGTCAGCCCAATCCGCACGCCGCCGGCATCGACGATGGAGCGATCTTTAATATTCGGGAGCGGCTTGCCGTCGGCGCCGCGCATGTTGGCGGCATAGACCGGGAACTTGGCCTCGGCCATGCGCTTGAAGAACGCCGCTTTGCCGAAATCAAACTCGTGGTTGCCCGGCGCGAAGATGTCGGGCGGGACCATGTTGGTCAGCGCGATGATGTGCGCGCCGCCGTCGATGCCCGACATCAGGGACGGCGAGAGCGTGTCGCCGCCGTGCGCGAAAATCACGTGGCCGCCCTTTGCGCGTTCGGCCTTCACCACGGCGGCTAACCGCGCAAAGCCCCCGCGCAGCTTGCCGTCCGGCGCGATGGTCTCGCCCATCAGGTAGATGTCGTTGGTCAGGACAAAGGTGACCTTGGCGCTTTGCGTCCACGCGGACACCGGGAGCACGACGGTGAGACACAGGACGACCAGCAGGCGGCGGAGTGCGAACATTTCGGATGATCCGGGCGAGGCAGGGCCTCTCTAGCATGCGAGGACTGCGCCCGGCTATGCTGCGGCATGCATCACGAGCGTCGCGACATTTTGCTGTGGACATGAACCGTCCTGAGATTTTCGCCCTTGGCGCTGCCGCCGTACCCGCCGGCCGGATTGGGGTGCTGATCGTCAACCTCGGCACACCCGATGCGACCGACGCCGCTTCGGTGCGGCGCTACCTGAGAGAATTTCTCAGCGATCCGAGGGTGATCGAGGACCGGGGCCTGGTCTGGAAGTTCATTCTCAACGCCATCATCCTGACCACGCGGCCGCGCCGCAAAGGCCTCGACTACGAGAAGATCTGGAATCGCGAGCTCAACGAATCTCCGCTCAAGACCATCACACGCTCGCAGGCGGCGAAGCTGCGTGCCGCACTCGACATGCCGGGCGTCGTGGTCGATTGGGCGATGAGGTACGGCAATCCGTCACTCGACTCGCGCCTCGAAGCGCTGGTTAAGCTCGGCTGCGAGCGCATCGTGCTGGTGCCGCTCTATCCGCAATACGCCGCGGCCACGACCGCGACGGTGTGCGACGCGGCGTTCGCGACGCTCGCGAAGATGCGGTTTCAGCCCGCGTTGCGCGTCGTGCCGCCGTATTACGACGATCCGGTTTACATCGACGCGCTCGCAGTTTCGATCGAGGCTGAATTGAAGGCGCTGCCGTTCACGCCCGAGATCATTCTCACGTCGTTCCACGGCATCCCGAAATCCTATGCCGATGACGGCGATCCCTATCCGGAGCAATGCTACGAGACGGTGCGGCTGTTGCGCTCGCGGCTCGGCATGGACGAGCAGAGGCTGATGCTCACCTTCCAATCGCGCTTCGGCCGTGCCGAATGGTTGCAGCCCTACACCGACATGACGGTGAAGAGCCTCGCCGAGCGCGGCGTGAAAAATCTCGCGGTGGTGACGCCGGGCTTCGCCGCCGACTGCCTGGAGACGCTGGAGGAGATCGCGGTGGAGAACGGCGACATCTTCAAGGCGAACGGCGGCACCAACTTCGCCCTCATCCCGTGCCTCAACGACAGTGAGCCGGGCATGAAGCTGCTCGTGCACCTGGCGCACCGCGAATTGCAGGGCTGGGCCTGACCAGTCGGCCGAAATGGCCCGTTTCCGCGCATCAACGTCTCGTTAACCACAAATCTTTAACCCTCGTTAACCACGGCCGCTGGGAGCGGCCGTTTGCCGGTTCTCGCCGCCCTTCTGCAGCAGGGCGCGCGAACGCCGGCGCGATGCTTTGTGCCATGGAGGCCGGCTCTGCGGCGCGGTCGTTCAAAGGCTCTGACTGTTGGGCTCGGCGCGCTCGCCGTGGCGCTGGCGGCGGACGCGTCCGCGCAGACCTATGCGCCCAATCCGTTCGAGCCGGCGCTGATCGATCCGAGCAGCGCACAGCGTTTCAGCAAGCCGCCGGGTGGCACCACGCGTTCGACCCAGCCGAGCAGGAAGCTGCCGACCCGCACGCCGACCGGCTCGTAGGGATCGGTGTTGGGCGGCAGCGGACGGCGCAGCGGCGCATCGGGCGGCTTGTAAGCGTTGGCGTAGGTGGCGCGCGCCGCGATCTGCGGCGCCGCAGTCTGCCCGCTCGCCTGCTGCGGCGGACCGCGAAGCACCACCGCGCCGGCCCGCGGGATGGGATACGGACTGCCCGGCTGTCGGCACCATAGCCGACCTCGATAGACGGCCGCAGGTGCAGATCAAGTCCGCTTGGCCTGTCCATGAACTCGGCGCGACGCTGCGCGGCAGCTATTTCGCCTACGACAATTTGCCGTCGTTGAATCGACCATCCGCCGACACAAAAGTGATGGGCCGCTATGACTTCAACCGCGACCTGCGTTTCGAGGGAGAAGGCCGCTTCCTGCTCGGCACCGACAACCCGGGTAGCCCGAACCTGCAGGCCGACCTCGTCAAGTTGCCGATCTTCACCACCTGGGGCGCGACCGCAGGTCTGGCGCAGCGCTTCAACCGCCTCGACCTGGCGGTGAAAGGCAGCGTTGACCGCACCACCTTCCAGAATTCCGAGCTGACCGACGGAACCAGCGTCAGCAACGAGGACCGCAACTACAATCAATACCGCGTGCAAGGCCGCGTCAGCTACGAATTCACTCCCCGGGCTGAAGCCGTTCGTCGAGATCGATGCCGACAAGCGCATTCACGACAGCGAGGCCACAGGCAGGGATTCACATGCTCTGACACCCAAGGCCGGCGTGACCTTCGAGTTGCTGCGCTACCTGACCGGCGAGGTTTCCGCCGGTTATACCAACCGCGAAAACGCCAGCCCGACGTTCCAGCCGTTGAAAGGCTTTGTCGTCGATGGCTCGCTAGTCTGGGTCGCGACCGGTCTGACGACGGCGACTTTCACCGCCTCGTCACGCGCCGAAGACGCTCGCGGGTGTGTCCGGCGCGCTGAAACGCGAGGTCGGCGTGCAGATCGACCACGCGTTCCGCCGCTGGCTGATCGGCACCGTGAAGCTGGGCTACGGTCGGGACGACTACGTCGGGCTGGACCGGCTCGACAATCGCACGTCGCCTGCGGCGATCGTCACCTATAAGTTCAGCCGGGAACTGTGGCTCAAGGGCGAGTTTCGCCAGGAATGGCTGCGCTCGAACGCCACCGGCGTCGACTACGACGCCAGCATCTTCCTGATCGGCCTGAAGGCGCAGCGCTAACTACTTCGTGCCCAGCAGCCCGCTGAGTTCCTTGCGGAATGCCGGCGCGATGTCGTCGCGGGCGAGCGCATAGGCGACGTTGGCGGTCAGGAAGCCAACCTTCGACCCGCAGTCGAAGCTGCGGCCCTTGAACTTCAAGCCGTAGAACGGCTGTTGCTTGGCAAGCTCGATCATGGCGTCGGTGATCTGAATCTCGCCGCCGGCGCCGCCCTGCTGGGTCGCCAGGATATTGAAGATCTCCGGCTGCAGGATGTAGCGGCCGGTGATGATGAGGTTCGACGGTGCCTTCTCGCGCGGCGGCTTTTCCACCATGCTGGTGATCGTGAAGGTCTTGCCCTTGGCCTTGCCCATGCCGACCACGCCGTATTGATGGATGCGCTCCATCGCCATCTCCTCGACGGCAATGACGTTGGCCGTTTCCTTGAGGTCCCGGTATGCCTCGATCATCTGCTTCAGGCAGCCCGGCTTGTTTTGCACCAGTACATCCGGCAGCAGCAGAGCGAACGGCTGGTTGCCGACCAGTTCGCGTGCGCACCACACCGCATGGCCGAGCCCGAGCGGCGACTGCTGGCGGGTGAAGCTGGTGCTACCGGCTTTTGGCAGGTCGGCGTCGAGGTGCTTCATCTCCGCCGTCTTCTTGCGCTCCTTGAGCGTCGCTTCGAGTTCGAATTGGCGGTCGAAGTGATCCTCGATCACCCCCTTGTTGCGGCCGGTGACGAAGATGAAATGCTCGATGCCGGCTTCGCGCGCCTCATCGACCACGTGCTGGATCAGCGGCCGGTCGACCACCGGCAGCATCTCTTTTGGCATGGCCTTGGTGGCGGGAAGAAACCGGGTGCCAAGACCGGCAACGGGAAAGATAGCTGTGCGAATGGGTTTAATGGGTTTCATGCGAGCCAATCGTTCAAATATGGGCAGCGACCGCTGTCTGGCGTGCGTATTGAAGAATCATGGGTGATTCAATAGGCCGCACACCGCCGTTTAACCTCGATCCGTCAATGAGGTCGGACGTGATACCGCTCTAGCGGCGGTTTGGGGCAAATTTCTGCCTTTCTGATTCAAGGGCGGCGATCATGAGGCGATGGCGCGGGGCTTGGATTTCTGGATCGGTGCTGGCTCTTTTGGTGACCGGACCCGCCGACGCGGCTCCGCGATGCCGCAACACCGGAAGCTTTGACGCATGGATGGCGGCCTTCAAGAAGGAGGCGACGTCGCAAGGCATTTCGCAGCGGGCGATCTCCGCTGCGCTCGATGGCATGACATTCGATCCAGCCATCATCCGCCGCGACAGCGGGCAGGGCGTGTTTCAGCAAAGCTTCCTGCAATTCGCCGGCCGCATGACGGCGGTGGGCCGCTATCAGAACGGGCTGAAGCAATTGAAGGCTCACGCCGCGCTGTTGTCACGCATCGAGGAAGCGACCGGCGTGCCGCCGCCGGTGGTGGTCGCGCTTTGGGGTTTGGAAAGCGATTACGGCGCCTACAAGGGCGGCACCTACAACGTCATCCGTTCGGTGGCGACGCTGGCCTACGATTGCCGGCGTCCGGCGTTCTTCCGCGATCAGTTGATGGGCGTGCTGCGCATCGTTGAGCGCGGTGATCTGCGGGCCGACCAGATGATCGGCAACTGGGCAGGCGAGCTTGGACCGACGCAGTCCACGCCTGCGGACTATTTCAAGCACGGCCTCGACTTCGACGGCGACGGCAAGGTCGACATGATCAACAGCCTGCCGGACGCGCTCGCCTCGGCGGCGAACCTGATGAAAAGCTTCGGCTGGCAGAAGGGCCAGCCGTGGCTCCAGGAGGTGCGGGTGCCGGCGCAGATGCCTTGGCAGGAGTCCGGCCTCGATATCCAGCATCCGCGCTCGCAATGGGCCAAGTGGGGCGTCACCGCGGTTCAGGGCAAGCTTGCGGCCGACAATCTGCCGGCATCGCTGATCCTGCCCATGGGCCGTCTTGGCCCGGCGTTCCTCGCCTATCCGAACTTCAAGGCTTACACCGAATGGAACGCCGCCATCGTCTATGCGACCACGGCGGCCTATTTCGGCGCCCGGCTTGCGGGCGCCCCGGTGATCAGTCCGGGCAACGGCCAGCCGGTGGTGCCTACCACCGAGCAGATCGTGGAATTGCAGCGGCTTCTGATCGCCCGGAAAATGCTGACCGGTGAAGCCGATGGCCGACTCTGATCGCAGACCCGCACGGCGGTGAAGCAAACGCAGCTCAAGGTCGGCCTCCCCGCCGATGCCTATCCCACCGCCGAGCTGATCGAGCGGCTGCGAGGTGTTCGCTGAACGATCCCGATGTCGTGAAGGGACGGTCCGTTAACGTTCGTTAAACCATATGTTGCCCCAATGTGCCGCTACTCACCGGGGCGCATGAGGCAGGCGACATGACGCACGAATTGACCAGGACCTTATCGACCAGGACCTTGTTGGCGATCATCGCGGTCGGATGTGCCGTGCCGACGTTCGCGCAAGGCATCGCGCCGCCCAAGCCGGCGACCCGGCAGGCGCAGACGGCGCAGCCGCCGGTCGCGCCGCTCGCTCCTGCGCCGTCGCCGCCGAAGGAATGGACCGGCGAGGACGGCGCCTCGGGTCATCCCGAGATGAAGGCCTCCGCGATCCGCGCCGCCGCCTCCCGTTTTGAAAGCTGCCTCGAAGGGCTGTGGCCGCTCGCCGCCAAGCGCAACGTCTCGCGCGCCTCGTTTGACAAAGCGGTGAAGGGCCTGACGCCCGATTTGCGCATCATGGACCTGATGGACTCGCAGCCCGAGTTCACCAAGGCGTTCTGGGACTATCTCGACATCCTGGTGAACGACGCGCGCGTGCAGAATGGCCAGGAGATGCTGACCAAGCACAAGGCGATCTTCGACCAGGTAGAAAAGCAATACGGCGTCGACCGCAACATCATCACCGCGATCTGGGGCGTCGAATCGAACTACGGCACGCTCGGAGGCGACCGGCCGGTGATCCGCTCGACCGCGACGCTCGCCTGCATCGGCCGGCGGCAAGCCTATTTCCGCGACGAGTTCCTCGCCACGCTGGAGATCCTGCACCGCGGCGACGTGCGTCCCGAGCAGCTCAAGGGCTCATGGGCCGGCGCGTTCGGGCCGACGCAGTTCATGCCGACGTCGTTCAAGCGCTTCGCGATCGACGGCGACGGTGACGGCCGCCGCGACGTGGTCGACAGCACAGCCGACATGATCGCCTCGACCGCCAACAATCTGAAGAAGGATGGCTGGGTGACCGGTCAGACCTGGGGTTATGAGGTGACCATTCCCAAGGGCTTCAACTACCTGCTCGCCGACCGCTCGAAGCAGAAGACCATGGCGGAGTGGGAAGCTCTCGGCATCAAGCGTGCCGGCGGCAAGGGATTTCCGCGTGCCGACGACAAGGCCTATCTGCTTGTGCCCGCCGGTCATCAAGGGCCGGGCTTTCTGATGCTGCACAATTTCCGCGTGATCATGAAATACAATCCGGCGGAAGCCTACGCGATCGCGATCGGCCATCTCTCCGACCGGTTCCGCGGCGGCCCGCCGTTCGTGCAGCCGTGGCCGCGGCACGAGGCGGTGCTGTCGCGCGGCGAGCGGCTCGAACTGCAGGAGCTGCTGCTGAAGAAAGGCTTCGACGGCGGCACGCCGACCGGCCGGCTGGGCCCCAAGACCCGCGCGGCAGTCCGGGACTTCCAGGCCTCGATCGGGCTTGTTCCGGACGGTTTCGCCACCACCGCGATCCTCGCCCGGCTGCGGCGCTAGTCTGGCGGTGCTATCCGGGCCGCCGCCGGTAACCATGCCGGGCGCCTTCCGGTTGACAAGATCGTCGCGCTATTGACCGATAGGGTCACGGCACGGCCTGCGGCAGGGGTCGCCGGAGGTCCCATCGGTAAACGGATATGACGCGAAAAGGTCCGCGCTGTCAGCGGTTTGCAACCGTACTCCTGATCGGGGGGGCGCTCGCGCTGCCTGCCGCCGATGTGATCTGGCCGGTTCCCGCCCTGGCGCAGGGCTCGCCCTGGGATTCATTCTTTCAGCCGTTTCCCACTCGTCCCCAGTACCGGACCGAACAGCGCGTCGCGCCGGTCGATTCCTCGCGTGCCCCAGCGCCGTCCCGCCGGGTGGAACCGGCGACCAGCCACGTTCTCGTGCTCGGCGATTCCATGGCGGACTGGCTCGCCTACGGTCTCGAAGACGCGCTCGGCGAAACGCCCGAGTTCGGTGTCACCCGCAAGCACCGCACCTATTCCGGTCTGCTGCGCTACGAGCCGCGCGCCGAGACGCCGGATTGGGCGCAGGCCGCGCGTGAGATTATCGCGGCCGAGAAGCCGAATTTCATCGTCATGATGGTGGGGCTTAACGACCGCCAGCAGATCCGCGAGCGCGTGACGCCGGCTCCTGCGCGTGGCGCGGGCGCGCAACGTCCCGCGGCACCCGCCGCTCCTGCGGGCGAGCCCGCCGCGCAGCCTGCGCAGCCGCAGGTGCCCGACACCGAGAAGCCGTCCGAAACTGACAATCCCGAGCAGCTCTTGATTGCGCCGGAAACGCCGCGCGGCGTGCGCGTTGCCGGCACGCACGAGTTCCGCACGGACAAGTGGGCCGAGCTCTATTCCAAGAAAATCGACGACACCATCGCCGCGCTGAAGAGCCGCGGCGTGCCGGTGTTCTGGGTCGGCCTGCCTTCGGTGCGCGGCCAGCGCTCGACCAGCGACGTGGCCTATCTCAACGAACTGTACCGCACCCGCGCCGAGAAGAACGGCATCACCTTCATCGACGTGTGGGATGGTTTCGTCGATGAGGGCGGACGCTTCGCGCTGCAAGGCCCCGACTTCGAAGGTCAGACGCGCCGGCTGCGGACCGCCGACGGCGTGCATTTCACCAAGGCCGGCGCGCGCAAGCTCGCGCACTATGTCGAGCGCGAGATCAAGCGCATGGCGTCGCGCGGGCCCGTGGCCGTCGCGCTGCCGACGTCCGAGCCGCAGCCGCAGACGCCCGCCGCGAAGACCGGCGCTTCGACCGCGCGGCCGCTCGCCGGGCCGGTGATGCCGCTCACCGCCGCCGCCAATGTCGGCGAGGACGGTTTGCTCGGCGGCTCCGGTGCGCGTCCGGCGCCCGATCACGTCACGGTCACCCGCGTGCTGGTGAAGGGCGAGGCAGTTGAAGCGCCCGCCGGCCGCGGCGACGATTTCAGCTGGCCGCGCCGCGGCGTCGCGCCGTTCGGCGCCGATCCCACGGTGGCGACCACCACGTTGCCGCTGCCGGTCATGCAGGGCGCGCCGGCGAAAACCGTGCTGGCGCCGAACGCCGACGCACCCGCTACCGTCGCCGCCGCTGCACCTCGCCGCGTCGTGCAGCGCCCGCAACAACCGCCGCAGCAACAGAGACCGCAGCAGCCGCAGCGCGGCTTCTTCTTCCCGTTCTTCCGGTAAATGCGCGATCAGCGCGGCAGCGTCGTCGCTCCCATCAGGAACTTGTCGATCGCATGGGCGCATTGGCGGCCCTCGCGGATCGCCCACACCACCAGCGACTGGCCACGCCGCATGTCGCCGGCCGAGAACACCTTCGGCAGCGAGGTCTGGTAGGCGACCTGGTCGGCGTTGACGTTGCCGCGCGCATCGAGCGTGAGGCCGAGCGACTTGATCATGCCCTCGTGCACGGGATGCACGAAGCCCATCGCCAGCAGCACCAGGTCCGCCTTGATCTCGAACTCGGTGCCGGGCACCGGCTGGAACTTCGCATCGGCCCGCGCGCAGTGCAGCGTCTGCACCTGGCCGTCCGCGCCGGAGAATTTGGTCGTCAGCACCGCGAAGTCGCGCTCGACGCCTTCCTCGTGGCTTGACGAGGTGCGCAGCTTGAGCGGCCACAGCGGCCAGCTCATCGGCTTGTTCTCGTGCTCCGGCGGCTTCGGCATGATCTCGAAGTTGGTCACCGAAAGCGCGCCCTGCCGAATCGAGGTGCCGATGCAGTCGGAGCCGGTATCGCCGCCGCCGATCACCACGACGTGCTTGCCTGTAGCGAGGATCGGCGCCGCGTCACCCGGCGCTTCGCCGCTGATGCGGCGGTTCTGCTGCGGCAGGAAATCCATCGCGAAGTGGATGCCCTTGAGGTCGCGGCCCGGGATCGGCAGGTCGCGCGGAGCTTCGGCGCCGCCGGTCAGCGCCACCGCGTCGTGGTCCTTCATCAGCTTTTCCGCGGGCAGGTTGACGCCGATGTGTGCGCCATAATGGAAGGTGACGCCCTCGGCCTGCATCTGCTCGACGCGGATGTCGACGATGCCCTTCTCCATCTTGAAGTCGGGAATGCCGTAGCGCATCAGGCCGCCGGCCTTGGCGTGCTTCTCATAGAGGTGGACATCGTGTCCGGCGCGGGCGAGTTGCTGCGCGCAGGCCATGCCGGCCGGGCCTGAGCCGACCACCGCGATCTTCTTGCCGGTCTTGCGCGAGGCGGGCTCCGGCTTGATCCAGCCGCTCTCGAAGGCGCGATCGGCGATCGCGCATTCGATGGTTTTGATGGCGACCGGGTTGTCGTCGATGTTCAGCGTGCAGGAGGCTTCGCAGGGCGCCGGGCAGACACGGCCGGTCACCTCCGGGAAATTGTTGGTGGAGTGCAGGTTGACCGCAGCTTGCTCCCAGTGGCCCCGGTAAACGAGATCGTTCCAATCCGGGATCTGGTTGTTGACCGGGCAGCCGGTCGGCTGCGCCACGGTCTGGTCGGTGCCGTGGCAATATGGCACGCCGCAATCCATGCAGCGCGCGCCCTGCTGGCGCACCTCTTCCTCTGGCAGCGGCAGCACGAACTCGCGCCAATGGCGGATTCGCTCCGCGACCGGCTGGTAGTCGCGCTCTTCCCGCTCGAACTCGAGGAAACCGGTGACCTTGCCCATCCGCCTCTACTCAGCGGCCTGCATTGCGCGCGCCTTGTCCATCTCAGCGAGCGCCCGGCTGAATTCGAGCGGCATCACCTTGCGGAACTTAGGCAGGTATTCGCGCCAGTTGGCAAGGATTTCCGCGGCCCGCTTGGACCTGGTGAATTCGGCATGGCGGCTGATCAGCCGGTGCAGCCGCTCGTTGTCGTGCTGCGTCATGTCGGTCAGGTCGCCGTGCATTTCGCCCTCGACCCATTCCGGCATTTCCTGCAGGTCGACCATCGCGCGGTTGCAGCGCTGCTCGAACGTCCCGTCCTCGTCGACCACATAGGCGATGCCGCCAGACATGCCGGCCGCGAAGTTGCGGCCGGTGTCGCCCAGCACGACAACGACACCACCGGTCATGTACTCGCAGCCATGATCGCCCGTGCCCTCGACGACCGACACCGCGCCGGAGTTGCGCACGGCGAAGCGCTCGCCCGCGACGCCCTCGAAATAGGCCTCGCCGCCGATCGCCCCGTACAGCACGGTGTTGCCGACGATGATGTTCTGCAGCGGATCGCGCGTGCAGCCCCTGGGCTGGCGCACGACGACGCGGCCGCCCGACAGTCCCTTGCCCACGTAGTCGTTGGCGTCGCCCGTGAGCTCGAGCGACACGCCGTGCGCCAGGAAGGCGCCGAAGCTCTGGCCGGCGGTGCCCGACAGCCGCACCGAGATCGTGTCCTCCGGCAGGCCAGCATGGCCGTAGCGCTGGGCGACCTCGCCCGACAGCATGGCGCCGACGGTGCGGTTGACGTTGCTGATGGTCTGCTCGATCAGCACCGGCTCACGCTTCTCGAGCGCCGGCTGCGCCGCCTCGATCAGCTTGTGGTCGAGCGCCTTGTCGAGCCCGTGGTTCTGGCTCTCGCAGTTCCAGATCGCCACGCCTTCCTTGGCCGGCGCGACATACAGCAGCTTCGAGAGATCGACGCCGCCTGCCTTCCAGTGATCGACGGCGCCCTTCATGTCGAGGCGGTCGACCCGGCCGATCATCTCGCCGAGCGTGCGGAAGCCCAGCTGCGCCATGATCTCGCGCAGCTCTTCGGCCACGAAGAAGAAGTAGTTGATGACGTGTTCAGGCTGTCCGGTGAAGCGCTTGCGCAGTACCGGATCCTGGGTGGCGACGCCGACCGGGCAGGTGTTGAGATGGCACTTGCGCATCATGATGCAGCCGGCGGCGATCAGCGGCGCGGTGGCAAAGCCGAACTCATCGGCGCCCAGAAGCGCGCCGATGGCGACGTCGCGGCCGGTGCGCAGGCCGCCATCGACCTGCACGGCGATGCGGCCGCGCAAGCCGTTCAGCACCAGCGTCTGCTGGGTCTCCGCGAGTCCGATCTCCCACGGCGAGCCGGCGTGCGTCAGCGAGGTCAACGGCGAGGCGCCGGTGCCGCCCTCGAAGCCCGAGATCGTCACATGGTCGGCGCGCGCCTTGCTCACACCAGCGGCAACCGTGCCGACGCCGACCTCGGAGACCAGCTTCACCGAGACGCGGGCCTTCGGGTTGACGTTCTTGAGGTCGTGGATGAGCTGCGCCAGGTCCTCGATGGAATAGATGTCGTGATGCGGCGGCGGCGAGATCAGGCCGACGCCAGGCGTCGAGCGACGCACGCGCGCGATGTTCTCGTCGACCTTGTGGCCGGGCAGCTGGCCGCCCTCGCCGGGCTTGGCGCCCTGCGCCATCTTGATCTGCAGGTCGTCGGCATTGACCAGGTACTCGGCGGTGACGCCGAACCGGCCCGACGCCACCTGCTTGATGGCCGAGCGCATGGAATCGCCGTTGGGCAATGGCTTGAAGCGATCGGTCTCCTCGCCGCCTTCGCCGGTGTTCGACTTGCCGCCGATGCGGTTCATGGCGATGGCAAGCGTGGTATGCGCCTCGCGGCTGATCGAGCCGAAGCTCATGGCGCCCGTCGCAAAGCGGCGCACGATGTTGGCCGCGGGCTCGACCTCCTCGACCGGAATCGGCTTCTCGGCCCACTTGAACTGCATCAGGCCGCGGATGGTCAGAAGCCGCTCGCTCTGCTCATTGATCGAGGCCGCAAAGGCCTTGTACTCGTCGGACGAGTTGCCGCGCACCGCATGCTGCAGCCTGGCCACGTTGTCGGGCGTCCAGGCGTGGTCCTCGCCGCGCAGGCGGAAGGCATAGTCGCCGCCGGGATCGAGCATGGTGCGGTAGATCGCCTTGTCGCCATAGGCGTCGGAGTGGCGGCGCACCGTCTCCTCGGCGATCTCCTGCCAGCCCGCGCCCTCGATGGTGGTGGCGGTGCCCGTGAAATACTTCTCGACGAAACCGGAATGCAGGCCGACGGCGTCGAAGATCTGCGCGCCGCAATAGGACTGGTAAGTCGAGATGCCCATCTTGGACATCACCTTCAGAAGGCCCTTGCCGATCGCCTTGATGTAGTTCTTCTGCACCTCGTAGGCCTTCTGCGGCAGGCCGTTCTCGACGCGCAGCTGCTCGAGGGTCTCGAAGGCGAGATAGGGGTTCACTGCCTCGGCGCCGTAGCCCGCCAGGCAGCAGAAGTGATGGACCTCGCGCACCTCCCCCGATTCGACCACCAGGCC
>Ga0190271_10000831_pt1 | contig 16423 bp, 20 predicted proteins | sample Popmic356T_FD_133747 | JGI IMG/M metagenome (GOLD analysis project Ga0190271, IMG submission 133747) | Populus adjacent soil microbial communities from riparian zone of Weber River, Utah, USA - 356 T | ecosystem: Environmental > Terrestrial > Soil > Riparian zone | place: USA: Utah | collected...
GACCACGATCGACGCGTCGGCATGCGCGCCCACGTTGAGCGTTGACCCTGTCTTCGTGAGGCCAGTGCCCGCGACGATGAGCTGCGCGCCGGCTTCAATGCCGTCGAGCTTGGCCTTGTCGAGGGCCGCGAGAAACCCTGCAACCGTAGTGCTTGCGACAGCGTGCTGCGTGCCTCCCCCGCGCGTGCCGTGCTGCGCATCGGTCGCGAGCGTGCCGACCTGCACGGCGTCGGCAGACACGGCTATCGAGCCGTCTGCGTGCGCGACGACGTCGACCGTGTCGCCAGTCTTGAGCAAGCCAGCGCCGGCGACGAGCTGCGCCGCGCCGGTGAACCGCGAGAACGTAAGCGCCGACGTGCCGATGGCGATGGGCGCGTCGGTGGAGAGCACCCATCCGCTGTCTGCGTACGCCGTGCCGTCGGTGATAAAGACGACCATTCCGGGAATGAGCTCGCCGCTGGTGTCCGCGTCGAGCGCGCGGGTCCATGCGCCGGCGTCGTTGGCGACGTAGATGCCGTTGTCGACCGGCGACGATTGCGCAGTGAGCAGCACGCGGTCGCCGTTGACAGTCGACTTTGAGTCGATGACTTGCGTGTTAGACGCGGTGAACGGCGACGTAGCGACGAGCCTGCACGGCGTGCGGATGCCGGCGAGCGTCATGGACTGCTGCACATACGAGAGCGGCACGGCGTCAGAGCCGAGCGTCGGCGCGGCGAGGTTTGTCACCGTGTTGCCGGCGGCGTCGAGCGAGCCGGTAAGCGGCAGCGAGCCGTCGGCGCGCAGCAGGTTGTCGCTCAGCTCCGGCGCGAGCTTCTCTTCGGTGATGCTGCCGTCCGGGATGACTCCGCCGCCGCCGACGCCGCCTTCGATGGCTTCGACCATCTGCCGATGAAAGTCGACGAGAGGGCGGTTGGTTGAGCCCTCGTTCATCTCGGTCAACTCGACCGACGGCACGGTCGGCACGAGGGTCGCGTTCGGGTCGTACCTTTCGGCGAGCCCGGGGTAGTCGATGTGGTAGCCCGGCGAGCGAATCGAGATTCGCCGCGTGACAGATGACACCACCTGGCCGCTCGCGGTCGCGGTGACGCGCACGCGGAACGGACCCCAACACCCGACATCAAACTCGAGCGTCCACGTCTCCGGCGCGAGCTGCGTGAGTAGGGGGTTGCTGTCGGGCGGCTCGTCGAGCAGCACGACGTCGACGAGCGCACCGGTCGGGATGTTGCCGACCGTGATCGTCACGGTGTGCGCGCGCGTCGCGGCGACAGCTCCGGTGCTCTTGATGTCGGTGCGGCCGCGGTCGACGCTGCCGGCCGGGATGCCTGCGTCTACTTGGTCGAACGTGAGTGTGATTGCCATATCTACACCACCCCGACGAGCTGGCCGCCGGTCGTTTGCGCGATGTCCGCGAAGCCTTGCTGCACGTTGATATCCGGCGTGACCGCTGCACCGCCGAGTGTGAACTGCTCGCCGACGGCGGCAGCCGAGAAGATAACGTCGATGCGCACGCCCGCGGCTTTCGCCTCGCGAAACACCTGGCGAAGCTGCACGCCCGTGGTCGCGAACGTGAGGCCGAGCAGCTCGAGCTTGAACGCGCCCGGGAAGTATTCCTCGAGTAGGATGGTGCCGCCCGGCGGCATGATGGCGCGTGCGATGCCGAGGATGTCGGGCGGTCTACCGCTCGACTTGTTGAGCATGATGCGCGCCGATATCCAGAGCTTGTATGTGAAGTCGTCGCGCCCGGCGCGCGGCTGTCCAATGAGCTCGCCGAGCATGTCGAGCGCGTCGCCCTCTGCGCCCGGCAGCATCGTGCCGACGAAGACATCGTAGATCGCGTCTTCGAGCTGCTGCACTTGCTCGAGGTAGGTGGCGAGCAGTGCGAGAAACTTCGGCGTGCGCAAGTCGTAGATAGGCAGCGCTTGCCCTTGGGCCACGACGTCAGGGTTGTGCGTGAGCGTCACGGGCCGACCCACGTCGCGCCGGCGAAAGTCGCGACTTCGCGCGTGCCAACGAGCAAGACGTTATCGGGCGAGGTCGGGATCGCATCGGGCGGCAGCGCCGGCGCGAGCGCGATGTCGAGCGTCACGTTGACGACGCCGAGCACTTCGGATGCGATGGCGAGCATCCGCACGAGGTACACCGGCTCGCCGATGCCGAAGTGCGCCGGGCTCGTCGGGTCGACGCTCGCTTGCTCGAGCGCCGCACGGATGCTGGCGGCGACGTAGCTCGCATCTGTGGTCGCGGCGTAGGTGACGTTGACGATCTTCTCGATCGGGCGTGAGAAGCGCACCGTGTGCGTCACGCCCTCGCTGTCGAGTATCGACACGCTCGTCGTGCCGTAGGTCTCGATGCCGGCCGGTTTGTTGCGCCAGATGGATTGCGCAATCACCTGGTCGTTGCCGCCGGAGACGACGACTTCGAACGAGTGCGGCGGCAGCGAGTTGACGACGACGTCTGAGACGTTTTCGTAGCCCTTCGCGGTGAGCACGTTAGGCAGTAGGGCGACGTCGGCGACGATGCCGTCGAGCGTTGAGCCCTCGCTGGTCGCGCGGAGCTCGGCTTGGCGGATGCGGTACTCTTCGTCGGTCTCGACGTCGCGCCCCGGGATGGCCGGCAGGGGGTTCGTGACGGCTGTCCAGCCGGAGGCCGGGCTTTCGATCTTGGTGAGTGTGTTGGCACCGGCCGTGAGCTCGCCGGCCGTCTCGGCGGCGGCAGCGACGTCGACGCTGGTCGACGTGGTCGAGGTGAGCGCATCGACAAGCGTGACGAAGCGCACGCTTGGTCGCGTAGGGTCCGACACGACGCTGCCGCTCGGGACGAGCGTCGACGGCGCCATGGTGAGGTGCAGCGTAGCGAGGGCTTGCGTCGCCGGTAGACGCGGCACGCCGACGAGCGAGCCGTTGGCGTCGGCCGCGATGCCTTCGGCGCTGACAGGGTCGTGTGCGTCGTAGACCTCGGCGATGGCTTCCCAGCACGCAGCGAGCTCGAGCGCGATGGACATGTTGAGATTGGCGATCACGCCGGTCGCGCTGGTGTTGAGCGAGCCGTCGACGGTCGAGCGCTGGGCGGCTTGCAGTTCGGCGATGATTTCCGAGACGGTCTTGGCGACGAAGCCTTCGGGGGTGAGTCCGCTCACGGTGAACCCCCGTTGAAGCGCGCGGGCGCCACGGTGCCGGTGGGTGTGGCGATGTCTGTAGGCTCGGTCGATGCGTCGAGCGTCACGAGCACGTCGCGGTATACCGGCACGACTTCGCCGGCGGTCGTCGTGACGGTCGCCGAGATGTTGAGCGAGCGCTCCGCGCGGGCGAAGCCAATCTGCAGCCGGTCGACGCTGGCGACGCCGCCCGTCTCGCGCAGCACCTGCGTGAACACCGCGCGCACGACCTGGTCGGGAGGCCGGCGCTCAAAGAAGAGCGTGCGGTAGTCGATGCCGACCCGGGTGTCTAACGGCCATTCGCCCTTGAATAGGGCGACGCGCAGCTTGATGTCTTGGGCGACGGCGTCGGCCCCGTGGACGAGCGCAAGGTCGCCGCCAGCGATCACGATGTCCCCGTCGAGCGGGTCGAGCGCAAGGTCGGTCACGCCGGGCTGTACAGGCAGAGTCGACCGAAGCGCAAGAGCACCGGCGAATCGGTGCACCGGTGCACTGGTCGCTCGAGCAACTAGTCGCTGGCGACGACGGTCGAGCCTACGTCGCCCGGGTCGGACGGCACTGCGGTCGCCGGCGGATCGCCGTCGGGCCCTGGCTCGCTCGGCGCGGTCGAGCCCACGGCGAGCGCGAAAGCCTCCTTTGCGGCGACGCCGTAGCCGCCACCTATTAGCCCGAACGCCGCTTCGGTCGCGGAGGTAAGCCGCGAGAGGTCGGCGGCGACGCGAGCGAGCTCGTCTTCGACCTTGCTGGCGAGCGCGACCGAGTCGGTCGGCGCCGAGCTGCCGAGATTGACCTTGCCCGCCGTGACGTAAATCGCCTTACCGGTATCAGACCCGAGCCGCATGGCGGTCGACGACACGGGACTCAGGAGGTGGCCCAAGGGCGCCGGGCCGAGCGGTAGGGCGACGGCGCCGTCGAGCGTGTGTGTCCCCAGGTCGCCCGTCGAGATGGCCACCTGGCGGCTCTTGGACGCGGTAGCGAGCCATTGGTCGATAGAGCGCTCGGCGAAGACGAGCAAGACGAAGTCGCCGGCGGCGAGCGGCCATGTGATGGCGAAGCCGCCGCCCTGCGGGAACGCGATAGGCACGCGCGGGATGATGGGCAGGTCCTCTTCGACGAAGGGCGCAAAGCCCTCTGCGTCGTCGGCCATCGCCAGCGCGTTGCGCAGACAAGGGCGTACGTCGGCGAGCTGGCCGCGACCGCTCGCGTCGGTGTGCACTGCCACGATTTGCCCCGGCATCGCCGTATGGGTGTCGAAGAGCGCCGACGCGATGGCCGCCTGCACTATCTCGGCCCAGTCGGGCGTTGCGAGCGTCACGCGTCGGGCGCGACTACGGCGCTCGAGAGGTCGTCGGCCTCGAGGTCGGCTTCGGCGCTCGCCGGCGCCGGTACGGGCTGCAGCTCTTCGGCCGGGATGGCCGGCTCTGGGAGCTCGAGCGTCGCGGTGATTTCTTCGGCGGGCGTTGGGTCGGTGCTCTGCATGTCAGCGCGTAGCGGCAGAGTCGCGCCGAGCGCAAGGGGCTAGCGCTGCAGAGCGCTTAGCTCGAGCTCGGTGCCCCAGTCGTTGCCGAGCCACTCGCCCTTGTACGTCACAGAGTCGATGCGATAGACGCCGTCGACGTAGCGCGTGTCGAGCTCGACCTGGCGGCCGGGATACAAGCCCGGCAGCATGAGCGTGCGAGCCTTCACAATCTGGTCTTTTCCCAGCTCCGGGCTCTCAATCAAGCCGCTCTGCGGCGACAGCAGAATCGGCGGGTCCGGTAACGCTGCCGCGCGCGTTGGCAGAAACTGCAGCTGGCCGTCTTGAATCGACCACGATAGCCCGCACGACCGCGTGATGCGGTCGAGCTGCTGGGCGGCGTCGCCGCTCGTCGTGATGCCTTTACCGACGGCGGCTTGCCCTGTTTTCCAGTAGCGCGCGTCTGCCGCGATGGTCGCTGCGTTGCCGGCGCCGACCTGCATAGCGGCGGCGATGTCTGTGATGATTTTGGCAAGGGGTGTGCCCTGTACGTAGTTGCGTTGGACGCGCGCGCTTTTCTTCTTTTTGCCGCCGTCGTCGCTCGTGATGGTGGTGGTCCATTGCGTGCCGTCGCGCGAGCTCCAGGCTTCCGAGAGGTCGCCGCGAAAGATGAGACTAAGCCCCGTGGGTGCATAGCCCGCTTCGAGCGAGACGTAGACCTGGCGCATCGCGTGCAGCCGCTTGCGGGTGTCTTCGGAGAGGTTGTTGATGACGACGTCGCAGCGACCGGACACCTTCGCGGACAGCGAGCGCTTGACGTGAAAGCTCACGTTGAGCTCGGTGATGGTCATGTCTTCGACCTGGAGCGAATAGACGCGGTCGAAGAGTGCGTCGGCCGGCATGATGCTCTGGTCGGCCATGCGTCACCACGTGTCGTCTGTGACGTAGTAGAGGCGATAGCGGTCGCCCATCTCGGCGAGCGTCGGCTTGCCGCTGAGGTCGCGTAGGTCGAGAAACCAGAGGTCACCCGGCGGGAGCTTGGTGTTGTAGTGGTAGCGCTCGAGCAGCGGGTAGAGGGTGATCATGCGCACGCCGACAATCAGCGGCACGCCGGCGGTGTCCGACACGCTCATGCGGAAGCACGCGCCGCGCTGGCTCCATACGATGCGCAGCGAGTAGCTCGAGCCGCTCAGCTGCACGCGTTGGGTGGTGTCGACGTCGGGCGTCGTCGTGATGCGGATGCTGGCCATGCGTTAGGGAGCGGGCGCGACACCGGTGAGTCTGTCTCTTAGGTTGTCAAAGCCTTGTTTGACAAAACCCACCTTACGCTTGAGGTCGGGCGAGACCTCGCCGGGCTTGGTCGGCTGGGTGTTCTGTGTGCCTTTGGCTTTCGCCGGCGTGGCGCGGACTTGTGTAGGCAGCGGCGAGCCGTAGGTGACGCCGACGACATTGACCATCTGGCATTGCGCGGTGAACATGAGCGCGTTGGCCGAGCTCGACGCGTCGCGCGTCACGGTGAGCTCGATCAAGACGGCGTTGTTGTACACGCGGTATGCGGTGACGACCTGGACAGCCTTGCGCCGCGCGTAGGTGTCGCGCAGCGCGGCCGCGACGGCGGCGACGCGGTCGAACGAGCTGCCGACCGCGTTCGCGTCGCTCGGTCCGAACGGCGTGCTCGTGATGGTCGGCGCGACCACCATCTGCAGCGCTTGCATCGACATGTTGTTTCGGATGCCTTGCGGCTCCGTGACTGCCATCTGCAGTTTCTTTTTGGGCGTGCGCGGGTCGCTCGCGGCGCGCGAGAGGTCGTACACCTGGCCTACGAACGGCAGCACGCTCAGCCAGCCAGCGACCGGCTCACCTTCGATGGGGTACGTCTTGAACGTGTCGCTCGTCGTGAGGATGGCGCGGCCGTCTCGGTCGAGCAGCGGGTAGCTCGTGCTCATGAGCACGTCAGAGCCGGCGTGCGACTTCGGCGCCTCGATGGGCGTGTTAGTTACGATGCCTTCGATATGCAGCGTCTCAGGCTGCGTGCGCACGTGGTCGCTGATGTTGGGCCCGTCTTCGACCGGAAACTGCGTGCACTGCGCCGTCATGCCGTGACTCTCGCGCACGCTGCAGTCGATCCATATGCCATCGATTTGCATGTGGGTGACTTCGCGCGTGTTGTTGAACGGCATCGGGCTCGGCTCCTATGGCGCGGTGCGCTCAAGCGCGTCTTTGGCGCGGCGCAGTTGGATGTCTGCCGCGCGTTGCTGCTGGCGCGTGTAGTCGGACACGTTGGCGTTTGGCGGCAGGAAGTTGTTGATGACGAGCGAGCCTTGCGTGATGCTGTTGATAGACGACGCCGGCGGCGGCAGCGGTGCTGTGACGGCGCCGCCTGAATAGGATGCGTATGGGCTGGCGTACGCAAAGCCCGGCGTGCCGCGGTTGGCTTCGGTGTCGGCCGAGAGTCGCCGTTGCTCTTCTGCAGCCGCTGCGGCCCGCTCGGCGAGTACCTTGGCGTGCAGCTCGTCGGAGCGCTTCTTTCGCCCTTGCGTCGCGAGGTTGTCCGCGGCTTCGGCGAGCACGCGCGCGTTGTGCCGCTCGGCGAGCGGGCCGCTCGTTGGCGAGCCCGCCTCTTCGTACAGAACCTCGTCCCACTTGTTCTTAAACTCTCGGAGCGTGCCGCCAAACTCCCGGATGCGGCGACCCCATCGGTCAAAGAAACCTTCCCAATCGAAACTCTTGAGAGTCTCGATAAAGCGGTCGTAGACCTCGCGCGCGGCTTCGATGGCCCCCTTGAATCCGGCGAGCGCTTTCTCCGATGCGCCCTCGCCAAACATCTGGTTGAGCAGGTCGCCGAAGAGTGAATCGCCGCCCTCGAACCACGTGATCAAGTCGTCGAGCACACCGATGACGACGGCCAGCCCCGCCGCCACGGCAGCGATGGTGAGTGCCGCCGGACCGAACGCGTAGAGCATGGCGACGCCGAGCACGACGAAAGCCGCCTTGAGGATGTTGCTCGTCTGCGTGAGCTTGCCGAACTGCTTGATGGACGCGAGCACCCATCCGAGCATCTTGTTGGCGACGGGCAAGAGCTTTTTGCCGATGTCGGTCGCGAGGTCGCGAATCGCGTCTGCGGCTGCTTTTTGCCGGTTGGCGAAGCCGTCGGCGGTGCGGGTCGCATCGCCTTGCGCTTTGGTGGTCCTGCTCAGAATGAAGCCGTAGCGAAGCTCTGTCTTCTCCGCATTGGTCATTGCGGTGAGCTTCTTACCGATGCCCTGCGTGTGCGCGTACTCAGCGAGCGTCGCATCGTTCATGACGATGCCGAATTTCTTGAGCGGCTCGGCTTCGCCAGTGATGCCGCTCTTGAGTGCAGCGAGCGCGTCTTCGTCGCTGGCGTTGAAAAACGAGCCCAAGTCTACGGCGAGCTCGGCGAACTTCTGCGACATCTCCTGCGCTTCGGCCGCATTGCCCGTCATGGGCTCGAGCATCGCGCCGAGCGCCGCGGCGTTGGCCTCCATGGCATACTTGGAGCGCCCCATCGACGCGCCGACGGATGCCGCCCACTCATGCACTTGGGCCTCGCCGGCAGCGCCAAAGACCTCCCGCAGCACGTTGTTAGTCTCGTCGGCCGAGCTGGCGAGCTCGGTCATGTGCTTAAGCCCCGCGACGACAGCAGCGCCGCCGAGGTACTTGCCGAGCGTGGCGCCGAGCGCGTCGCCGATGCCGCCGCCGCCCGCGAGCTTCGCGGCGATGGATTGGTTTTGCCCGGCGCCTTTGACGAAGCGGCCGCTAGCGTCGCGCATCTTGCCGTCGGCGCCGCGCGTTAGGCCTTGCCCCTGGCCTGACTTGACGAATCGACCGCTAGCGTCGCGCATCTTGGCGTCGACGGATTCGATTCCTTTCTTGACCTTGTTGAGCCCCTCGTCAGCCTTCTTGAAAGCCTTCTCGTCGACCTGGAGGCCGAGCATCGCGACGAGCTCGCGCACGACGACCGCGCTCATTGGCGATCCTTGATGGCGGCTGCTTGTCGGCGCTCTAGCTCGTCGTACATGTCTAACACCGCGTGTGCGTCGTAGAGGTCGTCAAGAGTCCAGTCGTGAAATATCTCCGTTAGGCTTGCCCGGTAGTGGGTGCTGGTTGCGATGCGGTGGATGTCCCAGTCGATGCCGGGGGGGATTGCGGCAGTAACGACATCAAGCTCTTGAGTCGCTCCGCGAGCGTGCTCTTGTCGCTCGCGGTACCTACGAAAAAACTCGAGAAGTTTGCCTCGAGCCCGAACGCAAACCACTGCAGCATGACGTCGTATCGCCCAACAAAATGCTCTTCGAAGATGGCGTCGAGCTTAGGCGCGTGCTCCGCGTCGAGGTGCACGACGGTAAACCGCGCGAGCTCGTCGCTGATAGCGGCGAAGTCGGCTTCGGTGACGCGCTGCGACAGCTCGCGGATCGCATCGGATGCGCCGGACGCGAGCGACACGGTGATGTCGCCCTTCGCGTGCAGCGTGCCTTCGATGAATCCGGCCGTGGCCGGGCCGAGCGAGCGCATGAGCCGCACGAGCATCGCACGGCCCTGCTTAGCGCCGAGCAGCGTCACTTCGTAGCGATGGCCTCCAATGACCTTCTCTTTGACCGCGCGTGTCGGCATGCGTTAGCGACCCCCAAAGAACGATGTGCGGGCGTCCGCTAAGTCGATTTTCCATTCGAAAACCTGCACGGTTTTCCCGAGCTTGATGGCCGGCGGCGCGACGATCCAAGCGCGCGCACTGGTCACGAGCAGTCTGCCGGCGAGGTCGCGCGCCATGAATACGCCGCACGCTGCGCCGTTGAGCACGGCGATGTCGGCCGAGAGCATGGCGCTCAGGCGGTCGTTGGCGTCGGCGGTCTGCGCGTACTTGAGCGTCGCCGTCGCCGAGAAGTTGTTGGTACGCGTGCGGGTGACCTCACCGTCGGCGCCGACATACTTCGCATACCAATCCTCCGTCCAGTCGATAGTCAACACTTCGTCTTCGGCATAGCCGCCGCCGTCGAGAGGCACAGCGTTCAGCGAGAGGTTGAGCTCTTTGATATTCCAGGCCTTAAATCCCATGATGCGCGCTCCTATGGCTCTTGATGGTGTGGGTCAGACCTGCACGAGCCCGACAACGCGGACCTGGTGGATTGCACCGCTGAGGGCGTACGTGTAACGCATGTCCGGCAAAATGCGCTGCGTCTTGAGCGCCGGGTCGATGCTCGCGAGCGCCGGCGCAGTGACGGAGTAGGGCTGCTGTCCGTCAATGATTCCGAGAGCGATGCCGTCCAGAATCTGGCCGTTGATTTGGGAGCGCACGAGCTCGATGCCGCTCTCTGTGTACGGCACCACGTCGTTGTTGCGCAGTAGCGAGATGATGCGATCTTCAATGTTGACGTCGAACCAATCGATCGCGACGGTGACGTCGAGATATCGACCGCTCGCCGCCCAACCCCAGAGGGTGAACCCGAGCCCCTTGATGTTGACGTAGCAGTTTGCTTTCTTCGTCTTGAGCGCGAGCCGCTGCGTCGTGTTCGGGCTCTGCATCGTGACTGCCGCGAGCCCCTTGTTCGCAAAGGTGATGGGGCCCGGGAGCTTCGGCAGAAGGGCGCCGACGACAGCCGCGTCGAGATGCTCGGCCGGGTTGGGGTGGTACCAAACCGACGCGCGCGTGAATGACTGCGACTGCAACACGCTGGCGATGTCAGTCGTCGCCGACGTCGGGATGGCGCTGTCAGCGCTCGCGGCGAGGTAGATGGCTCGCTCTAGCTGCGCCCAGGCTGCGGCGCTCTGGATAGCTTCCTGGCTCGGCGAGAGCATGACGAGCGCATACCAGTCGCCGTCCGCTGCGCGGATGGCGGCCAAGTCGACAGCAGGCAAGACGCTCGGCGCCGGCGTCGTGTCGTCGAAGCTGAGGTTGCTCGACACGTTGGAGATGGCGTGCGTCACGTTGGCCGTGTCGCTGGTGACGACGACGCTCGAGGTGCCGGTCGCGGTGACGTCGGTGATGGCGTTGATAGCCGTGATGAGCTGCGTGCACACCGCGTCTGCCGTAGCGGGCGGCGATGCCGTGACGTCGACCGCGATGCCGTCGATGGTGATTGTGTAGTGTTGGTTGGGTGCGCTCGGCGCGGCCGGCGTGAGCGAGAATGTCTGCGTAAAGCTGCCGGTGAGTCGGCCGACCTTGTACGTAGGCGGGCTCGGCGACTGCGATTTGAGCTGCTTGGCCGCGCGGTAGAGCTCGCTGTCCTGCGGCACATTGAACGGCGGCAGGGTGAGCTCGTCGGCCGTGCTGAATGTCCGCACGAGCTCCGGCCAATAGGAGTGATTGACGGCAATGAGCGCAATGCCGAAGCCGAAGCGGGTGACGGTAGCGTCGGCGACTACGACTGTGTGTTGAATGACTTCGATCTCAGTGCCCATGCATCACCTATTTGTCGAACTGTCTTTCGGGGACCTGCACGACGTCGACGTCGCCGCCGAATGGCGTGTGCACGGTGCCGGCAACGCGCACGTGTTCGATCGTGCCGATAGTTTCCGGGACGAGCGCTTCGCCGCACTCGCACATCGTGTCGAACGCGTAGGCCATTCGGAGGTCGAGGCTTGCGGCAGACTCCTTTCGGAAGTCGTGGAAGCGCAGCAAGTCGACGAGCATGCCGGCGGGCTGCTCGAGCGAGATGCCGAGCTTAGCGAAGGTGTTGTACGTGCTCGGCAGCGCGAGGCTGTTCTGCACCCGCTCGAGGTAGCGGAACGCTCGGCCCCACGGGGTACCGTCGCGCGTCTGCACGAGAATGCTGAGCGTGATGGCGCGGCTGCCGATGATGCGCACGGCGGCATCCTGGCCGTCGCCTTGCGACACATACCTGACTTCGTCGCTGCCTGGAGGGTAGGGAGCGCCGAGCAGATTCAGACGCGCGAGCGGTCGCGGCAGCATGCCTTCGGGCTCGCCGGTCCACACGACGCTGTCGATCACAATCTGGGAAGTGCACGCGACCCATGTGCGCGTGACGTCGGCGAAGAGTTGCCAATCCACGCTACTTCGCCTCCAGTTCCCAGGTGATGGAGTTGATGAGCGTGCCGTGCTCGACGAGCGGCGTCGTGATGCCGCCCTTGTCCGCGATGCGCGCCGCGGACAGCGGCGGCGGGATATGGGCGAGGATGCGATCCTTGATGAGGTCGACCGCTTTCTCGCCGGTGAGACCAAGGGCAAACTCTTCGGTCACCTCGCCGAGCAAGCAGCGCTGGCCGAGTATCGCCATGAAGTCGACCAGGTCGCTCTCGTGCTCGTCGATGGCCGCACGGATAAAGCTGCGCTCCGGCACGCCTAGACCAAACTCATGGATCGTGCCGAGCTCGACATTGGTGAGGCCGTCGGCGCCGTGCGGCGCGTTGCCCTTCGCGCCTTGAACGCCGACGAGTACAGACGGGCCGTCGCCGAGCTTCGCGACAGCCTTGCCCAGCGCTTTCCACCCCTTGTCTTTATCGATGACCGGCATGTCAGAGCACCATGCCGAGCGGGTTGTAGCTGCGGTCGATCTCCAGGCGGCGCCGCTCATAGATAGAGCGAGCGCCGTCGGGTTCTTTGCTCGGGTCGAGCCGCGCAAACTCACCCGCTGGTGTGAGCACGAGCAGCTCGGCGGCAAGGTATTTGACGCGCATGTCGCGCGCCGTGTCGACGAGCACGGTGCCGGTCGGCGTGAGGCCGTCCGGCTTCGCGATCGGGGTGGCGCCCGAATAGCTCGCCGCGGTGAGCGCTTCGGCGTCGGCGAGCTTAGCTTCGACGAGCGAGTATGCCGTGCGGGCAAACTCCGGAAACTCGACGAAGAGCTGCTCGACGGTGACCATGTGTTAGGCCTTCGACGGGGGCTTCGGGTTTGATGCTCGCAGGGCGCCACCTTCGGGCGGCGGCGGTGGCGGCTCGGTGACGACGAGCTCGCCAGTGTCGACGTACCACTTGAACGGGCCCGCGAGCGTGGCGCTCACCCGCTCGAGGTCGGCCGCTGGGATCGTGACTGTCGACAGTGGGTCGAGCTTAATCAAACCACTTGCGCCCTGTATCCACAGGATGTGGGCCGAGCTGTTAGTGATGGTTGTGTCTGCCATGGGGTGCTTTCCTGCGCGGTGTGAGTCGGTGTTAGGCGTGGCGCGGTTGGGCTAGATGCCGTCCATGTAGACAGCCGACAGCGGATACTCCCAAGCGACGCCGCCGGCGCGCGCCCAGCTCTCGACGCTGAGGGCGAGGTTCTTTGCTTGCGGCGGCAGCTCTTTGGGCGGCTGCGTGAGCTCGAGGTGCACGTAACGCGGGTCGCGGCGATACCAGATGCCGCGCGAGCCGGTGCCGGCTGCGTCGGCCGTGGCGAGCGGCAACCACCAATCGACCTGTTGGACGAAAGCGGTGCGCGCGAGGTAGACGCTCAGAATCGTATCTTCCGGGTCGGAGCCCGCGCCGGTGTAGAGAGGCGTGTTCTGCAGGTAGCGATACTCGCTCAGCGGCAAGAGCAGAGTGTCGGGCGACTCGACGCCATTGGTCGCGACGAGGATGGAATCCTCTGCGGCGATGAGGTCTGTCAGGACGTTGTCAGGCGTCTTGGTGCCGGTGCCCCATGCCGACGTAGCGCCCACCACGGCCGCGGCGATCACCGGGACGTTAGGGTGGTTCACCAGGCCCTTGATGGTCGTGCCGGGCTGTCCGATGGCGGCGATCTTCTCGAGCCGCTGTTCGAAGCCGAGCCGCACGGCTTCGGCCTCTTTGTTCTGATAGTCGACGCCGGCCATCGCCGCGCGCTCGAGGTCGAGCACGGAGTAGTCGTAGCCGAGCGCGTAGGTCGCGATGTCGTAAGACTGCTTCTTTGCCATCACGGCGACGCGGCGGATGTCGTCGGCAAAGTTGGCCACGATTTCGGCCATGCCGGTCGAGTCCCACATGCGATAGGACCACGTCTCGGCACCTGGCGGCGCTTCGGAGCTCACCGGCACGAACTGGCGCCACTTGAGCGCGGGCTTGTGCGTCTCGCGCAAGCGCGACGAGATAAACTCCAGGTCGCGACCGAAGAGCGCCGTCTCGTTGGCGTCTATGCGGTCGATGCCGTGGATAGACGCGCGCGTGTGGGCGATGGCACGCACCACGTTGGCGAACTGCGTCGCGTCTAGGCGCTTACCCAGCTGCGCGAGCTGCTCAGCGAGCGCGTGTGAGTCGAGCCGGTCGAGGATATGTTGATTCATGGCTGTGACTTTCGAGCTTTCGGCGCTGTGGCTGGCGCTGGCGCGCTGCTAGAGGTTGATCTCGACGATGGCGACGCCGCCGGCGGCGGCGCCGACAATCACGTTGAGGTAGGGCGCTGCGACGGCGTTGGCGGAGTCTGCGTCGTTGCGGAGCTCGCCGAGCATGTTGCCGGCGCCAACGAGGCCGAAGCGGACGAAGGGGCTTGTGTGTGCGACGAGTGCGGTCGCGGCGACGATGGCGATGCGCCCCTTCCGCATGACGGGCAAGCTGGAGCCGACCCGGTAGGGCGGCTCTGGATAGGTCGGGTCCCACAGCGTGATGCCGGCGACGCCGAGCTGCGTCGTGACTTCGCCCGTAGTAACTGGCGCCCGGACCGACTTTGGGTCGCGGCCGGCCGCGGTGTCGAAGACGACGACGACTCCGACGTTGACGATCGCCGCCGACGCGAGCCCGGTGGCGATGGCGCTCGGCCAGTTTTCGATGCGCTGGCCGTGCACGCCGATCACGGGATTGACGGGATAGGTGAGTTGCATGGTTCGGGTTTCCCTTCGTATGTGGTCGGTGTGGTGGGCCTACTTGGAGCGCGAGCTCGCGAGCTTCGAGCGCCACGGGGGCGTCTGGTATTCGCGCTTGGGCGGCTCTCTGCCGTCGTTGCGACGACCCGCTAAAATCGCGTGCACATCGGTGTCGTCGCCGCTGTCGACGTGGTGCGTCGGGTCGCTGCCGCGGTTGTGGGTCTGCTTGTTGTCAGCGAGCCACTTGTCGACTGTCATGTCGAAGAGCGCATCGATGTAGCTGTCGGAGCGCTCCGAGAGCAGCTTGCCGCCGGCTTTCATCTTTTCGAGGGCGAGCTCTTTGATCTCGCGCGGGCTCTTGCCGTCGAGCTTCGCGTCGCGACCGAGCACTGGACGAGCGCGGTCGAGTAGGTCGAGCCGCTCGCGCAACGCCGTGTCGAAGCGCTTCGGGTCGGCTGCTTGGGCGAGCTGCGTCTTCGTCGCGTCGAGCTCGGCGTGCTGCGTGTCGAAGCGTTTCTGCAGCTCGACGAGCTTGGCCGCGGCATCTCGCACCGCCGTGTCGCGCGCGTCGAGTGTGCGTTGCATGACTTGCGCGGCAGTCGGCGAGACTTGCGCTTCGATTCCGTCGATACGGATGGTGACCAGATCCATGTTGCTGTCCCTCTTTGGCTCGTCGGTGAGCACTGCTCGCGCGGCGTCTGTGCCGAGCGCAAAGTCGTCAGGCGTCTTGCTGTCGAGTCGCAGCGCGACTTCGGCGCCAGCGCGACCCCAATTGCGCGGACCGATCCCGACGTGGTTGTAGATGATGTTTTTTTGCTCGGCGTCGTAGTGCTCGCCCTGGAACACGCCGGCGCCGTGCACGAGGTCGCACGTGTAGCCGCAGCTAACCTCGCTCCGGTCGCCGGCTTCGATGGCCGCAATCATCGGCCCGTCGGTGATGACGAGCTGAGCTTCCACAAACTTGCCGGCGTCTGCTCGAGCGGATGCGCCGGACACATGGCCGACGGCGAGCTGCTTGGCGTTGCTCGGCGAGAGCATGTCGCGCGGGTGCAGGTCGGTGACCGGTGCGTCGGCGAGGGTGGCGAGCGAGTCGGCGGCGAAGACGCTGTCGGGGCGCCTGAGCTCGCGCACGACCGTGCCGTCGGCCCGGTGGTAGGTCAGGACGCCCGTGCGCGTGACGCGCGCTGGGGCCCGCAGAAAGCCTTGCGACGTCTTTTTGACGTTGCCTAACCGGGCGGCATCGTAGCGCGTGACTGTCACGCGGACGCGTATTGGCACGGCGCTCGATTGTCAAGAGCACCGGTGCTCCGATGGATCGGTGCACCGGTGCGCCTTACCCCCGGACGCCGAGCACCCCCGGGCGACCCGGACCCGGGGGCTAGCAGGTGACTTGCGAGCCCCAGAATGCGGCCGGAATGGCGAGCGGTCGGTCGCTCCCACCCCGGGGCTAGCAGGTGACTCGCTAGCCCCCGGGTGAGCTACAGCGCTCGAGCGGTCGGCCGGCGCCGGGGTGGATACACGCACCGGTGCACCGGTCGACCAGAGCATCGAAGGATCAGTGCACTTATGCACACATTACACACAGCGTACCGCGCGACCGTTTTGCGCACCGCGGTCTGTTGACCGCGCTAGAGTTGCAGCGCTATAGCTCGTCGTACACAGGAGGCTTGTTAGGCGATGGCAACATGGATCGTGTCAGAAGACGCAACCCCGTATACCGCGGTCGAGAGCGCGACCGCGGAGATGGCGCTGGCGCAAGCGCTCGCACGTGTCGACGTGGATTCGCAGCGGGCGCGAAGCTGCTCGACGTGGCTGCTCGAGGTGTCGGTCGTGTGCGAGTCGAGCGGTGAGGCTGGCTCGGTCTATGTCGAGGTGCCGCCGCGCGAGCCGCTGTGTCCGACTCACGGTGTGCATGCCTGGTTGCCAGTGCTTGCCGGCAGCGGCGTGCGGGTCGAGTCGTGCGAGCGCTGCGCGTGCGTGCGCGAGCTCGACGAGCGCGCCATCGGCCCCGGTGGGCAGCGCTACACGCGTGTGACGTACCGAGCGGCGACGTCGGCGAGCTAACGCGGGATGGGAATCAC
>Ga0190271_10000832_pt1 | contig 16414 bp, 16 predicted proteins | sample Popmic356T_FD_133747 | JGI IMG/M metagenome (GOLD analysis project Ga0190271, IMG submission 133747) | Populus adjacent soil microbial communities from riparian zone of Weber River, Utah, USA - 356 T | ecosystem: Environmental > Terrestrial > Soil > Riparian zone | place: USA: Utah | collected...
ACGATCACGGACGACTCGGCGAATCCGTCGATCGAATCGAGGAGCCGGTGCAGGCCGGCCACGCCGACGTCGCGAACGGCTCGGGCGGGCACGCCGAGCGCGGTGAGTGTGCCCACGCACTCGTCGACCACGGACTGGTCCGAGGTTCCGCCGGAGACCACGGCGACGGGGGCGACATCGAGCGGCTCGGCATGGTTCCAGGTGAGGGTCTCGGCCCAGATCCCGTCGGGGACCAGCAGGGCTGCCGACAATGCGTCGCGGTGTGCCTGGCTGGTCCGGGTGACGAGGACCGGAACGTCGGGGTTCAACAGCAGCTTGCCGACGATCTCGACGACCTGGTGGGGGTCCTTGTCCCGGGCGTACACCGCCTCGGGCATGCCGGTCCGCCGGCTGCGGTCGAGGTCGATCCGGGTGTGGCCCAGGTCTGCGATGAGGGGGCGGCGGTCCCGACGTCCGGCTGCCTGATCGGTCGAGCCCGCCGGCTGATCCCGGGCGGTCGCGACGGCCCGCTGCCAGATGGCGGACCGATCCGGCTCACCGTCGGCCGTGTCCGCGGCCGTGCTCTCGGCCGTGGGCTCCTCGCCCGCTTCCGGTTCCAGAGCGTCCTCATCGACGGCGCTCTCTTCGGCCGCGCTCTCGTCGGGCGCGCTCTCTTCGGGAGCGTCTTCGTCGGCCGGGTCCGTCTCGGTACCCGCTTGCGGATTCAGGGATGTGGTGGCGTCACCCATGGACGAGTGCCTCGTTGACGAGTTCGTGATTGCCGGGCGTCCCATCGACGAGAGCCTCGTTGACGAGAGCCTCGTTGACGAGAGCACCGTTGAGGTTGCCCGAACGGAGCCCTTCGAGGTCGAGGGTGACGTACCGGTACCCCAGGCTGGTGAGCGCCGAAACCAACTCGTCGGCCCGCTCGACCGCCCGGGAGAGGTCGGCGGACGGCACCTCGATTCGGGCCGTGTCGTCGTAGTGGCGGACGCGGACGTCGGTGAATCCGAGCGAGCGGACGGCTGCCTCGGCTCGGTCGACCTTCTGGAGAAGGGGGATGGTCACCGCGGTACCGTACGGGAGACGGGACGACAGGCACGGCATGGCCGGACGGTCCCAGACCGACAGCCCGGCCTCGCGAGCCAACGCGCGGATCCCGGCCTTGGTCAGCCCCGCCTCGACGAGTGGGAAGCGGGCGCCGCGTTCGGCTGCGGCCGCTTGGCCGGGACGGTGGTCGCCCAGATCGTCGAGGTTGACCCCCAGGACGACCGTGCCACCGGACCCGCCCGCAACGGGGGCCAGGGCGTCCATCAAGGCGGTCTTGCACCAGAAGCACCGATTGCCGTCGTTGGCGACGTAGTCGGGGTTGTCGAGCTCGGAGGTGTCCACCGTGGTCCACGGCATGGCCCACTCGGCGGCGAGGGAGCGGCAATGTTCGACCTCGCCGGAGGCGAGCGACGCCGACCGGGCGGTGACGGCCAGCACCCGGTCGGGGCCGAGCGTACGGAGGGCGGCGTGGGCCAGCAGTGCGGAGTCGACGCCTCCGGAGAACGCCACGACCACGGTGCCGAGCTCGGTGAGGACGTCCGCGAGACGGTCGGCCGGGCGCGCCGGGTGGGAACGGGATAGGGGATCGATCACGGGGGTCGATCGTAACGGCGCGGGCCCGGGGACCAGGATCACCGCCGGCGGTGCAGCCACGGCGGACCTGACAGCCACGGCAGACTGGTCCGATGGGTGATGACGACACGACCGACCCCGAGGTCGGGACGGCGGGCGGATTCGGGGAGCGGACGGGGTTCGCGGAACCGGGCGAGGTCCCGCCCGAGGGGTTCCGCCAGAGTCGATTCATCCCGCCCCCCGGCTCGACGACGGTGCTCCTGGTTCGCCACGGCGAATCCGAACCGGCACACCCCGACCGGCCGTTTCCCCTGAAGGATGGACACGGCGACCCGGCGCTCGCGGTCCAGGGTCGGACGCAGGCCGAGCGGGTCGGTCAGCGGCTGGCCGCCGAACACGCTGCCGGCGAACACATCGACGCCGTGTACGTGACGACGCTGCGCCGGACGCACGAGACCGCGGCGCCGCTCGTCTCGAGGATCGGGATCGATCCGGTCGAGATCGCAGACCTCCGCGAGGTCCACCTCGGCGAGTGGGAGGGTGGCCTGTGGCGGGTCAAGCAGGCCGCGGGGGATCCCGTCTTCGCGGACGTGATCGTCAACGAGCGATGGGATCGCATTCCCGGGGCCGAGCCCCTCGAAGACTTCGACGCCCGGTTGAAGCGAGGCATCGCCACCATCGCGGAACGCCACGTCGACCAACGGGTGGTTGCAGTGGTGCACGGCGGCGTCATCGGCCAACTGCTGTCGGCGGCGTCGGGGAGCACCGGATTCGCGTTCACGGCCGCTGACAACGGGTCCATCAGCGAGCTCATCGTCTTTCCCGACGGAGCGTGGCGGGTCCGTCGGTTCAACGACATCGCCCACCTCACGGGAACGTTCGACTGAGGTGGACATGTTCGATCTGAGCGGCCGGGTCGTCGTCGTCACCGGTGGGAACGGGGGCATCGGGCTCGGAATGGGTCGTGCCCTGGCCACCGCCGGGGCGTCGATCTCGGTGTGGGGACGCAACCCGACGAAGAACGAGGCCGCGGTGGCCGAGCTGCGCGACATCGGTGCCCGTGCGGAGTCGCTGGTGGTCGACGTGGCCGACGAGACGTCGGTGGGCGACGCCATGTCCGCCACCGTCGGTTCGTTCGGCAGGATCGACTCGATGGTCGCCAACGCCGGGGTCAGCGGCGGTGGTCCGTTCCTCGACCAGACGCTCGAGCAGTGGCGGAGCGTCGTGGCGGTCAACCTCGACGGCGTGTTCCTCTGCTTCCGTGCCGCCGCCCGCCAACTCGTCGACCAGGGCGAGGGCGGGTCACTGGTGGCGGTGTCGTCGACCTCGGCGATCCACGGTCCCGCCGCGAACCAGGCGTACGGCTCGTCGAAGGCGGGCGTGTTGTCGCTGGCGCGCGGCCTGGCCGTCGAGTTGGCCCGTCACCGGATCCGGGTCAACAGCCTGATGCCGGGATGGACCGAGACCGAGCTGACCGAACCACTGTTGAGCTGGGAGAAGTTCATGGCGAACACGACGAAACGGACGCCGGTCCGGCGGTGGGGTGTGCCCGATGACTTCGGAGCGGCTGCGGTGTACCTGGTCGAGCCGTCGCTCATGTTCCACACCGGCGACTGTCTCGTCATCGACGGCGGCTACACGATCTTCTGAGTCCCCGGATCCGGTGATTCGTTGCAGCACCGGGGGTCGGAAGCCCTCGGGGAGGGTGGACCGCCGAGTCGGGGGTACTGTGCGTCGGTCATTCAGTCCAGACCCGTCGGAACCAGGGGAGTCCTGCCATGAAGGTCGTCGTCAACTTCGATCTGTGTGAGAGCAACGCCGTCTGCATGGGCATCGCTCCCGAGGTCTTCGAAGTCCGAGACGACGACTTCCTGTACGTCCTCGACGAGAACCCCCCCGAGGACCTCCGCCCCAAGGTGGAGGAGGCAGTGCGACGCTGCCCGAAGCAAGCCATCACGCTCGAGGACTGATCGGCCTCCCCCGGCTGACCCCCCGGCCGACCTCGTCACACCATGGCACCCATCGTCGTCATCGGCGCGTCGCTCGCCGGCCTCAGCGCGGTCGAGGCCATGCGCGACGCGGGCCACGACGGCGAGATCGTGATCGTCGAAGCCAACTCGAGGCTTCCGTCGGACCGACCCCCGCTGTCCAAGCAGGTGCTGTCGGGTGAATGGGACCCCGACAAGGCCGCGCAACCCGCCGCCCGTGAGCTCGGCGGACTTCGGGCCGAGCTCCGCTTCGGTGTTCGCGCCGAGGCCCTCGACGTCGATCGCCGAACGATCACACTGTCCGACGGTTCCCACATCGAAGCGGGCGGGATCGTGCTCGCCATGGGGGCATCACCCAGGACCCTTCCGGGTGATCCGCTCGAAGGTGTGCACGTGCTGCGGGACCTCGACGAGTGCCTCGCCCTGCGGGCCGACCTGGACCGGGATCCGAAACGTGTCGTCGTGATCGGCGCCGGTTTCATCGGGGCCGAGGTGGCCGCCACCTGTCGGGGACGCGGCCACGACGTCACGATGATCGAGGCGCTGCCCCAGCCGATGAGCCGTGTCCTTCCGCTCGACATCGGGCGGTTCGTGGCACAGGTCCACCGCGAGGAGGGCGTCGACGTCCGGCTCGGGGTCGGGGTCGACGGGCTCGATTCGACCCGGCGTCGCGTGACCGGCGTTCGACTCGCCGACGGCTCGAGTATCGAGGCCGAGGTCGTGGTGGTCGGGATCGGCGTGGCGCCCAACGTCGGCTGGCTCGACGGCTCGGGACTGACCATCGGCAACGGGGTGGTCTGTGACGCCACCACGCTCGCGGCACCCGGCATCGTCGCCGCCGGCGACCTCGCTCGGTGGCCCAACCCTCATTTCGGCGAGGAGATGCGGGTCGAGCACTGGGAACACGCCATCGAACAGGGTGCTCACGCCGGCCGCCGTCTGCTGGCGGAGCTCGCTCGCGAACCGGGGGACGAGTATTCGGCGGTGCCGTGGTTCTGGTCAGATCAGTACGGCTGCAAGATCCAGATGGCCGGGCGTCCGTCAGCCGACGACGAGTGCGTCCTGGTCGAGGGCGACTACGAGCAACGCCGTTTCGTCGTGGCATTCCGTCGGGGCGAGGCCTGCACCGGGGTGCTGGGTGTCAGCCGTCCCCGACACGTGATGCAGGGCCGCATGCGGCTGGTCGAATCGCTCGACTGGGCTCCGATCGACGAGCTGTTCGCAGGCTGAACGCATGACCCGGGCCCCATCCTGATGTTCGTCGCCCTGATCGTCGCGACGGCCGTGGTCGCGGCGGCGGACTGGTGGGCGGTCGGGACGGACAACAGACGCGCCGAGTACGTCCTCAAACCCCTGACGATGGTCGCGCTGATCGCCGCGACCCTCGCTCTCTCGGACCCGGTGTCGGATGTCGCCCGGTGGGCGTTCGTGGTGGCGTTGGTGTTCTCGTTGGTGGGCGACGTGTTCCTGATGCTCGAGGACCACTTCGTCGAAGGCCTCGCCAGCTTCCTGGTGGGTCACGTCTGCTACATCGTCGGACTGGGTGCGTTCGGCTTGAACTGGCTGCTGGTCGGCGTCGGGGTGGTCATGGTGATCTCGATGGTCATGATGATCGGCCGTCCGATCGTGCGCGGCGCCGGGGAACACGATGCCCGCCTCACGGTTCCGGTCGCCGCGTACATGACGGTGATCTCGATCATGGTCGCGGCGGCCTGGGGCACAGCGGTGCCGATCGCGCTCGTCGGCGCCCTGCTGTTCTACGGATCCGATGCCTGCATCGGATGGAGTCGTTTCGTCGCACCGTTCCCGCACCACCGGCTGTGGATCATCACCACGTATCACCTGGGCCAGATCGGTCTCGTGCTGGCGCTCGCGGCCTGACCCGCTCGACCAGACCCGCCCGACCAGGCTCACCCGACCAGACCGCTGCGCCGCGTCGGCGTCGGTAGGGTGGCCGGATGGCCCTGATCGACGATCCGATGAACCTCGCGCAGGAGCTGTTGCCCGAGCTGATCGACCTTCGGCGGACCATCCACCTCAGTCCCGAGCTCGGCCTCGACCTGCCGAAGACGCAGTCCGTCGTCCTCGACGCGATCGACGGTCTCGGTCTCGAGGTGCGCACCGGCGACCGCCTCTCCTCGGTCGTGGCCGATCTGGTCGGCGCGCAGCCCGGACCCACCATCCTCCTGCGGGGCGACATGGACGCGCTCCCGATGCCCGAGGACACCGGACTCGACTTCGCCAGCACCATCGACGGGGTCATGCACGCGTGTGGTCATGACGCACACACGTCGATGCTCGTCGGGGCGGCTCGGGTGTTGTCGGCTCGCCGCGACACGCTCGCGGGGCGGGTCCGGTTCATGTTCCAGCCCGGTGAGGAGGGCCCCGGCGGAGCCCCGCTGATGATCGACGAGGGCGTGGTCGACGGGGTCGACGCCGCGTTCGCGCTCCACGTCGCACCCAACCTCTGGTCGGGGATGGTCGCCTACCGGCCGGGGCCGGCCATGGCGTCGGCCGACGAGGTCTATATCACCGTCACCGGCCGCGGCGGCCACGCCTCGACCCCGCACTGGGCGAGCGACCCCGTTCCCGTCGCATGTGAGATCGTCCTCGCGCTCCAGTCGATGATCACCCGGACCGTCGATGCGTTCGACCCGGCCGTCCTGACCATCGCCCACATCCGGGGCGGGACCGTGAACAACGTGATCCCCGAGTCCGTGAAGCTCGATGGAACCCTCCGCTGCTTCAGCGAGCACACCCGGGCCTCGGTGATGGATCGCATCCGGACCGTGGCGCAGGGAGTAGCCGTTGCCCACGGGTGCACCGCCGAGGTGGACATCCTCGAGGGCTATCCGGTCACCGTGAACGATCCGTCGTTCGCGCGCTTCGCGGCATCGGTTGCGGATTCGGTGCTCGGCCCGGGCAAGACCGTCGAGATGCCATCACCGGTCATGGGGGCCGAGGACTTCTCCTACGTGCTCAACCGTGTGCCGGGGGCGATGGTGTTCCTCGGGGTCTGTCCGCCCGAGCAGGAGAACCCGTTCGCCGCACCGGCCTGTCACTCCAATCGCATGGTGCTGCACGAGTCCGCCATGGCCGCGGGGGTGGCTGTGCACGTCGGGGTCGCGACCGCGTACCTCGAACGCGGCGGCGAGCTCAGCTGAGCGCTGACGCCGTCAGACCTTGGGCGATACGTTCGGTCCCTGGGCGAGACGTTCGGCCGCCCGGACCGACACCCACATGCGCTCGAGGTGCTGGGTGATCTGCTTGGTGCCGTGTTCGAGCGGATGGTCGCCCAGGAACGCTTCGATCCTGGTGGCGCGTGCCCGATCGGTGACGGACCGGATCCCCTCGAGCATCCGCACGTGTGAGTTGCTGGGGAACCGGGCCACGAGCTCGTCCCACCGGTCCGCGACGAATTCCCACGCCACCGCACCGAGATCGAGGTGGCCCAGCGCGAGGCGGATCACGTACGGCGCGTTCTGGGTCCGGATGTCGTCGCGGGTGAGCTCGAGGGTGTGCCGGAACATCGCCTCGTCCGGGGTCGACGCGAGCGCGTACAGGTACCGCATCTCCTCCTGGGGCGTCGGAGCGGCGCGCCAGCGTCGCTCGATCTCTGCGTGGTCCTCCGCATCGGCCCACGCTGCGACGGTCGCGAGGGCTGCCGCCTGCAGCGCTGCGTCGGCCGGAGCGCCGTCGAACACCCCGCGGCCCCGTGCGCGCACCTCGGCCTGGTCGCCCACGACCCCGAGCAGTGAGAACAGGACGCCTCGTAGATCGAGCGAACGTTCTGTCGGGCCCGACGCGATGTCGGCGTCGATGCGAGCCAACGGAGCGACGCCGATCTCGCACGCGAGCTCGGCGACGGACGCCCGATCGGCTTCGGGCACGAGTGCGTGCAGCGACGTCGTCACGCCCGACAGCCGCCGCCACACCGATGGGTCGCTCTCGGTCGTCGCCATCGTCCGCACGACCGCCACGACGTCGTCCCGTTCGACCTGTGATCCGAGGAACGATGCCCATGTGTCATCGACCAGGACGAACCGTTCGAGGGCGGTGGCGCTCGGAGCGGTCGCGAGCGCGGTGCGGAGGTCGCGCGACAGGTCGGACCGGTAGAAGCCATTCCCTCCGAGGTTGGGCTGCACCCAGGTCGCCGGGCCGCTGAGGTCGACGTTGGTCGGCGACTCGAGGAGGAGCCGGTGCTCGTCGACGACGTCGCCGTGGGCCGCCCTCAGCACGATGGGCACCGGCCAGCCATCGCCCGCCTCGGCCGGGTCGTAGGAGAAGCGGGACTGCGCCAGCGCGATGCCCGACTCCGTCGACGTCACCGTGACCATCGGGTGACCGCCCCGGAGGATCCAGGCATCCATGATTCGTCGGACCGGCTGGCCCGACACCTCTTCGAGCGCGTCCCACAGGTCGGTCGTCTCGGTGTTCGCGTAGGCGTGGCGGGCCAGGTACGTGCGGATGCCATCGCGGAAGACCTCGGCGCCGAGGAACTGCTCGAGCATCCGCAGGACCGAGGCACCCTTCTCGTAGGTGAGGACGTCGAACATGCCCTCCGAATCGGCGGCGGTGACGACCTCGAACTCGATGGGTCGGGTGGCGTGGAGGGCATCGGTGTCGAAGGCGACCGAGCGTTCGAGGCCGAACGTCGTCCACACGTCCCAGTCCGGTCGGAAGGCGTCGGCCGCCATGACCTCCATGAACGTTGCGAACGCCTCGTTCAACCAGATCCCGTTCCACCACTTCATCGTGACGAGGTCGCCGAACCACATGTGGGCGAGCTCGTGGTCGATCACCTCGACCGCTCGCTGGAGCTCGGACTTCGTCGCCTGCTCCGGGTCGATCAGCAACAGGATCTCGCGGAACGTGATGCACCCGAGGTTCTCCATGGCGCCGAAGGCGAAGTCGGGCACTGCGACCAGGTCGATCTTGTCGCCCGGATAGGCGATGTCGTAGTAGTCCTCGAAGTAGCGGACGCAGTGGTCGGCGGCGTCGAGCGCGAACTCGGTCAGGTGGAGGTTGCCGGGGGGCGCGACGATGCGCAGGGGGATGGGGCCGTTGCGGCCCTCGATCAAGCGGGGCTCCGTGGCCTCGAGCGGACCGATCACCCACGCCACCAGGTAGGTCGACATCTTCATGGTGTCGGCAAAGGCGATGCTGACCCGGCCGTCGTCGGTCGGGGTTCGGTGGACCTCGGCTGCGTTCGACACGGCGAACAGGTCGTCGCGCACCACCAGCGTGATGCCGTACACGGCTTTGTACTCGGGCTCGTCGAAGCACGGGAAGGCTCGCCGGGCATGGGTGGATTCGAACTGGGTCACCGCGATGGTGCGCGATTCGCCGTCCTGGGTGAAGGTCGACCGGTAGAAGCCGAGCAGCAGGTCGTTCAGGACGCCCCGGAAGGTGATGGTGATCTCGGCCGTTCCTGCCTCGGCGGGCTGCGGCAGGGTCAACGTCACCTGTTCGGTCGGCGGGTCGAACTCCACGGTGGCGTCGAGGTTCCGGCCGCCGGTCGTGACCCAGGCCGCATCGATCTCGAGGTCGAGGGCGTGGAGGGTCAACGCATCGGTGGATTCGAGCACCTCCGCCTCGATCGTGACGCGGCCTTCGAAGGTGGCGGCCTCGAGGTCGGGCGAGAGCTCCAGGTCGTAGCGGATCGGCTGGACGTTGCCCGGCAATCGGTACCGCTCCCGGACGTCGTCGTCGGTGGGAGTCTCGTCGGTCGTCTTCACGACGTCGGAGGCTACCGACGCGGCGGGCCACGGTTCGCCGCGTTCCGATACCGTCACCCGACATGACCGAATACGAGTGCTTTGACGTCGAGATCTCCGACGGGATCGCCCACCTGAAGCTGAACCGGCCCGATTCCCTCAACACCATGGTTCCGAGCTTCTGGCGCGAGCTTCCCGAGATCGTGCGGGACATCGACGTCGGCGCCAAGGCACGGGTGATCGTGATCTCGTCGACCGGCAAGCACTTCTCCGCCGGTATGGACCTCTCGGTGTTCACCGGCGATTCCGGCCTCGGTGGGTCGGGAGGGGTCGAGGAGGTGGGGCGTCGACGCAGCTACCTGTGGATGACGGTCCAGCACCTCCAGGACTCCTTCACGGCGCTCGAGCAGGCCCGTATGCCCGTGCTCACCGCCATCCAGGGCGGATGCATCGGTGGTGCGGTCGACATGGTCTCCGCCGCCGACCTCCGCTACTGCTCCGCTGACGCCTTCTTCTGCGTGATGGAGATCAACATCGGGATGACGGCCGACGTCGGAACCCTCCAGCGGCTGCCCAAGATCATCCCGGAGGGAATCGCCCGGGAGCTCGCCTACACCGGCGATCGCATGCCGGCCCAGCGGGCACTCGAGGTCGGGCTCGTGAACCAGGTGTTCGACGACCACGAGTCATTGGTGACGGGCGTGTTGGACATCGCCGGGCGGATCGCCGCCCATTCGCCCCTCGCGATCTGGGGCACCAAGGAGATGGTCAACTACTCGCGGGACCATTCGGTGGCCGACGGGCTCCGCCACATCGCGGGCTGGCAGACGGGGATGTTCCAGGGCGGCGACATGATGGAGGAGTTCGCGGCCAAGGCCGAGAAGCGCGATCCGAAGTTCGAGGAGATCCCACCCCGCCCCACCCCCGGCATCTGAACCTCATCGGACCCCCTCCCGCCGTTGTGGGCGCCGGTTTGGGGGGATGGGCGAGGGGCGTGCGGGAGCGTTCACAGGGTCGAAATGCTCTGAAATTCGGTCTGACACATCGCCCGGAATATCGTTCCTGCCATGTTCGGCGGGGACAGCAGCGAGATGCAGTGGTGTTCGACGTGTCGGGTCGAACACGAACGGTGGGTCATGAAGTGCGCCGTCGTCGGCGGCCGCACATCGGTCGACCGGACGGCGAGATCGCCCCATGACGCCGTCGAGATCGACGTCTCCGACCTCGATCCCCATGGGTGGGCCCTGCTCGACATGCTCCTCGAGGGCTCCGGCATCCGGTACGCGCTCGATGGTCCGGGTCTGGCCGTTGCGGGTGAGCGGGCGGCCGATGTGGCCAGCATCCTCGACGCGGTCCGTGCCGAAGCTGCCGAAGCAGCCTGAGCCGGCCTGATACCGGTCTACCTGTCAGTGTCCGGTCAGTGTCCGGTCAGATCTGGGAGCGCCCGCGCTCTGTCACCGCCCGGCGTCGGGCATCGAGGTCGGATCCCTCACGTGAGGCCATCCAGTCGCGGCTGTCCCGCTGTTCGATCTCGAGGGCCTCGGCACCGGTGGTCATGGAACCTGCGTCGTAGGTGGCGAAGATCTGGCGCACCGCGGCGGGATCGTTGCCCACGATGTCGGCGGCGAGCGTGAGAACGGTCGGCATGAGCTCGTCATGTGCGACGACGTGATTGACGAGGCCCCAGTCGAGCGCGGTCTGCGCGTCGAGGAAGTTGCCGGTGCAGGAGAGCTCCTTGGCGCGGCGAAGGCCGATCGCCTGGGGGAGGAGCACGGTCAGGCCCCATCCCGGCAGGATGCCGACGCGGGTGTGGGTGTCGGCGAACCGGGCGTTCTCCGAGGCGACCAGGAAGTCACACGCCAGCGCCAACTCGAACCCGCCGGTGATGGCGACGCCGTTGATCGCACCGATGACCGGCTTCGACATCTTCGGGATCGGCCGGCGCAGGTCCGAGTCGTCGCCGAAGCCACCTCCGAGTGAGGCGCTGTCGCCGGCCAGTTCCTTCAGGTCGAGCCCGGCGCAGAACGCCGGGTCGGCACCGGTGAGGATCACGACCGAGACGTCCGGGTCCGAGTCGAGCGACGCCATCGTCCGCGCCAGCGCAGAGCGGAGCGCGGCGTTCAGTGCGTTGCGGGCGGCGGGACGATCGAGCGTGACGACCGCGACGCTGGCCGCGACCCGGAGAGCGATGGGTTCGGTGACCGTCACTTCGTCGCCATCGTCACGTCGACTCAGTCCTCGTCCTTCTCGAGCGGCGGGAGGAACTCGAAGTTCAGGTCACCGAGGCGCACGAGCGTCGACGAGATCCAGCCGCCCATCGCCGAGAAGTGGTGATCGAGGCTGGAACCATCTGCCAGCGTCGCCTCGTCGAGCTCGTAGCTCCCCTCGTACGACACCTCGATCGCATGTTCGGTCTCGGAGAGGTCGTCGGACGAGACCGCCTCGACCGTCGGGCCCGACCGGTGCAGCCGTTCGCCGCCGATCTCCGGGCTCTCGAGGGGGAGCGCGTCGAGCACCCGTCGCGGGTCCGGCGGGGACACGAGCCGCTGGATCCGCAGGACCACCTCGATGTCGATGCGCGGGAGCTCGGGCAGTTCCTCCTCGATGTACCACGAGCGGTAGGCAGCCTGGGACCAGGTCGGCCATTCGAGCGTGAGGTCGGCGCGGACCCGCGGCGGCAGTCCCTCACCGGGGAGGCCGTAGCTGGTCTCCCAGGTCAGGTCGCCGAGCAGGACGTCGGACTGGAACCGCTCCTCGAACGCCTGGCGCTCGAGGAGTGCCTTCTCCAATGCGTCGCGCAACGCCCCGATGGCATCGGTGAAGACGTGATCCAACATGTGCGGCCGAGGCTACCGGTGGCTCCGGACGACCCCGGACCGGCTCGACCGCGGCTGATCGCACTCGGACAGGGCCCGGCCACCGACCGTGGCCAGGGGACCCCTCACACCGAGGCGAGCGTGTCGGGACCCACCTCGTAGAGGACGGAACCGCCGGCCGTGATGGCCGGGAGCAGTCCGGCGGCCTGGGGCAGCAGCTGGTCCGCATAGAACCGGGCGGTGGTCACCTTGGCCTCGAGATAGGCGACGTCGTTCGACCCACCGGCGAGCTCGTGGCGGGCCGCCAGCGCCTGGCGCGCCATCAGCCAGCCACCGACCACCGTGCCGAACATCGTGAGGTATGGCGTGGCGCCGGCGAGAGCGTCGACCGGGTCAGAGAAGCCGTTGGTCATGATCCAGTTGGTCGCCTCCTCGAGGGAGTCGATCGACGTGGTGAGGCTGGCGCGCATGTCGGTGAGGTCGTCTCCGGCCTCGGCCAGCTCCGCGTCGACCGCACGCATCCTGGCGATGAAGTCCGCCACGGCGCCGCCCGTGCGGAGCGGGAGCTTGCGGCCGACCAGGTCCATGGCCTGAATGCCGTTGGTGCCTTCGTAGATCGGGGCGATGCGCATGTCGCGGAAGTGCTGCGCGACGCCCGAGTCCTCGATGAAGCCCATCCCGCCGAACACCTGCACGGCGGTCGAGGTGATCTCGCAGCCGACGTCGGATGCCCAGCCCTTGGACACGGGGGTGAGCAGGTCGACGACCTCCTGCCACTGCGCCGCTTCCTCTCCTTCGAGGGCATGGGCGAGGTCGAGCGCTGCGGCGTTGAAGACCAGCAGGTTGCGGGTGGCCTCGATCTGCGCCTTCATCGTGATCAGCATGCGGCGGACATCGGGGTGGACGATGATCGGTGCCGGACCTGGTGAGTCGCCACCGACCTCGCGGCCCTGGAGTCGCTCCTGGGCGTAGGCCAGTGCCTTCTGATAGGCCGCGTCACCGATGGCGACGCCCTGGACGCCGACGGCGATGCGGGCGGTGTTCATCATCGTGAACATGGCCCGCATGCCCTGGTTCGGCTCGCCGACGAGGTACCCGATCGCACCGTCGCCGTCGCCGTAGGACATGACGCATGTGGGTGAGGCGTGGATCCCCATCTTGTGCTCGATCGACACGCAGCGCACGTCGTTCCGCTCACCGAGCGTGCCGTCGTCGTTGACGAGGAACTTGGGCACGATGAACAGCGAGATGCCCTTGGTGCCGGCCGGGGCGCCGGGGATTCGGGCCAGGACCAGGTGGATGATGTTCTCGGCCAGGTCGTGCTCCCCGAACGAGATGAAGATCTTGGTGCCCGTGATCCGGTAGGTGCCGTCGTCCTGGGGCACCGCCTTGGTGGTGGAGAGACCGACGTCGGACCCCGCCTGGGGTTCGGTCAGGTTCATGGTGCCGGTCCATTCGCCGGTGACCATCTTCGGGAGGTAGATCTCCTTCTGCTCCTCGCTGGCCCACTCCTGGAGGAGGTCGACCGCGCCGACCGTGAGCCCGGGGGCCATGGCGAAGGCGCCGTTGGCTCCGATCATGTGCTCGGCCGCCATCACGAAGACCGCCTCGGGGAACCCGGCACCGCCGTACTCCGGGAGGGCGTTGAAGCCCTGCCACCCGGCATCGACGAACTTGGCGTACCCCTCCTTGAACCCGGCGGGGGTGGTGACGCCTTCGGGGCTCCAGGTCAGGCCCTCGCGGTCGCCGGATGCGTTGAGCGGGGCGAACACCTCGTCCATGAATCGGCCGTGCTCGGCGAGGACCTCTTCGACGGTGTCGGCATCGGCGTGGGAGAACCGCTCGATCTTCGTGAGGTCGTCCAGCATCCCGAGATGGCGCAGGGCGAACAGGGAGTCCTTGATGGGGGATCGGTAGTCGGACATGGTCCCTATGTTACCGATGGGTAACCGCTTGTGAACCCCTGAACACACGAAATCGGCGAAATACTCAGATGACCTGAAGTCAGCGACAGGCGCCATCTTCCGGGCCTAACGGGCAATTCCGGTCGTCGGCTCAGGCGTGGGGCGACATCACCGCGATGGGCAACGAGATGCCGTACTCCTTGTGCCGGAGGGTCGCGATCTCCCGGCCGGGCTGGACCGCCGCCTTCATGTCACCCATGCGATCGCCGAAGAACGACTTCGTCCCGGCCAGGTTGTCCGAGACGAGGGCCAGGCCGAAGACGCGAACCGGATTGTCGTTGCGCATCTCGTCGGTCTCGGGACCGATCAGCTCGACGATGACGTCGCCGGCCCAGAAGAACGTCTGTCGGGCGGGGAACCCGTACGTCTCGGTGATCCGATGGCCTCGGATGTCGAGATCGGCGTCCTCGAACGCGGCGATCGTCCTATCGTTGTCGCCGGTCAGCACGACGATGTGGTCGATCCCGGTGCAGCCGTTCGGGTGGGCGACCCGCCCGCCACTGCCCGCCGGTCCGAGCTCGGAGACGCCCAGGGAGTCGATGTCGTCTCCGACGCCGTCGAGCCGCCACCCCCGGAACCACCCGCCGAGACCGGTGAGGTGGATCGTCGTGGCGCCGAGCGTGACAGTGTCGTCGACGACGGTGAAGCCGGCGTCGGCCCACGGCTCGGGCGCGTCGCCGAGCTCGATCACGGTCAACTGGTGGGAGCGCTCAGGATCAGTCACAGACGGCGACCGTACCCACCGCCCGGCGAATTCCCTGCGATTCCCGACAACCAGGGTCGCGATTCCCGAGGAGTTCAGGTTCGCGACCGATCAGGAGGTGAGATCAGGAGTTGCGGCCGGCGTTCGGCTTGCGGCCGTGGTTCGCCTTCTTGCGACGCACGTTGGCCTTCTTCTTGCTGGTGCGCTTCGACATAGGGGCGACACCCTACCGGTGGGGCACGTTCGCGGGCGAAACAGGCCGTGATCGCCGGGCGAGACGGTCGTCAGCTCGACTGGACCAACGTGGTCTCGTCGGGGCGCAACGGTGAGCGGCCACTGGTTCGCCACGCCACGAAGAAGGAGCGGGATGCCAGCCACATCTGGCGGAGGCCGGCGATCAGGAGGACCGCCATCGCGAGTGTGACCGCCGTGCCCCAACCGTTCGCCGGGAACCCGGAATTGCCGACGACGACCCACGACGGAGCACGCGGTTCGGCCAGTGCCGATACCAGGGCGCCGACGGCCAACGCCAACTGTGCGAGCGCCGCCGCTCCCAGCAGGTTCGACGCGCCCGACCACCTCCGGGCGGCGGACGTCCACCCGAGCTCGGAGCACCACTCGTCCATCCCTCGGGCGTAGCAGCCGCATCCCATGAGGACACCGAACCAGGCCACGGCGAAAACGGGGTCGTCCCGACCGGCGCCCGTCGCGTCGAAGAGGGCGGTCGCGGACAGCGCGGCGACGATCCCGGCGGTGATCGTGGACGCCATCAACCACGAACGGGCGCCACGACGGTCGACGGTCAGTGTCATCCAGGCGAGGCTCGGCACTGCGATCGCGGCCGCGAACGGAAGCAGGACCGGGCCGCCCAGACCCATGACGGTCACAACGCCCAGCCGGCGCATCCTGCGCCACAGCTTCTCTTCATCTCCCACCGTCGAGACGCTACTCAGTCGGTCGGGTGCGCGGCGGCCCAGGCGATGAGGTCGTCGGCCCCGTAGGTGTTGACGATGCGCTCCGGCTCGATCTCCATGCGGGCCGCGAGGTCGCACCCCCACGGCTGCCACTCGAGCTGCCCCGGTGCGTGGGCGTCGGTGTCGATCGACACCTTGCAGCCCCACTCCAGCGCGAGCTCCAGCAGGTCCTCGGGTGGGTCGCGGCGCTCGGGCCGGCAGTTGATCTCGACCGCGGTGTCGAACCGGGAACACGCTGCGAAGACGATCTCGGCATCGAACCGCGACGGGGGCCTCCCCCGACCGACGACCTTGCGTCCGGTGCAGTGGCCCAGGACGTCGACGTGGGGGCTGGCGACCGCCATCACCATGCGACGGGTCATCTCGCGCTCGTCCATCCGGAGCTTCGAGTGGACCGACGCGACGACCACGTCGAGCTGGGCCAGCATCTCGTCGGACAGGTCGAGGGTGCCGTCCTCGAGGATGTCGACCTCCATGCCGGTGAGGATCCGGAACGGTGCGTACTCCATGTTGAGCACCGCGATCTCGGCGAGCTGGCTCTGGAGTCGTTCCTCGTTCAGGCCGTGGGCGATCGTCAGGCGCGCGGAGTGGTCGGTGATGACCTGGTACTGGTGGCCGAGGGCGATGGACGCCTCGACCATCTCGCGCAG
>Ga0190271_10000833_pt1 | contig 16413 bp, 13 predicted proteins | sample Popmic356T_FD_133747 | JGI IMG/M metagenome (GOLD analysis project Ga0190271, IMG submission 133747) | Populus adjacent soil microbial communities from riparian zone of Weber River, Utah, USA - 356 T | ecosystem: Environmental > Terrestrial > Soil > Riparian zone | place: USA: Utah | collected...
GGCCTGGTCCATGCGCCGAACGAGCTCCAGCATGCGGCGCATGTTCTGCGGCCGATCGGCGATGATCAGCGCGTTCGAGCTCGGGTGGGACGCGAGATGAGCCGATTGCGGCAACAGCGGCCGCAGGATAGGCACGAGCTGGGCTGCGCCGATGTTGTCGAGGACGATCGCTTGAGTGACGTAATCCTCGCCGGCACCGAAACGAGCGTTCGAGTCCGGGACGATCTGTATCGTGTCGCCCGATTCGAGCGCGACGAACCCGTGAACCTCCAGCGAGGCGAGGAACGTCCGATAAAACGCGTCGGCCGTCATCGGCGCGTTGGAAAGCACCGTCAGCTGCGCGCGCACGCGCGGGTCGATGATGATCGGCCGCCCGATGACCGCCTGAACCTGCTCGATCACCATGCGGATGTCGGCTTCGCGGTAGTTGGCCGTGTACATATTCGGCTGCTGGCCTTGCGACTCGCCGCCGGCGAAGCAAGCCCAGATCGCAGCACACAGCGCGGCGCGGCGCAGAGGCGCAGGATGCCACGCGCGGGGGCGGCCGCTCGGGCCCGCCTTCGGGGGTTTCACTCGCGGTTCTCCTGGAGGTTTTGCAGTTGCGTCGTATCGATGACGAGGACCTGCGGGACGCCGTCGCGTAGCACGGTGACGTTCGCTTGCGTGGCTTCGCCTAGCGATTGGAAGATCTGCAGGCCTTGGCTCACGTCGTCGAGCACTGTCCCGTTGATGTCCGTGACGACGTCGCCCGGTTGGAAGCCCAACGCTTCGAACGCCGCCCGATCGCGCCCGGGGTTCACGCGGAACCCGACGATTTGACCCTCTTGCACGTGCGGGGCCGGCCGCATGATGTCGGTGAAGCGCGTGGCGTTCTCGCTGATGACTTCGCGCAGCGAGCCCGGCGGCGGGGCTTGCGGCATTTGCGGCATGGCCATCGGCGGCGCGCTGGCCGAGGTCGTGAGGTCCTTGGGTAGGCGCAACGTCTCCAGCCGGCCGTTGCGGTTGAGCAGCACCCGGTCAAAGTAGACCGAATGCAGCGTGGCGCCGTCGGTGCCGTCTATCCCCTGGCCGACGTAATACGTCTTCGACTGGGCGCCACTGCCCTCGATGATGACGCTGCCGCTCGGGCCGGTCGGGTCATCGTCTCTGGAGAGGATCCCTCTGAGCGTCAGGCTCAGTGTCGTGTCGGGTGCGTCGACGACGGGCGCGACGACAAGCTGTGATTGCGTGGGGGCCTCACCGAACAAGTGCGAGTTCGTCAGCACGCTATAGTCCGATGCAGGCGCCCCGCCGCCGGCGTCGACGGTACGCGGCGCGGGTGCCGAGACGGGAGTAGAGCCCGGTACCAGCGCCCACGTCAGTGTAGCGAGCTGGTACGCGATTGCGATGACGAGGACCGTTGTGAGGCCGGGTGGCAGATAACGATTGGCGGCGCTGAACCACTGTTCCGGAGGCTGGTCTCTCCATTCGGCGAGTCGCTTGGCGACATCCATCACGAGTGCTCCGGTCCGAGGCTCAGGCTCGGCCAGCCATGATAGGGCAGCTGCTTCGTGTGGAACAAGTCACTGAATTTGTTGATAGTGTCGATCGCGACAACGTACCGATACACACGACGGAGCCACCTTTGTTCAGTCTTGCTGCTTGGGTTCAATTGACCGCCCTCGGTCGATAGAATTCCCCATACATGTCACACGATTCCGAAAAGGGTGACCGAGTCGACGATCACGGGCTGGCAACGGCCGAGGCGAAACCGCGTCTAAAGCGGCCGCCACTGTATCGTGTGATCTTGCTCAACGACGACTACACCCCAATGGAGTTTGTAGTCGAAGTGTTGCAGAAGATTTTCTCTTTGGACCGAACGACGGCGACCCGCATCATGCTCGAGGTGCATACCAAGGGAAAGGGTGTGTGCGGTGTCTTTACATATGAGATAGCGGAGACGAAGGTCGCGCAGGTCACGGGCCTCGCACAACAGCACCAGCATCCGCTGCTTTGCACCATGGAAGAAACGTAAATGTTGTCCAGCGAGCTCGAATACTGTTTGAACGACGCGTTCCAACGAGCGCGGGAAGAGCGCCACGAGTTCATCACTGTCGAGCACTTGTTGCTCGCGTTGCTCGATACGCCCACCGTGATCGAAACGTTGAAAGCGTGCGGCACGGACCTCGCGCGCCTGCGCCGAGAGCTGAAGGAGTTCATCGAAGGCGCGACTCCGCGGCTGCGCGGCGAGGAGGACGAAGGAACCGAAGTCCAGCCGACGTTGGGGTTCCAACGAGTCCTACAGCGGGCCGTGTTCCACGTGCAATCGAGCGGCCGCAAGGAGGTCACGCCGATCAACGTGCTGGTCGCGATCTTCAGCGAGAAGCAGTCGCAGGCGGTCTACCTGCTGGGACTGCAGGACGTCACGCGGCTCGACATCGTCAACTTCGTGTCCCATGGCGTGCCCAAGGTGCAGGAGGCCAGCAAGGCCGAGCCCGACGAGGCTTCCGTCGAGGGCGAGCGCGCCGCCGAGTCGAATCCGCTCGAGCGTTTCACGACGAATCTCAATGCGCAGGCCGAGGCGGGCAAGATCGATCCGTTGATCGGCCGGCAGCTCGAGATCGAGCGCACCGTGCAGATTCTCTGCCGCCGGCGCAAGAACAATCCGCTGTTCGTCGGCGAAGCCGGCGTGGGCAAAACGGCGCTGGCCGAAGGTCTCGCGCGTCTCATCGTCGAAGGAAAGGTGCCTGACATCCTGAAGCAGTGCACGATTTTTGCCCTCGACATGGGCTCCTTGATCGCGGGCACGAAGTACCGCGGCGACTTCGAGAAACGCCTGAAGGGCGTCGTCGCAGGACTCAAGAAGCGCCCCGGGGCGATCCTGTTCATCGACGAGATTCACACCGTCATCGGCGCCGGAGCGGCGTCGGGCGGCGTCATGGATGCGTCGAATCTGATCAAGCCGTTGCTCGCCAACGGCGAGCTGCGCTGCATCGGCTCCACGACCTACACGGAGTACCGCGGCATTTTCGAGAAGGACCACGCGCTCGCGCGGCGTTTCCAGAAAATCGACGTGACGGAGCCTTCCGTCGAGGAGACGGTCGAGATCTTGCGCGGGCTCAAGAGCCGCTTCGAGGAGCATCACAGCATCCAGTACTCCGATGAAGCGCTGCGAGCCGCGGCGGAGCTTTCCGCCAAGCACATCAATGACCGTCACTTGCCCGACAAGGCCATCGACGTCATCGATGAGGCCGGCGCGAACTGCCGGCTTCAGCCCGAGAGCAGTCGGCCGCGCATCGTCGACGTGGAGCTCATTCAGAACATCGTCGCGAAGATCGCGCGCATTCCGCCGAAGAACGTCTCGGCTTCGGATCGCGACACGCTGCGCAACATCGAGCGCGACTTGAAGCTAGTGATCTTCGGCCAGGACCGCGCGATCGGCGCGCTGGCTTCTGCCATCAAGATGGCGCGCTCGGGTCTAGGCGACGAGCGGCGGCCCGTCGGCTCGTTCCTGTTCTCGGGGCCGACCGGCGTCGGCAAGACGGAAGTCACGCGCCAGCTCGCGTTGACGCTCGGCGTCGAGCTCGTGCGGTTCGACATGTCGGAGTACATGGAGCGGCACACCGTCTCGCGCCTGATCGGCGCGCCGCCGGGCTACGTCGGCTTCGATCAAGGCGGTCTGCTGACCGAGGCCATCACGAAGCACCCGCACTGCGTGCTTCTGTTCGACGAGATCGAGAAAGCGCATCCCGAGGTGTTCAACCTGCTGTTGCAGGTCATGGATCACGGCACGTTGACCGACAACAACGGCCGCAAAGCCGACTTCCGCAACGTCACGATCGTCATGACGACGAATGCGGGTGCGCAGGAGGCGAGCCGCGCGTCGGTGGGCTTCACGTTGCAGGATCATTCGACCGATGCGATGGAGGTCCTGAAGAAGCTGTTCTCGCCGGAATTCCGCAACCGTCTCGACGCGATCATTCCGTTCGAGCCGCTCGACGAGCTATCGGTTGCGCGCGTCGTCGACAAGCTCATCGTCGAGCTCGAGGCGCAGCTCGACAAGAACGACGTCACGATCGAGCTCGAGCCGGCTGCGCGCGACTGGGTTGCCGCTCGCGGTTACGACAAGAAGATGGGCGCTCGGCCGATGGCCCGCGTCATCCAAGAGAACATCAAGCGGCCGCTCGCGGAAGAGCTGCTGTTCGGCAAGCTGGCGGACGGCGGGCACGTTCGCGTCGAGCTTGCGGCTGGCGGCGAGGGCTTGCAGTTGACCGTCGAGCCGCTCCAGCGCGAGCTCGAGGATCTACGCGGCAAAGATTCGGCACGCCGCGAGCTCGCAGGCCGCGGGGACGACGGAGAAGCGTGACGCCGCAGGCGGCGCTAGCGCGCGCGGTAGACGATCCGCCCTTTGGTCAGATCGTAGGGCGTGAGCTCGACGGTGACGGCATCGCCTTTCAAGATGCGGATGTAGTGCTTACGCATCTTGCCCGAGATGTGCGCGGTCACGACGTGGCCGTTCTCGAGCTCGACGCGAAAGGTAGTGTTCGGTAGCGTTTCCACTACCGTACCTTCCATTTGAATCGCTTCTTCTTTTGCCATTCCGCAACAGTTGGGAGCCCCCGCAAGGCGGCGCATTGTTGCACAAGCGAAGCGAAGCCGCCAACCGACCGCGTTATGCGGAGCGCCACGTCTCCGGGCGCACGGTTTCGGCGCTGAGCGCGCCGATCAGCGACAGGAATTCGGCGCGCGGCATGTCGACGGCTCCAAGGCTGCGCGTATGTGCCGAGGCCACTTGGCAGTCGATGAGCTCCGTGGCGCGAGAACGCAACAGATCGACGGCATGGACGAGCGCGACTTTCGAGGCGTCCGTCACGCGTGTGAACATCGACTCGCCGAAGAAGGCGCGCCCGATAGCTACGCCGTACAGCCCGCCGACGAGCCGGCCGTCAACCCACGTTTCGAACGAGTGCGCCCACCCCATGCGATGCAAACGGCCGTAGGCTTCAGCCATCTCCGCCGTGATCCAGGTGCCCCCGCCATAGTGCCGCGGCTCGGCGCAGCCGGCGACGACGAGGTCGAATTCGGTGTCGACGCGGAACTCGAAGCGCCGTTTCGTGAGCGACCGACGTAGGCTGCGCGACACCTTCAAGTTGTCGGGCACGAGCACGGCCCGCGGATCGGGGCTCCACCAGAGGATCGGCTGCCCTTGCTGGTACCAAGGGAAGATTCCTTGTTTGTACGCGGCGATCAGCCGCTCCGGCGCAAGATCGCCCCCTGCGGCGAGCAACCCGTTCGGCTCTGTCAGCGCCTCGTCGACCGGCGGGAAGGCGTCGGCGCGACCGTCGCGCGAGAGCCAGCAGAGCGAACGCATGGCCGATCCGCCGCTCAGACGTCGACGACGGCGTCGTCGCGCGCGGCTTGCCGGTAAGGAACATGCTCGCCGACTTCGTCCATGTACGCGTCGACGTGGCGTGTCTCGCGCTTGAGGAACGAGTCGATCACGCGATGGAACTCTCGGTCGCGCAGCCAATGGCACGACCAGGTCGGTTGGGGCACGAAGCCGCGTGCAACCTTGTGCTCGCCTTGCGTCCCAGGCTCGAACCGCTCGAGCCCTTCGCGGATGCAGTAGTCGATGCCTTGGTAGTAGCAGGTTTCGAAGTGCAGGCTGTGGAAGTCGGCGCCGCTGCCCCAGTAACGGCCATACAGCGTCGTGCGGCTGCGAAAGCAGATCGCTGTAGCGATCGGGGCGCCTTGGTGGCGCGCGAGCACGACGAGCAAGCTGTCCGGCATCGTCGCGGCGACGGCCGCAAAGAAGGCGCGGTTCAAGTAAGGCTCGCGGCCGCGCCGCCAGAACGTGCGCGCGTAGAACTCGAAGATGGCGTCCCAGTCGGCCGGCGTAGGCTCGTCGCCGCGCAAGTGCTCAAAGACGATCCCCGCTTCGGCGACCCGCCGGCGCTCGCGTTTGGCCTTCTTGCGCTTGTCGGCGCTGAACCGCGCCAGGAACTCGTCGAAGCTCTTGTAGCCGTCATTGGCCCAGTGGAATTGGCAGCCCTTGCGCGTCAGGAAGCCGGCATCCTCGAGCACCTGGCGCTCGGGCTCCGTCGGAAACAGCACGTGCAGCGACGACGCGCCGATCTCCTCGGCCGTGCCGCGGGCGGCGTCGAGCAGCTGTGCCGCGACCCCGGGTTCCGGCGGGTCGCGCAGCAGCAAGCGCCGGCCGGTGGCCGGCGTGAAGGGGATGGAGGAGACGAGCTTCGGGTAGTAGTTGCGGCCCGCGCGCTCGTAAGCGTCCGCCCAGCCCCAGTCGAATACGAACTCGCCGTGCGAGTCGTATTTAATAAAGAGTGGCAGTGCGCCGGCGAGTCCGTGCTCGTCGCGTGCGACGAGGTAGCAGGGGTGCCAAGTCGTCCCTTCCCCGACGCAGCCGCTTTGCTCGAGTGCGAGCAAGAACTCGTGCTTGAGGAACGGACTGTCGCCGGCCAGCGCGTTCCAGGCCGCTGCATCGATCGCGGCCAGTGTCGCGAGCCGTTCGACTTGCACCTGCATGCGCCGAGTGTGCCCGTCGCTGCCTCGAGCGTCGAGCGGAAACGCTGTCGCGGCAGGCAGACTATGCGAGAGCCGGCTTATCAGTATAATCAGCGCATTAAGTCGCTTAACTACCGCGCAACTTGAATAAAGCCAAAGCCAGCACCTTCGAAGCCTTCTTCGTGCCGCGCATCAGAGGGCTTCGCGAAGCTGCGTTTTGGGTGTTGGCGGGATTGAGCGTGATTCTCTTGCTCGCGCTCCTGAGCTATAGCCCGGCCGACCCCGGTTTCAGCGTGGCCGGCGGCGATGAAGCGGTGACGAACCGTATGGGTCCCGCCGGCGCCTGGTTCGCCGACGTCGCGCTGGTTTTGTTCGGCGCGTCGGCTTACCTGTTTCCGATCCTCGTTCTCATCGCCGGCGTGTTCCTGTTCCGCGGCGAGGAGCTACCCGAACGAAAGCCGCTGATTTGGCGCGGGGCCGGCTTCCTGCTCGCCATTGCCACGACCTCGGGGCTCGCGACGCTGCACTTTCAGTCGCCGCAGCTGCGCGAGACGGCCGGCGGCATCCTCGGCCAATTCGTCGGCCACGGCCTCGAGTACGGCCTCGGGCTGCTCGGCACCACAGTGCTGTTGCTCGTACTGTGGCTGGCAGCCGTGCAGCTCGCGACCGGCGTCTCGTGGATCGCGATCATGGACCGCACGGGACGCGTCGTATATCGCGGCATGGCTGCGCTGAACGTCTGGGTCGGTGACGCGCGCATTTGGTGGGAAGGCCGCCGAGCGAAGCAGCAGCGCGACGAAATCGTCACAAGGGTGCGCGCGAAGTCGAAGACGACCACGCCGCGCATCGAACCCGTCATCGACAAGATCGAGGTGAGCCCACGCGCGACGGAGCGCCTCGAGCGCGAGCGCCAGGTTCCGATGTTCGAGCCTCCGCTGTCGAACGAGCTGCCGGCCCTGTCGCTGCTCGACAATCCGCCGGCGAAAGAAGGCGGCTACTCGCCCGAGGCGCTCGAGGCGATGTCACGGCTCGTCGAGCTCAAGTTGAACGACTTCGGCGTCGAGGCTGAGGTCGTCGCCGTGCACCCGGGCCCCGTGGTCACGCGCTTCGAGCTCAGGCCCGCGGCCGGCGTCAAGAGCAGCCAGATCAGCAATCTCGCCAAGGACCTCGCTCGCTCGCTCGCGACGGTCAGCGTCCGCGTCGTCGAGATCATTCCCGGCAAGCCGTACGTCGGCCTCGAGATCCCGAACGAAGTTCGCGAGATCGTCGCGCTCGGCGAGATCGTGAAGTCGCAGGTGTACGACGAGGTGAAGTCGCCGCTCGCGCTGGCGCTCGGTAAGGACATCGGTGGTGCGCCGATGTGCGCCGACCTTGCGCGCATGCCGCACTTGCTCATCGCGGGCACCACGGGCTCCGGTAAGTCCGTCGCATTGAACGCGATGGTCTTGAGCCTCCTTTATAAGGCGACGCCGGAACAAGTGCGCCTCATCATGATCGACCCGAAGATGCTCGAGCTCTCGGTCTACGAAGGCATCCCGCATCTCCTTGCGCCGGTCGTGACGGACATGAAGCAGGCCGCGAACGCGTTGCGCTGGTGCGTGGCTGAGATGGAACGCCGCTACGCGCTCATGGCAGGTCTCGGCGTGCGCCACCTCTCGAGCTACAACAAGAAGGTCAGCGAGGCGATCGAGAGCGGCAAGCCGCTAACCGATCCGACGTTCGTGCCGGACCTGATGAATGAAACCGCGCCCGAGCTCGAAAAGCTTCCGTTCATCGTCGTGATCATCGACGAGCTGGCCGACATGATGATGATGGTCGGCAAGAAGGTCGAAGAGCTCATCGCGCGGCTTGCTCAGAAGGCGCGTGCTTCCGGCATTCACATGGTCGTCGCGACGCAGCGGCCGTCGGTCGACGTCATCACGGGCCTCATCAAGGCCAACATTCCTTGTCGTATCGCGTTTCAGGTGTCGGCCAAGGTCGACTCCCGGACGATTCTCGACCAGAGCGGCGCGGAGGCCTTGCTCGGCCACGGCGACATGCTCTATCTGCCGTCCGGCACGTCGATACCGATTCGGGTGCACGGCGCGTTCGTTTCCGATAATGAAGTGCACGCCGTCGTCAAAGCGCTGCGCGCGAACGGCAAGCCGAACTACATCGAGAACGTCCTCGACGGTCCCGCCAGCGACCTGCCCGGAATCGACGCTCCGGGAGGCGCTCCGGGGGAATTGGACGGCGAGCAGGATGCGCTCTACGATCAAGCTGTTAGGATCGTTACGGAAACTCGCAAGGCGTCGATCTCCGGCATTCAGCGCCGCTTGAAGATCGGTTACAACCGCGCCGCGCGAATGGTCGAAACCATGGAAGAGGCTGGCATCGTTGGCAATCTGCAAACGAATGGGTTCAGGGAAGTACTGGCACCGCCGCCTCCGGTCGCTGACTAGCTGCGCATTCCTCCTTTCTTTCGTTCTGGTCGGTAGCGCGTCGGCGCAGCCGGCCGCCGACGGCATTGCGACGCTCGAAGCGTTTCTCGATGGCGTGCAAACGCTCACGGCGGATTTCAAGCAAGAACTGTGGACCGCCGATCAGCGCCCGCTGCAAACGGACACGGGCTCGTTGTCGATGAAGCGGCCGAATCGGTTTCGTTGGACCTACGAGGAGCCGGCCGAGCTCACGATCGTCGCCGATGGTGAGCGTCTCTGGATCTACGACGTCGAGCTTGCTCAGGTCACGGTCACGCCGCTCGACGACACCATCGGCGCCAGCCCCGCGATGCTGCTGAGCGGCGACGGCAACGTGCGCGAAGAGTTCGAGGTCGTCGAAGCCTACCCGGCCGACGGGCTCGACTGGATCAAGCTCGAGCCGATCGGCAGCTCCGATTTCTCGTCGGTCTCGATCGGCTTCAGCGGCACGGCGCCGCGGCGGCTCGAGCTCGTCGACGGCTTGGGTCAGGTGACTCGAATCGAGCTCGACAATCTAGTCGTCAATCCCGAGATCGCCGACGGCGTGTTCGAGCTCGACGTGCCGGCCGGTGTCGACGTCAACGGCGAAGGCTGACCGCGCCTTGCTGCCGTTGCGTTTTCCCAAGCTTTGGTCCGTGCTCGGCTGGTTGCTCGTTGCCGGGGTGATCGTCGGCAGCCTCCTCCCCGGGCAAACGGTGTCGGCCGTCCACGTCAGCGACAAGGTCATGCACGCGGGCTCGTACTTCGTGCTGATGGTGTGGTTCGCCGGCTTTTGCCGGCGCGGGCTGTACCCCACGATCGCCATCGTGCTGCTCGCCCTCGGTATCGGCCTCGACCTGCTGCAACTATTGACGGAAACGCGGTCGTTCGACTGGTACGACATCGCGGCGAATTCCGGCGGCGTGGTCGTGGGTTTCGCGTTGTCGCTGCTGCTGCTCGGCGGGTGGTGTCAGCGCCTCGAGGAACGTTTGCTAAGCTAGCGCGATGCTCGATCCCAAGACCTTGCGCCAGGACTTCGACACCGTGGCGGCGAATCTCGCGCGGCGCGGCTTCAAGCTCGATCGCGAGCGTTACCTCGCGCTCGAAGCGCAGCGCAAGGAGCTTCAGAGCCGCGTCGAAGGCCTGCGCCAGACGCGCAACGAGCGCTCGAAGGCGATCGGCCGCGCCAAAGCTGCCGGCGGTGACGTCGACGCGCTGAAAAGCGAGGTCGGCTCGCTCGGTGAGGAGCTCAGCGCCGGCGAGGTGCGGCTCGCGTCCCTTGCCGGCGAGCTCGACGCGTTTCTTGCCGGGATTCCCAACCTGCTGCATCCGTCGGTTCCCGACGGCGCGGATTCAGCGGCGAACGTCGAGCTGAGAACGTGGGGCGCTCCGCCGCAGCTCCCGTTCGAGCCGCTCGATCACGTGGCGCTCGGCGAGAAGCTCGGCCTCATCGACTTCGATGCGGCCGCGAAGCTGTCCGGCAGCCGCTTCGTCGTCTTGAAGGGCGAGGTCGCGCACCTGCATCGCGCGATCGCGCAGCTCATGCTCGACATGCACACGCGCGAGCACGGCTATAGCGAGACGTACGTGCCGTATCTCGTCAACGATGCGACGTTGTTCGGCACGGGCCAGCTGCCGAAGTTCGCCGCGGATCTTTTTGCGCTCGAGGGCGAGAACAAGCTGCGCTTGATTCCGACTTCCGAGGTGTCGTTGACGAACCTCGTGCGCGACACGATCGTCGAAACGGATCGGTTACCGCTGCGCTTGACGGCGCATACGCCGTGTTTCCGCTCGGAAGCCGGATCGTACGGGCAGGACACTCGCGGCATGATTCGCCAGCACCAGTTCGATAAGGTCGAGCTCGTGCACATCGCGCGTCCCGAGGAGTCCTATCGAGAGCTCGAGGTGCTCGTCGGCAATGCGGAAGCGGTGCTGAAGCGGCTCGGGCTCGCGTATCGCGTCGTGGCGCTGTGCGCCGGCGATATGGGCTTCGGCTCGGCGAAAACCTACGACATCGAGGTGTGGTTGCCGGGGCAGGGCAAGTACCGCGAGATTTCGTCATGCAGCAACTGCGAAGCGTTCCAAGCGCGGCGCATGCAGGCGCGCTGGCGCAATCCCGAAACGGGCAAGCCGGAGCTCGTGCATACGCTGAACGGCTCGGGACTCGCGGTCGGCCGCACGCTCGTCGCGATCCTCGAAAACTACCAGCAACCCGACGGCTCCGTCGTCATCCCGGAAGCCCTGCGCTCCTACATGGGCACCGACCGCATCAGCTAAGAGGGCCAAAAAGGGGACGGATTTATTTATGGACGATTCAGCCTCGCGACACTGATGCGAGGCGACGGCAGCATCCATAAATAAATCCGTCCCCTTTTTGCCCCCCGCTTTGCCGGTTCGGGCGCCGAGCATAAGATGGACGCCTCTTGAGGGGGGTGCTCATGAATAGAAGAGAAGCGCTGGCGATGCTCGCGGCAGCGACGGGGACGATCGCGGTACCGGCCTATGCTCAGCAAACGCCGGCGGCCGCGCAGCCGAGGGTTGCTCGCAAAGGCCGCATCAAGCAGGGGCTATGGCGCGTCAACTTCGGCGCCGACACGAAGCTCACCTTCGACGACATGTGCCGCGAAGCTGCCCGGCTCGGCTGCTACGGCTTCGACCTCATCGATCCGGCCGACTGGCCAACGTTGCGCAAGCACGGCCTCGAGCCGCTGCTCGCCGGTGCGGGCCCCGTGACGTTCCCGAACGGCATCATCCACCCCGAGGTGCACGATCAGCTCGAAAAGGACCTTCGGGCGCACATCGACATGGTCGCCGCCCAGGGCGTCAAGACGATCATCACGATCGGCGGGCAACGCCGCGGGATGTCGTACGAGCAGGGTGCCGACAACGCCGTCGCGTTCTTGAATCGCATCAAAGGGCACCTCGAGGATCGCGGCGTCACGATCGCGATCGAGAACATGAACAATCGGCGCTTGGATCCGAACTTCGGCCGTGAGGACCAGATCTTCGGCCGCTGGGGGTGGGGCGTCGGTGTCTGCGAGCGCGTCAACTCGGCGAACGTCAAGCTCGTCTGCGATCTCTATCACTTGCAGATCATGGACGGCGACATCGCGCAGAACATCCGCGACACGATCCAATGGATCGCGCACTTCCACACGGCCGGCGTGCCGTCGCGCAACGAGATCGATTTCAGCCAGGAGATGAACTACCGCTACATCGCGGAAGTCATCGCGGGCGTGCCGTTCACGGGTTACGTCAGTCACGAGTGGCGGCCGACGCCGGGCCGCGATCCGCTGCGCAGCATCGCGGAAGCGCTCGCGATCATGGACGTCTAGAATTCGGATAGCTCGATCAGGGGATATGCATGAACAGGTTTAGTCGCGGCGGCAGCCGATTTGCTGCTTGCATCGCGGTGCTCACGGCGTCGGCGGTGTGGTGCGGTGCGACCGCGCAAGAGGTCAGGCGTCCGGCGGACGGCTTCATCAGCGGCGTCGTCACGAGCTCGCGCGGGCCCGAGGCCGGCGTCTGGGTCATCGCCGAGACGAAAGAGCTCAAGACGCCGTTCATCAAGATCGTCGTCACCGACGACGCAGGCCGCTACGTGCTGCCGCAACTGCCGACGGCGACCTACAGCGTTTGGGTGCGCGGCTATGGTCTCGCGGATTCCGACAGAGTCGAAGGCCGTCCCGGCGATACCGCGCTGAATCTCGCGGCGAAGATCGCGGGCTCGCCGGCCGAGGCCGCGAAGGTTTATCCCGGCAACTACTGGTTGTCGCTGTTGCAGCCGCCGGCGAAGAGCGAATTCCCGGGGACGGGCGAGAGCGGCAACGGCATTCCGCCCGCGATGGCGACGCAGGCCCATTGGATCTTCAACATCAAGAGCGGCTGCAACTTCTGCCACCAGCTCGGCAACCAGATCACGCGCTCGCTTGGCCACATGGATCACCTCGGATTCAAGACGCCCGAGGAAGCATGGATCTACCGCACGCAGCTTGGCGTGCGCGGCAGCTCGATGGCCGGCACGATGGCCGCGTGGGGCTTGAACTCAGGCGCGCGCGTCATGGCCGATTGGACGACGCGCATCGCGAACGGCGAGCTGCCGCCGGTGCCGCAGCGGCCGCGGCCGGGCGCGGAGCGCAACGTCGTCGTGACGTTGTGGGACTGGGGTGTCGACTCGTCGTTCATGCACGACGAGATCACCACCGACAAGAACGATCCGACCGTCAACGGCTACGGGCCGGTGTACGCCGTGTCCGCCGGTCACGGCAAGCTCACGGTCCTCGATCCGATCGAGAACGACGCGTACGAGATCACGATTCCGACGCGCGAGGACGCGCGCCAGGTGCAGTCGCGTTTCCCGCCGCCGGCAATGCCGTCGAATTTCTGGGGCATGCAGCATCTGTGGGGTCCCGAGAACCCGGCCGATCCCCACAATCCGATGATGGATCGCAAGGGCCGCGTCTGGATGACGTCGAAGATCCGCAACGAGGAGCCGGCGTGGTGCCGCGAGGGCTCGAGCCACCGTTTCGCGCAGTACTATACGCTGAACTTCAGCAACCGGCAGGCCTCGTATTACGACCCGGCGACGGGCGAGTTCCGTTTGATCGACACCTGCTTCGCGACTCATCACCTGCAATTCGATAACGACGCCGATCAAACGATCTACTTCAACGAGCTGCTCGGGCCGATCGTCGGCTGGATCAACACGCGCGAGTACGATCGCACCGGCGACGAGCAGGCGACGCAGGGCTGGTGCCCGCAAGTCGTCGACAGCAACGGCGACGGCAAGATCACGAAGCCGTGGAACGTGCCTGGCCAACCCGCAGATCCGCGGCGCGACACCGAGGTCCGACACAATCTCTATTCAGTGATCCCGAGCCCCGTCGACAACTCCGTGTGGGGCGCGTCGGAAAATACGCCGGGCTACATCATCCGCGTCGATCTCGGCAACAACCCGCCCGAGACCTGCATGACGGAGGTCTACAAGGTGCCCGAGCCGGGTATCGACCCGCGCGGCATCGACATCGATTCGAACGGCGTCGTCTGGACGGCGCTCGCCGCGAGCAGCCATCTCGCGAGCCTCGATCGCACGCAGTGCCGCGTCTTCAACGGCCCGAGCGTCGTCGGCGGCGAGCAATGTGCGGCCGGTTGGAAGCTCTACGTCTCCGACGGCCCGCGCTTCAAGGGCACGGACATCCCGGCCGACTTCCACTATTACAACTGGGTCGATCAGCACGACATCGCGGGCTTCGGCGCCAACACTCCGATCGCCACGGGCAGCAACTCCGATGCACTGCTCGTGCTCGATCCCGAGTCCGGCGACTGGACGACGCTGCGCGTGCCATATCCGCTCGGCTTCTATCATCGCGGGCTGGACGGCCGCATCGACGATCCGGCCGCGGGTTGGAAAGGCCGCGGCCTCTGGGCCAATTACGGCACGCACCTGATTTGGCATACCGAAGGCGGCAAGGGCACGGTCGGCAAAGCCGTGCAATTCCAGATCAGGCCGGACCCGCTGGCGCGCTAGCCGCTGCAGTTGGGGAAGCTCCGCGATGCGGCGCTCGCGGCGTCGTCGCGACTCGAGGCGGCGCCGGTCCCTTGATCGCTGCGGATCGGTGTATTGGTGCGCGCTATCTCGTCGCCGGGACGAGCCCGAGCGGACCGCCGGTCACGTACAGCTGTAGCGCTTGCCCGTCGCGCACGACGGTCGCGCCGACCGTCTCACCTGTTCCGCGCTGAAGCGAAAGCACGCTCAAGTCGCGCGCGTTGAAGACGCGCTGCCCGCCGTAGGCGACGATCTCGTCGCCAGGCAAGAGCCCCGCGTTTGCGGCGGCCGAGGCCGGATCGATGCTGCCGATGACGACGCTCGTCGGCTGGCCGAGCGCGTCGAGATACCGCTCGAACTCGGCGTCGCCGATCTCTTCGCGGAGTTTCGCCGCGCTCGCGTTCTGCACCGAGCCGGTGAGCGCTCGCACCGTGCCGGTGGCAGCGTATTCCTCGGAGGCGGCGGCGACTCGCAGCTCCGATTCGCGCCGCACGATATGCGCGGCCCGATCGGGGCTGAAGCCCGCCGCGATCAGGAGAGCGATGCGATCCCGCGCCGGTTCGGCGCTGGGCTCGACGCCCGTTTCCTCATCCTCGAGCGGCTCGTCGGCGCGATTCGTGGGCGCGATCGACGGCGCGCTGGAGGGCTCGGTAGCGAGCTCGGGCGGTGCAGATCGCGCGGTCGGTAGCGGCGCACGCGCCGCGCCGGCGTCAGCCAACACCGGGCGGTCTCGCCCGGTGTCCGAAGAGCGCCAGCTCAAGGCTGCAAAGCCGAGGCCGAGGCCGAGCAGCGCGAATACGAAGAATCTGCGCACTGCCATCGCGTCTCACACGCAGCGGCCGGTACCGCGGATCAGTTGTCTCCGAAGGACGTATGCCGCGGATGCCGCCACCACTTGTTCCAGCGGCCGCGGATCTTCACGACTTCCCCAGCGCCGGGCTCGAGCGCGTGCCGCGTGGCCCACAGCGCGCCGCTGCGATCGAACGCGATCGCCGTCAGCACCGGAATGTCCTCCGCAACCTCGTAGCAGAAACCCTTGCTGACGCTGCACGCGTTGATCGTGCCACCCGTCGGTGCGCCGAATATCTCGACGGCCGCCCAGCTGGCCTCGTCGAGCTCGGCGACGTACAGCAGGCCGTCCGGCCCGAACGCCAGATCGATGATCGAGGTGAAGCCTCCATCGAAGACCTTGACGCAGTCCGGGCTCGCGCCGCATTGGGCAGCGTTCGCCCACGGCGACACCCGCCAGATGTTCGATTCACCCGCCGGGGCCGGGAAGCCCCTGAGCTCACCGACGTAGATGTACCCGCGGCGGTCGACCGCAATGCTCGTCGGCACGGGCTGCGCGGGAATTGCGGGCGGTAGCGCGCAGAACCCCGCAGGCGGCGGCGCCGGCGGAGACGGAGGCGGCGGTAACGGGCAGCCCGCGAGCGTCTTGATGTTCGTCGTCGGGACGACCTCGTTCGGAAACACGGCCAGCAGCTTGATGTTGCCCCAGCGATCGATGCGCAGCAGGTCGTTGCCGCCGGCATCGACGACGAGCGCCGCGTGCGGCCCCAGCGCGTGGACGTCGTATGGGTTCGAATCCGGGACGGGTGCAGGCGGGACGGGTCCCTGGTGCGGATTGAACGTCGTTTCGAACTCGAAGAGATTGGCAACCTTCCGGGTCGTCCCACGGGAAATGAGGTGTAGGCCTTGGCCCGTGTCATTTTCGGTGCCTAGCCCCGGCCCGCCGATGGCGCCGGTAACCGCCCATATCCCCGTGCCAAAGGGATCTACGCTGACGTCGGTGACGCCGGGCAGCGGGATCGGCGTGCGCGGCACGCCACGGCGAATTGGAACGACGCCGACGCTCGCGTCGGCTACGAGCAGCTCGTCGTGGCCGACCGTCAGCCCGAACAACGGGCCCGCGAAACCGCCGACGAC
>Ga0190271_10000834_pt1 | contig 16407 bp, 14 predicted proteins | sample Popmic356T_FD_133747 | JGI IMG/M metagenome (GOLD analysis project Ga0190271, IMG submission 133747) | Populus adjacent soil microbial communities from riparian zone of Weber River, Utah, USA - 356 T | ecosystem: Environmental > Terrestrial > Soil > Riparian zone | place: USA: Utah | collected...
GCGTCCTCGTATTGCTCGCGGAAGCGGGTCTCGACGAGCGCCTCGAGAAAGGACTTCAGGCCTAAATTTTCTGTGTACCAGCTCGGGCGCGGCAAGGAGCCCGTGATGGTTGTAGGCAATAGTTGGTTTGCCGTCGCACGTAGCATTCGAAGTACCCCACCTAGGTGTTATTCGCGGCCGGCTGGGAGCCGACATTCTTCGCGGAGACGGCTACAATATTGAATTAATCGTTTCCCCACAACCCTACACGGATCGAGCAATCGGGACGATGAGCTCGACGTCGCGGCAGCGGAATCGACGGACACCCGCTGACGCGGAATCGAATTTAACGAGGAGCACGACATGGATTTGGGCAATGGCCTGGGTCATCTGACCTATTCGACGCTCGTACACGCGGGCGACACCTGGAGCGAGATGTGGGACAGCTTGAACCGCTACGTTCCGCAGGTGAAAGCTCGCGTCTCGCCGAACAAGACCTTCGGCGTATCCCTGCGTTTGTCTGCGTCGTCGGCGCAGACGCTGACCGGAAACCCGGACGAGCGCGCGCGGCTCAAGGAGTTTTTGCACCAGCACGACATGTACCTCTATACGGTCAACGCGTTTCCGTACGGGCCGTTCAAGAACCGCGTCGTCAAGAAAGACGTTTACGAGCCCGATTGGAGCACCGACGCGCGCGCGACGTACACGATGCAGGTGGCTGACATTCTCGCCGAGGTCGCGCTGCCCGGCGTGAACCCGTCGATCCAGAGCCCGCCGCTCGGCTTCAAGCCGAACGTCACGGGCCCCGAGTACGTCAACTCGTTCACGCGGCACGTGATCAGCACCGTCTCGCACATGATCCAGCTCGAAAGGCGCACGGGTCGCACCGTGACGCTCGCGCTCGAGCCCGAGCCCGCCTGTTTTCTCGAGACGACGGAAGAAGCCGTCGACTACTTCAAGAACCATCTCTACGCGGCCGAGGCCGTGCGAATGATCGTGACCCAAACCGGCTTGAGCAAGTCGCAAGCCGAAGCGGCGCTGCGCAAGCACCTCGGCATGGTCTACGACATCTGCCACCAGGCGGTCGAGTACGAAGACATCGGCGCCTCGCTGCAGAAGCTCGCGGACAACGGCATCCCGGTGTTCAAGCTCCAAGAAGCTGCCGCGCTGCGCGTGCCGAACGTCACGAAGGAAACCGTCGCTGCGATGCGCCCGTTCGCGGAGACCGTGTACCTGACACAGACGGTTGAGAAGATCGGCGACAAGCTCAACAAGTACCTGAATCTCGAGGACGCATTCGCGGCGTTCGAGGCGAAGCCGAACTTGAAGCGCGAGTGGCGCACTCACGTGCATGTCCCCGTGTTCCTCGACAAGATCGGCGAGCACTTCGAGACGACGCGCTTCGCGATCGAGGACGCGCTGAGGTTCCACAAGAAGAACAAGCAGTCGCCCCAGCTCGAGATCGAGACCTACACGTGGGACGTGTTGCCGGATTCGATGAAGACCGGCTCGATCGTCGACTACGTGGAGCGTGAGCTCGATTGGGTCCAGGGTCAGCTAGGCGTACCCACACTCGGGCACGGCGGAGAAAAGAAATGAAGGTGGGTTTCATCGGCCTCGGCCGAATGGGTCAAGCGATGGCTGCGCGCCTCTTGGGCGGCGGGCACGATCTCGTCGTCTACAACCGCTCGCGCGATAAGGCCGCGGAGCTCGAGAAGAACGGCGCGAAGGTCGCCGGCTCGATCGCGGAGGCCTGCAAGGGCCGCGAGGTCGTCATCAGCATGGTCTCCGACGACAAGGCGCTCACCGACGTCGTCAAGGAGATTTCGGGCGCGCTCGACAAAGGCGCGATCCACGTCGCGATGGGCACGCACGGCGTGCACGTGCTGCGCGAGGTCGACGCCGTGCACGGCAAGCTCGGCCAGAAGTTCGTCGCATCGCCCGTGCTGGGCCGGCCCGAGGCCGCGGCCGCGGGGCAAATCAACATCGTGCCGGCGGGCCCCGCCGACGCCATCGAGAAGCTCGCGCCGCTGAATGCCGTGATGGGCCGCCGCACATTCCCGGCCGGTACGAAGCCGGAGGGCGCCGCGGCGGTCAAGCTCGGGAACAACATGCTGATCGGCTGCGCGATCGAGGCCATGGGCGAAGCGTTCTCGCTCGTGCGCAAGTACGGCGTCGATCCGGCGGCCTTCTACGAAGTCTTCACGGACGGGCTGTTCTCGGCACCGGCGTACAAGGTCTACGGCAACATCATCGCCAAGGAGCTCTACAGCCAAGCGGGGTTCACGACGGCGCTCGCTCTCAAGGACACGGGCCTCATGCTCGCGGCGGGCCTCGCGGCGAACGTGCCGCTGCCGAGCCTGAGCGTGTATCGCGACAGGCTGTTGGCCGCGATGGCCAACGGCGACGAAAACTGCGACTGGGCCGTCATGGCGCGGCATCAGGCGCGAGCAGCCGGCCTCGACAAATAGGAGATTCGACAGTGATCAAAGCAGGTATCGCCGGGCTCGGCTGGTGGGGCAAGACGCTCGTCGAAGGCGTCGCGGGCTCGAAGGACATCAGTTTCGTCGCAGGCTCCGCACGCAACCACACGGACGACATCAAGGCGTTCTCGAAGCAGTACAAGTTCGAGCTCTACAAGACGTTCGAGGACATGTTGAAGCACCCGGGCCTCGACGCTGTCGTGCTCGCGACGCCGCACTCATTGCACGTGCCGCAGACGATCGCGGCTGCGCAGGCCGGCAAGCACGTGTTCTGCGAGAAGCCATTTGCGCTGCACGGCGCCGAGGCGCGTGAAGCCGTGGATGCGGTCGAGAAGGCCGGCGTGACGCTCGGCCTCGGCTACAACCGCCGCTGGCATCCCGAGATGACGAAGCTGCGCAACATGATCGACAGCGGCGAGCTCGGCGTGATCCTGCACGTCGAAGCGACGATGACGTTTCCGAACGCGCTGCTGCTGAAGGCCGATGCGTGGCGCGCAAGCAAAGAAGAGACGCCATGCGGCGGCCTTACGCCGATGGGCGTGCACGCCGTCGACGCCATGATCGACCTCTGCGGTCCCATCGACGAGGTCTACTGCCAGAGCTTCCGCCGTGCCGTGTCAATTGATGCCGACGACACGACGTCGATCCTGTTCCGCATGAAGGAAGGCATGTCGGGCTACCTTGGCACCATGACGGCGACGGGTGGCGGCTTCGACTTCGTGGTTTATGGCTCGAAGGGATACGTCCGCTTTGAGGGCATGACGCACGTCGCCGGCGCGCCGTCCGAAGAGCGTCGCACGCGCCTGTTCGGCACCTGCACTTTCAAGCCGGCGCAGGGGCCGGCGAAGGTCTGGGAGGCCGAGAAGCTCGACCTCACGAAAGTCACGCTCGAGGCGTTCGCGCGCGCGGCCGAGGGTAAGGAGAAGTTCCTGATCCCCGTCGAGGAGATGGTGCACGGCGCGGCGGTGACGGAGGCGATCGTTCGCTCCGCCGAGACGCACGTCCCCGAAAAAGTTCGCAAAGCGTAGGAGGAGACCTCGATGCAAGTCACGCGTCGTCTGTGGATCGGTTTGACCGTCGCGCTCGCGGCACCCGCCGGCGCGCAGCTCGACAATCTCGACGAGTCGCTCCGAACGACGCCGATCACGACGCAAGCGCTCGCGGACAACTTCCACGTGCTGTTCGGCGTCGGCGGGAACATCCTCGTGTCGATCGGCGCGAACGGTGTTCTGATCGTCGACGACCAATTCCCGCAGATGGTGCCGAAGTACAAGGCCACGATCGGCGAGCTCGGCGGCGGCGCCGTGAATTTCGCGATCAACACGCACTGGCACTTCGATCACGCGGACGGCAATCAGGTGCTCGGCCCCGAGGGCACGTGGCTCGTCGCGCAGGAAAACTCGCGGCAGATGATGATGAAGAACAACGTCATCAACCTGGTGACGGCGACGCGCGATCAGCCGGCCTACGCCGAGACGGCGTTGCCCGTGCTGACGTACGACAACGCGATGCGCTTTCACTTCAACGGCGAGCGCATCGACCTGCTGCACTTCGGCCCGGCGCACACGACGGGCGACACGGCCGTCATCTTCCGCGGCCACAAGACCGTGCACTTGGGCGACGTGTACAACAACGCCGGCTATCCGTTCATCGACGCCGACAACGGCGGCAGCTTGAACGGCGTCATCGAGTTCTGCTCGAAGGTGCTCGAGCAGATCGACGAGAGCTACACCGTGGTGCCCGGTCATGGGCCGGTCGCCGACGCCAAGGCGCTCGCGGATTACGTGGCGATGCTCACGATGATTCGCGACCGCATGAGCGCCCTGATCGGCAGTGGCGCGACGCTGGAGCAAGTCGTGGCGGCGCGGCCGACGTCGGAGTGGGACGCGAAGAAGGGCATGCCCGGCAGCTTCCTGAACCGCGCCTACTTGAGCCTCACGCGCGAGCGCCGCTAGCCCGCGATCGTCACCCGGCGAGGGGCAGTTCCTCCGGACGTTCGAGCCGGACGCGCCGGACGCCGAACGCCGGCACGCGCGGCGGCAGGTTGCGGAGCCCAGGCACGCGCAGGATGAGCCGCAACGCCAACGGTAGACGAAACATTCGTCCGGATTCGAACGCGGCGACCATGCCTTGCTGGATCCGCGATTGGAAGCGCTGAATGAATCGGGTCACGCGCTCGCGGCGTCGCTGGACCTCGGCGAGGTGACGATCCTCGACTTGGCCGCGGCGTAGGGGCTCGGTCAGGACGTTGGCCGCTTCGACCGCGTCGGCGATCGCGCAATTGATACCGACGCCGCCCACGGGCAGCATCACGTGAGCGGCATCGCCGATCAGCAACAACCCCGGGCGGTGCCAGCGCTCGAGTCGACTCGCCTCTACGCTGAGCAAGCTGATGTCGTCCCACCCTTGCAGCAACGCGACGCGGTCGCCGAGCCACGGCAGCATCGCGGCGATCGACTGCCGAAACGCTTCGAGCCCATCGGCCTTGATCTGCCGATAGCGCCCCGGCGGACCCACATACCCGAATTGCCACTCTTGCGGCCGCCCGAGCACCGCCATGATCTGCCGCGGGCCGACGTCGATGGCCGCCTCGTCGTGCCGGTCTTCGGGCCGGCGCGGAAGCCGAAACCACAAGACCTCCATCGCGCCGGACTGCGGGACGGGCGCGAGAGCGGCGAGCTTGCGCATGCGCGAGAAACGCCCGTCCGTTGCGACCGTCAATAGAGAGCGCACCTCGCCGCCGCCGTCGCCGCTGCGATAGCCGACGCCCCGAATCCTGCCGTTCTCGTCGATCAGTCGATCGGCATGCGCTCCGAGCACCAGCTTGAAATGCGGATACCGCTGCGCTTCGGAGACGAGGAATTCGAGGAACCGCGCCTGCGGCATGATCATCATGTACGGGAAAGGCGTCGGCAGGCGGCTGAACACAGCCGCTTCGTCGATCGCGACGCTCGATATGAACCGGAACGACGGCGCTCTCACGTGCGGCAACTCATGCACGCGCTTGGCGAGCCCGATTTGGTCCAGAAGCTCCAGCGTCGCCGGGTGAATCGTGTCGCCGCGAAAGTCGCGATCGAAGTCCCGCTGCGCCTCGAGCAACGTGACGCGCACACCCGCGCGCGCGAGGAGCAGCGACAACATGACGCCGGCAGGCCCCGCACCCACGATGCAACAGGTCTCGTCCGTCATAGGCCCTTCTCGACCAAGGGTAGGCTGCCCCTGACCATGTCCTAGGCCAAGCAGGGTAGCAGGATCGCGGCTCTTGTCTCGAACGGCTATCCTTGTCTTCGGCCAACATTCGAGCGTGTGCGCGTGACCGTCGTTTCCGAAAGCACGATCTCGGATCATCTCGACTTCTTGGTCATGCAGCCGGACCAGGAACACGCGGTCGTGCGCGATCTCGTTTCGGCGGTGCTCGCGTTCAATATGCACAGCCACGGCGAGCCTCTCCAGATCAGCTTTCCGCTGTTCACGGATTCCAAGGTCAGCGCGCGCGGAATCCTCGGTCCGTGCGTGCGCGTCACCGGGGCGGCCGAGAAGCTCTACGTGCTCACGCTGCGCTACGAGGTCTCGGCGCATCTGCGTGCGGGGCGTGCGATGACGCTCGTGCGCGATCGGCCCGTCGTCGAGGCCGGCCGCAACGAGCGGTTCGCGCTGGTCGCATCCGCCGCAGCCCGCAAGTCGAAGATCGTCGTCGCCGAGGCACGGCCGCTCGTGCTGTCGGGCCACTCGCGCTTGATCGAAACCGCCGGCAATCTCGGCATCGCCGTGCGCGACGAAGCCGCATTCGTCTCCCGAGGCGAGAGTGCCGTCGCGACCGACGGCAGCGTCGATCTCCTCGGCTTTTCCGAGCGGAAGACTGTTCCCGTGATGAAGTAGCCTGCGGCCCCGCGTGCCGCTGGGAGATGACTGCATGAACCGGCCGTCCGTGCTCCTGATGTCGTGTGCTTCGCTGGTGTTGGGTTCCGCTGCGGCTGCGCAACCCGCCGCCGACGACGCGCGTCTCGCGCGGCTCAAGACCGAGGCGATCGAGACCGTCGACTCGTCTCGGAAGCTGACGCAGGAAATCGTCGACAGTTTGTTCTCGTTTTCCGAGCTCGCGTTCCAAGAGTTCGAGACGCAGCGCTACCTGACCAACTTGCTGAAGAAGAACGGCTTCGCCGTCGAGACGGGCGTCTCCGGCATGCCGTCGTCATGGTGGGCGACGTGGGGCAGCGGCGAGCCCGTGATCGCGCTCGGCTCGGACATCGACGGCATTCCGAAGGCGTCGCAGGTTCCCGGCGTAGCCTATCGCGAGCCGCTCATCGAAGGGGCGCCAGGGCATGGCGAAGGGCACAACTCGGGGCAGGCCGTGAACATCGTCGCGGCGCTCGCTGTGAAAGAGCTCATGCAGCGCGAGCGGTTGCCGGGCACGATCGTCCTGTGGCCCGGAGTCGCCGAGGAATTGCTCGCCGCGAAGGCGTGGTTCGTGCGTGATGGCCGGTTCGACGGCGTCGACGCCGTGCTGTTCACGCACGTCGCCTCGCGGCTCGGGACTGCGTGGGGGCCTATCGACGGCACCGGCCTCGTGTCGGTCGAATACACGTTCGACGGAACGGCGGCTCACAGCGCCGTGATGCCGTGGCGCGGCCGCAGCGCGCTCGACGCCGTCGAGCTCATGAACATTGCGTGGAATTTCCGCCGCGAGCACTTGAACCCGACGCAACGCTCGCACTACGTCATCGTCGACGGCGGCGACCAGCCGAACGTCGTGCCGCCGGCCGCGACCGTCTGGTACTTCGTGCGCGAGGTCGAGGCGGCCGGCATCCGGCAGAACTTCGCCACGCTACAGCGGATCGCCGAAGGCGCCGCGCTGATGACTGACACGACAGTGCGCCGGCGCATCGTCGGCGCCGCTTGGCCGCGGCACTTCAACAAGCCCATGGCGCAGGCGATGCAGGCGAACATCGAGGCCGTCGGCATGCCGCGCTGGTCGGCGCAGGACCAGGCTTTCGCGCGCGCGTTGCAGCAGCTTCTCGAGGTCCCGCAGAGCGGGCTGACGACCGAGGTGCAGCCCGTCGCGGAGCCGAGCATCGAGCCCGTGTCGGGCGGCTCCGACGACATCGGCGACGTCTCGTGGGTCGTGCCGACGGCCATGTTGTCCTATCCGTCGAACGTGGGCGGCATGACGGCGCATCATTGGTCGAGCGCGATGGCGATGGCGACGCCGATTGCACACCAAGGCGCGACGGCCGGTGCGAAGGTCGTCGCGGCGACGTTGCTCGATCTATTCCTCGACGCGCAGCTGCGTGCGGAGGCCGAGGACTATTTCACCGGCGAGCAGCTGAACGGCGCGAGCTACGAGCCGTTCATCGGCGCCGGCGACGCGCCGCCGATCGAGAAGAATGCAGAGATCATGGCCGAGTTCTTGGATCGGCTGCGCGAGCTCCGTTACGACGCGTCGCGCTACGAGACATACCTAGAGCAGCTCGGCGTGAATTATCCGCAGCTCGAACGGCCGGCTACGCGTTAGCGTGCTGCCGGCGGCGGACCAGCGCGTAGAGGAAGCCGCCGACGCCGCCGAGCAGAAAGCCTAGCGGACCCGTGTAGAGGATCCCGAGCAGCGGCCCTTGGTTGGCTTCGGGCGCCCAGATCATCGGGCCGAAGAACCCGCCGACGAAGCCGACCGCCCCGACGACGATGGCGCCGCCGAACGTCAGCGCGAGCACGCCGTTTTCGCTGCCGTGCTCCGTGCGGCGCCACACGTAACGCGCAGCCCAGATCGCAGCCGCCAGCGAGCCGACGAGCGCGAGCAGCAGATGCCCCGGCAGAAACGAAAGCAGCGAGAACGGCAGCCAGAACATGAAGAAGTACGTCGCGACGCCGACGATGAACGCGAGGCCGAATCGGGCGATCGTGTGCATGAGCATGCCGCTCCAGAAAACTTTGCGGCCTATTCGAGCAAGGACGGCGGCGCGCCGCGCGGGCGCGCGTCACACGGCGGTTTGAAATCGCCCCGAGGCCGGCGCACCATCGTCCCTTACACCTCCTGCGAGGAATAGCCTGTGCGCCGCTTCCGCCTGTCGTTCTTGGTCGCTCCGTTCGCGTTCTTCGCTGCGTCGTCGTTGCTCGATGCTCAACCGCCCGCCGGCGGGCCACCGCCGCAAGGCGGCTTCGGCGGCGGCTTCGGGCAGATGGAGGCGCGCGCGCTCGGCGAGCCGTTCAAAGGCGTGACGACGAATGGCACGGTGACGCCCGGCCTGTACTCGATCCACTCGACGGGCGTCTCGACGGAGCCCGTCGTGCGCGCAGCGAATGCCTTCATCGCGGCGTTGACGCCCGAGCAACGCGCGAAGACGCAGTATCCCGTCGACGACGACGAATGGCGTAAGTGGGCCAACGTGCACCGCTACCCGCGGCAGGGCGTCTCGTACGACGAGATGGGGCAGCCGCAAGAAGCTGCGGCGCACGCGCTGCTCGCGGCGTCGCTGAGCGCCAAGGGTCTGAAGCAGAGCGAAGACATCATGCATCTCAACGAGACGCTGGCCGAGCTCAACGACAACAACTTCGACGAGTATGGCGAAGGCAAGTACCACCTCACGGTCATGGGCACGCCGTCGGCCACGGAGCCGTGGGGCTGGCAGCTCGACGGCCATCATCTGATCATCAATTACTTCGTGCTCGGCGATCAGGTCGTCATGACACCGTCGTTCTGGGGCTCGGAGCCCGCCGTCGCGACATCGGGCAAGTACGCCGGCACGCGAATCATGGACGACGAGCAGCACGCGGGGCTCGCGATGGTGCGCTCGCTGACGGCGCCGCAGCGTGAGCGCGCGATTCTCGAGCCCAAGAAAACGGGCAACAACATCCGCGCGCAGCTCTTCAGCGACAACGTCGTCATCGCTTACGCCGGCGTGCCGGTCTCGTCGTTCACGGCGTCGCAGAAGCAACAGCTGCTCGATCTCGTCGAGCTCTACGTGGGCAACCTGCGCGACGAGCACGCGCGCGTGCATCTCGCCGACGTCGAGGCGCGGCTCGACGAGACTTATTTCGCGTGGGTCGGCGAGACGAACGACAACTCCGTCTTCTACTACCGCATCCACAGTCCCGTGGTGCTGATCGAGTTCGACCACGAGACGCCGGTCGGCCTCACTCATCTCTATCCGCGCGGCGTGCCGTACCGCGAGCACATCCACGCCGTCGTGCGCACGCCGAACGGCAACGATTATGGAAAAGACCTGCTGCGCCAGCATTACGCGCAGCAGCCGCACTGAGAGCGCGAGGTCCGCCGCCGCTAGCGTGGCCGGACCGCCTTGTGGACGCCGCGCGGAGCGCCAGTTATCGTGGTGCCCGGTCGATTAACGATAACGAACGACGGCCGAGCCCATGCGCACGCTTGCTGCACTGCGCTTCGTCCCCCTGATCGCCGCGGCCGCTTTGGCCGCATGCGGCGGTGGCGGTGGTGGCGACGGTAGCGCTAGCGGGGGCGGAGGCGGTGGCGGCGGTGCGACGAATCCGCCGGCCTTCGCATTCAACGACGGTAACGCGCTGACGGCGAGCGCTCTCGCGCTTCGAGTCATCGAGGCGCCCGGCGTCATCGCGGAGCTACCGCTCCTCGCAACGCTCGAGCTCGATCGTAGACGTGTCGCGCAGTTCGACCTGCCGTGCGGCAGCACATCCATAGCGATGCGCTACACCGATGCCGACGGCAACGGCAGCATTTCAGCTGGAGACTCCGTGAGCGCGGATCAGCCCGCGCGGTGTTCCGGCATCGCGTCGGGCAGGATCACGACGAGGCTCTCCGCAGTCGACGTGCGGAACGTGCACATCGAGGGCACTGCGGAGTTCGACCTCGTGACGCCTGCGGGCGACCGCATGGTCGGCACATTGTCCCTGGCTGCGTCCGTCGATCCGAAGATCGGCGTGCTCATTTTCTCGCTGACGAATTTGGCGCTGACGAGCACGCGCGACGGCAAGACGGACCGACTGTCGAGCGCGCGCTTCGACCGGCGGTTCGACCCCTTCTCCGGCAACTACGACTTCGACTTCGCAGGTCAACTCGATAGCGACCTGCTTGGAGGCCGGTACTCGTTCTCCACTCCGGTTCGCTTCACGGGCGTGTTCGGGCTGTTGCCGGAGGTGGGCGAGCTCGTGTCGGTCGCCGGCCCAACGAGAGTCCGGATCGCGGTGTCCTCGGTGCCCGCGCAGCGGCAGAGCATGGCCGACTATCAACTCGACACCGGCTCCGGATATGGCCCGACGACGTCCGCTCGCTGGCGCGACCTGACGAGCGGGCTGTTGTTCTACTGGGTTCCGAACGATCCTCCCGTGATCTCGAGTCTCGAGGTCTTGCCCGCCGATCCGCCCGCGGGCAGCGTCGTCACGGCGTACGCCACGGCGACGGACCCCGATGGCGACTCGCTGTCGTACCACTTCACGTGGGCGGTCGGGGGGACGACGTATACGGGTTACGGCCCGACGTTCCCGCTCGTGGGGCGCAAGAAGGGCGATACCGTGTCGGTGACGGTCAGGGTCAACGATGGCCGTGCCGAGGCGACGAGATCCACGTCGTTCACGATCGGCAATGCGCTGCCCGTCATCACGTCGTTGACGCTCGACCCGCTTGCGCCGCGCTCGATCGACGATCTCACGGCGGCGGCCGCGTTCGAGGACCTCGATCAGGACGCCCTTGCCGTTCGCTACGAATGGCAGAACAACGGCGCCACGATTCCCGGCGCGATGGGCGCGACGCTGCCGCGCAGCGCCTATGCGAAGAACGATGTCGTCACCGTGACCGCGTACGTTACGGACGGCTCCGCTACAGTCTCCCGGCAGGTCACCGTGACGATCTTGGACGCGCTGCCGCAACTGACGTGGCTTTCGCCTGCGGTAACCGTCGCACACGGCGCACCGTTCAGCGTCCGAGCCGTCGCGACGGACCCCGACGGCGATGCCTTGCCGCCGGGGATGAGCTTCGAGCTGCGCTACGGGCCGGCCGGGATGACGGTGCACCCGATGACGGGCACCGTGACGTGGTTGGCCGGCGGGCCCATGTTCGACCGCTCGGTGAACGTGCGCTACGGCGTCGGCACGAACCTCGAGGGCGCAGGGTTCGTCGCCGGCGAAGTCGTCATCGAGGATTCGGACCGCGAGTATCCGCTCGCGCGGTCGAGCTCGCATCCCGGGAGAACCTACGCCGGTCTACGTGCCGGCGATTTCGACGGCGACGGCGACGCCGAGATGTTGATGCTGACGGACGCCGGCGTGCTCTACGAGCTCGAGGCGGTGGGCAACACTTATCGGCAGTCGTGGATGTATCCGTTCTCGCTGAGTCCCGAGCCGCTGGCGCTCGCGACGGCCGACATCGACAGCGACGGCGCTCACGAAATCTTCGTCGCAACGGGTAACACGTTGTTGCGGCTCGACGGCGTCTATCGGCGTATCGCCGCGAGCGCAACGCTACCCGTCCCTGATTTCTTCTGGTCGTGTGCCGATCTCGAAGCCTCCGACTTGGATCGCGACGGCGTCGTCGAGCTCGTCTGCAGCGCCGCACCCGGCAACCCCGAAGTCGGCGACAGCTACCCGCTACTGATCATCGATCCTGCGACGCTGACTGTGAAAGGGCAGATCTCGGGCGGAAATTTCGGCAACGACTTCGCGATCGGCAACGTCGACGGCGATCCTGCATTGGAAATCGTGACCTGGCGCGGATTCGTCTTCGATGGCGTGACGCTTCAGCAAGAGTGGGTGAGCGCGCAAACGTTCGGCTCAGGGGTGGCCGTCGGCGACGTCACCGGCGACGGCATCGCGGAGATCGTTGCGAGCTATCCGAACGACCCCGGGAACAATACCGTCGGGCGCGTCTACAGCGCGGTGAGCCGCAGCGTCTTGTGCGAGCTGCCGCACGTCGGCTACACGACAAATCTCGTGGCGAACATCGACGCCACGCCCGGTGCCGAGATCTTGATGGCGGGCGGCCGTTTCGCCGCCTATCGGTGCAGTGCCTCGGGGTCGGTCTCCACGTTGTTCACGCTGGTGCTGCCGAACGACAGCGGCGCCACGACACTCGCGGTCGCGAACGTGGACGGCGCTCAAGACGCTCGGCCCGAGTTTGTGATGGGCACGAATGTCGATTCGATCGACATCGCGGATTGGCCGGCCCCCGCGAGTGTCCGCATCGAGTGGAGCAGCGCGACTCTCGAGCCGGCGGTTCCGCAGACTCTGTCGGGCCCATTTTTCGGCGGCGAGCTCGTCCGCAGCCCGTCGAACGCGCCGGAGCCGCTCTTCATGACGCCGACGACCGGCTTCAAGGGCGCGAGGTTGTTCTCGCTCGATCCCGTGAACGGCGACCTGACGTTCAGCCCGGAGATTCCGCAAGCCGTATCGTGGTTCTGGGGCGCGGGCGATCTCGCGGTCACGGATTTCGACGGCGACGGCACGGACGAGGCATTCATGAGCGTGGCAGATGGTGTCGAACCGGCCGTGGGCGTCTACGATTTCTTCGCGGGCCAGATCACGTTTCGCGCGGCACTGCCGTCGAACGACGTCGTCATCGACGTCGATCACGGTGACTTCAACGGCGACGGCCGAGACGATCTCGTCGCGTTGACGCAAGACGGTCGCTTGCGCGTTTACGACGTATTCGCGAGTCAGCTGCTGTGGAGCGAGCTGATTCCGCCTGGCGGCGAGGCCGTCGTCGTCGCGGACCTCGACGGTACGGGGCCGCCGGAGATCATCGCGACGACGTATGAGCAAGTGCTCGTCTTCTCATACGCGAGCGCGTCAGCGTCATTCGTTCTCCGCTACGAGTCCGCTCCCTTTTACTTTCCCGGCGATTTGACTGCCGGTGACGTGGACGGTGACGGCCGCATCGAGATCTTTCTCGGGTTCTCGGACGTCTCTAGCTACGCCGTGCAGCGCTTCAACGAGCGACTCGAGCCCACCACTCGATTCGCCCTCGATTGGGTACCGATGGCGCTCTCGATCGAGGGGTCGACGTTCGGACGCAAGAATCTCGTAGGGACGATCTCTCTGGCCGAAGGCTCGCGATTGCGTGTCTTCGATCCGCGGCTCGGCGAAGAGATCTGGCAGTCGCCGCCGGTTCACGGATTGTTTGCACCCAATAGCATCCACTTCGTCGATATCGCTGGCGACGGCGGGCTGCGAATCTCGTATGGGACGTACAACGGCGTGTTTCTAACGCGCTGACCGCGCGAGCCTTCGAAAGCTTGTCACGGGTCCTTTTGACGAGTAGCGTTCCGCGTAATCACAGCTACTGGCGCGAGAGCGCCTTCGGGGGGCTCATGGTTCGGCACCGGTGGTCATCGCTGCTCGGAGCAGCCGTCGTGTGTGCCGCCGGCACGAGCGTGCCAAGCTCGTTCGCGGCCGAGGATGAGAAGGGCTTCGTGATCTTGATGCCGAACGAGATCAAGTACGAGAAAAACCCGGCCGGCAGCGGCCCCGACTTGGCCGTCGTCGCCGGCGATCCGACCAAGGAAGGCTTCTACATCATCCGCGCGCGGTTTGCGCCGGGCGTCATGTCGATGCCCCACTCTCATCCCGGCGATCGCCACGTCACGGTGATCTCGGGCACTTGGTGGGCCGGCAAGGGCGCCACGTTCGATCCGAATTCGACGACGCCGCTCGACCCCGGCAGCTACATGTTGCATCCGGCCGGCGAGGTGCACTTCGACGGCGCCAAGGATGTCGAGGCGATCGTCGAGATCAAGGGAATGGGACCCGCGCCGTCGATCCCGGCGGCACGCTAACCGCTACGCAGCAAGGATTCTTCGATGACGAAGCCAACGGGTCTCGACTCGCTCGAGCAAGTGGCCGGCAACGGCCTGCTGCATCGGCGGTTGTTCTTGCAGGGCGGGGCGGCGGCTCTAGCCGGCGCGACGCTGCTGACGGCGCGCGCGGCGCCGCCCGACGTGCCGAAGTCGATGACGACTCCCGGCAGTCCAATGCGCGCCTATGGCGAGCGTTCGCCACACGAAGCCCGCGTGCAACGAACCGTGGGCGCGACGGCGGGCGCGGCGGGCACGGGTAGCTCGCGTACGCCGTTGGAGTCCCTCGAAGGCATCATCACGCCGAGCGCGCTGCACTTCGAGCGCCACCATAACGGTGTGCCGGACATCGATCCCGCTCAGCATCAAGTGTTGATTCATGGCCTCGTCGAGCGGCCGCTGATCTTCAGCATGGACGCGCTCGCGCGTTACCCGATGGTGTCGCGCATCCAGTTCCTGGAGTGCTCGGGCAACAGCGGCGGCAACAACAACGCCGAGGCTCCGCAGCAGACGGCCGGCGGCATCCACGGCTTGGTCTCGTGCAGCGACTGGGCGGGCGTGCCGCTTGCCGTGTTGCTCGATGAAGCCGGCGTCAAACCCGAAGGACGGTGGCTGCTCGCCGAAGGCGCCGACGCCGCGGGCATGAGCCGCAGCGTGCCGATCGCCAAAGCCATGGACGACGCGTTCCTCGCGCTCTATCAGAACGGCGAGCGGTTGCGGCCCGAGCAGGGTTATCCGGTGCGCCTGTTCCTGCCGGGTTACGAAGGCAACATGAGCGTCAAATGGCTGCGCCGCATCAAGGTCACGGCCGAGCCGACGATGACGAAAGACGAGACGTCGAAGTACTCCGACCTGCAGCCGAACGGCCGGTCGCTGCTGTTCACGTTCCCGATGGAAGTGAAATCCGTGATCACGTCGCCGTCCGGCACGCAGGCGATGCAAGGACCCGGCCTCTATCAGGTCTCCGGTGTCGCGTGGTCCGGCTTCGGCCGCGTCCGCCGCGTCGAAGTCTCGGCCGACGGCGGCAAGAGCTGGGCGCGGGCGGCGCTCGACGGCCCCGTGCTGACGCAAGCGCTGACGCGGTTCCGCATGCCGTGGCGCTGGGACGGCAGCCCGAGCGTGCTGATGAGCCGCGCCGTCGACGAGACGGGCGCCGTGCAGCCGACACGCGCGGCGCTGATGACCGCGCGCGGCGCGGCGTTCCGCTATCACTACAACGCGATCCAGAGCTGGAACGTCGCAGCGGCCGGCGCAGTGAGCAACGTCTATGTTTGAGCGTAAGGTCGCGTTCGCGGCCGCGTCCGTCGCGTGGCTCGCCTGCACGGCGGCCCAAGAAGGCCCGGGCCTCGGCGTGCCGGCGACGCCGGAGCAGGTCGCGGGCTGGGACGTCAGCATCGGGCCCGACGGCGCCGGTTTGCCGCCGGGCTCCGGCACCGCGGCGGCGGGCAAGGTCGTGTACGAAGCGAAGTGCCTCGCCTGCCACGGCGCCGACGGCGCGGGCCGGCCCAACGATCAGCTCGTCGGAGGGCAGGGCACGATGCGCGAGGCCGCGCCGATCCGCACTATCGGCAGCTACTGGCCGTATGCGACGACGGTCTTCGACTACATTCGCCGCGCGATGCCGTACGTGACGCCGCACTCGCTGACGCCCGACGAAACTTACGCTGTGACGGCCTATCTCCTGGCCTTGAACGGCGTCATCGAGCAAGACGCCGTCATGGACGCCACGACGCTGCCGAAAGTCGTCATGCCGAATCGCGCGAGCTTCGACTCGGCGTACCGCGAGCCGCGGGGCCGCTAAGCTCGCGCCGCACGCGGCGCGCCATGAGCAGGTAAGTGGCGATGAAGCCCAGCGCCAAGGTCGCGAGCCCCGCGACCAGCCAGATGACCCAGTTCTGCCCGATTCGACGGGCAAGCACGCAGAGCGCCGTCCAATAGAAACCGGCGAAGACGCAGAACGCGGCTAGCAGAACGTTGGTCACGACGCTCGCGAGGAAAGCGCTCGCGTCGCTCGCGGCGAACAGCGGGTCCACGCCTATTGCGAGCGCGAAGCTCAAGACGCTTCCCCAAAATCCCCAGTGCAAGAATTTCAATGGCCGCGCCAGGTCGCTGTTGGTCATTTTCTCAGACTCCCGCCAAGCGGCTGCGGAACACGAAGTACACGGCGCCGAGGATGCACA
>Ga0190271_10000835_pt1 | contig 16406 bp, 11 predicted proteins | sample Popmic356T_FD_133747 | JGI IMG/M metagenome (GOLD analysis project Ga0190271, IMG submission 133747) | Populus adjacent soil microbial communities from riparian zone of Weber River, Utah, USA - 356 T | ecosystem: Environmental > Terrestrial > Soil > Riparian zone | place: USA: Utah | collected...
CCGCGGGGCTTGTCGTGATCCGCTGGCAGGGCCGCGAGAAGCTGCACTACCTGAACCCGGTGCCGATCCGGCTCATTCACGATCGCTGGATCGACAAGTACACCGAGCGCCGCGTCTCGGCGCTCGCCGGCCTCAAGGCCGAACTGGAGAAGCACGCATGACGACCACGTCGATGAAGCGCGAAGAAACGCAGGTGTTCCAGGTGTCGATCAAGGCGACGCCGCAGGCGATCTGGGACGCGATCACGAGCCCCGACTGGAACGGGCGCTACGGCTACGGCGCCAGGGGCGAGTACGACCTGCGGCCTGGCGGTAGGTACCGCGTCTTTCCCAGCAAGGCGATGAAGGACTACGGCTCGCCCGACGTCATCATCGACGGCGAAGTCGTCGAATCGGATCCGCCGCGAAAGCTGGTCCAGACCTGGCGTCCGTTGTGGGATGCCGAAACCGTCGCCGAAGGCGCGAAGCAGCTGACGTGGGAGATTGCCGAAGGCAAGGACGGCGTCTGCACGTTGACCGTCACCCACGAGCTGACGGACGCCCCGAAGACCCGCAAGATGGTCAGCGGCGAGCTGAAGGAAGCCGGTGGCGGCTGGCCGATGGTCCTCGAGGATCTCAAGCAGCTCCTCGAGACCGGCACGTCGGCCGTGCTGCAGCAGGCGCAGCAGTAGCTGGCGATCTATCGCCCGAAACCCAGCCGAGCCGCGAAGCGGCGATGGCGTTCCGCGAAGCGGCTACCCTCCGCGAAGAGTGGGATTCGCGCCGAGCCCGGCGAGAGCCGGGCGAATGCCTAGAAGACCACTCCCTCCGCATTCGGCGGCACGCCGGGATTGGCGGAGGGCGCCAGGGATTCGCGCCGAGGAGCGCGAGAGCGCTCCGAATGCCTAGAAGACCGCTCCCTCCGCATTCGGCGGCACGCCGGGATTGGCGGAGGGCGCCAGGGATTCGCGCCGAGGAGCGCGAGAGCGCTCCGAATGCCTAGAAGACCGCTCCCTCCGCATTCGGCGGCAAGCAGGGCGTGGCGGAGGGCGCCAGGGATTCGCGCCGAGGAGCGCGAGAGCGCTCCAAATGCCTAGAAGACCGCTCCCTCCGCATTCGGCGGCAAGCCGCCGAATGGCGGAGGGAGTGGGATTCGAACCCACGGTAGCCTTTCGACTACGGCGGTTTTCAAGACCGCTGCCATCAACCGCTCGGCCATCCCTCCGCGCGGAATCAGTATCTCACCGCCGCCCTGCCTGGGCCGCGGTCGTCGCGCCGGCGCGGCGGGATCGTAGAGAAGTGGAAGCAGGCGCGCTTCGGCAGCGTCGGCACCGGCATCACGGTTCGAGGGGACCAGCGAGGCGCACCCATGTGGAATGACACCGCGTTCACCCGCCGGTTCGAGCGCCGTTTCCCGATCGTCCAGGGCCCGTTCGGCGGCGGCCTGTCGTCGCCCCGGCTGGCGGCGACGGTGTCCGAAGCCGGTGGCCTCGGGTCCTTCGGTGCGCAGGGGATGACGCCGGATCGGATTCGGGCCGTCGTGGCCGAGATCCGGGCGCTCACCAGCGAGCCGTTCGCGGTGAACCTGTGGGTGTCGACGGCGGACGCCCGCGCCGAGGACGTGACGCGCGCTGATTACGACGCGGCGGTGGCGGTGCTGGCCCCGCTGTACGCGGAGCTCGGCGTGACCCCGCCGCCGTTCCCGCCGCACCTCGATCCGAGCTTCGACGAACAGGTCGAGGCGCTGATCGAGGCGCGGCCGCCGATCTTCAGCTTCATCTTCGGCGTGCCGTCGCCGGCGATCCTCGATCGCTGTCGTTCGCTGGGGATCCGCACGATCGGCACGGCGACGACCGTCGACGAGGCGCGCGCGATCGATGCGGCCGGCGTCGATGCGATCGTCGCCACCGGCGCCGAAGCCGGCGGTCACCGGCCGTCGTTCCTCAGGTCCGCGGAGGCGTCGTTGATGGGGACAGTCGCTCTGGTGCCGCAGGCGGCCGATGCGGTGCGCACACCGATCATCGCCGCGGGCGGGATCGCCGACGGACGCGGCGTCGCCGCGGCGCTGGCGCTCGGCGCCGCTGCCGTCCAGATCGGGACGGCCTTCCTGGCGTGTGACGAGTCGAACGCCCACCCGTCGCACAAGGCAGCCCTCCGCGCAGCCGCGCAGGGGCCGGGGACGCTGCTGACCCGCGGCTTCACCGGCCGGCTGGGACGCGGGCTCCGGAACGCGTTGGCCGACGCGCTGGAGTCACCGTCGCTCGCCCGTCTGCCCTATCCGTTCCAAGGTCACCTGGTCGCTGCGCTCAAGCAGGCCGCCCTCACGCATGGGCGCCCCGACCTGGCGCCGTTCTGGTCGGGACAATCCGCCCCCTTGATTCGTCACCACCGCGCCGCGGCACTGTTCGACGCACTGGTGCATGAGGTGGCAGAGTGAGCGGGGTGTCGGACAAGCGTCACTAAAACGCGCAAGACCGCACGAAACCACGCGTAGTTACGCAGCGATTCGCGTCGAAAAACCGACGGTCCAGCTGCCCTCGATTCCGAAATCATGTGACAGAAGTTGTCAGTGCGCAGCGTGCGCACTGCTGTGCTGAACAGTCACACAACGCTCCAAAACGGCAGCCTTCGGCGCATGCGAGGGCGCACACCGCCGGGGCACGCCCGTTGCCCTTTGAGCGCGCGTGATTTCAGCTGTCCGCTTCCGTTTCCAATTCCTCCGTGCGGCCTCGTTCGCCATCCTGGCGGTCCTCGCGTGCTCGAGCACACTCGCCGCGCAGACGCTGATGTGGAACGCGAACACCGAATCCGATCTCGCCGGCTACACCGTGCAGTACGGAACCACGTCCGGCAACCCGTCGACGTCGATCGACGTCGGCAACGTCACCAGCCGGGCGTTCACGGGCCTCCAGGTCGGCACGACCTACTTCTTCCGGGTGGTCGCGTACAACGCCGCGGGGCAGAACAGCGCGCCCTCCGCCGAGGTGTCCTACACGGTACCGACCCCGCCGCCGACGACGCCGACAATCACGTCCTTCACGCCGACGAGCGGACCGACGGCCGGCGGCACGGTGATCACGATCAGCGGCACGAACTTCGCGACGGGCGCCACGGTGCGCATCGGCGGGGTGGCGGCGACGGGCGTGACGCTCGTGAGCTCGACGCAGTTGCGGGCGACGTCACCAGCCGGAACGGCGGGTGCCAGGAGCGTCCAGGTGACGAACTCGAACGGCCAGTCGGCTACAGCGGCCGGGCAGTTCACCTACACGGCGCCGGCGGGCGGACCGACCATCACGTCGGTGACGCCGTCGTCGGGTCCGACCGCGGGAGGCACCACCATCACCATCAACGGCACTGGCTACGTGATGGGCGCGGGCGGCGAAGTTCGCGTCGGCGGCGTGCTCGCCACCGGCATCGTCTTCGTCAGCTCGTCGCAGCTTCGCGCCGTGACGCCGCCCGGCGCGGCGGGCGCGCAGGCGGTCAGCGTCCGCAACCCGAACGGGGCGACCGTGTCGTTCGCCGGCGGATTCACGTACACCGCGCTGGCGACGACGCCGACGCTCACGTCGGTGACGCCGTCGTCCGGCCCGAGCACCGGTGGTACGGTGATCACGCTGGCCGGAACGAACTTCGTGTCCGGCGCCACCGTCCGCGTCGGCGGGACGGCGGCGACCGCCGTGACGTTCGTCAGCGCGACGCAGGTGCGCGCGACGACGCCGGCCGGAACCGCTGGCGCGCGCGACGTGCAGATCACCAACCCCGGCGGGCAGTCGGCGACGCGCACGGGCGCGTTCACCTACACGTCCTCGACGGCGCCCACGATCACGTCCGTGTCGCCGGCCTCGGGTCCGACGTCGGGCGGGACCGTGATCACGATCACCGGCGCGAACTACGTGCTGGGCGCGGGCGGCGAGATCCGCGTCGGCGGCGTGATGTGCTCGAACATCCAGTACATCAGCGCGACGCAGCTGCGGGCGACGACCCCGAACGGCACGGCCGGCGCCAGGGACGTCTACGTCCGCAACCCCAACGGCCAGACCGTGACGCGCACCGGCGGCTTCACCTACACGGGCACGTCGTCGCTGACGCAGACGCAGTCGTCGGAGATCGAGTCGCTCAGCGTGGCCGAGGACACGGTCGACGCCAGCGCGCTGGCGGCCGACACGGCTCCGGCAGGCGAGTACCGCCGCTACCTGGCCGAGGGCATCGAGACCGACCAGATGAACACGCGCCTGGCGATCGCCAACCCGGGCGCGGCCGACGCCCACGTCCGGTTGACGTTCGAGCAGGCGGATGGCGCGTCGACGCAGCTCGCGGTGGACGTGCCGGCGCGGGCGCGACGGACCGTCGCGATCGCCGACGAGGTGCCGCAGTTGGTGGGCGCGTCGTTCTCGACGCTGCTCGAATCGGACCAGCCGGTTGCGCTCGATCGCCTGATCTCGTGGGACGCGCGCGGCGTCGGCGCCAGCCTCGAGGCGGCGGCCGACCACCCGTCGACGCGCTGGTACTTCGCCGAAGGGTCGACGATCGATCCCTTCGAGCTGTTCTATCTCGTGCAGAACCCAGGCACGACGCCTGCCCGCGTCCAGGTGCGCTACCTGCTGCCGGACGGCGCCGCCCCGCTGACGCGCAGCTACACCATCGCCGCCGGCAGCCGCGCCACGATCTGGGTGGATCGTGAAGACGCGGCGTTGGCGACCACCGACGTGGCCGCCGAGATCACGTCCCTCGATGGCACGCCGATCGTCGTCGAACGGAGCCTCTATCTGAGCGAAGCCGGTTCGACCGAGCCGCGCGGCGGCGACACCAGCGCGGGCGTCACGGCGCCGGCGACGTCGTGGTTCGTCGACGGCGCGACGGGCGCCTATGCGATGCGCCTGCTGCTCGCCAACCCGGGCGCCGCGCCGGCGCGGGTGCTGGCGACCTACCAGCTCGCCGACGGCACGCGCGTCACGCGGTCGTACACGGTGGACGCCAACAGCCGCCAGACGATCGACGTCGCCAGGGAGCACCCCGCGCTCGCCGACGCGGAATTCGGCGTGACGCTGAAGGCGACCGCGCCGGTCGTGGTCGAGCGCACCAAGTGGTGGGGCGTCAACGGCACGCTCGACGACGCGGTGAGCGGCGGCGCCATCAGCGCTGGGGCGGCGCGCTGGCTGCTCGCCGAGGGCGAGATGGGCGGGGCCCGTGAGGCCACCACGTCGCTCGTCGTGTTCAACCGCGGGGCGGCCACCAGCGTGACGGTCACGCTGCTGTTCGAGGACGGTCCGGAAGCCGCCGCGACGTTCCCCGTCGCCGCCGCTTCGCGCTTCGCGGTCCCGATGGATCAGGCGTTCCCGGCCGCCGCCGGCCGCCGGTTCTCGGTGTTGGTCGAGGGCGCCGATGAGTCGGCCAGCCTGGCCGTGGCTCGCGAGATCTACTGGCAGGCGGATGGTGGACGCACGGCCGGCGCGGATGGCGCCGGGACGCGGCTGCCCTAGTCGCGGAGAACCTTGGGGAGCCTGGCGCGCGGCATCGCGTCAGGCTCTCGCAGCTCATCCTGACGCGACCCTCAGATTTCGCAGGCGCCTCCGCCAGGTCGTAGGGGTCAGCTGCTCAGTTGCCGACGAAAACGACATCTTCTGACAATTTTTGTCAGCGCCGCCGTGTGCACGCATGTGCACTTTCGGCACACGCTAGGCAGAATCCCTTATCCGGAGCGCTTTGTCGCCCGCACACGGTCGAGGGCATGCAGGTTGCCTCGGGGCGACTGTGATTTCCGCGACCTGTCTCACGGTTTCCTCCCCCCTGCGCCTGCTCTCGTTCGCGGTGCTGGCGGTGCTGGCGTGCTCGACGCCCCTGGCCGCGCAGACCCTGGCGTGGAACGCCAACACGGAAAGCAACATCGCCGGGTACCGCATCCAGTACGGGACGGTGTCCGGCAGCCCGTCGACGACGATCGACGCCGGCAACGTCACGAGCCGCGCGATCACGGGTCTGACGGCGGGCACCACGTACTACTTCCGGGTGGTCGCCTACAACACGAGCGGCCAGGCGAGTTCCCCGTCGGCCCAGGTGTCCTACACGGTACCGGCGGTGCCGTCGGGCCCGGGCACCCCGACGATCACCTCGGTGTCGCCCTCGAGCGGTCCGGTCACCGGCGGCACGCAGATCACGATCAACGGCACCAACTTCGCCACCAGCGGGACGATACGGGTGGGTGGCACTCAGGCGACGGGCATCACGCGCGTGAGCTCCACGCAACTCCGGGCGACGACGCCGGCCGGCAGTGCCGGCGCTCGCGACGTGCAGGTCATAAACGGCAACGGCTCGTCGGCTGCGTTACCCGGCGCCTTCACCTACACGGCGACGCCGACGACACCGACGCTGACATCGGTTTCGCCAACCTCGGGTCCGACGACCGGCGGCACGACCATCACGCTGACCGGCTCGAACTTCGTCTCCGGCGCGACGGTCCGTGTCGCCGGCGTGGCCGCGACCAATGTGGTCTTCTCCAGCGCGACGCAGATCACCGCGCGGACGCCGGCCGGCACCGCCGGCGCGCGCGACGTCCAGATCACCAACCCGAACGGCCAGTCGGCCACCCGTACGGGGGCCTTCACCTACACGGCGACGTCCACGACGAGGCCGTCGCCGAGGTCCGTGTCGCCGCGAAGCGGACCCACATGGGGTGGGACGCTGATCACCGTCACCGGCAGCAACTTCGAGAACGGCGCCACCATCAGGATCGGCGGCGTGGAGGCCACGAGCGTGACGTTCGTCGACTCGAGGACGCTCACCGCCCGGACGCCGGCGCGTCCCGTCGGCGGCTACCCCGTCCAGGTGTTCAACCCGAACGGCCTGTGGGGAAACACGTCGAGAGGTTTCCTCTACGTGAGCGGCTCGACGTCGGTCGAGGTGCTCACGGCGGCTGACTCGGTCGAGTCGATGAGCGCGGCCACCGCGGAGCTGTCCGCGAACGCGACGGCTGCCACCGCGCCCACCGAGAGCACCTTCCGCCGCTATCTCGCGGAAGGCGTCGAAACCGACCAGATGCGCACGCAGCTGGCGATCGCCAATCCGCAGCAGACCGATGCGCGCGCGACGCTGACGTTCGAGACGAGCACCGGTGCACAGACGCAGCTGGCCGTGGACGTCCCGGCGCGTTCGCGTCAGACGGTGGACCTGAGCACCGTGCCGGAGCTCGCCGGCGCCTCGTTCTCGACGCTCCTCGAGTCGGACCGCGAGCTGGCGCTCGACCGCCTCATCACCTTCGGCGCGCAGGGCTCGGCGGCCAGCCTCGAGACCGCCGTCGCCCAGCCGTCGGCGACGTGGTACTTCGCCGAGGGCTCGACGGTCGATCCGCAGGAGCTCTTCTACCTGGTGCAGAACCCCGGTCCCACCGAAGCGCGCGTGCGAATCCGCTACCTGCTGCCGGACGGCGCATCGCCGGTGGTGCGCACGCAGATTGTCGCGCCGGGCAGCCGCGCGACGATCTGGGTGGATCGCGAGAACCCGGCCCTGGCCAGCACCGACGTCGCGGCGGAGATCACGTCCGTCGACGGGACGCCGATCGTCGTCGAGCGCAGCAGCTACGTGCGGCAGGAGGGATCGGCGGCGCCGCGCGGCGGCGACACCAGCGTCGGCGTCACGGCTCCGGCCACCCGGTGGTTCGTCGAAGGCGCGACCGGTCAGTACAGGACGCGGCTGCTCCTCGCCAACCCGGGGCGTGAAGCCGCGGCCGTGCGCGCGACGTATCAGCGGGCCGACGGCCGCAGCCTGACCCGGTCCTACACGCTGGCGCCGGACAGCCGCGAGACGGTGGATGTCGCGTCGGTGCATCCGTCGCTCGCGAACACGACGCTCGGCATCACCGTCGAGGCGAGCGCGCCGATCGTCGTCGAGCGCACCAAGTGGTGGGGCGCCGACGACACGTTCGACGAGGCGATCAGCGGCGCCGGAACGACCGCGGGCGGGGCGCGCTGGCTCCTCGCCGAGGGCGAGATGGGCGGCGCCCGCGCGGCGCGGACCGACGTCTCGATCTTCAACCAGGGCGCGGCCACGAAGGTGAACGTCACGCTGCTCTTCGAGGACGGCCCGGAAGCCACGGCCACCTTCCCGGTCGCGGCCGGGGCGCGGCTCTCGGTGCCGATGACCGACGCTTTCCCGTCGGCGGAGGGCCGCCGCTTCTCGGTGCTGATCGAAGGCGCCGACCCGTCGGCGAGCCTCATCGTGGATCGCGCGATCTTCTGGCGCGGCGCCGATGAGACGCGAACTGCCGGTGCGGACGGCGCGGCGACGCGCCTGCGGTAACCCGCATTTCGACACGCTTGGCTCGATCGCGGCCGGGACACGCAGTGCGTGCCCGGCCGCTTCTTTTCGTGAGCCCGTCGCCGGGCGGCGCGCGCATTGGCAGGCAGAGGTGACCGATGCTCCGCTGCCTGTCGTCCCGCTTTCCCCGCTGCTGTCCGGGCGCCGCACTGATCCTGGCGCTCGTCATCCTCGCGGCCGCCCCCGCTGCCGCGCAGCCGACCAACCCGAAGCCGCCCGTCGAACGCTACGACGATCCCGTCGGCAACGGCATCGCCATCGGCGCGGCGCTGGGCGCGATCGGCGGGGTGGCGATCACGTGGGCGCTCTACGACCAATGCCATGCGCTGTGCGACGCCCCGGCGGAGGCGCCGACCTACGCCATGTATGCCGGCCTCAGCGCGGGTGCCGGGGCCGGCGTGGGCTGGCTGGTGGACAAGCTGCACAAGGGCAAGCGGCCGCGGACCGTGCCCATCGCCGTCAACATCCGGGCGGATCGTCAGGAGCGCGCTGTTCAGCTGCAGTGGCGGTTCTGAAGGCGCCGGCGGCGTCGCGTAGCACCTGCCTGGGTAGGAGGCCGCCACCCGGCGCCAGGAGAGGTACAATCGACGAACGTCCATGGCAGCCACGCTCCTCCAGAAAGTCTGGGATGCGCACACCGTCCGCATCCTGCCGACCGGCCAGACCCAGCTCTTCGTGGGTCTCCACCTCATTCACGAGGTGACCACGCCACAGGCGTTCGACGAGTTGCGGCTGCGCGGCTGGAACGTGCGCTTCCCGTCGCGGACGTTCGGCACCGTCGACCACATCATCCCGACCCGCGACATCGTCCGCCCGTTCAAGGACGACATGGCCGAGGCCATGATGTCGGCGCTCGAGCGCAACTGCCGCGACTTCGGCATCCCGCTCTGGGACCTGTCGCACGACAACCAGGGCATCGTGCACGTCATCGGGCCGGAGCTCGGGCTGACGCAGCCGGGCATGACCATCGCCTGCGGCGATTCGCACACCTCGACGCACGGCGCGTTCGGCGCGGTCGCCTTCGGCATCGGCACGTCGCAGGTCCGCGACGTGCTCGCCTCGCAGTGCCTGGCGATGGAGCCGCTGCAGGTGCGGCGCATCGACGTGACCGGCCAGCTCGCGCCCGGCGTCTACGCCAAGGACGTGATCCTCGAGATCATCCGGCAGCTGGGCGTGAAGGGCGGCGTCGGCTTCGCCTACGAGTACGGCGGCGCGGTCGTCGATCGCATGTCGATGGACGAACGCATGACGATGTGCAACATGTCCATCGAGGGCGGCGCGCGCGTTGGCTACGTCAACCCGGACGAGACGACCGCCGCCTTTCTCGAAGGCCGGCCGTTCGCGCCGCAGGGCGAGGCGTTCGGCCGCGCCAAGGCGTGGTGGCGGAGCATGGCGTCGGACGCGGACGCGCGGTACGACGATCGCGTCACGATCGACGGCAGCGCGCTCGAGCCGATCGTGACGTGGGGCGTGAACCCGGGGCAGTCCGTCGGCATCGGCGGACGGATGCCGTCGCCGGCCGACGTCGCGCCGGGCGAGCGTCAGGCCGTCGTCGACGCGCTCGACTTCATGGGCTTCGCGGCCGGGGCCCGCATCGAAGCGACGCCGATCGACGTCGCGTTCATCGGATCGTGCACCAACTCGCGGCTGTCGGATCTGCGTGAAGCCGCGGCGATCGTGAAGGGCCACCACGTCTCATCGCGCGTGCGCGCGATGGTCGTGCCGGGCTCTCAGGGTGTCGCCAAGGCCGCCGTCGCCGAGGGCCTGGATCAGATCTTCCAGGAGGCCGGCTTCGAGTGGCGCGGCGCAGGCTGCTCGATGTGCCTGGGCATGAATCCCGACAAGCTGCAGGGCGCGGAGATGTGCGCCTCGTCGTCCAACCGCAACTTCAAGGGACGGCAGGGAAGCCCCACCGGCCGCACGCTGCTCATGAGCCCGGCGATGGTCGCGGCCGCGGCGATTGCCGGTGAAGTGGTCGACGTTCGCAAGGTGCTGGCACCGGCGCTCAACGCGCGCTGAGCCAGGTTGCCTACCAGCCGTCGGGCGGCACGCACCAGCCGCCGTGCGTGAAGAACACGTCGGCGATCTTGCTGTCCTGCTCGTTCCACCGGAACCCGGCGTACGCCTCGTAGTCCCAGCCGGTTACCTGGCCGATCCACACCTGCGATTTGCCCTCCCCGACCACGGCGAGCGGCAGGATCAGCGACACCGTGTCGTAATCGCACGAGGTCACCTTGACGTTCAGTGTCGGCGGCGGGATCGCATCGTCGGCGCCGGCGACGAAGAAGCCGTTGGCGAATGTCATCACGCCGCAGCCCTCCTTCGGCGACGGCGCGACCGCCTTGCGATCGGCCGGCAGCGGCGGCATGCCGTAGCGCTTCGTCGCCTCGACGTAATAGAGCGACCGGCCGGCCCCCTGGGGCACCCGATAGAGCGCCTCGACGTGGGCCGACACGTTGGCGCGCTCGGCTGCGGGCGTCGGATGCTTCAGCTGCGGGATGGAGTTGATGACCCGCCGCCGGTCCATCTCGTCCTCGGCCTTGCTGATAGCCGCGCCGACGGCGTCCGCCACCTTCATCCAGATTGGATCGCTCTGATCGATCGGCTCGATCTGCTTGAACGCGAGCGGCGACGTCGAGGCAAGGCCGAGCTTCGGGTAGGGCTGCACCGTTGGCGGTGGCACCGGTGGTTGTGCGGTCAGTGAAGTCTTCAGGCCGACGCCCTGCTGGCAGTGCGCGAGGTACCAGCTCGGCCGCTCGACGGCGACCTTGCTCGTGACGCCGTCGATCTGCCACGCGTGCCAGGTGGGGGTCGGGCCCGGCTTGCCCCACCAGCGCTTGGGAATGCCGTCGAGCCCGAGCGGCACATCGGCCTTCTTGAGCGGCACTGGCCAGGTGTTCGTCCACTTGCTGTCCGTCCGCGTGGCGATCGGCACCAGGACGCCATCCCCGCGCAGCACAGCGATGGTGACGGCCGGGGTGTAGTCGGCCCGAAGCACGCTGAAGCCCCCCGCCAGGCACAGCGCCAGCGCAGAGACGCCGATGATGCCGGCCCGCATGGCCCGATTTTACATTGACGACTTACAATGACGGGCGTGTCCGTCCCGACTAGTCCGACCAGCCCGATCACCCGCATCGTCCGCCTCGAGGGCACCGTCGTGCCCGTCGCCGGGCAGGACATCGACACCGACCGGATCATGCCGGCGCGCTTCCTGAAGGCGATCAGCTTCGAAGGTCTCGAGGGCCACGTCTTCGAAGACGATCGCGCGGCCGCGACGCGGCAGGGCGGCGTCCATCCGTTCGACGATCCGCGTTTCGCCGGTGCGTCGATCCTCGCCGTCAACCGCAACTTCGGTTGCGGCTCGTCGCGCGAGCACGCGCCGCAGGGCCTGCGCCGCTGGGGCATCGCCGCCGTCATCGGCGAGTCCTTCTCGGAGATCTTCTTCGGCAACTCGCTGGCCATCGGCATGCCGTGCCTCACCGTCGACCCGGCCGACGCCGAGTGGCTGCTCGCCGACGCGGAGCAGGATCCGGCGGCGGCGACCATCGTCGACGTCCAGGCGCTGACGGTGACGCGCAAGAACCGGACGCTGCGGGCCCGGCTGCCGAAGTCCGTGCAGGAGGCCTTCCTGTCCGGCGACTGGGACGCCACCGGCCAGCTCCTCGCCGCCGGCGCGGAGGCCGAAGCCGTCGCCGCCCGCCTCCCCTACGTACGCGGTTTCTGATCGCTTTCGAGAGCATGTCGGAAGGACCATCGGGAGGAACATCGGGAGCGTGACGCTCGAGGATCTGCGGCGCTTCGCGGTCGCGCGCAGCCTGTTGCGGCCGACCACGCTGCCGCGCGCGCTCGAACGGCTGGGGTTCGTGCAGGCCGACCCGATCCGGTCGCCGGCGCGGGCGCAGGACCTGATCCTTCGCCAGCGCGTCAAAGGCTACCGCGCCGGCGATCTGGAGCGGCGCTACGCGGCGCTCGACGTCGAAGAAGACGTCTTCGTCAACTACGGCTTCGTGACGCGGCGGCTGCAGTCGCTGATGCACCCCCGCCGCGTCGTCGGGCGTTTCTCCGGCGGCCGCGCGCGCCAGTCGAAGGACCTGCTGGCGTTCGTCCGCGACCGCGGCACCGTCCATCCGCGCGACGTCGACGCGCATTTCGCGCGCGGCCGCGTCACCAACTACTGGGGCGGATCGTCGAGCGCGACGACGCATCACCTCGACCTGCTGCACTATCACGGCGCGCTGCGCGTGGTGCGGCGCGAGGCCGGGATCCGGCTCTACGCGTCGCACGAGCACGGGGATCCGCCGGCGACTCGCGCCGAGCGCGCGGCGCGGATCGACGCGCTGGTCGACGTCGTCGTCGCGCTCTACGCCCCGCTGCCGCGCCTGAGCCTCAGCCACGTGATCGCGCGCCTGCGTTACGGCGCTCCGCAGTGGCGCGCCGACCTGAAGCCGGCCTTGTCCCGCGCGAAGGCGCGTCTCGCTCATGCGCGCATCGACGGCGTCGACTGGTACTGGCCGGCGGGCGAGCGCCCGGAGCGCGCCACCGTCGTCGATGGCGTGCGCCTGCTCGCGCCTTTCGACCCGGTGGTGTGGGACCGCCGGCGATTCGAATTATTCTGGGGCTGGCCGTACCGCTTCGAGGCCTATACGCCGTTGGCCAAGCGGAAGCTCGGCTACTACGCGCTGCCGATGCTGTGGCGCGATCGCATCATCGGCTGGGCCAACCTGTCGGTGCGCGACGGCGTGCTGCAGCATGAATGTGGCTACGCCGAGGGGCGTCCGGCGGACGCGGGATTCGCGGCCGGGCTCGATGCGGAGCTCGACCACGTTCGCCACTTCCTGGGACTGGCTCCCGACTGACAGCCATGGCGAGCACCGACGAGCGCGAAGTCCTGAGCTGCGGCGGCCGCGACGTCGCGATCACGAACCCGCGAAAAGTCCTCTTCCCCGAGGCCGGCGTCACGAAGCTCGATCTCGCGCGCTACTACCTCGCGGTGTCCGACGGCGCACTGCGGGCGGCCGGCGGCCGGCCCAACGTCCTGGTCCGCTACCCGAACGGCATCGGCGGCGAGTTCTTCTACCAGAAGCGTGCCCCGGAGTCCCGGCCCGAGTGGATCGAGGTGGTGTCGCTGCACTTTCCGTCGGGACGGACGGCGGAGGAAGTCGTCCCGCGCGACGCCGCCGCGCTGGTCTGGATGGCCAACCTGGCGTGCCTCGAGTTGCATCCGCACCCGGTGCGGGCCGACGATCTCGATCACCCGGACGAGCTGCGCGTCGATCTCGATCCCGTGCCCGGCGTCGAGTGGCCGCAGATCCAGCAGGTCGCGCAGGTCGTGCACGCCGCGCTCGATGATCTCGGCCTGATCGGGTGGCCGAAGACGTCGGGCTCGCGCGGCATCCACGTCTCGATTCGGATCACCCGCCGGTGGACCTTCGATCAGGTGCGCCGCGCGGCGCTGGCGCTGGCGCGCGATGTCGAGCGCCGGGCGCCTGGGCTGGCGACGAGCAAGTGGTGGAAGGAAGAGCGCCAGGGCGTCTTTCTCGACTACAACCAGAACGCCAAGGATCGCACGGTGGCAGGCGCCTACTCGGTGCGGCCGAAGCCGGACGCGCGCGTCTCGGCGCCGCTGACGTGGGACGAGATCGGTGCCTGCGATCCGCGCGACTTCACGCTGCGGACGATGCCGGCGCGGTTCGCCGCGGTCGGCGATCGGCACGCCGCCATCGACGATCGGCCGTGCTCGCTCGAGGCCCTGCTCGAGCTGTCCGAGCGGGACGAGCGCGAAGGCCTCGGCGACGCGCCCTGGCCGCCGCACTATCGCAAGCAGGCCGGCGAGCCGTCGCGCGTCGCCCCGTCGCGCGCCCGCAGACCCCCGACGACTCCGGAGTCGTCAGCGAAGCCGACCGGCAGACGCACCAGCACCAAACCGCTGCTCGAGATCGGCCGGGCCCGCGCGAAAGAGGACGCGCTCGCCGGCCTCGAGCGCTGGAAGGCGCGACATCCGGATGCGGCCTCGCACCTCGAGCCCGTCGACGTGCTCGTCGACGCGATGCGCGGTCGTTTCCAGACATGGACGCGCATCCGGGTGAACCTGCAGCACGTGCCGGCCGATCTCCGGCCGGCGCAGGAAGCGCTCGATCCCAACGAGGATCCGTTGACCGAGGACTGGGAGAAGGCTATGGCTGCCGCTGGCCGGCGCCGAAGACCTTCGCGAGCTCGTACGGAGTCGTGACCTCGAGCTGGTCGTAGCGGCAGTCCGCCGGCGACTTGTCCGGCCGCCAGCGCAGGAAGATCGTCGCGTGGCGGAACCGGTCGCCCTGCAGGTGGTCGTACTTCACTTCGCAGACCCGCTCGATGCGCAGCGGCTCCCACGACAGGTCCTTGCCGGCGCTCCAGCGGCTCTGCGCACCCGGCTTGCGGTAGAACTCGGGCGGCGCCTTGGCCCAGTCGCCCCACGGATGGCCCTCGAGCGCGTTCACCCGCAGCGGCGCCAGCTCCTCGGCCAGCTCCTTGCGCACGGCCATCGTGAACGCCGACGTCACGCCGACGTGCTGCAGGCGGCCGCGGTCGTCGTAGAGGCCGAGCAGCAGCGAGCCGACCTTGTCGTCGCCGCTCTTGTGCCAGCGGAAGCCGGCGACGACGCAGTCCGCGGTGCGCGCGTGCTTGATCTTGAGCATGGCGCGCTTGCCCGGCTCGTAGATGGCGTCGATCGGTTTGGCCATCACGCCGTCGAGGCCGGCGCCCTCGAAGCGCTCGAGCCACTCGGCCGCCAGCGCCCGGTCGTGGGTCATCGGCGTCAGGTGCACCGGGGCGATGGCGTTGCCGAGCAGCTGCTCCAGCCGGGCGCGGCGTTCGTGCTGCGGCAGCTCGCGGATGTCGCGGCCGTCGACCGCGAGGAGGTCGAAGGCGACGAACGCCGACGGCGTCTCCGCGGCCAGCTTCGCGACCCGCGACGCGGCCGGGTGCAGGCGCAGCTGCAGGCGATCGAAGTCGAGCCCGTCCGGTCCGGCGATGACGATCTCGCCGTCGACCACGCAGCCGGGCGGAAGGGTCGTCAGGAGCAGCTCGTGCAGTTCGGGGAAGTAGCGATCGAGCGGCCGCAGGTCCCGGCTCTGGATGAACACGTCCGCGTCGCCGCGGAACACGATGGCGCGGAAGCCGTCCCACTTCGGCTCGAACAGGAACGCGCCCGACTCGGGCAGGGCCTCGGCCAGCTTCGCCAGCATCGGCTCGATCGGCGGCGCGATGGCCGCGCCGGTGATGCCGGGGACGCCGGGATCGCGGGAGTCGGCCATCGATGTCGTGGGGCGCGGCTAGGCCGGCACGATCGAGCCGCGCAGCTGCTGCGCCTTGGCCAGCTGCTCGAGCAGCGGCTCGGTCTGTTCGATCGAGATACAGGCGTCGGTGATGCTCTGCCCGTAGACGGCCTGGGTACCTGGCACGTAGTCCTGCCGGCCTTCGACGAGATGGCTCTCGAGCATCACCCCGAAGATCTGCCAGGAGCCGCCGGCGATCTGCTGGGCCACGTCCGCGGAGACGACGGCCTGGCGCCGGTGATCCTTCTCGCTGTTGCCGTGCGAGCAGTCGATCATCACCGCCTGGCGCAGGCCCTGCTTGGCCAGCGTCTGGCACAGCTCGGCGATGCTCGCGGCGTGGTAGTTCGGGCCGCTGCGGCTGCCGCCGCGGAGGATCACGTGGCAGCTGTCGTTGCCGGTGGTCTGGAAGATCGCGGACACGCCCTGCTTGGTGACCGACGGGAACCAGTGCGCGGTCCGGGCCGACAGCACGGCGTCGACCGCGGTCTTGGTGCTGCCGTCGGTGCCGTTCTTGAACCCGACCGGCATCGACAGCCCCGACGCCAGCTCGCGGTGCACCTGGCTCTCGGTGGTCCGCGCGCCGATCGCCACCCACGACGTCAGGTCGGCGATGTGCTGCGGGATCTGCGTGTCGAGGAACTCGGATCCGGTCGGCAGGCCCATGTCGTTGACGTCGAGGAGGAGCTGCCGGGCCAGGCGCAGGCCCTTGTTGATGTGGAAGCTCTCGTCGAGGTCGGGATCGTTGATGAAGCCCTTCCACCCGACGGTGGTCCGCGGCTTCTCGAAATACGTGCGCATGACCACG
>Ga0190271_10000836_pt1 | contig 16380 bp, 11 predicted proteins | sample Popmic356T_FD_133747 | JGI IMG/M metagenome (GOLD analysis project Ga0190271, IMG submission 133747) | Populus adjacent soil microbial communities from riparian zone of Weber River, Utah, USA - 356 T | ecosystem: Environmental > Terrestrial > Soil > Riparian zone | place: USA: Utah | collected...
GGTGTGTTCATCCTGGCGATTCTCATCCTGTTCATTGGTGGCGCGCTTGCGCTCTACGCCTGGCGGGCCCCAGCGCTTAAGCAGGGCGGGTTGTTCGCGCCGGTCTCCCGCGAAGGCGCACTGGTGTTCAACAACCTGTTTCTCACCGCGGCTTGTGCCACAGTTTTCGTCGGGACGCTTTATCCGTTGGCGCTCGAAGCGCTGATCGGTGACAAGATTTCGGTCGGCGCGCCGTTCTTCAATCTCACCTTTGGCCCACTGTTCGTGCCGGTCATGCTGGCGATGCCGTTCGGGCCGCTGCTGGCCTGGAAGCGCGGCGATGCGCTCGGCGCCGCGCAGCGCCTGATGGGCGCGGCAGCGCTGGCGCTCGTGGCGGCCGCGGCGGTCTTTGCGGTCAATGGCGACGGCCCGGTGCTGGCGCCTTTCATCATCGGGCTTGCGGTTTTTGTGATGTTGGGCGCAGTCACCGATCTGGTGGAGCGGACCGGCCTGTTGCGAGTCGCGCCCGCGGTGGCGTTGAGCCGCGCCCGCGGTCTGCCACGCTCGGCCTGGGGAACAGCGATCGCGCACTTCGGCGTCGGGCTGATGCTTCTTGGCATCGTCAGCGAAGCCACCTGGGGCATCGAGCGCATCGTGTCGCTCAAGCCGAACGATGTCGTCTCGTTGCGCTCCTATGATCTCACCTTCGACGGCCTGACCACCCGACAAGGGCAGAACTACCGCCAACTCACCGCCAGGTTCACCGTCCGGCAGGGCGGCGTGGCGATCGACGTGATCGAGCCGTCGAAGCGGACATTCGCGACGCGTCAGACCTCGACGACCGAGGCGGCGCTGATGAGCCGCGGTGCGAGCCAGGTCTATGTTTCGCTGGGCGATACCAACAACGACGGCTCGATTTCCGTGCGCATCTACCACAAGCCGCTGGTGCTGTTCATTTGGCTCGGCGCGGTGGTGATGGTGATTGGCGGAGCGTTCTCGCTGTCCGACCGGCGGCTGCGCATCGGTGCACCGAAGCCCGCCCGCAAGACCGGCGGCTCATTGCAGCCGGCGGAGTGAGCATGGCTGCGCTGCCCAATTTGATGCTGGCTCTGGCCCTGATCGGCACGGTCCCCGCGCTTGCGGTGCAACCGGATGAAGTGCTCGCCGATCCAGCGTTGGAGACGCGCGCACGGGCGCTGTCGAAAGAGCTACGCTGCATGGTCTGCCAGAACCAGTCGATCGACGATTCAGATGCGCCGCTGGCCCGCGATCTGCGGCTCCTGGTGCGAGAGCGCCTCATCGCGGGCGACAGCGATACCAAGGTGATCGACTTCCTCACCGCCCGCTATGGCGAGTTCGTGCTGCTCAAGCCGCGCTTCGGCATGGGCACCGCACTGCTGTGGCTGGCGCCGGTGATCGCGCTGGTGATCGGCGGGGTTGGCGTCGTGTTCGCGCTTCGGCGCCGGCGAGCAGAGGCTGAATCGCCGGATGCGACGGAGCCGCCCCTGACGGTGGCGGAGCGGGCACGCGTCACGGAGCTGCTGGGACGGGAAAGATAGGCGCGAACTGCACCGCAAGCTATTGAATTCAAACACATATTATCCATTACAACATTACAAAAGTTTAATCCCGCCGCCACTCCGCGGTAAGGCGGCAGCTCCCATCTTGTCTCCAACAAACGGCGCCGGGGGGCGCTCAACGGAATTCGGAGACAGAGAGTCATGACCATTAACAAGCAGAAGGGCGGCCTGTCGGCTCGCCGTTTCGCTCTGCTCGCCACCACCGTGCTGGGGCTCAGCGCCGGCGGCTATTTCGTCGCACCCGGCATCACGTTCAACACGCCAGCCGCGCTGGCGCAGAACCTCTCGCAGGAGGCCAAGGTCATCCCGGCGCCGATTGGCTTTGCCGACATCGTGGAGACGGTGAAGCCGGCGGTGGTCTCGGTCCGCGTCAAGTCCGATGCCACGCCGCAGTTGTCGTCAGATCGCGAGCTGCCATTCCCCAAAGGCTCGCAGATGGAGCAGTTTTTCAAGCGGTTTGGCATGCCCGATGGGATGCCCAACGCGCCGCGCGGACGCAATCAGATGAGCGGCCAGGGTTCGGGCTTCCTGATCTCGGCCGACGGCTACGCCGTCACCAACAATCACGTCGTTGAAAACGCCTCGACCGTCGAGGTCGCGTTTGACGACGGCAAGACCTACTCGGCCAAGGTGATCGGCACCGATCCGCGCACCGACCTCGCGCTGATCAAGATCGACGGCGGCAACTTCCCGCACGTGCGGCTCGCCGACAAGGCGCCGCGGGTCGGCGACTGGGTGCTCGCGGTCGGCAATCCGTTCGGTCTCGGCGGCACGGTGACCGCCGGCATCGTGTCGGCACGCGGCCGCGACATCGGCGCGGGTCCGTACGACGACTTCATCCAGATCGACGCGCCGGTCAACAAGGGCAACTCTGGTGGCCCGACTTTCAACACCCACGGCAGCGTGATCGGCGTCAACACCGCGATCTATTCGCCGTCCGGCGGGTCGGTTGGCATCGCGTTCGCCATTCCGGCTGAGACCGTGAAGACCGTGGTCGCCCAGCTCAAGGACAAGGGCAAGGTCGCGCGCGGTTGGATCGGCGTGCAGATCCAACCCGTGACCAAGGAGATCGCTGACAGCCTCAACCTTAAGAACAACGAGGGCGCGCTGGTCGCCGAGCCGCAAAAGGACAGTCCCGCGGCCAAGGCCGGCATCGCGGCCGGTGACGTGATCGTGTCGGTCGACGGCAACCGCTTGAAGGATGCCCGCGAGCTGTCGCGCCGGATCGGCGGCATGCCGCCGGGCGCCAACATTAAGCTTGGCGTCCTGAGCAAGGGCAGCGAGAAGACCATCAACCTGACGCTCGGCGAGTTGCCGGCGCAGCGTGAGGCCCGCGCCGAGCAGCGCCGCGGCTTCCAGGATCGCGACCAAGACATGGACAGCGATCAGGGCGCCCGCCCTGACCGCGGCCGCGATCGCGGTGAGCAGCGCGGCGACCGCAATGACCGCAACCAACAGCGCGCTGACCGCGCCGATCGTGACGTCCCGGTTGCGGAAGGTCCGCGGCTCGGCCTGTCGCTCGCGCCCGGCGGCACCGAGCCGGGCGTGGTGATCGCTGAAGTTGATCCGAACGGTCCGGCCGCCGACTTCGGCTTCAAGGCGGGCGACGTCATTCTCGACGTTGCAGGCAAGACCGTTGCGACGCCTGCCGAAGTCCGCAATGCGCTGGCCGAGGCCCGCGCTGAGGGCAAGCGCAGCGTGCTGATGCGAGTGAAATCCGAGCGGGGGACGCGGTTCGTCGCCATCCCGCTCAGCCGCGCGTGATTTGCGGCATGTGAATGATAGACGCCGGACGGGACGCAACTATGATCGTTCGTTCCACAAATCTGGCGCAAGAGTTGGGAGCGTCCCGTCGGCATTCGTCGCCCCCGTCGGCGGAGCGAACCTGGGGCACGGATGAAAAATCCGTGCCCTCTAACACCGCGCTTCGTTCCCCGGCATTCGTCGCCCCCGCCGGGAGCGAGGTCGGTCGAGGGGCGGCGGAGAAATCCGCCGCCCCTCGCAGCGGTTCCGGCGAAGCCGGTGCGAAGCCCAGCGCGAACCCCAAAACTCCGCTAGACTTGGCAGCCCTTGACCGGACCGCCATGCGAATCCTCATTGTTGAAGATGACCGCGATGCCGCTGACTACATCGCGCGCGCCTTTCGCGAGGTCGGTCACATGGCCGACCAGGCCGCTGACGGCGAGGAGGGCCTCGCCCTGGCCCTAGAGCGCGAATACGACGTGCTGATCGTCGACCGAATGCTGCCCAAGCGCGACGGCCTGTCGCTGATCGGCGAACTGCGCAACAAGGACGTCCATACCCCGATCCTCATCCTCTCTGCGCTCGGTCAGGTCGACGACCGCGTGAAGGGCCTGCGCGCCGGCGGCGACGACTACCTGACCAAGCCATATTCGTTCTCCGAGTTGCTTGCGCGCGTCGAGGTGCTGGCGCGCCGCCGCGGCGGGCGCGGCGAGGAAACGGTCTACCGGGTGGGCGATCTCGAGCTCGACCGGCTGTCGCACCGGGTATCGCGCGGTGGCTCCGAGATCGACCTCCAGCCGCGCGAGTTTCGGCTGCTCGAATACCTCATGAAGCACGCCGGCCAGGTGGTGACCCGCACCATGCTGCTGGAGAACGTGTGGGACTACCATTTCGACCCGCAGACCAACGTCATCGACGTGCACATCTCGCGGCTTCGCTCTAAGATCGATAAGGGATTCTCGCAGCCCTTGCTGCATACGATCCGCGGCGCCGGGTATATGGTCCGTGACGCAAAATGAACTCGCCATACCCCGCGTCGGAGGGGTGGATGAGGCCAGCAAGAGCGGCGTCGCTACCGTTGCGACCCCGACTGGCACGGCGTTCCTCCGCAGACTGAGGAACCGGATCCGATGGCCTCAAGGGCGCCGCGCAATTGGATTCGGCAAGCTGCTCCGCACCACCGCCTTCAAGCTGACGCTGGTCTACCTGACGGTTTTCGCACTGTTTGCCGCTTCGCTGCTCGGCTATTTCGCGTTCAACACGCGGCGTCTGGTCACCGAGCAGATCACGCGAACGGTGAACGCCGAGATCACCGGCCTCACCGAGCAATACAACACGGGCGGCATCCGGCGGCTGGTCTTCGTCGTCGACGCGCGAGCGCGGCGGCCGGGATCGAGCCTCTATCTCGTCACAACGTTCAACGGCGAAGGCCTGGCCGGCAACGTCGGCTCGCTCGCCGAGGGCGTGATGAACACGCCCGGTTGGACCGAAACCGCGTATCGCCGGCTCGACGACCCGGAAGGCACCGAGCATCACGCGCTAGTTCGTGTCTTCCAGCTTCCCGGCGGCTTCCGCCTGCTGGTCGGCCGTGACCTGGAAGAGCGGGAGCGGCTGTTCGACATCATCAGCGCCGCCGGCCAGTGGTCGGTCGCGGTCGTGATCGTGCTCGGCCTTGCCGGCGGCTTCTTTGTTGCGCGCCGTGTGCTCGCGCGTGTCGATGCCATGACCGACACCACGCGCACAATCATGGCTGGCGACTTGTCGGGCCGCCTTCCGGTTGCGGGCAGTGACGACGAGTTGGATCGCCTTGCGGTCAATCTCAACGAGATGCTGGAGCGTATCGAGGCGCTGATGCGGGGATTCAAGGAGGTCTCGGACAACATTGCCCACGATCTGAAGACGCCGCTGACGCGGCTGCGCAACCGTGCCGAGGAGGCGTTGCGGATGGGCAAGCAGGATTCCGACTATCGCGCGGCGCTCGAAGGCACGATCGAGGAATCCGACGAGTTGATCCGCACCTTTAATGCGCTGCTGATGATCGCGCGCGCCGAGTCGGGCGGCGCCAGCACCCACATGGGGGAGTTCGATGCGGCCGACATCGTGCGCGGCGTTGGCGAACTCTACGACCCTTTGGCCGACGAGAAGGGCGTGGCCCTCAGGATAGATGCGGCGGAGGCGATGCCGCTGCGCGGCAATCGCGAGTTGGTCACGCAGGCGCTCGCCAACCTGGTGGATAATGCAATTAAGTACGCCGCGTGGCACGACGTTGGCGCCAGGGAAGCGCCGCCCTCGATCACGGTGACGGCGCGAAGCGAGGGCGATCAGGTGCTGCTGACCGTCGTCGACAACGGTCCTGGCATCGCCCAAGCCGACCGCGGCCGCGTGGTGGAGCGATTTGTACGGCTCGAGGCGAGCCGCTCGGAGCCCGGCTCCGGCCTCGGCCTGAGCCTAGTGTCGGCCGTCGCGCATCTGCACGGCGGCGAGCTCCGGCTCGAGGACAACGCCCCCGGATTGCGGGCTGTGCTGGTCTTGCCACGCGCCGGCCGGCAATTGCCCACACCGACCGATTAGGTCGGCTCTCCCTTTTCGCAACCGTCTGCGCTAACCCTGCCCCATGAAAAGGGCAGTGAAGCGCAGGGCGAAGCCTGCCGGCGAAGGTGCCGGGACCCTTGCTCAGCAGGTAGTCGATGCGCCCCGGCTGTCGTCGCCGAAGGAGGCCAGGGCCCGCGTCGGCGGATGGCTGGCGAAAATCGGCCGCGCGGAGCCAGGCAAGGTACTCAAGAAGCTGTTTGCTGCGTCACTCAAGGTCGAGGCGCTACTGACCGGCCTCGCTGACGGCTCGCCATTTCTATGGGATCTGGCTGTCGGCGATCCCGCGCGTCTCGTTCGCATCCTTGACGCCAATCCGGACGAGCGTTTCGCGGCGTTGCTGAACGACAGCGCCCGCGCCGTAGCCGCCACCAAGGACGAAGACAAGGCGATGCGGCTGCTCCGCCTGATGAAGTCGGAGGCAGCACTGCTGATCGCGATCGCCGACATCGGCGGTGCCTGGCCTGTGATGCGAACCACCCGCGCGCTGACCGAGCTTGCCGACACAGCGGTCTCATCGGCCGTCGGTTTCCTGCTGCGGGACGCGTCACGACGCGGACGCTTCAAGCCGCGCAACGCTGCACAGCCGGAGCAAGGCTCGGGGTACATCGTGCTCGCAATGGGCAAGATGGGAGCCTACGAGCTCAATTATTCAAGCGACATCGATCTCATCGTGTTCTACGAGCCCGAAATCGGCGCACTGACCGACGACGGGGAGGCCGCGGGATTCTACGTCCGCATCACCCGCGGGCTGGTCAAGCTTCTGCAAGAGCGCACCGGCGACGGCTATGTGTTCCGCGTTGATCTGCGGCTGCGGCCTGACCCGGCATCGACCCAGATCGCGGTCTCGGTGCCTGCTGCGCTCAATTACTACGGCAGCGTCGGCCAGAACTGGGAGCGCGCCGCGATGATCAAGGCGCGGCCTTGCGCGGGCGACATCGCCGCTGGCGACTCCGTGCTGAAGGAGCTGTCGCCGTTCATCTGGCGCAAGTATCTCGACTACGCCGCGGTCGCCGACATCGAGGCGATGAAGCAGCAGATTCACGCCTACCGCGGCCATCAGGACATCGCGGTCGAGGGCCACAATATCAAGCTTGGCCGCGGCGGCATCCGCGAAATCGAGTTCTTCGTGCAGACCCAGCAGCTCATCGCCGGCGGACGCCATCCGGAATTGCGCGGTCACGGCACGCTGGCCACGCTCGCCACGCTGGTGGAAGGCGGCTGGATCGACGCCGCGGCGCGCGCCGACCTGGAGGCGGCCTACCTCTTCCTGCGTACCATTGAGCACCGGCTGCAGATGGTGGCCGACGACCAGACCCACACGCTGCCGGCCGATCGCGAGGCGCTGGAGCGGTTCGCGCGCTTTGCGGGATACAAGGATCGCGACGCATTGGCGGAGAGCCTGCTGGGCCATTTGCGCAAGGTACAGCGGCATTACGCCAAGCTGTTCGAGGTCGCGACGACGTCGCGGCCGGAGCAGGCGGCATTGTCCTTTCCCGAGAGGGCCGACGACCGCGAAACGCTCGACCGGCTAGGCGAAATGGGCTTCAAGAAGCCGCTGGAGACATCGGCGACGGTGCGCCGCTGGCTGTCCGGCCTCTATCCATCGCTCAAGGGCGAGTTCAGCCGCCGCCAGTTCGGCGAATTGGTGCCGCTCCTGATCGATCGGCTGTCGCGCTCCGAAAATTCCGATGCTGCGGTGATGGCGTTCGACCGCTTCCTGACCGGGCTGCACGCGGGTGCGCGGCTGTTTGCGCTGCTCAAGCAGAACCCCGATCTGGTGTCGTTGGTGGCGCTTATCCTCGGCACCGCGCCACGACTCGCCGACATCCTGGCGCGCTATCCTGAGGCGATCGACTCGCTGCTCGAGCCGACCTTCTTCGGTGCGCTGCCGGACGAGGCCAAGCTTTCGGCCGAGCTCGAGCGCTCGCTGGGCGAGGCGCAGTCCTATGAGGACTTCCTCGACCGGCTCCGCATGTTTGCGCAGGAGCACATGTTCCTGGTCGGCGCACGCATCCTTTCAGGCACCGTGTCGGCCGAGCAGGCGGGCGGCGCCTTCGCGCGGCTCGCCGATGTGGTGATACGCACGCTGCATCGCGCCGTGGAGGACACGTTCGCGAAGAACCACGGCCGCATAAAAGGCCAGAAGAGCGCACTGCTCGCACTCGGCAAGCTCGGTGGCCGCGAGATGACCGCGACCTCCGACCTCGACCTCATCATCGTCTATGACTTTGATGATGAGCATCCGCAATCGAATGGCGAGCGGCCGCTCTATGGTGCGCAATATTTCGCGCGGCTCACACAGCGGCTGATCAGCGCGCTTTCGGCGCAAACCAACTATGGCGCGCTCTACAGCGTGGACATGCGACTGCGTCCCTCAGGGCGAGCCGGTCCGGTGGCGACGCGACTCGACGCGTTCGCGAGCTATCAGGAGACCGAGGCCTGGACCTGGGAGCAAATGGCGCTGACGCGGGCGCGGGTCGTTTCCTCGTCCTCCGGTTTTGGCGAGCAGGTCCAAGGCGTGATCCGGAAAACCCTCATGCGCCGGCGAGATGCTGCGGTGATCGCCGAGGACGTCGCCGACATGCGCCACGCCATTGCCACCGAAAAGGGCGAAACCACGCGCTGGCACCTCAAATATGCGGCGGGCGGGCTGATCGATCTGGAGTTCATCGCGCAATATCTGCAACTGGTGCATGCGGCCGATCATCCGGACGTGCTCGACATGTCGACGGCGCGGGTGCTGGATAAGGCGTGGCGGCTTGGGCTCCTCCCGGCGGAGGAGGCTGACGTGTTGCGCCCGGCGGCGGCGCTCTATCACAACCTCACGCAGATTCTGCGATTGTGCCTCCCTGGGCCATTCGATCAAAAGACCGCGGGCGCCGGATTGCTTGGATTGCTTGCGCGGGCAGCGGATTTGCCGAATTTCGCCACGCTTGACGCACACCTTGCCGAGACTCAGCAGAAGGTGCGGGGGAGTTTCGAGCGAATTTTGGGTCCAAAGCGCCCCAGTTCGAAGGCTTAGCTCTGGTATTCAAAATGCCTGAGAAAGATCTGCCAAGCATTTGTCGTGCGTCGTTGCGATTGGTAGCATATTTGAACGAACCGAAATTGCTCTGGGAAAGACGTTATGCGCATGGGAATTGGGATCGAAGCCCGGCACCGAAAGACGGTCGTCGCGGTGGCGCTCGCAACATGGCGCTGCTGCGCCTACGCACGCGCAAAGCGCCAAGCAGAAGTACGACGGCAAGATTGTCTGCGGCTCGTTCTCCGGCGATCCCAAAAAATATCCGGCGTGGAACGACAACATCGACATCATGATCGATCGCGGCGTGCTGATCGCTACGCCATCGCGGCCGCAAGGCCAAGTGATGACCGGTACCGTCGCGCCATCCGGTGCAGTGCTGATTGCGGGTGAGGGCGGGACGCCCGGTCAGCCGCCGGAGTGGACCTACGAGTTCGCCGGCAAGCTTAACCCGAAGGGTCCGACCGTGCTCCGCGGCCAGCTTGCCAATATAATGGGCGGTGGCGCCAAACGCTCCTGCTCGATTTCGTTCGAGGCGCTGCGCTAGCATCCGATCCGTTGAGGGTTGAATAGCGCGTGGCCCGCTTCTGTTTCGTTTGCGCATGATCTTTTCGGAAAACCGGCCCCACCTTTCCTGATCATGCGCTAAGCCGGCACCATGGCGCGCTGCTTGACGCTCTCGATCAGAGAGGCGCGGCGCACATAGGCGCGATGCGCCACAGGATCGTCCGCGGTGCGGCGAAGCTGCTCGAAGTCCCTGGCCCGCGCGTTTGGGTCCTTTTCCTCCATCCGTTTCTTGTTGGCGATGGTTTGCTGCTGGACAAACTCGATGTTCAGCGGCCGGCGGTGTCTGTCGTAGTCGTCGAGGACGCTCTCCGGCGCCTCCTTGCGGATCACCTGGCCGAGCAGGGTGGTCAGCTCGATCGCATCGTGGATGCCGAAATTGAGGCCGAGCCCGCCGAGGGGGTTGTTGACGTGCGCGCTGTCGCCGGCCAGGAACACGCGACCCTTGCGGAAGCTCGCCGCCACGCGCTGGTGAACGTTGTAGAGATTGCGGTGGATGACCGGGTAGGCCGTGTCCTTCGGCAGGAAACGCTGCAGCCTTGCCTCGGTGGCCGCGGGGTTCATCAGTTCCTCGTCGGTCTGCTCCGGCTTGGTGGCGGAGAGCACGCGCCACAGCGGGCCCGCGCCGTCGCCGCTCACCTTGAAAACCGAAAACCAGTCGTACGGATCGGAGACGTAGTTGCGTGTGCAGCCGGGATACACCGTGCCGATATCGTGCGACGTGGTGAGGATCAGGAAGCGTTCCGGGTGGGTGTAGCCTTCAAAGTCGATGCCGAGCGCCTTGCGCACGTTGGAGCGTCCGCCGTCGGCGCCAATCAAGTAGCTGCCGCCCACCTTGCGAATGCCGTCTGCCGTTTCGACTAGCATCTCCACGTCATCCGCCGATTGCGACAGCTCGGTGACCCGCGCGGAGAATTCGATGGTCGCGTGCGGAAAAGCGCGTAGCCGCGCGATCGCCATGGTGGCGAGCTTGTGCTGCTCGCATTGCACGGCGAACGGATACGGCGTCTCGTCCTTGAGGCGGCCAAAATCGAATTCGGCAACGATGGTCTTGGACTGGCGGTCCCACATGCGGAACAGCGGCTCGACCAGACCGCGCTCGATCACCTCATCGACCATGCCGAGGCCGGCCAGCATCTCCAGCGTCGCCGCGTGGGTGGTGGCGGCTCGCGGCATGTCCATGACGTGCCGCTCGGCCTCGAAGACCTGAACAGGGATGCCCTGGCGAGCGATTGCCAGCGCGGTGATGAATCCGACCGGTCCGCCGCCGGCCACAAGGATGGGTTTCTGCGCCATCGCTATTTCGTTTTCACGCCCGCGACCTCGACCGCCTCCGCCCACAACTTGAGGTCGGATGCGATCAGTGTCGTGAACTGCTGCGGCGTGATGCCGGAGGGGTCGGCGCCGAACGAGGTCAGGCGCTCGACGAACTTCGGCTCGTTCACGGCCTTGGCGATCTCCGCCGCGATCCGGTCGACGATTGGCTTCGGCGTGCCGGCCGGCGCCATCAGGCCGTTCCATGTCACGACGTCGTAGCCGGGAAAGCCTGCTTCCGCGATGGTCGGGACGTCCTTGATCTGCGCGACCCGCTGGGCGCTCGATACCGCGATGATGCGGATTGCGCCGGTTGCCGCATGCGGCAGCGCGTCCGACAGGTTGGAGAACATGGTCGGCAGGTGGCCGGCAATCACGTCGGTCAGCGCGGGCGCATTGCCGCGATAGCTGACGTTGGTCATGTCGAGGCCCGCGCGCTTGAGGAACAGCGCCATCGACAGGTGCGTCACGCTGCCGGCGCTGCCCTCGGCGTAGCTCAGCTTGTTGGGTTGCGCCTTCACCCAGGCGACGAATTCGGCGACGGATTTCGCCGGCACATCCTTATTGACGATGAGGACGAACGGGTTGGTGCCGACCACGCTGATCGGCGCGAAGTCTTTGGCCGGATCGAACGGCACCTTGTTCATTGCCGGCGCGATCACGATGGCCGGCTGCACGCCCCAGAGCAGGGTATGACCGTCGGGCACAGCGCGGGCAACCGCCTCGCCGGCGATCGCGCCATTGGCGCCGACCCGGTTCTCCACGATGAACGGTTGCTTGAAGGCATCGGAGAGATGCTGCGCGGAGATGCGCGCCATGCCGTCGGAATTGCCGCCGGCGGCGTAGGGCACGAGGATGCGGACCGGCCGCTGCGGCCAGTCCTGCGCCTGCACGGATGGCTTGGAGGCAAAGGTCAGCACAATCGCGAGCAGCGGGGCAACAAGCTGACGGGTTACCTTGCGACGCATTGCAAGCTCCTGGACGGCGCCCCGCCATTACATCACGCAGCGGCGATCGATGCTATTCCTGGCGAGCCGTGAAAATATCTCGTGTAGGCTGCGCTTGTTCCCCACAGTTCCAATCAAACAATGCATATCCCATGCCGAGTCCCCACGAAGCCCATCTCGTAACCGTATCGCCTGGCGTCCATGCCTGGATCGGAGCGGGCGGCGATTCCAACGCCGGCGCGATCGAGACACCGGACGGCCTTCTGGTCATCGATGCTCAGCAATATCCACGTCTCGCGCGCCAGTTCCGCGATGCACTGGCCGCGAAGGTGAACAAGCCGCTGCGGATGCTGATCGACACGCACTGCCATCTCGACCACACCCACGGCAACGTGGTGTTCGAGGAACTGCCGATCCTGGCGCACGAGAAGACCTTGATCGCAATGCACGGAGCGCTCGGGCCCCGCACCGGCGACCGCTGGACCATCACCGACTTCCCGACCAAGCTGCGCATGCTGTTCGGGCAGAACATCTTGGAACTGGTGCCGGACGGCGATCCGGCGCAGGCCTGGTTCAAGCAGCGCATCAGCTTGCCTGATTATGACACGGTGACGATCCTGCCGCCGACGCAGACGTTCGCGGATCAGTTCGCTTTCCGCCTGCCGAATGAGACCGTACATCTGCATTACTGGGGGCCGGCGCACTGCGATGGCGACATCATTGTCTATCTGGCGAAAGCCAAGGTGGTGTTCCTCGGCGACCTCCTGTTCCACGGCCGCTTCCCCTGGCTTGGCGATTGCGACCTCGACGGCTGGATCGAGCGGTTGGCGCGCGTGCTGAAGCTGGACGTTGCGGTCGTCATCCCCGGGCACGGCGTGCCGACCGATCTGCAGTCGGTCGCGCGCTTCCGGGACATGCTGATCGCGCTGCGCGGCGCGGCCGCGGACGCCATCAAGGCGGGGTGGTCGGAGGCGGCGGCGGTGCGCGATGTGCATCTGCCGCAATACGCTGGCATCAATCGTTATGCCGACTGGATGCCGCTCGATGTGAAAGCGGCCTATCGTTACCTGAAGGGCTAGTTCAGCTTCACGCCGGCGCTGCGCACCGCGTCGCCCCACGCCGGAATTTCCGAGGCGATCATTTTCGCGAATTCTGCCGGTCCGTAGCCCAGGGGGTCGTTGCCGGCCTTGACGATCTGCTCGACGAACTTCGGGTCCTTCACGGCCCTTGCGATCTCCGCGCCCAGCCTGTCCACGATCTCCTTCGGCGTGCCGGCCGGCGCCATCATCCCGGTCCACGATACCGCGTCGAAGCCGGGATAGCCCGACTCCGCGATGGTCGGCACTTCCGGGAGCATCAGCGAGCGCTTCGCGCCCGACACCGCCAGTAACCGGATGTTGGGATTGGTCGCCTGCGCGTAGGCCTCTGACACTGGAATGAACATGGTTGGGACGTGCCCGGCGATGATGTCGGTCAGCGCCGGCGCGGTGCCGCGATAACTCACGTTGGTCATCTCGAGGCCGGCGCGCTTCTGGAACAGCGACATGATCAGGTTGCTGGCGCTGGCGGGACCGCCGCCGCCGGCGTAGGCGACCTTGGCCGGTTGCGCCTTCACCCAGGCGACGAACTCCTGAACGTTCTTTGCAGGCACATTCGAATTCACCAGCAACACCTGCGGACCGGCGGTCATCGCGCCGATCGGCGCCAGGTCCTTCTGCGGATCGTACGAAACCTTGGCGGCGGCCGGCACGATCGCGACCACCGAGGTGCTGGCCCAGAGCAGCGTGTAACCGTCCGGCGCGGCGCGGGCGACGGCCTCGGTCGCGACGATCCCGTTGCCGCCGACCCTGTTCTCGACGATCACCTGCTGGCCGATAGTCTCGCTTAAGCGCGACGCCATCAGGCGGCCCATCACGTCGATGTTGCCGCCCGCCGCGAAGGGAACCAGCAGCCGGACCGGCCGCTGCGGCCAGCTTTGGGCCTGCGCGAGTTCGACGACGATGGCACTTGCAAGAAGGGCGTAGAATGCGCCGAAGCGCTGCATGTTTTTGCGTTTCATGCCGGCACTCTATGGCGGGGTTGCCAAGATCCGCAACCGTGGCCGGATGGTACGCGCAAGTGTCGCATGCGCGTCTGCACAACAAATCGGCGCCCGTGGCTAGGCGGGCGCCGATTCCCAGTCCCCGTTCCGACGTCACGCTTCAGGCAACAAGTTTTTTGACGCCTTTGTCCTGATCCGGCCTGCGGTCGAGCGGGAAGCGCACGACGACGATCGTGCCGGCGCCGAACCGCGAGAAAATCCGCATCGCGCCGCCGTGCAGTTCCACGAGCGACTTTGCAATCGCGAGGCCGAGGCCGGAGCCGTGATGGGTCTTGGTGAGCTGGCTCTCGACCTGCTCAAATGGTCGCCCGAGCTTCTGCAGCGCTTCCCGCGGGATGCCGATGCCGGTATCCTGGATCGAGATCGACACCGCATTGCGCGACATCCGGCCGCGCACCGAGATCTCGCCGTCGGCCGGCGTAAATTTAACGGCGTTGGAGAGGAGGTTGAGCGCAACCTGCTTTACCGCGCGCTTGTCCGCTTTGAAGTGAATTCCGGCCGCGATGCTGGAGGTGACCTTCAGACGCTTGTCCTGCGCTCGGGTCGTCACCACGCGGACGGCGTCGGTCAAGACCGGATCGAGTTCCACGTCCTCCAGGTCGAGCTTGATGCGGCCGGCTTCGATCTTCGACATGTCGAGGATGTCGTTGATAACGTCGAGCAGATATTGCCCGCTGTGCTTAATGTCGCGGCAATATTCGTAGTACTTGTCGGCGCCGAGCGCACCGAACATGCCGGATTCCATGATTTCGGAGAACCCGATCACGGCATTGAGCGGCGTGCGCAGCTCGTGGCTCATGTTGGCCAGGAATTTCGACTTGGTCTGGTTGGCCTCCTCGGCGCGGGTCTTCTCTTCGGCGTATTTCTGCGCCATCTCGCTGAGCTGGCGGGTCTGGGTCTCAAGCTTGTGCTGGGAGTTGCGCAGGTCAGCGACGGTGGCAATCAACCGTTGCTCGCTGTCCATCAGCTTCTTTTCGTGCTGCTTGAGCGGCGTGATGTCGGTGCCGACCGAGACATAGCCGCCGTCCTTTGTGCGCCGCTCGCTGATGTGCAGCCAATGCCCGTCGTCGAGCTGTGCTTCGAAGGTGCGCGCACCGGGGATTGTCGGACCTTCACTCATGACCTTGGTGCGGATGATGTGCTTGCGGCCCGCGGCGACCACTTCCTCGTAGGAGGTGCCGGCGGAGATCGCGGCGTCGGAAAGATTGTGCAGGTCCTGGAAATTCGAGTTGCACAGCACCAGCCGATTGTCGGCGTCCCAGAGTACGAAGGCTTCCGGAATCGTCTCGATGGCGTCGCGCAGTCGCAAGTCCGCGGGTGCGGTCTTCTCCACCAGCGTCTTCTGCTCGGTGACATCGACCGCGATGCCGATCAGGTGCAGACCCGGCTCGCTCGGCTGACGCACCATCTCGCAACGCACGCGCAGCCAGACCCATTTTCCATTCGCGTGCAGCATGCGGAATTCGTGGTCGATCGCATTGGCGGTCGCATCGGCGAGCTGTTCTGCCACCTCGTAGAGCTTGATATCGTCGGGATGGACGATGTGGCTGACCTCGCCGAACGTCATCAGCTCATCGCGTGGCGCAAGCCCCAGGATCGCGAACATGGAGTGCGACCAGTAGATGCGGCCACGCGCGATATCCCAGTCCCAGAGGCCGCAGCGGCCGCGATTCAGCGCCGTGTCGATGCGGCTTCGCACCGTGTCGTAGATGAAGTCGGCTTCGCGCGCGCGCGTCGCCTGCCAGTGGAAGGCGAAGCCGAGGATCAGCAGCACAAAGCCGGTGGTGGCGGATAGTGTCACGGTTAGTGTGGTGTCAGCCCGCCAGCGCGCCAGCGCGTCGGCGCGCGACTGCACCACCGCGAGCTGGCCGCGGCCTGGCGCCAGCGTGCGCACCGTGGCGAACGCCCGGTTGCCGCCGGCGAGGGGAATTTCGACCACGCCGGCGCTCGCGCCCAGGATGGTCAGCGCCGGCACGTCGCCCAGCACGTCGTTGAGCTTCTGCCCGATCGGTGCGCCGACCGGCGGGATCGCCGCGGTGACGATGCCGTCGGAATTGCTCAGCAGGATGACGCGCCCGAACATCGTGGCGCGAGCCGCCAGCGCGCGCTCCAGGATTTCCCGGCGCGCGCTCTCGGCGCTGTCCGTACCGGCCAGCCGATTGAAGCGTTCGGCGGCGAAATCGGCGATGTCGAGTATGTCGTGGATCGCGTCGGCAATCGCCTGCCGGCGGTGATCCAGCACCTGGACGACCGAGCCGACACCGATGGTGAGCAGGAAGGCGATGATCAGCGCGGGAACCGCGCGGCGCAGCGCAGGCTCCGCCGTGAGCAACCGCCGGTACGCGGGCTTGGCGATCGACTGCGCGAGACCTTTGATGGAATCCGGTCGCGCAGACGCACTCGCCGCTTCGGCGCGCGCCATTCAGGCCCCCGTATGAATTGAATCCCCAGAAACCGCCCTCGGAGGGACGTGCCGTGTCGCCCCGAATCACGTTCATTTGAATCGATGGACGAATTTGTGTCGAGAGTCGGAGTCAA
>Ga0190271_10000837_pt1 | contig 16377 bp, 13 predicted proteins | sample Popmic356T_FD_133747 | JGI IMG/M metagenome (GOLD analysis project Ga0190271, IMG submission 133747) | Populus adjacent soil microbial communities from riparian zone of Weber River, Utah, USA - 356 T | ecosystem: Environmental > Terrestrial > Soil > Riparian zone | place: USA: Utah | collected...
AAGCCGAGCGTGTGATCGAAGTGGTGATGCGAGACGATGAGGTGCGTGAGCGGTTTGCCGCGCACGAGCGTGTTCGCGAGCGCGATGGCAGCACGCGCCTGAGCGGACGTGCCGCCCATCTCGAAGATGACGAGATGATCCTCGAACTCGATGACCGTGTGGCCGCCGGGGTTGAAGTGCCACAGCCCGTCGGCGACCTTCGTCACGGCGATGGGGGCAGCCGGCGTCGCTGCGGCAGGCCACGGTTGCGCGAGCACGGCGGCAGGCACCGCAATGTCCGGTGTCTTGTCCGAGTTCACGTAGTAGCCGTCTAAGATCCGAGTTTGGATCAGCGTATTGCGCCAATCGATACGCGACGACCACGTGAACGGCAACTGCACGCCGTCGAAATTCTGGTAGCCGACGAACGTGGTCGTGATGACGACCTCGCCAAGGTTCTGGTGCGGCGCCGTCCAGCGCACCCAGCGCGGCAACAGCGTCCGGGGGTCGACGCCGAGAGTGACGTAGCCTTTGTCGATCACGAGATCGACGACGGGCATGCCGCCTTCGACGCGCAGGTTTTCCGGAGCCGCCACGCCGCTCAGCACCGCACGCACGGCAGCCAGCGGGTGGCTCAATGACTCGTATTTTCGGAAAACGCTGCCGTCCGGCTTGAACCACGCGCCGCCGGTCGTCCACTCGGCGAGCCGCGTGCCGGCATTGCCCGGAGCGAGCGTGTAGGCGACATCGCCGTCGATGCCCCACGACGACAGCGAGAAGCTGTGACCGAACGTACCGCCAAACGGAAACAGGAAATTGTGCCGATACTGCGTGCGGTAGCGATCGTTTTCAAAGTCCCAGACCGACGAGAAGTTGGGGTTTTCGGCCCACTTCTGCGGGGCTTCACGGTCGCCCGTGATGTTGCCGCCGCCCCAGAAATACGCCTCCATGCCGTAGCCGTCGGCTTGCAAGCTGCGGACACCCAAGATGGCCTCCGTTCCGCCCATCGCGCGCGCCACGTCGCTGATGAGCCGCTCGGCTTCGGGCGAGGCTGCGGCGGCGCCGTGCAGCGCCGCGAGCGCGAGCGCGGCCAGCGCGGCGCAACGCACGTCAGTCGTTCCACGCGAGCGGGCAGCCCGGCATCGACAGACCCGCCGATTCGACTCTCGCGCACAACTGCTCCGCGTTGCGCGTTTGCTCTGCCAGCTTTGCGTGGACTTCGGCGATCGGCAGCACGCGCCCGTGGATCGGCACGTCGCGCTCGACATCGAGCTTGCGATAAGCGACGTTGTCGTCGTACGTGTTGCCCCAGAAATAGACTTCCCAGCCCACGTCGAACAGGTCGCCCTGAATCAGCAAGCGGTGCTCGGGCAGGTACGCCATGAGCCCGTGCGCCATGTGGTTGTTCGAGACGACGTGATAGACGTCGACGGTCAGCTTCGAGTCGCTGAGCCGCAAATGATCGTCGACCGCGCGCGTCTTGATCGGCTTCGGGTTACGGCTCAGGGCATCGGGAAACGCTTCGACGCGGCGCCGTGCGAGATCCTCGAACCACGCAACGTTGCCGGCTTGCGTGACGATCGTGAGGCCTTCCGCGATCGCCGTGCGCAGCCCGCCGGTGTGATCGAAGTGATGGTGCGAGATGATGGCCTCGGTCACGGGCTTGCCCGGCACCGTGCTGCGGGCCTTGGCGATCAGCGCCGCGGTCCACGCTCGATTGGTCGGCACTTCGAAGAGACTCAAGTGGTCCTCGAACTCGAGCAGCACGGAGTTCGCGCCGCCGTTGCCCGACAGAAACCATACACCGGGCGCGACCGCGCTCGCCTCGACGGTATAAGCCGGCGTGGGCGCCGGCGCCGAGCGCACGGCCGCCGGAGCGGCCAAGTCGCCGACGTCGCCGTCGAGCACGTAGCGGTCGACGTGCAAACGCATCTGCACGTTGTCCTTGAAGTCCGACACGACGTTGTAGCTCATCGGTAGCCATACGCCGTCGACGGGCTCGTAACCGCTGAACTCGGCGCGATAGGTGAGATCGCCGAGATTCTCGTGCGGACCGACCCACCGCACCCACAACGGCAAGCCGGTAGAGCTCGTGACGGCCAGCGTGAAGTTCTCCCCGGCCGCCGTCGCGACGTCGACGAGCGTCGCCGCTCCTTCCGTGCGCCGGTTCGTGACGCGGCTCTGCGAGCCGAGCGCCGCGCGCACCGCCACGACCGGATTCGCGAGCAACTCCATGCGCCGCCGCATCGACGTCTCCGCCGACTGCCGCCGCGCCGCGCCGCCAGCCGCAACGTCGAATGCGACGTCGCCGTCGAGCGCCTGGTCGATCGGGCGCCCTTCCATCATCGCCTGCGCTGCGAACACGAAGGCGCGCGATTGCTTCGCGCGCACGCGCGTGCGGTTGTTCGCTAGATCGATGACGCGCTCGTACGCCGTGATGATCGTCATCTTCTCGGGCGCTGTCGGCTCGGTCGTGATCAGGCTGCCGCCGTCTTGATATTGGTCGTGGCCATAGCCGCGCAGCCGCATCGTCCGCAGCGCCTGAATTCGCTGCGCGCCGCCGAGGGCGTCCGCTGCGCGCGTCACGACCTGTCGAGCGTCGGAGGCTTGCTGAGCGTGAGCGACGCCGGCCGCACACAGGCCGACCGCGAGCACCGCGGTCATGAACCGTCCTAGTCGTTGCATTCGAAGCTCCCGAAGATTAATTGGCTGCCGGCGCTTGAGGCGGCCGTTCCCAGCCCTGCTCGAAGAACTTTTCCCAGTTCTGCGCCCACGGCCGGCCTAAGAAGTCGATGTAGCCCTCGTCGAACGGCGTGACCTGCGACGGCCGGCCGTCCGGCCCGAGCACGATGCCATTCTCGACACGGCATTCGACGAAGTTGTAGCGCCGGTCCGCGGCCTCGATACCACCCGTGCGCGTCCATGGCGTCACGATGCGAAACGGCTTGGCGAACGCTTCGGGGTCGTAGAACACGGCTTCGACGACGAGGCCTTCGCCGTCATCGGCGCGGCGCACGATCTCGATGACCTCGAGCGAGTTGCTGAACTCGATCATCGAGTGGCTCATCGTCCAGCCCTGCACGTTGGCCGTCCAAGCGATCAGCGTCTCGTCGTCCCAGAACGCTACGGTTTCGCCGTACCACTGCGGGATCAGCTGCGTGTGATTCTGGCCGATCAACGCCTTACGGACGAAATTGTCGGCGACGCCCGCGAGGAATTGCACCTGGTTCGGCGTCACGAGCACTTCCATGTCGCGGATGCCCCAGACGTACCACCAGCGCATGAGCCCTTCGGGATAGCAAAAGGAGGCCATCCATTGCGGCGCGTTGTTGACGGCCTCGTGATAATTCATCTGCGTCATGCGCGCCTGGTACTCGGGCGTCAGCAGCGACAACATCGTCGCGGACTGCGTCAGATTGCCGTTCAGCCATTGGCCTTCCGGCGGCCGCGAGAACGAGCCGCGGAAATACCACCCGTCCCAGTTCGGCATCGAGGCACGCGTGTGCACCGTCGGGCCACCCTTGCGCTCGGCTTGCGCGCGCAGCGCCTCGTAATGCTCCTTGGCCGCTTTATACGGATAGGGGCTCACGAGCTCTTCGAGCTTCATGCCGAAGTTGCAGTCGCCCCAGTGGCCGACACGCTGCCGCACCCACATGTCCGTGAGCTGAGCAGGCGTATTGCAGCGCGTATAGCGCGGATCGGTCCAGTGCTCGCGGTCGAGGTAGTAGTTCTTCGTCGTGAAGAGATCGACGGCCAGCGGCTCGACGCCGGGAGGCGGCTCGGCGCTGTCGTACCGTTGCTGGGCGCTCACGGTGCCCGCGAGACCGAGCGCCGCGACGGCGATGAAAGTCGATGTTCGCATCTCTGACCGTCCTTTAGTCGTTTTGGCCGAGATAACTCTTGCCGGTCTCGGCCGTGCACCCGCCCTTCGGCATCGTCGTGCCGCAGTGCACGATCGGCGTTCCATTCGGCATCGCGCCGAACGGCTTACCGTTGCGCAGCGGGTTCAACGTCACGGTTATGATCGTGCCCGCGGGAAAATTGGCGGGCGTCACGCCTTGCTGCGCGATACGCGCAGCAGGCCCCGTCTCGACTCCCCACAGAGCCGGCTTGCCGGCGTTGTCGAGCACAGGCGTGCCATCGCCCTCGAGCACCTCGAAGATCATTTGCGCGTGATTCGCGCCCGGGATGAAGCGAGTCAGCTTTCCCGTCAGGGTCTTGACCTGGCCCTGGTCGTACATTGCAAAGGAATGATGAGCCGCCGCGTCGTGCGGCAGCGCGCCGAGCGCCACGATCGTCGCGGCCGCCACGAACGTCCCGAGCGAAACTAGTTTCTGCACTACCGTCCTCCTCCTGTGTTTGCCCGGCGACCGCTACTTCGGCGCGGCGGCGAGACTGCGATACATCGTCGTCATGAACACATCGGCCGATGCCGGTCCGCTCTCGGCGCCGTAGCGGCCGTCGTAGTCGCGCGCGAGCCGTGCCGCCTTGACCTGCTCCAGCGTTAGGCCCTTGTCGATCGCGTCTTGCACGCGGTCACGAGTGATCGTCAGCATGTCGCGATATTCCGCAACGTCGCCTTCGTCGTACACGCGGCCGCGATCGGTGATGACGGTCGTGCCGCCCTGCGCGCGGTACTCCGCGATCGTGAGATCGAGGATGCGATTAAGCGCCTCGATCGTGCCGTTCACCGTGCCGCCTTCATCCGTTCGGATGGCGGGATACGTCAGATCCGGAATCACGCTGCCGGCCACGACGACGTCCGACTCGCGGAGAAAGACGAGCAGGTCGCCGTCGCTCGTAGCCGCGGGCGCGTGAATGATTTCGATGGGCTCACCATTGAAGAAAAGCTCGCGCGTGCCGCGGAAGAACGTGTCGGTCGGCGAGTGTCCCTCCGACGACTCGGCCGCCGCGATACGCAGCGACGCGTTCTCATGTGCGATGACGGCGGCACGCTGCGCTCGCGGCGTAGGGCCGGCGGCGAGCTTCGCCGTGCCACCGATGTGCAGCGCGTCATCGTCGGTCATGACAATGACACGTACTCGCTTATCCGGCGCCAGCTCGTGGATCTTCGCGAGCACGTCTTCGGCCAGAGCTTCCGGTCCCGGATTCACGATTAGGACGCCCTCATCGCCAACTTGAACGGCGACGTTACGATCGCCCGCCGTGACGAGCCATACTCGTCCCGCTACGTGCATCGAAGTCACGGCCGTTGGGGCCGACGGCGCGACCGCCGGCGACTCCGGCGAGCGCCGCGAGCGCGCGGCGGACGGCGAAGCAGACTGAGGCGAACGCGCGGCGCTCGGCTCGCCGCCGGCCGCGCTACCGCCGGCGCGCAGGCTTTGCGCGAACTCGGGGTACAGCGTTGCGCTGCCGCCAAGGGCCGCCGCGAGCGGCACAGCATGCCGCTTCGCGAACATGTCGAGACTGTCGTTCGCACCCGGCATGAACGACGGCACGCGGCCGCGCTCGATCGCGATCTCTTCGCTCGGCACGCACTTGTAAAACACGTCGCTCGCGCCGAATCCTTCCCCGTCGCCGCCGTTCGCAAAGCCGCCGAACTCGGCGAGCCGCGTGTTCGCGCGCGGATCGAGCCTGAAATCGGTGGACCTCACGAATGGTTCGTCGAGATAGAGCGGGTCGTCCACGGCCGTTACCAGTGCCAGATAGTCGTCGTGGCGCACCCAGTACTCGAGCATGCGTGCGCGATCGCTGTGCGCGATGCCGTTGCGGCGCAAGAAGCCGGCTTTCAAGTGCGTTGTTTCGACCGCGAGCCGATTGCCTTCCCAGCGTCCAGTCGAGAACCCCTCGTAAGTATGCCGCGCGGCCGCCGGCGGATGCGGCCGGCCGTCCATCCACACCGTCCGCGCCAAGCCGTAGCTGCCGAAAAAATGGTAAGCGACGAGCTGCTGCGTGACCGAGTCGTACTCTTTGACGATCGATAGCCCGCCGGGGCTGCGGTACTGATACGTCGAGGGGTGCGGCAAGCACTGGTGCTCCGGCACCGTAAGCCACGACGGCGAGTACAGCGACGCTTTGTAGCGCAGCGCGTCGTTGATCGGTAGGCCTGCGTAGTCGCCAAGATCGGGGCCGCCGCCGCGATCCAGAAACTCCTCTTGGAAACCGAATATCCCTCCGCCCGCTTGATCCCAATCGCCGGCGACGTCGGTCTGCGCGAAAACCGCCGGCACGAACGCGCCGCACGCGACTGCGAAGCCTACGAGCGCGCGCGCGCGGAGCATGGAGTGTTCTCTTTTCATGTGCGTCAGAAGGTTGGTCGCTGAAAGGTGCCGGCCGGCGCATCCGTCGCGCACGCAGTCGGGTTCCACTTCGAATCGTCGGGCTCGCGCTTGAACTGATTGCTGACGACGAACGGCGTCGTCAAGTACATGGGGTCGGTGACGACCGTGACGACCTGCAAATAGTCGTTACCGAACATCGCAAACCGGTCTAAGTACTCGGTGACGATGGCCTGCTCGCTGTAAGGCACGCCGTTCTTGCGCAGATACCCGGGGCGCAGATTTGTCGTCATGACTTTGAGACTCCCGCGTGCGACCGGCACCACCGCAGACGCCGGGCCGCCAGCGCCGGGGCCGACACCCGACCGCGCCGCCGCCGCTTCCTGGGTGGGCGCCACGAGCCCTCCGAACGGATTCGCGGCTTGCGCTACGCCGAGCCACTCGGCCACCGAATGGCCTTGCCAGCTGCGTGCTCCGGGATCTTGCACGGTTTCGCCGAAGTGCAGCGTGCGGACTTGCTGGCCGAGATCGGTCTCGACTCGCAGCGTCGTGTCGTCGGCCCAGCCGATCTTGAGCCGCGTCGGCAGCCGCATGAGGCCGCCGGCCCCGAATGCGCGGCACTGCTCGCCGGCTGCGGCGTCGGCCGCGGGATCCCAGCGATCGGCCGCCTGCCGCCCGGCCTGGTTCAGCGGAACCGAGGCGTAGTCGCCTTTCGGCGGCGTGATCATGCGCCAGCGCCAGTCCTCGGTGATCTGCGCGACCCAATTGCCGGTCACGTCGAACTGCGCGGCCGCGCGGGGCGACCGAGGAGCCTGCGGCGTGGGCGGTTGGCCCGCTGCGGCCAGCGCGAACGCGAACGAAGCCAGGGCGGCCAGCGGTCGCAACTCCCCCCACGATTCCATGCGTACCGTCCCGAAAACAGCAGGAACACGCACGCTACCGCCCGGCGCCCGCACCCCTGAAATCACATCTGCGAATGGCTGGGATCGACGCGCCCGATTTTCCGCGCTGGCGGAACTGTGGTGTCGTGTCGCCACAGGGGGCCCCATGATGAGTCTTCGTCCATGGCTGCTGGCCGGTTTGACCGGCGCGACGGCAGTCTCCGCTCAACCAGCACCGCCAGCCGCCGAGCGGCCGGCCGTCATAGCAAGTGTGGATCGCGCCCGCGCGGCCGCCGGCCGCGAATGGGGGAACACCGTCGAGTTTTTCTGCGGCGACTTGGGCCGACCGAACCGCGCCGACGATCCCGAGATCAAGCCCACGCGGGTGTTCGACAACCTCTGGGCGCTGGGGCGCACCGGCACGGTCGTGTGGGCGTTGACGACGCCGGCGGGCATTCTGCTGATCGACGCCGGCTATCCCGACCAACTCGACTCCGTTCTGCTGCCGCAGATGCGCGCCGCCGGCCTGGATCCTGCCGCCGTGCGCTACGTGCTCGTCGGCCATGGACACTCCGATCACTTCGGCGGCGCTTCGTATTTTCAGCAGCGCGGCGCACGAGTCGCGCTCTCCGCGGCCGACTGGGGCCTCGTCGAGAACCCACCCCCTCCGCCGGCCGGCGCCCCGGCGCCCGCGGCCGCCCCGGCGGGCTTGCCGCCGCCCCGCCGCGACGTCGTCGTCGCCGACGGCGAGCCGATCGAGTTCGGCGGTGTCGAGATCACGCCGGTGCTGATCCCAGGCCACACACCGGGCGCGCTCGGGTTCGTGTTTCGCGTAGCCGATGGCGGTGTTAGCCACACGGCGGCGCTGTTCGGCGGCTCGATCCTGCTCGTCAACCGAATTCCCGACGACGGCTTGCGGCAGTACGTGCAATCGCTGGAGCATTTCGGCGATGTGACGCGGCGGCTCGGCGTCGACGTCGAGATCCAAAATCACCCGTTGTACGACGGGTTCGACACGAAGCTTGCTCGGCTCGAAAGCCGACGCGCCGGCGAAGCGCACCCGTTCGTCGTCGGCGCTGACGCGTATCAGCGGTTCTTGACCGTCATGCGCGAATGCACGAACGCGCAGCTCGCGCGCCGCTAGACGAAGTTATCGCGACGGCGGCGCGGCCGGCTGACCCGTGCCCGCGGGATCGCGTATCAAGCGATTGAACGTGTCGACCTCGTCGACCGGTGCGCACAGATCCTCGAGCAACCCGCTCCAACTCGACGATTGAATGAAGTCGCGCGGGATAAGGTGCATGCGTTTCGTTTCGGACACCCACGGCTTGTCGTAGTAGACGGGATCGGTCAGCGTCATCTTGAGCTCGAGCGTGTCGTATTTGACGCGCGTATAACGCTCCTCGAGCACCATCATGTCGCTGTGCGGATAACCGAAATGGTCGACCCAGCTGCGGCCGTCATAGCCCGTCGACGTCACGACGAGCGTGTTGCCGTCCCACCGCCCGACGGCGTAACCCCACCACCGCGCGATGTCGACCTCTTCGGGCTTCGGCAGCGTGCGCCCGTCCATCCAGATCGTGCGCAGGCCGTAGCCCCACTGGAAGTGCTGCAGAATCCGGTCCGGCAGAACGATGAATTCCTCGGGGTCCGGATACAAAATCGCGCGCGGAATACCCATCGGGTTGCACTGCTGATACAAATCGTTGCCGAGTGCCGGAGGCTGTGCACGGCGGCGGCCGACGTGCTCCTCCGGGTGCGCCGCCGCGTCTTCGCTGCCGAGCGCGCGGCCGTAAGACGGGATGTTCGCGTCGAAGGCGGTCTGCCCTTCCGACGTGAACACGGGAAATTCGTTGCTGAAGCCGCGGTCCCCGCAATCGCGGCAACGCCCGCCGCCGCCGAAGCCGACGGCGTTCGGCGTCCAGATGCCCGCGACGTCCTTGGGCTCGAACGGCATATTCGGGTCGAAAACCTGCGGGTAGCCTGGGCCGCCCCGTGGCGGGCCGGGCGGCGGTTGCGCCAACGCCGAGCCGATCGCAACGCTGAGCGCGGCTACCGCTATAGAAAAGAGTGTGAACCGAGACGACACGTAGTGGCGCTCAGGGCTGCGACGGCGCAACAGCCGGCTCGGGATACGGCACGCTGTCGGATACCAGGTCTGCGCCTTCGAGGCTCTTGATTCGAAGCACGAGGCCCACGACGCCGCCGGCCCGTGCGGGCGCGATCGTGATGTTGATCTTCGTGCCCGGCGCGAGCGCCTGCAGCGATCGCGCCTTTGTCCAACCGACGCGCAACAACCCGGCCGGATTCGGCAACAGCTCGCCGGCCCAATGCACGACGTTACCGCCTTCGTCCGTCACGTCGAAAAAAATCTGCGGATGCGGATTCGCGTAATTGAAACGCGTGACGACGACTTCGCGCATCCACTGCTTGTCGCGGTCGTAGGAAACGAGTGTCCCGTGATGCGCGATCGCGGGAGCCGCGAGTAACGCGCCTAAAACAATGCCGAGCAAGGCTCTGCGTTTCACGCCGACTCCGAGCCGCTGAGGAAACACCCGCCAATCGTTGGTGGGCGCGCGCCTTTTGGGAAATGGAATGGGCGAATACCGAGTATCGGCCTGCGCGATACCAGGCGCATACGCGCCGGCCGACCGGCAGGTTGAAATCGAACTGGCGTAGATTCATTGAGCTCCGGGCAGCGTCTTGGCGACCCGAAACCCGAGATAATTGCGCCCGCGCTGCGTCGCCGGATACGGCGCGCCGCGCCGTGCCGAGCGCTGCATGTATGGGTTGCTCATGAAGGTGCCGTTGCGGAACACGCGGTTCGCGCAATTGCCCTCCTTATTGGCCGAGCCGTCGGCCGGCGTGTGCGCGCGATCCGCTTCGTAACAGTCCTCGGTCCACTCGAAGATGTTGCCGTGCATGTCGTAGAGGCCGAAGTCGTTCGGCGGGAACGATGCGACGGGGGCGGTTTCGTCGACCCACGTGTCGCGTCCTTCGGCTTTGCCGCCGAGACCGCCGGCCGCTTGACCGAAGTTGCCGTAGTTGTGATCGAGCTCTCGGCCCCAGGGGAATGCCGCCTTCGTGCCACCGCGCGCGGCGTATTCCCACTCTGCCTCCGACGGCAAGCGGTACGAATCGTCTTCGCCCGTTTTCCAGTTCAGCCAACCGACGAACGCTTGCGCGTCGTACCAGCTCACTCCCACGACGGGCCGCGTGCCGCGGCCATAGTCGCGGTAGTCGGGGTTCGGTTCGCCGTTCTGCCCCATTCTTAGGGCCGTGTCGATCGCGATCCCGTCGCACCAGCGGTCGCGCACACAGGCTTCCCATTGGTCCCACGTCACGGCGGTGCGCGAAATGGCAAACGGCCGCGCGAAGGTGATCTCCTTCTGCGGTTCGTTCTCCCGACGCAACGGCTCATCGGACGGCGAGCCGATCGTCACCCTCCCCGCCGACAACACCGTCATCTCGGGGCAGTTGCGACACTCCTTAAAGCTCTGACCCGCCTTGGCGACGTTACGCGATCCGCCATCGGACTGACTCATCGCCGGCGCCGCGAGCACCAATGCCAATGCGACGATCCACAATCGAAACTGCGTTGCCATTCCGCCCCCCGTAATCGGATCATACTTCAGAGGGCCTGCGCGACCTCGGCGACGCGCGCCCGGAACCACAAGTGCGCGGGGCTCGCCGTATACCGCGGGCTCCAGATCAGCTTTTCGCGCAGCGGCGGGATATCGAGCGGCAACTCGACGAGCCGGATTTCGGCAGCTTTCTGCAGCCGCTCGCCGAGGCGGCGCGGCACGAGCGTCGTGAACGGCGTCTCGCGTAACAAGAACGGCGCGGTCGCGAAGGTCTCGGTCGAGCAGACGATCTTGAGCTCGAAGCCGAGTTGGGCGAGGTAGCTTTCGGCGATCGACCCATGATCGGGACCGGCGAGGCGGAAGCTCAAATGCGGGAGCGCGAGAAACTCGTCGATCGTGAATTGATCACGCGCGTGTGGGTGCCCCGCCCAAACGGCACAGACCCACGAATCCTCGAACAACGGCAACGACGGCAAACTCGTCTCGAGCTCCGCCGGTAACACCGCAAAATCGAGCTCGCCGGCAGCGAGCCGCTCGCCGGCGCTGGGCTCGAGCGCGAGAAAACGTAACGAGATGTTGGGCGCAAGCTCCGTCAACGATCGCAACAAAGCGCCAAGCAGCAGAAAGACGACGTAGTCGCTGGCCGCGATACGAAACGACCAGCGCGCGCTCTCCGGCTCGAACGGCCGCCGCTGGTTCAACAGATCCTCGATCTGGCGAACGGCATCGTGCACGGGCTCCGCCAGATCGGCAGCGAACGCCGTGAGCTCGAGGTTGCGGCCCACGCGCACGAGGAGCTCGTCCTGAAATGCGTGCCGCAGGCGCGCGAGGATACCGCTGACGGCGGGCTGACTCAGGAACAGGCGCTCGCCTGCGCGCGTCACGTTGCGCTCGGTGAGCAGCACGTCGAGCGCGACGAGCAAATTGAGATCGAATTGGCGAAGGTTCATGGAGCTCCGGGCGGCGCCTTTCGCATCTGCACCGATGCGGGCTTGCGCCATCTTTTCTCGCAAACCATAGCTGTTTCCAACAGCGGCGTCCCGGAAAATACGGAAAGATCTATCTGATCTACGCCGCTACCACTTTCGCGCCCGGCGCGATGATCGGCGGAGCCGCGTTCAGCCGCTCCATGGCGAAGCCAGCCGCTGACCGGTAGCGGCTCATGAACTCCTCGCGCTCCTTGGCGGGAATGACGTCGTCGATGTCGTCGAAGACGCCGCCGCAGCGCTCATCGAGCAGGTTCAGCAGCCCAAACGGACCGGCCCCTCGGTTGCGCAGTATCACTCCCGAGATCTCCGCGCAAAGCTTCCGGTCGTAAGCGCGAAGCGCCTCGGTCGTGACGCCGTGCTCGACCATGGCTGCACCGAGCACGCGCGCGTCGACGATCGCTTGACTCGCGCCGTTCGAGCCCGTCGGGTACATGACGTGCGCAGCGTCTCCGAGCAGTGCCACGCGGCCGTCGACCCAAGTCGGCACCGGGTCGCGATCGATCATCGGGTACTCGAACACTTCCTCGGCACCGCGCAGCATCGCCGGCACGTCGAGCCAGTCGTACCGCCAGCCTTCGAAGTGATGGATGAACGAGTCGATGGCGACCTTCTCGTTCCAGTCGCCGTCGCGTAAGCCGCGCGAGTTGTCGACCGTGATCTCGGCGATCCAGTTGATCGTGGCGAGCCCGGTGGCCGGGTCCGGCGGCGAGATCGGGTAGAACACGACGCGATGGCGATGCGTGCCGAGACCAACGAATGACGCGCCGCTGCGGATCGGAGCTCCCGGCGTGGTGCCGCGCCACATGATCGCCCCGCCCCACTGGATGGGAGGCTGCGCCGGATGCATCTGCGCTCGCACGGCCGAGTGCAAGCCGTCCGCGCCGATGAGCAGCTGCGCACGAATTTCCGTCTTCGTTCCGTCCGGAGCGCGGACCAGCACCGCGACACCATCGGTCTCGTTACGATAGCCTGCGACGCGGTGCCCCGGGAGCACCGCGCCGGCACCCAGGCGCTCGAGCGCCGCGCGGTACAGCAGCATCTGCAGTCCGCCGCGGTGCACCGCGTACTGCGGCCAGCGGTACCCTGCGAGGAGGCCGCGCGGCTCGGAGTACACGTCCTTACCGTTCAACCCGACGAGCGCCCACTCCCGGGCTTGCAACCCGATCGTGTCGAGCCTGTCGGGGCCCAGCCCGAGCTCGTACATCTCGCGCACGGCATTCGGCTGAAGGTTGATGCCGACGCCGAGCGGCTTCAGAGCCGCAACGGCTTCGAGCACCAGACACGGCACGCCGATCTGCTGCAAGGTGAGCGCGACACTGAGTCCGCCGATTCCGCCACCGGCGACGAGTACGGGCAAGTCGGCCATCTACACTTCGCTGAGTCGACCTTTTTCGGCCGACGAGAATCCCCGACTCCCGGGCGCCGCGCAAGACCCCAGCGTTGTTGTAGTCTGACGGCGGGCGACACACACCTTTAATAAGAGCCGTGGAACTCAGACATCTGCGCTACTTCGTTGCGGTCGCCGAGGAGCTCAGCTTCACTCGTGCGGCCGCGCGGCTTCGCACGGCTCAGCCCTCGCTGAGCCAGCAGATCCGTCAGCTCGAGAAATCGGTCGGTGTGAAGCTGCTCGACCGGAGCCGGCAGCACGTCGCGCTGACCAACGCGGGGCGCATCTTCTTGCAGCAGGCGAAGGATATTCTCGCCCGCATCGAGCATGCCGGGCGCCTCGCGAAGCAGGCTGCCGAGGGGCGCGCGGGCGAGCTTTCGGTCGGCACGTTTCCGTCGGCCGACGTGCGCGTACTGCCGGCGCTGCGCCCCCTCGTCGCGGAGCACATGCCGGACCTGCGCCTGGTCCTGCACAGCAAGTACGCCGTCGAGCCGATCGCGGGCCTGCAGTCCGGTGTCCTCGACATCGCTTTCGTACGTGGGCCGCTCGAAGCCGAGGGGCTCGAGGGGGTCGAACTGCTGCGCGAGCAGCTCGTCATCGTCCTGCCGTCGCACCACGCCCTCGCCCGACGCAAGGCCATTCCCGTCAAGAGCCTCGACGATTTGCCCTGCATCACGATGGAACGCCGGTTGTCGCCCGCACTGCACGATGCGGCGGCGAACCTCTATCAAGCGGCCAGAATTCGCATGCATGCCGTCTCGCGAGCCGACAACGTGCTCGGCCATCTCAAGCTCGTGCAGGAGGGGCTCGGCTTCGCGTTGCTGCCCGATTCTATTAGCGCGTTGTTGCCGCCCGGCGTGACCTTCCGGGCGCTCGTCTGCGATCCCGTGCCGACGGTGTCGGTGCTCGTCGCCTGGAAGAGCGGCAACAACTCGAGACTCGTTCGCGAGCTCGTCGATCTGGCGTGCCGCTCCTCCAGTCCCCCAAAAGACGCGCCACGTCTAACGCGCCGGGTTACGAAGTCTTAGCCGCTGGCGCTGCCGCTCAGTAGACTGCGGTCACGCACGCATGAACCGCACACCCGACCAAGACCGCGAGCCGGGCCCGTTGGCCGGGCTAACCGTGCTCGATCTAACGCTGGCTTTGGCAGGACCGTTCGCAACATTCCTGTTGGCAGGGTTGGGCGCGCGCGTCATCAAGATCGAAAACCCCGCATCGCCCGATCATTGCCGCGAGAACGCACCGTTCATCGGGCGGAACGGAGTCTCCCTCGGTCGCTCGGCGCCCGACGACGTCTCGGTCGCGGCTTTGAACCGCCTGCGCGGCAAATATGCCGTGACTCTGAATTTGAAGCAGGCGGGCTCGCGGGAGGTATTTGCGGATCTCGTGCGTCAGGCGGACGTCGTCGTCGAGAACTTCACCCCCGGCACGCTCGATCGGCTCGGCGTCGGGTACGAATTCGCGCGGGCGCAGAACTCGCGCATCGTCTATTGCTCGATATCGGGCTACGGGGCCGATCACGAGACGACGGGATCCGGCAAGGCGATGGACAGCATCATCCAGGCGCTGAGCGGCCTCATGATGACGTCGGGGGCACCGGCGGAGCCGCCCGTGCGCGTGGGCGTCCCCGTCGCGGACCTATGCGCACCCGTTTTCGCGGTCGTTGGAATTCTGGCGGCGCTTCGGCAGCGTGATGCCACTGGTCTCGGCCGGCATGTCGACGTCTCGATGCTCGGTGCATTGACGTCGCTGGTCGCGGCAGAGCCGTTCGACTTGCTCGAGACTTGCGGGGTACCGCAGCGCACGGGCCGCATGGTGCCGCGGCTGACACCGTTTGGCGTCTTCGAGTCGGCCGACGGCTATCTCGCCATCTGCGCGCCGACGGACCAGTTCGCGCGCGGCGTCTTCGTGGCCATTGGCCGGCCCGAGCTCGAGCGCGATCCGCGCTTTGCGACGCGCGACGCGCGGGTCGCCAATAAAGACGCCATCAACGGCTACATCGAGGCCTTCACCCGCAGCCACGCGACGGCCGAGCTCGTGCCGCTGTTCGAGCTTCAGGGCGTACCCGCGGCACCGGTCCGTTCGCCAGCCGACGCCGTACGCGATCCGCGCGTGCTTGCGCGCGGTGAGACCGTCGCGCTCGAGCATCCTACACTCGGTCGCGTCGCCGACCTCATCGGCCCCGGGCTGCCGATCCGGTTTTCCGGCACCGCCCCCCACGCGGCGCGCGCTGCACCTGCAGTCGGCCAGGACAACGAGCTCGTGTACGGGGAGTGGCTCGGTTACGGCGCCGACACGCTCGAGCGGCTGCGCGAAGCCGGGAATATTTGATGCGCCCCACCGGAGCGAGCGCCGCTGACGAGCTCCGCTCCGCATTCGAGCAGCCGTTTGCCGAGCTCGGGAGCGACACGGCCCGCGACCGCAACGCGGTCGTGATCTCGTGGCCGTCGGTTCCCGTCGAGCTCGTGCGCGCCGCGGGCTTTGCGCCAGTCATCGCTCGCGGGCGCGGCGCTCCGACGCCCGCCGCAGACCGAGTGCTCGAGACCGACCTGTTTCCGAACCGCCTTCGGCAGCTCGTCGAGGCCGCAATCACCGGGCGCCTGACCCATGTTGCTGCCGTCGTGCTGCCGCGAACGTCGGATCCGGACTACAAGTGCTTTCTCTATCTACGCGAGCTCGTACGCCGCGGCGATATCACGACGCTGCCGCCCATATTGCTGTTCGACGTGCTGCATTCGGACGGCGCCGATACGCAGGCCTACAACACCGGCAGGGCGTGTGCGTTGTCAGAGGTGCTCGCGAATCTCGCAGGCCGGAAACCAGTGCAGGACGAGCTGCGTCATGAGATCGCGAGTGCCAACCGCGCGCGCGCCGCAGCGAGGCGCCTCAATGCGCTGCGCACCGCTGCGCCGCGCATCGCGGGCGTCGACGCCTTGCCGCTGCTCGCCGCTTTCTGGCACCTCGAGCCGGAACGTTACGTCGCGCTCGCTGAAGCCGCAGCGGACTCACTCGCAGATCGACCGACGCTCGACGGACCGAATGTGCTGCTCGCCGGCGCGCCCGTCGATTCGACGGCGCTGCACTCAGCGATTGAAGCCGATGGCGCGGTCGTCGTCGCGGAGCTGGGCCCGTTCGGCAGCGGCGGCTTGCGCGCTGACGTCGAAGCCGCGGGCGACCCGTTTGCTGCACTGGCACAGCATTATCGAGGCGAGTCGATCGACGCGCGCCTTCCGGTCAGAACGCTGATGCGCAAGCTCGACGACGCACTCGGCACCGTCGCCGCCGTCGTCATCTCGCTGCCGCCCGACGACGCGAGCT
>Ga0190271_10000838_pt1 | contig 16374 bp, 17 predicted proteins | sample Popmic356T_FD_133747 | JGI IMG/M metagenome (GOLD analysis project Ga0190271, IMG submission 133747) | Populus adjacent soil microbial communities from riparian zone of Weber River, Utah, USA - 356 T | ecosystem: Environmental > Terrestrial > Soil > Riparian zone | place: USA: Utah | collected...
AAGAGCCTCGGCGCACTCGTGAAAGCCGAGCAAACGCTCGCACGCCAGGCGGCGCCGATCGGCCACACCGGCGGCCCGATGATCCTGCCGCCGCGGCAAATGGAAGTGAAGGCCAGCGCCGATCTGTTCATCGCCGGCGCGGTATGCGCGCTCGAGGGCTACTACTCGCGGCGCTCGGCAATGGACGTAGCGGCGGAACGCTACAAGGACGATGAGATTCGGCAATACATGGTTGCGCTCACGACCAAGGCGGCCCAGGCGCCGGCGACAACATTCACGCCGGGATATGCCGCGGAGCTTGTCCATCAGACCTACGCGGCCTGGATGGAGTCGCTCAAGACGGTGGCGGTGCTGCCCAAGCTGCCGTTCCGGACGGAGAATTTTGACGACGGCTCGCCGATCGTCTTTCCCGGCCAGCTCGCGCAAGCGGCCTATCCGGCGAATTTCGAGGCGATGTGGCGCAAGGAGGGCGATCCGATCCGCGTCGGTACGCTCTCGATGACCTCGCAGACCATGCGGCCGTATAGCGCCGGCGTGATCGGGCATTTTACCAAGGAACTCCTCAAGCGGAGCACGCCCAACATCGAATCGCTCATCCGCGAGACGATCATCGATGACACCGGCAAGGCGATGGACGCCTATTTCTTCTCGGCCTCGCCGGCCGTTACCGATGTGCGGCCGCCGGGAATCGCCAATGCGCTCGGCGCCGGCGATACCAGGGCACAATCGGGCGTGACGGCCGCGGCGGTCGAGGCCGATCTCCGCGACATGGTGAACGATCTTTTGATCACTCGCAGGCTCGGCCGCACGCCAGTTTGGGCGATGCACTCGACCCACGCGAGCGCGCTCGGAGCGTTGCAGAACTCCTTGACCGGCGCGCCGGTCTATCCCGGCATGGGCTCGCTCACGAGCGGCACGTTGTTTGGTTTCCCGGTCTATGCCGGCCTGGCCATGCCAACCGATCGGCTTTACCTGATCGATGCAGCCTATGTGGCGTTCGCCGGCGGGACGCCTTCTTGGGAAGTCAGCGACCAGGCGACCATCCACGAGGAGACGCAGACGCCGCTACCGATCGGCTCGACCGGCACGCCGGCGGTGGTGGCCGCCCCCGTGCGCTCGCTCTACCAGACGCACTCAGCGGCGGTGAAGGCGGTCTACGAGCTCTCGTGGCTTATCCTGCGAACCGGCGCGGTGCAGCAATTGACCGGCGTTACCTGGGGCACCGGCGGCATCACGCCGACGATGGAAACCCTCATGGGTGGACAGGCCGCTACGGATGCGGCGCGGTCTCGCGAGGAGCGGGCACGCGCGCGGCAACAGGAGCGTGACCAGGCGGCCGAACAGGAGCGGCAGGACCGCGAACAGCCGCGCAATCAGGGACGCAATGAACCGACTCCGCCGACGCCACCCACACCCACGCCAAGGCGGTAACAACCTACGCGCCGGCGCGCAATTCCACGCGCGCGCCGGCGTCTCTTTCTCGGAGCCGAAATGGGGATCGTAACGCGGGTCAAGGAATGGTTCGGCTGGGGCGGCATCGAGGGCTCGTATCGCGGGCCGGCGCTCGGTGTCGGTGAATTCGGCGGCCACTACCCGATTCCCTTTGGCGATGGCTTTCAGCAAAACCTGCAACTGGTCCGCGGCTATGGTGAGCGCGGCGTGCCGGCGGTCTATGCCTGCGTCATGGCGTTCGCGCGCGCGGTGAGCCAATGCTATCCGGCGCACAAGCGAACCGATGCGGCCGGCAATGTCGAGATCATCCGCACGAGTCCGGCCTCGCGGTTGCTGCGGCGGCCGAACGGCTATCAGACGTGGCCGCAATTCATCTACAACGTGAACGCCCAGATGGGCTTTGACGGCGAGGCCGTGGCGCTGATCCTGCGGGATGATCGCTATGCGCCGGTGAGTTTTCACCTCTGCCGGCGCGCGACGTTCATGCCGTATATCGATCCGGACAACCAGGCGATCTATTACTCGATCGGCGACAACCCGATGGCGCTGCGGGCCGGCGAGAATATGCTCGTGCCGGAGCGCGATGTTATCCATTTCAGGGAATACACGCCGCGCCATCCGTTGTGCGGTGAATCGCCGATCAAGGCGGCGGCATTGGCAACCGGCGTCAACGTCGCGCTCTCGGCGACGCAGGCGGCGTTCTTTACCAACATGGCCAGGCCGAGCGGCGTGCTCTCGACCGATCAGACGCTCACGCGCTCGCAGATGACCGAGCTCCGGGCGGCGTTCAAGGAGCAGTCCTCCGGCATGGCGAGCGGCGAACTGCCGATCCTGGCCAACGGCCTCAAGTTTCAGCAGATGACGGTCAATAGCGTGGACGCGCAATTGATCGAGGCGCAGCGCATGAGCGTAGAAGATATCGCCCGCGTCTACGCCACGCCGCTGCCAGTGATCGGCGATCTCTCAAAGGCGACCCTCAACAACACCGAATCGCTGGTGAACCTCTGGCTATCCTTGAGCCTGGGCTCGCGGCTGGAAAACATCGAGCGGAGCCTCGATCGGGCGTTTGAATTCGGCCAGGACGATTTCATAGAGCTCGATACCGCGGCGCTCCTGCGGTCGGATTTCCTGGCGCGTGTGGACGGGCTCACGAAGGGCATTCAAGGCGGCCTGTATACGGTGGACGAGGCGCGCGCGCGCGAGGGGCTATCGCCGGCCGTAGGCGGCGCCGAACCGCTCCTGCAAGTGCAGATGACGCCGCTATCGATGCTGAAAGAGCTCGCCGAGAAAGCGGCCGAACCGCCGCCGCCGCCGGTCGCCCCCAAGGCGCCGGCCAATGACGACGCGGAGGAGGACGAGGGAGACGCAGCCGAGGCCGAGGCGCGCGGAGTGGACGCCTCCATCACGCGCGCCCTCGTGCTCGCTTCCCTGGCCGACAAGAGGGCGGCGCCATGAAACTCAACCTCGCCATAGCGGCCGCTCAGGATCCGATCCTCGACGCGCTGGTGAAATCCGAGCGCGAGATCGCCGAGCTCAGGCGCGAGCTCGAGGAACTCAAACGTACGGTGGCCGAACGGCCGGCGCCGGCGGCGGGCCGAGACGGCGCCGGGATCGATTCGCCGGGATGGCAGGCGGGCGAGGTTTACCGTGAGGGCGCATTCGTCACGCACTACCTCGGCCAGTATTTCAAGGCGCTCAAGGACACGGCCGACGAGCCGGGTGAGTCTGCCCATTGGCAGCGCATAGGCTTTGCCGGCATCCGGTGGCGCGGCGTGCGCGAGGAGGGGGTGGAGTACCGGCCGGGGGATCAGTTCCTCGAGGAGTCGGCCTGCTTTCTCGTGGATCACACCGGCGCGCCCAGGCTCGTCAACTACCGCGGCGAGCGCGGCGCCAGGGGCAAAGAAGGGCCTCCCGGCAAGCCGGGGCCAAAGGGCGAGGGGGCAGACGATCTCGCGCCGATTGTCGAGCGGCTCCTGCGGGAAATGTTCGTCGCGCAAGTGGTGCCGACGATTCGCGAGATCGGCGATCGGCTGGTCGCGCTGGAAAGGGGCCGGCCATGACGTTCGCCGAAACCTGGGCGCCGGCACTCCTCGAGGAAATCGGTATCCCGACATCCGATCCCGACTATGCAGCCAAGCTCGCCTCGGCTGAAAAGTCGCTCGTCTTTGTCCTGGCGGTGACGGAGCGGTATCTCGATCGCAAGCTGGAATATCTTGACGGCGAGGTGGAAACCTTCGGGCCGGCGCCACGCCGGCGGTTGCAGCTCCGGCGCTATCCGATCGAGGATGTTAGCGAAATCCTGATCGGCACGAGCGCCATTCCGCTCGAACAATACGCCGCGGGTTTCGATGGCGAGGCCGGCGTGGTCTATCTCACGGTGTGGGCCGGCTGGCCGGCGCGCGTGACCTATGCCGGCGGTTATCCGGACGATGCCTGGCCGCCGGAATTGCTCATGGTGGTGATGGAGCTTGCCGCCTCGGTGTTTCCGGGGATCTCGACGGCCGGCGTGCCGGTGCTCGGCGGCATCGAGCCTCCGGTCAAGCGCGTGTCGGTGCCCGATGTCGGAACCATCGAATATGCCGACAACGGCGGCTCGGGCTCGATGGATGTGCTGGGCTTCGGCGTGATCCCGCGGGCCTACTCCGCGGTGCTCGATCGCTTCCGCGCCGCCTCGATCGTCGGCGGCGCGTGATGGCCGATCGCTATGCCAGGACGCACGCGACCCACGCGGCCAGGGTAATCAACGCGCTCGCCACGCCGGCAACGTATTTCAAGCAAGGCGCGGTCGGACGGCCGGTGCGCGTGGCGTCCAGGCGCGTGGCGCCAACCGATACCGAGATTATCAACGCCTACGGGATCGGCGCGCGTATCGTCACGATTGCCAACGACGCGATTAAGCCGGACACGCCGGCGCAATTCGATCGGCTCGAGCTTTTGGGCGAGCTCTACACGATCGACGCGGTGGCGCCGAATTATCGCGACGATCTCCTCGTCTCCTTCACTTGCTATTGCATGGGCCAAAAGCAATGAGCTCGCGCCATGTCCGCGACACGATCCGCGGCTGGGCCGCCGAGGTGTTTACCGTGCCGTTTATCGACACGATCAATAGCAGCGCCTCTCCCAACGGCTCGACCATCTGGGCCTCGGTGCAGTTCGATCCGGAGTCCGATTCAAAAATCTCCTATTGCGACGACATGGAAGAATCCGGAATGGCGGATTTCATCTTCTGCGGGCCACCAGGGCAGGGCGATGACGAGGTTTTAGCCGCGGCCGAGGCATCGATCGATGCGCTTTTAGCGCGCCAGGATGCCGCCGATATCGCGCTCCTCTATGCCCACGCGCCGGAGGAATTCTCCGCCGGATCGGCCGATCACTTCTACCGCGTCAATATCGGAGTTGAATACCGCCACTACTATCGGAGGAGCTGACCAATGCCTAAGGCAACGAATACCAAGGGGCTTAAAATCTACATGACCAAGGGATCGACGGCCGACGTGGACGTTGTGCCGACGGCGATCAGCAAATCCGATCCCGCGGTGGTCACGGTGGCGTCAACGGCTGGACTCACCGAGGGCGATATTGCCGTGCCGACGGGGACGGGATTTGCCGAGATCGACGGCAAGCGATTCGTGGTCGGCGTGATCGACGCCGCGACCTTTGAGCTTGTCGGCTCGAATACCACGGATAGCACGGGCACGCTGGGCACGACGCCCAGCATCGACATTTCCCATTCGACCGACATGGTGGATCTATGCTGGTCGGAATTCACCATCAACCGCGACGCGCCGGAGGCGGTCGAGGCCGGGACGTATTGTGATCCGTCGCTCACGGTGGCGAGCGCGGTCTCCACCGCCGGCACCCTGGAATTCAAGGGCAACATCGACGTAGAGGATCCGGGCTACGAGGAACTGACCAAGGCATCCGAGGATGGTCTCGCGCGCGAGATCCGGATCACCCTGCCGCAGAACAACGGATATTGGCTGGCGCCGGCAACGATCGATCTCATGAACCTCGAGGCGCCGCTCGATGGCGTGGTGAAGTATGCCGGCTCCGGCACGCTCCTTACCGCGCCGAAACATGTCTGGTAGGGGGCCGCCATGACGCGCGGGCTCGCTTACTGGATCCTGATGATTCTGTGGCTCGTGGTAGGCATCGCGTGGCATTTCGCCTGGGTCGGCGCCTATGGCGCGTTCGGCTTCGCGCTCATCCCGTTCCTGCTGTTCGCGCTGATCGGTTGGCAGGTATTCGGGCCGCCGTTGCACTAAGGGGAATTCATGGATCGTTCAAAGCTCCGGAGCTCGAAACGAGTCACCGTCCGGGATCTCGAATTCGAGGTTTTCCGGATGACGCTCAACGAGCAAATCGCGGCGGCCGAGGCGGCGAAACCCTACGAGGGAACCGAGGCGCACAGGTTCGTCCTGATCCGCGAGACGATCGCGCGCATGGTTCATTACGAGGGCGAGCCGCTCGGCGCCGACGCCGGTACCATGGATATCGACCTCGTGTTTGCCCTGGCGCCGTTTGTGACGGAAACGAATAGTGGGCCGATCGTGCCAGAAATGCCGGTTGCCGAACCGCCGGTTGGCGCCAACGGCGCGGAGCCTCCCGACCCAAAAGGCGCAAGCTAAACGTCGAGGAGCGCGTGCTCTATCGGCTGGCCGAAATGCTCGGCATGACGGTTGAAAGGATCCTGACAGAGATGACCGTAACGGAACGGCACGGCTGGATTCTCTACCTCGAGGAGCGCGCGGCCGAGGCCGAGGCGGCCAGGGAGGCGGCGCCGACGCGAACGATCGGCCGCGGTGCTCGGACAACCGGCAACATCATGGACATGGACCCGGCGGCAGCGCGCGCCGCGCTCGAGGGCCGCGGCTAGTGGCGGGCGTTATCTCCATCAAACTTGTAGGCGCTGCGGCGCTCGCCGAGCAGTTGAAGGCGTTTCCGGCGGCCGTCCAGGCGCGCGCGGTCAACATGGGGGTCAAGGCCGGCGCGCGGATCCTCACGGCTCATATGCGGCGCCTGGCCTATAGCGGGCCGTCCAAGACACGCGGCAAGGGGCGAAAGGGATTTACCAAGACGCTCCGCAAGGCGATCCGATTCTCGGCCGGCAAGCCTAAGGCCAACCGCATTACGGCCGGCAAGGCGTGGGTCGGCCTCAAGACGATCCGCGGCGAGAGCAAGGCGCGCAACTATTATCGCGTGCTCGAGTACGGCCGCAAACCCTACAGCCGAAAGAGCGGCGCGGCTTACAAGGGCTCCCCACCGATGCGGCCATTCTTCAAGCGGGCATGGAACGACAAGGGCGCGGCGGTCGGCCAGGCGATCGTCAACGGCACGAAAATCGCCATCGCCAAAGAGGCCGGCCGCGCGCTCGCCAAATCGAGAGCGGGGAGGCGCCGCTAGATGTCTGATTTCGCTCAACTCGTCGTCCAGCTCGAGCTCCAGCAGGCCGCCTTTGCAAAGGGGATGAATGACGCGGCGCGCCGGCTCGAGGTGATCAGCAAGAACGCCAAGCAAAGCCAGCAGTCGCTCAACTCCCTGTCGAAAGGCTTTAACGATCTCAGGACGGCGGCGGCGGCAGCGGCGGGCGCCTTTGCGGCCTTCAAATCCGTCCAGGCGATTACCAAGGCATCCGATCAAATCAACAACCTGTCGGGATCGTTTACGGCATTGATGGGCGATGCTGGCCGCGCCGCCGACATGATGGAGCGCGTTTTCGGCATCGTGTCGCGCACGGGTGTTCCGCTCGAAGCGGCAGGGAGTGCCACGCAACGGCTGACGATTGCGCTCAAAGACATGGGCGCCAGCAATCGGCAGATCGAGACAATCGCCGAGACCTTTATCAAGCTCGGCAAGGTTGGCGGATCCAGTACCGAGGATGTAGCAAACGGCCTCCGCCAGATGGGCCAGGCGCTTGCCTCCGGTCAACTCAGCGGCGATGAGCTCAAGTCAATCCGGGAGAACGTGCCGCTCGTCGCCCAGGCGCTCGCCGACGCGCTCAATGTTCCTGTTGGCAAACTGAAGGAGCTCGGTGAGCAGGGCAAACTCACCGGCCCCGTGGTTGCCAATGCGCTGATAGCAGCGGCGGCCTCGGCAAACGCGGCCTTTGCCAAGATGCCGGTGACGTTCGAGCAAGCGCTCAACAAGATGGAGGCTGAGGCTACGCGGGCGGCGGCGGCTTTCGACAAGGCGGCCGGCATTAGCACGACGCTCGTGACGCTCACGGATTTCGTGGCCGCCAATCTCAAGAAATGGACGACAGAGCTCCAGGCGACCAACAGCCAATTGACGACGGCGCAAACGCTGGCCGAGGCTATCGGTGCGGTCGGCAAGCTGGCCGCCTCGGCCTTTATTGCCATTAGTTTTGCGCTCGATGCCATCATCAAGCGGATGGGCTTCTGGGCCGAGCAGATCAAGCTCATCGTGAAGATGGATTGGGACGGCGTTATTGCGAGCACAAAGCGCTTTAACGACGAGTTGGAACGATCCGCTCTCATCGCTGACAACGCGATCCGCGCGCTGTACGGGATGCAGCAAACGCTCACCGACGCGCAACGGGCCGCGGGGCGGGCGGCGGCGCGCGGCGACGAGCTCCGGCCGCAACCCACACTGACGCCGCCTCCGGGCGGCGGCGGCGGCGATACCGGCACGGCCGACAAGCTCAAGAAGGAAACCGAGGCGCTCAAGGCGCGGGCCGATGCGATCGCGGCGTCCGTCAATCCGACACACGCCTTTAATCAGGCGATGGCGGAATTGAACATGCTCGCCGACAAGGGCTTTCTTTCGGATGTCAATTGGGCACTGGCCAAAACAAAGTATACGGAAACGCTCAACGCCGAGGCCGATGCCATACGGGCGATGATCGATCCGTATTTCACCTATGAGCGCGAACTCGCCAAGGTCAACGCGCTTTACATGGCCGGCAAGCTCGAGGTGGAAGAACTCATCAAGGCAATGGAGTTGATGAAGAAAAAGGCCGACGACGCGGCCGGCGTCAAGAGCATGAAGTCGATGAAGGAAATGGCCGAGGAGCTCGCCAAGACAATGGGCGACGCGGCCGCCGATTTCTTCGGTGATATCATTTCCGGCGCGGCGACGGCCGAGGAAGCCTTCAAAAAGTTTGCCCAAAGTGTTCTCAGCCAAATCGCCAAGATCGTCGCCGAGGCGGCGGCGGCCTGGGCGGTCAAGGCTCTGTTTGGCGGCGTGGCCGGTGGCGTAAGCGCGCCGGCCGGCAATGCGGCGGGAAGTCAATCGGCCTCGATGGCACGGGTGGCGGCCAATACCAACCTGGCGACCTTCGGGCCATCGACGCGGGCCGGTTCCGGCGCAACGACGATGGGCGGCAATACCATCGCCGGCAATCGGCGGCCCGAGCTCAAGGTCGTGGTCAACAACAATGCCGGCGCCGAGGTGAGTACGCGGCAGGACGAGAGCGGCAACCTCGAGATCACGATTGAGCGCGTGCGTAAGGCACTCAGCCAGGACGTGCGGCGCGGCGGCAACATGTTCGCCGACACGCTCGAGCGGTCCTATTCGATGCAGCGGCGCGGGGTGTGAGATGCCCATAACCGACGCGCTCAAGCGGGTTTACGCCAGTGCTCCGACGGATACGCAGTACGTCGAAACCCTGCAACTCTATCATTCGCTGTTTCCAACCGCGGGGAGCGGCGGATATTTCCTCAACAACGATTTTCAGGAGTGGCTATTCAGGCTCGAGGACGGTTCGCCTGTGACCTTCGGACCGATTCCGTTTGCCGTCGTGCTGCCGCAGCAAGACGCGCGCGGTCAGCAAGACTTGCAAATCACCATCGACAATATCGGCCGCGAGATCATGGCGCCGATCGAAGCGGCGGCGACAATGCCGTCCGAACCGATTACCGTAATTTATCGCGTCTACCTCAACCAGCCGACGACCTATCCGCAGAACGATCCGCCGCTCGAGCTCCGGCTCTCTAACATTGCGATCGGCTTGCAGGCGGTCACCGGCACGGCGACGCGCGCCGATACGCTCAACCGCTCTTTCCCCTCGGTGCTTTATCGCGCTGACACTTATCCGGGGCTCGATCGATGACGGACGATCGGACCTGGATCAATCGCTACATAGGGACGCCGCATAAGACCAACGGCCGCGGGCCGGACGGCTTTGATTGCTGGGGCCTCATGCTGGCCGTCTGGCGCGAGCAACGTGGGATCGAGCTTCCGGATTTCATGGCGCCGAATGATGCCTCGTTTGTGGAGGCGGTGGAGGCGGTGGGCAAATTCTACAAGGAGTGGCCCACGGTGGCGCCGGCGGTGCAGGTGGAGGCGGGGCGAGAGTGGGATTTCGTGGCGGTGATCCGGCGGCGGGCCGCGCTTCACATGGGGCTTCTGATCGGCGGCGGGGTGCTCCATTCCAGCTATCCGCAGGGCGCCGTGTGGGATCCGGAACCGCGCTTTAACCAATTCTATCCGAGCCGGGAGTATTGGCGATGGCTCGGCTGATCTTCCTCAAAAATCCGTTGTCGCTTCGCACGCGCGACGAGCACGAGCTCAAGCCGGGGCGGAGCGTGATCGATTGGCTGCTGGAGAATCATCCGCCGCCGAACGGGTGCGGCGGAGCCTTGCGCTGGTGGATCAACGGCGAGGAGCAAAAGAGCCTCGATAACCTCGACTATGTGCCGGCGGCCGATGACGTTGTGATACTGGCGGCGGCGCCGGGATGGGCGGCGATCGCCGTTGCGGTGATCTCCTCGATTATCGTGGCCGCTCTTTCAGTCGCCATCCAACTCCTGTTCTTCAATAAGACGACGCCGCGCACGCCGGAATTCCTCCAAGACGATGCCCAGCCGAATCCGGCCTATAATGTCCGCGCGCAAGGCAACATCCCGCGTCTGGGCGAGCCGGTGCCGGTGATCTATGGATCGGTGCTGGTGACGCCGGACCATGCCATGCAGCCACACAGTTGGTTCGAGAACGATGAGCAATGGCTTGATCAGTTGTTCGTCATCAGCCAGGGCGAGGTCGAGATTCACGAGGTGCTCTTAGGCGACACGCCGGCGGATCTCGTGGTCGGCGGTGCGCTTACCTATGCGATCGTGCCGCCGGGGCAGCATTTGCAAACACCGGGCAATCTCGGCTTTCATGCGAACTTTTGGGAAAACGTAGTCACTTGTCCCGAGGTGCAGAGCATCGAGCTCGTGGGCTCCGGCGATACCGCGGGGTTTTTCCGCTTGAGCAAGACCGGCCAAATTGGCCGCTACGTGATGGTCGATATCGAGGTGCCGGCGGGCGTTTTTTTCCAGGCATCATTCGGCGGCAATATCTCCCCGTCGCATCTCACATTTCAGGTTCATATCAGCCAGGTTGATGACGACGGCAATCTGGTCGGCAGTCTCGTCACGAACGGTCTCGATATTTTCGAGCAAACCCGCAACGCGATTCGGCGGACCTATACATTCGACATGGGATTTTCGGCCAATTGGGCCGTCCGGGTCGAGCGGCTCACGCCGCAAAGCTCGGAAACGACCGACCGCATGGTGTGGTCGGGCCTCAAGATGCGGGCCGATATCGCGGGGCCGATCTATGGCGACGTGACCCTGATTGCCGTCCGGGTGCGCGCCACGGTCGGGCTGGGCGAGGGCAGTCAATTGATTCGCGTGCGTTGCACGCGCAAGCTGCCGCCGTTGGGATCGGGTGCGCTGGCGGCGACGACAAATCCCGCCGACGCTCTTGCCGATATCTACTGTAACCAGGTCTATGGCGCGCGCCGGCCAACCGCCGAGCTCGATCTTGCCAAGCTTGGCACGCTGCGGAGCCTGTGGGCCGGCTACCAGTTCTCCGCGGTCTATGTCGCGCGCTCGATCGTTTGGGAGGCGCTTAACCATGCCGTGCAAGGCATGGCGGCCCAGCCGCTCCCGGTTGGCGCGCAGCTCTCGGTCGCCCAGGAGGGAAAGAAGGCGGCGCGCTCGATGCTCTTTACCGAGCAGAATATCGCGCGCGACAGCTTTGCCTTGCACTACGAATTCGACCGACCAGGAGCGAATGACGGAATCGAGGTGGAGTTTCGCGAGCCGGCAAACTTCGCGCCGGCCTTTGTGCGCGTGCCCTATGATTCAAACGATCCGGAAAAAATTATCTTGTTCGGCTGTGTCGATGCCACGCACGCCGGCGAATATGGACAATTGCTGTGGAACAAGCGGCAGGCGCAGCGCCAGACGATCGAATTCGAGACCGAGCTTGAGGGCCTGATCCCTTACATCGGCGAGCGCGTGGCGGTTTCCCATAGCCTGCCGTGGTGGGGGATGTCCGGATTTGTTGCCGGCCTGTCGGGACTGACCGTCACGCTCGATCGCGAGCTAACCTGGGCCGACGTGCCGGCGCCCTGGTACATGATGTTTCGCACGCAGACCGGCGGCCCCACGGCGCCGGTGGAAGTAACGCCGGGGCCGCAGCCGCACCAGGCGGTGATGGCCTCGCTGCCGACAAGCGATTGGCATGTCGGCGACGATCGCCAGGAGCCGACGCATTTCGTCTTTGGATCGGCAACCGAGGTTGTGCGCGATTTCGTCCTGGGCGACGTGAAGCCCAAGGGCGGCGTCAAAGTCTCGCTCGGCGGCGCAATCTACAATCCGTCGATCTATGACGGCACGCTTTCATTTCTGGCGGGGCCGGTGCCATGAGCTATGTGACCTATCCCAAATCGTTCCAGTGTCCGCAGATAAAGCCCTATTCGCTCGGCGTGGATATGGGGCTCGTGCGGACGCCCATGCAGGGCGGCAACAATCGCCAGCGCCGGCAATACCGGCACATGCCGCATATCTTCCGGCTCGAGTTTGTCATGGAGGCGCTCGACCTCGGCACCTGGCAGCAATGGATTAACAGCTTTGCCTACGACTATTTCATCCTCGGTCTCGAGTCGATGTGGTCGGGCAATGCCGGGACGATCACGTCGCCCCATATCGTGCGGTTCATTTCCGACCTCGAGGTGGAAAACGTGGTCTATGGTTGGGTGCGCGTGCGCGTCCAGGCCGAGCTCTCGCCCAACCAATACGCGCTCGCCGGTCCCGGCATCTTGACGGATGCGTGGATCATCGGCGGCACGCCGGCGGCGCCATCTGCCGACACCATCATTGCCGGCACGCCGGCCGCACCATCGATGCCGGAGTGGATTTCCGCCGGCTCGCCGCAAAATCCCGCGGCCATACTTTAGGAGAGGAGCTCCGCCATGCCCGACACATTCGCCCGGATGCGGCAACTGATCGGCTCAACCGAGGAATGGACCGCCAACGATCTCGTGATCGGCCTCGGTGAAATCGCGATCGAGCGCACGACGACGGCCTATAAGATGAAAGTCGGCAACGGCACGTCGGTTTTCTCGGCGCTGCCCTATGCCAGCGGCGGCGATGTCTTTGTTCCGTGGAACAACGTAACCAACAAGCCGACGACGTTTCCGCCGTCTGCCCATACCCATAACGCCATCGACCTAACCGGCGTGCTCAACTGGCGCGATACGTACGATCCCAGCGGGGCCGCCGAGTATCCTCCCGGCGTTCCGAAATCCGGCGATTTGTGGGGCGTGGTCGGGGCCGCCTACACCTTCGGCGCCGGCACCCTGGCCGGCAAGACGGTCGGCGAGGGCGCGGCCATCGTCTACGACAACAACCGCTGGAACATCATTGGCGGCGATTACGTCAAGGGCTCCGAGCTCACCACGACCTCGACGGGATTGCCGCAGGCTGGCCGCGTGCCGCAATTGAACGCGAGCGGCCGGCTCGATCCGTCCTTGCTCAACATGCCGGGATCGCTGCGTTTCCGCGGGCTGGCCGATCCGACCGGGCCGGCGCCTACGGGCGCCACGGCGGGCGATTACTGGCTGGCAAATGTCGCAGGCGTGGCGGCGGCCTCGTGGACCGGCATTGCGGGGACCACCATCGAGATCAACGACCATCTGATATGGACGGGGACGGCCTGGACCTATCTCCATCCGGAGGATCCGGTCACGGGGTATCTGCCGATCGACGGCTCGCAGCCGATGCTAGGGGCGCTCTCGCTCGCGCCCTACGCCGGCGGCGAACCAACGGCCGCCCATGCTGTCCGCAAGGATTATCTCGACGCCCAGGCTTTCAGGGGCTCGATCTATGCCGGCCATTACGGCGTCACGACCGGCACGGTGGCGGATCAGACGGCGGCCTTGCAGGCGGCGATCGACGCGGCCGAGGCGCAGAAAGCCAAGCTCATTTTGCCGGCCGGTTATATCCGCCTCGATGGGACGATCTATGTCGGACGCGTCAATCCGGTGTGGATCGAGGGGCAGCAATCCCACCGTTTCATCAGTTTCACCGACAACGACATGGACGACGTGACGTGCTTGTGGTTTGAGAATATGCCGGCCGCAACCGTTGGCGTTCTGGTGGCGGCCGGCGATCCTGCCAACACGCGCGATGGCGTGACGATTTCTAACGTAATGATTGCGCGCACGACGTTTTCGGTTGCCGGCGATGGACGGGTCGGGATCCGGTTTGTCGGCGCCACGAGTCCGTGCCTCGAGAATGTCAGCATCAACGGTTTCGATATCAATTTTCACTTAACCGAACAGACGACCGGGCTCCGGCATACGACCTATGGGCAATTCCGAAACGTTATCAGCATGTTGTCGGGAACGTATTGCGGCCTGATAACCGCGGCAACGGACTGCGATTTTTACCATTGCCATTTCGGCGGCGCGACGGCGGCGAGCTTCCGCATCGAGGCGCCTGTCATTAACGCGGTTCCCGGCAACGGCAACCGCTGGTTCGGTTGCGTGTTCACGGCATCACAGGGATCGACGCCGCTCCATGCCGTCGTTGTCGAGTCGGGCTTCTGGCAGAGTTTCCATGCTTGCGATTTCGAGGGCTCGTCCGACGCCAGTTTCAAGATCAACTGTCCGGTCAATGCGGCCACGCCCAGCGTTTTCAACGTCTCGATGACCGATTGCTGGTTCTCGGCGGCCGAGCCCAACAACGGCGGCAACCTGTGGGTGCTGTCCGGTAACCTGATGTTGCAGGGCGGCCGGTTTGCCGGCTTGCCGACCTCGACCCAGGCGTTGATCCGCATCAAGCCGGCGGTCGGCAGCAATGCCTTCACCACGACGATCTCGAACATCGTCGCCGTCTATCGAAATATTGCCGCGATCGACGTGGCAAATTATGGCTACCTGAAAATCACGAATTGCCAGTTTGTCGGGGAGAGCTCGGCTGCGGCGGCGCCTGCCATCATCTTCGGGACAGGCGTCAATCGAAGCCACGTCGCAAACAACAGTTTCGTCACGACCCACGCGACCGGCTATACCAATGGCTCGGCGACGGGCGGGAATCGCTTTCTCGACAATATCCTAAGCAACAACGCCACGGCGGATGACTATGCAACGCGCGTGGTCGGCGGGCCGCCGCAGACGGTCGGCGGCGTCATCCCTCGCCATCAGCTCCTCGGCGCTTCGGGGGCATTGGCGGCGACACTCGCGGCCAAATACTCGGCGGATGCGCTCGGCGGATTTGACTATTATTTCAAGACGCGCGCCGCGGCGCCTGGGTCGCGCGCGACCGTTGCCGCGGCGGACAGTGTCCGGTTGGTGCGCTACTACGCCGACGACGGGACGACCGACCAGGAGGTAGCTCGCCAGACGGTCTCCGTTGACGCGATCGGCGCCTTTATGGGCGGCAGTTGGGAAGTCGGGGTCAAATCCTCGGGCAGCGGAAACCTCTCGACGCGCCTCAAAATAGATAATGCCGGAACAACGTCGCTAATGGGCGGCGCCACGGTTTGCCCAGCCGGGACGCTGCAATATATCGGCCTGACAGCCGGGGCGGACACGATCACCGCAACGCCGACGTTTGGCGTGTTCACGGCCTATATAACCGGCGCTTTCTATGTCGCACGGGCCGGCGTGACCAATACCGGCGCGGCCACGCTCAACATCAACGGACTCGGCGCCAAGGCGCTCGTCAAGCGGGTCAACACGCCGCTCGTGGCCGGGGATGTGCTGGCGAGCAAGATGCTGCTTATCATCTATGACGGGACCAACATGCAGTTGATCAATCCTGTCGTGCCCTGACCGGCAAAAAAGAGGCCGGCGGATGGAGACTCGCCGGCCCCAGGAATGAACGGGCCTCCACGGGGGAGTGCGAGGCCGTCCCCTCACGACGCACATATAGTGCACGATGTTTACTTTTGAACGGGTCAAACCCTCGGCGGTCTGTCGCGGAGGTCGCATGTCCATATCCGCTTGGCGTAACTGAAGGCCGGGAAGGCTACGGGCAGTCCCACGCGGACGCGGCTTTCGACGCAGACGACTTCCTGATTGATCTTTAGGGGGACGTTGATCACGACGGGCGGCGGGTGTGCAACGAGCGCGTCCTCGGCACAGCCGGCAAGAAATAACGCAGCGACCAGGCAGCCCAGAGGGGGAGGGGCTAAGCCACGGTCACGTTTCACGTGAAACATAGTTATGGAAAATGTCCTTTTCCCACGGTAGGGGAAAGGTTTATCGGTGTTCCTTGATCATAATCCCGGCCCGGATCGGGGCTTAACGCCGATGATTTCGCGTCAATTTCGGGAGGTTGGCGGGCCTGGGGTGTGTCCGGCCGAGGGGCGCTCGCTGGCGCGCTATTAGGAGTTATGGAAAGGGCTCTACCTACTATATGTGGTAGTCACTCGGTGTAACTAATAATCGGTGTGGATAACGGGGATAGCGGGGATAAGGGGAAATTATGACATGAAATCAAGGGACGCTCTCGGAATGATATAACATATCATCGTATAATATATAAATTGGTAAACTCAAGGTTGTACACCAGATGTGGTAAGTACATGAAATCAAGAGCGGCGTTTCTTCGGCTTCCACTCGCCGTAAGGCGTGCGCCCATTGAAGCGGGAGAGGGCGCGACCGCACGAGGCGGCCTCGGCTCG
>Ga0190271_10000839_pt1 | contig 16359 bp, 8 predicted proteins | sample Popmic356T_FD_133747 | JGI IMG/M metagenome (GOLD analysis project Ga0190271, IMG submission 133747) | Populus adjacent soil microbial communities from riparian zone of Weber River, Utah, USA - 356 T | ecosystem: Environmental > Terrestrial > Soil > Riparian zone | place: USA: Utah | collected...
CTCCATCGCTGTTCGGACAACGGTGAAGAGCTGGCGCCCGAGACCTGTGAGAATGTGATGTTGTGCCAGGTCGGCATCAAGGCCGGCGCTTGCGCGGTCTGCACTCCCGGGACGTTTCATTGCGAAGGAGCCGAGCTGCAGGAGTGCTCTGACGAGGGGCGTTACGTACCGAAGTCGCCGCGCTGCGATTCTGAAGCCTTGTGCAACGAGGATGCGGGGGCGTGCACGCCGATGGTCTGCTCGCCAAACGCTGTGACCTGCAGCTCGACCGGTACGAGTTTGAAGACCTGCAATGCAGACGGGTCCATGTTTCTAGGCGACACGCAGTGCCCCAATGGCTGCAATGCGACGACCAAGAGTTGCAACACGTGCATGCCCAACCTCGCCATGTGCGAGGGAGACAGTGTCGTGACGTGCAGCTCGAACGGCCAAAACATGAGCCCGAAGGCATGCGCAGCCGAAGGGGAGTGCACGCTCGGCGGTTGCGTAGGCAAGGCTTGTGCTGCGGGCTCCAAGCCCAGCGGGACAATGTGTACCAGCATCAGCGGCGGCAAGTGCGATGGGAAAGGTCACTGTCGCGCGTGCCTCACGCCAGGTGCGTCGTGTGGGGGGGACCTTGTCTGCGACGATAGCTACAGTTGTGTGCAGAAGCCGTGCGGCGGTAACAAGAGGGTGGATCCGGGAGAAGAGTGTGATCCGAGCGCGCCCGAATGGGTGAATAGCGGCGACGCGTGCGACGCGACGTGCCATCTGACAGCAAGCGTCTACCGCGCTTGTTCCGCAGGCGGTCAGCCCTGCTGGGACGGGGCCCGCTGGTTCTGCTCGACCGTGGGCACCTGCTCGCAGCTCTGCAGCACTCCGTCTGACTGCCGTGCGAACGGCGTGTCGTCTGATTGTGTTGAGGACAAGTACAGAGCCGGTCAGAGGTTTTGTGCGACGTCGACGTGTCAACGGGGGACACGGGGACAGTGGTACGGCCAGCAAGGCTGCATACAGGGCTCAGAGCAGGGCTGTTCAAAGGCCGCCCAACCCATGTGCGGCTGGCTCAGCTACGACCCTGGCAATGAGAGGATGTGGTGCCCGGGCGAGTATGCGCCAGGATCTTGCTGCGCGCCGAATGGTCAGTGCCTCCCAGCCATGCAGTAGCGGTGTTGCGGCTGGGTCCATGCGCGTTTTCACTTCTGCAAAGGGCGGTGGATCCTCCTGCGTCAGCTGGAACCGCGCCGATCGATCAATCGGCCAAAATGTGTTCAAGTGGCCGGAACATGGGCCCCCGATACAGCGTGCGCGGGCAGTTTTCGATCCGCCTTCGCCGCGCGCTCGCGCTTGCTATGGGTACGTGCGCGGCGAGTGCTGCTTGCGACCCGGGGGTATTTTCTCGCGAGCGCGCTGGCGGCTCGACCGATACGTCGCAGGAAGCGGGTAGCTCGGCGCAGCCGGATTCGGGAGCCGGACAGCAGACGCTTCCCAACGCTGGGCGGTACGCAGCCAGTAATTCTGGCGGCGAGAGCGCGCCGCAGGGCGGCAAGTCTACACTGCAGGCTGGTAGGCCGGGGCCCGCGGCCGGCAAGGCCGGGTCAGCGGGTGGCCAACCTGCGCCAGATGGCGGTGTCGACGCCGGGCCCGATTCTTCGATGCCACCGACCGTCGAATGCGCACACGCGCGGGACCCGCATGCCGTGACCGTCACGTACGCAGAAGCGGGTGCGATCGCGGTGCCCAGCTGGGTGTCCGAACGTTCGGGGGCTGCGGCGACGCGTGTGGGCGACAAAGCTTTTGCCGTGTTCAACACGCGTGAAGGTCTCGTGATGGCTGCATGGGGTCGACGCGAGGGCTTGCTCGCGGCTCCTGCCCACTACGACGACGGCAAGAATTTCGTGCCGTTGTTCGACGCCGACGCCACGCCAGCGGAATACACCGTCGGTGCGGCTAGCGCGCTCGAAGACAAAGACAGCGCGCTCGTGTTCTTTACCGCGCTCAAGGGCTTCTACAGCGTCGGCACCGGCATCGCTCGCGTTCCTGTCGATGCCGTGCGTGCCCAAATACTGCGTCCTGCTTCGGCGCTTTCTTCCGGTGACGATGCCGATGCGGGGGCAGGGCACGCGCCGTGGGAACCTCCATTCACCACGGGTGCGCTCGCGGTGCGTGATGGCGCGACCGACTTCGTGTACCTCTACGGCTGTGGAGCCAACCCGAACGCACCGGACGAAGCGAATGGCCAAGCTCACGAGAGTCCGTGTCGGCTCGCGCGCATCCCACGCGCCGACCTGGTGCGCGCCGAGCGCTTCCGCTACTGGGACGGGCGGAGTTTTCAGGCCGATGTGGCGCGCGCGCTGCCGGTCGTGGATCACGTCGGCGCTCCGCTGAGCGTCTCGTACAATCGCTACCTCGGCCGGTACTTGGCGCTGGGCAGCCAAGTGACGAGCCGCGTAGTGTTGTTATCGGCTGAGCGTCCAGAGGGCCCGTGGGAAGCCCTGGGAGAAGCCAGCACACTGCCGTCGACTGGAGGCTTCGGCACCAGCTTCGCGGCGATCGAGCTGCCGGCGCTGCGCAGTGCCTGCGACGACGTGCTCTACATCTCATACGTTCGCACGCCGCGCGTCGATAGTGGTGGCAGCACCTTCATCACGCAGCTAGCGCGCATCGAGCTGCATTGATGTGCGCGGCGAGCGTGTGAGATCGAGGCCGGAGCGTGAGCCTTCCGACCTCGGCCGCCTGCATTGTTAGTTAGCGGAGTAGGTTCTCCGCCTGAGCTTCGCCGGCATGGCTGCCGCGTTGCCGTTGATGAACACCCAGACGTTGTCGTTGCCGCGGAAAGTTAAGACGTCGTCACCCCCGGACTTGAACCAGTAGCGAGCTTCGCTCGTGAAGTGTGAAGTTACCGGGTGTGGTCTTGTGCATCGCAACAGTCACTGCGCGCGTTGCATTGAGCTTGCCGTGGCCGAATCGTGTGAGTGGAAAGTGTCCCCGCGACGGTTCGTTCGCTCCACGGGCGCGAAAGTGACCGAACAGGTTGCCCCGTGGACGAGGGGCGGCGCACGCGACACGGGACCTTTTGCACACGGGGCCCAACGCGCATCCGAAGAACGCAGCAATCGGTCGACTTGCGAGCAACATCACAGGTACATGAAAACCGCGCGCTTCTCGCAGCGCCGCGTGGTTACTTCACCTCGCAGATGGCTGCAGGGTGCAGGACAAAGCGCGTGCTCACTGCGGTGATCGCGCTCTCTACGACGAGCTGACACCGGAGCACGACGACGAAGCCCCCTGACTATCCCGATGCTGAGCTGCGAGCTCGCCTGCAGGGGCTCGGTCTGTTTGGCTTGCCCGCCTGCTGCTGCGAAATCACAGCGAAGCCCCGGCTAAGTGAGACGCGTACACGGCACATGGCTAACAGCGATTGCTTCGTACAGGTGTCGCTGTATCCGTCAGGTCGCGTGCTCCAACGTTGGCTCCGAATCTCACCTGATTCCGCGTGACCCGACTGCGCTAACCACGGCTTGACCTGTCGGAGGCTTACATGTATGAGAACAGCCCGCGGTGGTCTCTGATCACGAAGTCGGCTGTACTTTGGGAGAGGCGATCTCCCGCCGAAGGTGCAAGTAACTGTGTCCGTGAAGGCAGTGCCTGCAATGGCGTTGAGCCGCGGGCATGTGTCGGCTTCGCGTTGAAGTGACGTCGACTTGCGACCTCCTATTGCTCCGAGCGGTCATGTCCTACTTGAAATCGATTTTCTCGCGGCGTGTGTGTGCCCTGTTCGCGTTGAGCTCGGGGTTGTTGGGCGGTTGTGCCGATATACTGGACCTTCCGGACTCGCCAACGATTGTGATGAACGATCCTTGGCAGTGCGACAGCACCCCGCCTGCGCCGATATCGTCGCGAGCACAGGTAGTGTTGCACGCGTGTAGCTTTATCAGTTCGAATTGTTCGGTGCCTGTCACTGGGATTTCAGCAACGCTTTGCGACAAGCTCGACGTCAACTGCACTCAGCCGGTTCAGTCGGACATCCGCGATGTCGATGGAGATCTACGGTTTGACGTGCCGACGATTGGTTCGTTGGGGAAGGGCTTCGACGGCTACGTTCGTGTGATTCCCCCGCTTGGGCCTTGCACGAACGATCTTGCGACGAATCCAGCTGCCTGCGATTTGGCACCCGCTTGTGACGTCAGCGCGCCGGACGAGAGGTGTCTGGTGCCAAAGTTCATACCAGCGCTGCTGTTCTTCAATCCGCCGATCGTTGCGAACACTGAGGCGCCGCTAGTTTTGCCGCTCATGCCGACCACGAGTGCTATCAACTTAGTTCAAGCGACGGGCGCTCAAAAAGTAGGGTACGCCCAGGGCATCCTCGTCCTGACAGGTCTGGACTGTGCTGGTCGCCCCGCGCCGGGTCTCACATTCAACGTATCGCCCCAATCGCAGCAGTTTGCGCGGATATATGTCGCCAACGGCGCCGTGAGTGCCACGGCCCAAGCGACGGACCAATCGGGGCTTGGTGCATTGCTCGGCGTGCCACCCGGCTTCGTCGAAGTTAGCGCTTACGCCGTGAACGTAGAGGCCAACTTCGAGCGAGTCGCGACCGCCAACGTTCAGGTCGCGGCTAGCACGGTGACGTACGTGGCGCTGACTCCGGCGCGCCGTTAGCTCTCAGAGCTCGCCTGATCGACGTCGGACGCGGCGAGTCTTCGCCGTTCGCGAGGCGCGACGACGCCGTCTGCAAGACGGCGTCGTCTGCACGCCGCTCGGTAGAGCTCACGCAGCCCGAGCTTCGAGGATCGCGAGCGGTGTTGCAGTCGAGACAATGCGCTGCATCACCAGACCAGCGCGAGAGAACAGTGCGCGGTACTCCTCCGCAGTGCGTTCCCGGCCGCTGGCGTCGATGATCATCTGGACATCGAGGAACTTGGCGAAGGACGCGACATTGGGCGCACCAACGATCGCCTCGTACAGCAGCACGCGCGCGTTCGGTGCCATGGCTCTGCGGATATTGGTCAGAATCGTGTAGGCCTCGTCATCCGACCAGTTGTGGATGATCGACTTTGCAATGTAGCAGTCGGCCCCGCTCGGAACGGAGTGGAAGAAGTCGCCGCCTACTATCTCAACGCGCGTGCCGATGCCGAGCGCATCCAGTTTGGGTGCTGCGCCTGCCACGACGTCGGGTTGATCGAAGAGCACACCCCGCAGTCGCGGGTACTGGCGGAGGATACCTCCGAGCAATCGGCCATGCCCACCTCCGATGTCGACGACCTGAGATGCGAATGACAGATCGTACGCAGCAGTAAACGCGTCGCAGGCGATATTGCTTGTCGCCGTCATTGCGCGATTGAAATCGTCGAAAACAGTTTGATCACTGTTCAAGTAGTCGAACGACTTCCTGCCTGTTTCCAGCTCGATCGCGCTCATGCCCGTTCGCACACAGTCAGGCAGGCGGCGCCAAAACCGCGTTCCGTAGTTACCCATGTACACGAGGAAGTCGCGAAACGAGGCCTCCTCGTCTTGACAGAGCGCGAGTCCGATCGCCTTGAGAGCGAACACTCTATCGGCTCGCTCCTCACACAGACCGAGCATTGTGGCTGCGCGCAACACCCGATACAGCATATCCGCATCGACTCCGAGCTCGCGCGCAACGTCCTCGGCCGAACGTGCGTGATGCCGCAGTGCGTCGGCCACCTGCAACTCGGCGAGTGTGAATGCCACGTGGAACGCCCAGAAGTCGTTGATCAAGTCGAGCAGCGCGATCGGTGCAGGCACGATAGTGCGCTTGAGAGTGTCGAGCCCGTTACGTGCCATCTCAGCCACTGTCGCGATGGCGGGCGGCGGCAATCTAGTCATGAATGTTCCCCTGTGAGGCGGTCTAGCGAACCGTATCACAAGCTCGACGACACCATCGATCGCATCGTTGCGCGAGCTAAGCGCGCAAGGCGAAGGTCATGTAAGCGACACGTAATCAGCGCGCTCGAGCCTGCCCGTCCCTTCCAAGGTGGTGAGCTGGATGGAGCCCGAAAAGCGGAGTGGGACGAAGTCCAAGGTCAGCTGGCCTCTCAAGACGATCTTTCCCTCCGTCGGCGTGAAATCGGCGCTGTCCTCGAGACGAGAATCTGGCAGCAGTCGTATACCAAGCTCAGTGCCGGTCGTGAGGAACCTGACGTGCACGAAACCGCGGCTAACGGCGTCCCTGAATGCCTCTCTGGTCGCTGGACGGCAGCTTATCGTCACAGGCTGGTGTGCGACCGTGCAGAGTTGGTCGACTGTGTTCGGTGTGGGCTCGTCGAAAGCGATCCCAGCGAGCTCGTCTGCAAGCTCCGGCGGCTCAGCGCTCGCAAGCTCGGTGATGCACGCGCGAAGGCTTAGTGGACGAATATCGGTCCACAGCTTCTCAATGTGAGCGAGACACTCGTCTTTGCTGCCCTCCAACTCAACGGCCTTCCAGCCCGCCGGGATCTCTGCGTGGACTGGCCAGATCGAGTATTGCTCCTCGTGATTCATGACGACTTGGTACGTCAGGTCATCTGCAGTATCGGAAACCCACAAGTTCATGGCTGCCTCACTGTCCCATATCTCAGCGCGCTGCGGTCAGCCCAGCTGTTCACCTGCAGCCTCCGATCCGTAGGGTGTTTGCCGCGCATCGCCTCGTCCGGGTGCGGGCTTGCCTATCGCTTCTGCGAGCGCAGCCACGGTCGGCTGCGCGAGGAGCTCTTTCAGCGGCACGTGGACCGCAAACTCACTCCAGATGCGGCGTCCAAGCCGCGACGCTATGAGAGAGTCACCTCCCACTTCGAAAAAGCTGTCCTCTACGCCGATTCCCGTCGTGCCGAGCACTTCTTCCCAGAGCTGTACAACACGCTGCTCCAGGACGTTTCTCGGCGCCACATAGCTGCCGAGAGCTTCGCGTACGACCTCCGTCGCTGCGCGCGTGGCTGTCCGCGGCCGTCGAACATGCTGCTCGAGACGCGCCGACAATGCGGTGGTGCAGATCGCGACTTGTGGGAGTTGGTAGCTGGCAACCACTCGCTGTGCAGCTTCCAATCCTTCTTCCGTTCGTATCGCGAGGCTGCGCAGCTCTGGCTCGATCTGCGCTTCCCCAGGGTGTCGCCAGCTATCCCAGTGAACGCTCATGTAGCGGACACCGGTCGTATTCGCGGCACGCTGCGCGAACGCAGCGATGAACGCATCGGAGGCTGCGCCAGCCGCCAAGCCGGAACCACCAAGCACGGAAGCCATGGAAGAGCTCAACATGACGAAGTCTAACGGCGCGCCTTTCAGAACTGCTGCCAGCACCGACGCGCTCTTGAACCTAGTCGCGACGATCGTCTCGAGGAGCTCGGGTTCTGCGCTGGCGATCGGCAGCTGCATGTTCTGCTGTGGATGCTGAACGCAGCTGATGACGGCGCTTAACGAGCCGAGCTCGTGCTGGATGCGCGCGACTACCTCTGTCATCTCGTTCAGGCTCGTCGCGTCTGCCCTGTAGTAACGAAGCCCGGCGCAACTCGCGTGCAGCGCTTTCAGCGCGCGCGCCCGAAGCGCCAGGCGCGCATCTGCTCCGTTGGCGAGCTCGTCCCAGTGCTCCTGCGCAAGCGACGAACGTCCGACGATGGCCAGACGAACATTTGGCCGCTGAGCGATCCAGCGAGAGAGGCCAGTTCCTATGTGGCCCGTTCCGCCTACAACCAAGTACACGCCTCCATCTCGTATCGGGAGGCGATCGCTGGCAGGTTCATCGAGCGTGACTCCCTGATAGTCGAGCACGTAGCGCGCTCTGCGTCGATACGCGACCACTAGTCCCGGCTCATCATGTTGCAGCTCGGAGCAGATCTCGTCGGCGAGCTGCGGTGGATGCACCGCACCTTGCGAGGTCTCGATATCGACTTGCCTGCAACTGATGTGGCTGTACTCCTGTGGCGCAACCAAGCACGGGCCTCCCGCGAATGCCGACTCGGGACACAACTGCTCGTGACCGGTCACACTCCGCGCGGCCTGCGTCACCACGGTGAGGTCGACAGCTGCTCCACTTCGTCCGAGCTGCTCGATGAGGTGGACGAGGGAAGAGAACGCCATCGTCAACGCTGCAGCCTTGTGTGGCTCGGATAGGCAGCTCCACAGGTAGGCAACGGAATTCGGGCGCCAAGTGCCATCGGCGAGGTGCTCGAAGATGCGCCGTAAATCGGACCGCACCTCCGGACGCGCCAGGAAGGCGCCATCTGCGTCGATGCTGAAGTCGGCCCCCGCGCGCACGACACGCACCTCGGGGCCGAGCCGGCGTATGATCTCGAGTGCGAGCGTCCCGCCGTCGCTGAACACGAGGCAGCGTCGCTCGCCCGCATCGCGCACTCGTGCGACGGTCGGCCGCCAGACGGGCGCATAGAACCAGTCTCGAATCGGCGCGCGCAGACGCCCTCGGGCGTCGTTGCGCTTCGTCGCCTGCATCGGCGACGTCGGCTCCCGCCAATAGCGCACGCGCTCGAACGAATAGGTCGGAAGACTGATACGTGAGCGGGAGTCGGCTGCGTGGAACACGTTCCAGTCGACTTCCACCCCGTGCGTCCACAGCCGCCCAAGGCCGTGGAGCATATGTTCGACGTGAGACCCCGTCGCGTCGCGCCCAGGCAGGCTGGAAACTGCGACATGCTGCTCGCGAGCCGGAACGAGACGATCGAGGTTGCCTGGTGGTCCGACCTCGACGAAAGCCATACTCGGCTCAGCGAGCAAGCAGCGCAGTCCATCGTAGAATCGTACCGGCTCACGGAGCTGACGCACCCAGTAGTCGGGCTCGGTGACGAGTCCGGTCGAGGCGTACTCCCCGCGCAGATTCGAGATGTAGCCGATGCGAGGCTCGTGCATGTGGATACCGGAGATCGCAGCGCGGAATTGCGCGAGCACCGGCTCCATCAACGGAGAGTGACCCGCCTTGTTAGCGGTCGCGAGCAGGCGGTGATCGATATCTTTGACACGGAGTTGCTCTTGCAGGTGCTCGATTGCTGCGGGAGCTCCCGAGAAGACGCACTGTTGCGGCCCGTTGACTGCGGCCAACGACACGCCGTCGATCAGATAGCGGTGTGCGTCCTCGTAACCCATTCGGGCCGCCAGCATCGCGCCGGAGCCTGTCGTCTCCATCAAGTCAGTGCGCACGCGCAACGCAGTCAGCGCGCCTTGCAGATCGAAGACGCCGGCAACACACGCTGCCGCGAATTCTCCGGCGCTATGACCGATCACCACGTCCGGCTTGACGCCCCATGAGATCCACAACTGCGCGAGTGCGTATTCGACCGCAAAAAGCATGAGCGGAAGTAGCGTCGGCCGTTGTTCCAGCAGCGTGCTCGTTTCCGCCGTTGCAGTGCGGATTACCGCCAGCAGAGCGCCGCCGACTTCAGGAGGCAGGAGCTCGGCCGTCATCGCGATGTGCCGTCGAAACACCGGTTCGCTGGCATATAGGCCGGCGACAATGCCTGGCTTTTGTCCGCCATGGCCAGGGAACATGAAAGCCACTTTAGGACCGCGCTGGTGCGACCGAGCTGGTTGAGCTGACGCATGGGCAAGCGCCAGCTTCACCGAAGCTCGATCGCAGCCCACGGCTGCGAGCCGGTACGCTAGACTCGCTCGTCCGACCTGAAGTGTAAACGCCGCGTCCGCCAGGCTCGACTCGGGCAGCGCGTCGATCGCGCTCGATAGCGCGGATACATTGCTGGCCAGACTCTGGTGGGTACGGCCGGACACTACGAATAACTGCGCCGCGCGGTACGGCGGCGCAGTTGGGCGCGGCGGAGCCTCGCCCAACACGACGTGCACGTTGGTTCCCCCCGCACCCAGCGAGCTCACACCGGCGTACCGGGTCGACGACGAGTCCCACGCGCGCACCGTGGTTGGCACGAAGAACGGCGACTGCTCGAGCTCGAGCGCCGGATTGGGCGCTTCGAAATTGATGGCCGGCGGCAGCTGCTTGTGGTGCAGCGCGAGCGCCGCCTTGATAAGGCTTGCGACTCCGGAAGCTCGGTTCGTGTGGCCGATGTTCGCTTTTACGGAACCGAGCGCGCAGAAGCCGACGTCCTGTGTGTGTCGGCGGAACACCTCGGTCAGCGCGCGTACTTCGATCGGATCGCCTAGCGCGGTGCCCGTCGCATGGGCCTCGACATAGCCAATGTCGCGGGCGCTGATGTCTGCATCGGCCAGCGCCTCTGCCACCGCGGCGCACTGCCCGACTGCGCTCGGTGCAGTGAACGCCATCTTGTCCGCGCCATCATTGTTGATCCCTATCCCGCGCACGACCGCGTAGATGTGGTCGTTGTCTGCGAGAGCGGTTGCGAGCGGCTTCAGCAGGACCATCCCCACGCCTGCGCTGAAGCAGGTACCACCGGCACTGCTATCGAATGGACGACAGCGCCCGTCGCGCGATACCGGAACACCCTCCGAGTACCAATAGCCTGAGACCTGCGGAATGCGCAGACTCACACCACCCGCCAATGCCATGTCGCAGCGATTTGCTCGTAGCGCGTCGCAAGCCACGGCGAGCGCCGTCAGCGAGGTCGAGCAGGCTGTCTGCACGCTCATGCTGGGACCGCGCAAGTTCAACTTGTACGAGACGCGCGTGGCCAGAAAATCGACGAAGCCTCCCAGACCCGAAGCGAGGTCCGACTCGAGATCACCGTCGCCTCCACGCCACTGTTGGAGCATGTACTGGTTCTCTGCCGCGCCGGCGTATACGCCGATTCTGCCCGGACACCGAGCCGGATCGTAGCCGGCATCCTCGAGCGCCGCGTGCGATACCTCGAGCAGTAGACGTTGTTGCGGATCCGTATCGCGCGCCTCCTGTGGAGTGACTCCGAAGAATGCGGCGTCGAAGCAGTCGATCTCATCCAACAGCGCTCCGCGAGCAACGTAGTCTGGATGTTGTAGCCACTCGTCGGGAATGCCGTGCTCACGAAGCTCGTCCGGAGCAAGCTCGCGTAGCGACTCGACGCCATCGCGTAGGTTGTTCCAGAACTCAGCGACTGACCGCGCATCTGGGAACCTGCCGGCCATGCCCACGATCGCAATGTCCCCTTCTGTCGAGCTTCTCCGAACGGGGTTGTCGCTAGTTGGGCGAGTTGCAGCCTTCGCGCCGATGCGCTGTGCCTGCTTCGAGATCGTCACATGCTCGAACAGCTCGACGAGCGGGATGTGCACGTCCAACTCTTCGCGCAGCTTCAGCTGGAGCTGCGCGAGCAATAGTGAGTTGCCACCGATCTCGAAGAAGCTTTGGTCTGGATCGATCGCGGGCAAGCCGAGCACGCTGCGCCAGACCAGGCCGATGCGACCTTCTAGCTCGCTGTGCACGCGAAGCCCGCGCGCCGGGTCGGGCAGCGCTTCGGTCACCGCCGGTAGCGCCTTGCGATCGACCTTGCCGTGTTTCGTCACCGGCAATGAATCGAGGGCGATGAACAAGGAGGGGATCTGGTGCTTGGTCAAACGCTCGGCCGCATATCGTCGCAACGCGACGACGGCGCCGTCCTGCGCGGGGACGAAGTACATCACCAGCTGCGTGTAGTGCCCCTCGCCGTTCGATCGCGCCACCACGGCCGACTGAACGACCGCTGGGCAGCCTCCGAGGACTGCCTCGACTTCGTCCAGGTTGATGCGCACGCCGCGGACCTTGACCTCACGGTCACGCCTGCCGATGAACGTCAGCTCGCCACGTTCGTCGCTGCTCGCGTAGTCTCCCGTGCGGTAGAGGCGGGCACCGGGAAGTGGTCCAAATGGATCTGGGATGAAAGCAAGCGCGGTTCGTGCGGGAAGCCCCACGTAACCATGGGCCACGCCGATACCTCCGATCACGATCTCGCCGGCGCTTCCGTGCGGCGCCACCGCCATCCCGTCGAGCAGATACAACTGCACGTTGCCAAGTGGCCGGCCCAAGCGCACGACGTCATCGTGGGAACTGAATCGACCACCACTGGTGTACACGGTGGCTTCGGTCGGTCCATACCCGTTGATGAATCGGCAGTGCGTCGACCAGCGCCGTGCGAGCGCGACGGAGCAAGCCTCTCCGGCCGACGTGATCGTCTGCAAGGCTGCGCTGGTAGGCAACGGCATTCGGTCGAGGAATGACGGAGGCAGCACCGCGTGCGTAATCGCCTGCTCGTCGAGCATCCGTGCGAACTCCGGACCGGGCACGCGCAGGACAGTGTCCTCGAGTAAGCAAAGACAGCCCCCAGTGCCGAGCGCCGTTGTGATCTCGCAGATCGATGCGTCGAACGTCGGCGCGCTGAACTGCAAGGTCCTCGACTCACGGCCCATGACCTGCAACTCGCCAGCTTGGAGCGCGAGGTTTGCGAGGCCGCGCTGCGGCACACAGACACCCTTTGGTTTTCCCGTCGATCCCGACGTGTAGATAATGTACGCGGGCGTGCCCGGGTGCGCGCGCCGCGGCAGATTGTTGGCACCGCGTCCGCTGTGTAGCTCGACGTCCTCCATACAGAGAAGCTGGGGGCCTCCGGTTGGCGCAACATCCAAGATTTTACGAGTCGTGACGATTAGGAGACAGCCGGCATCGGCGATCAACGCAGCGTTTCGATTCGGCTGCGCGCCGTGATCGAGCGGAATGTAGGCAGCACCCAGTTTCCACAGCGCGAGAATCGTGACGATCCAGTCGAACGAAGGCGGGAGTAACACGGCGACGTTGCTGCCTGGACCGACGCCGATGTTCGCGAGATGTCGTCCAAGACGATTAGCCGCTGCGTTGACTGCAGCGTACGTCCACTGCTGGTCACCTTGGGACAGCGCCAACGAGGCTGGGTACTCACGGGCCGTAGCCTCGAACAGATCCTGAAAAAGCGGCAGCTTTTGCGTGACGCGTTTCGTTAGTTCCGGGCGCTGCACAGGCACTCCTTCAAATTAAAGAACTGGGCGTTAGTGCGTCCTCGGCCTGCAGTAAACAGTAGTAATGCAAACGCCGTTTGCGTCCCGAGCTCCGGCGCGAGGCAAGAAGTTGTGGTGCGGAACACGCTAGGCGGACGGATACGTACGTAGTCCTGTCGTAGGCGCATTGACCAGCATCGCCATGTTGCCGCATGGATGGAAATTGTCATGCATCAACTGATGGACCACGCCGACCTCGTGGAAGCGCGCGGTATGGCTGAGACACGGAGAGATGACTTTCCGCATCACGAGCTCGTTGAAGCGATGCTGTTCCTCGACATTCGCGCCATGCGATCCTTGCAGGCGCTTGCTGCGCATCCACAACACTCGAAGGTCTAGACTAGCCCTATAGCCCGAGGTCGCTCCGCACAGCACGACCATGCCAGCATTGTCGCACATAAAGATCGACGTGGGCAGCGTGTCGCATCCGACGTGTTCGAAAACAATCGCGGGCCGCGCCTTGCGGCCGAGCACGGCGCTGAACCGATCACGAAACGCGATTGCACCCATTCCCCAGCGCGCCCAGGCTGCCTCGTCGTCCGTGTCGGGAAGTGGGCCCCAGTGATCGAACTCACTACGGTCGATCACGGCGTGGGCTCCGAGCCGGAGGCAGTGCTCGAACTTCGCTGGTGACGACACGACCGCGATCGGAATCCCGCCGAACATCGCCGTGATTTGTATCGCCATGGAACCGAGACCTCCGGCGCCGCCCCAGATGAGCACCGGATCGCCGGGTCTAACCGTGTTGGGAGGCCAGCCCATCAGCTGACGGTAGGCCGTAGCACCTGTCATGAGATAGGAGGCCGCTTCCTCCCAGGTCAGGTGGGGAGGCTTCGGCAAGATCTGGTACTGCTCGACGACCGTGAACTGAGCGTAGGTGCCATAGTTGTCTTCGTATCCGGCCGCGGTCGTGCTCACCGAAGCGGGCTGATCCCTGCCCATGATAATATCCGATGCATGCGGATCGAATCGGCCTGGACCGATGACGACGTGATCACCCTCCTTGATCCCCTGAACCTTACTGCCGCACGCCCACACTACGCCGGCACCGTCCGTCCCGCCGATGTGAAAGTTCTCCAGGGCGCCCTTCCGGCGCCGCGCGTTGATCACATCCAGCGGCTTGCCCAACGCCGACCAAACATTGTTGTGATTGATGCCCGCCGCCATTACGGCGACAAGTACCTGACGTTCTCCCAACTGCGGCACCGGCACGCGCTCGAGCCGAAAAGCGCTCCGCGGTGGCCCATACATCTCCGGTCGCGTGAGGGCTGCCAACATGCTCTTTGGGGCCACTCCCGGCTTGCCAAGCGGCGGCATCACCACTGACTCATCACCTTGGATTGTCGCGGAAAGACTCATGCCATACCCCAAGCTACTGCAGAGCCGTGAGCAGCTAATGCACACGTCTTGACTCGCATTTCATCGACCATCATGCGCATCACCGGCAACTCCTAAGCCAACACCACTCGCACGAATGCCGCGACGCTCGGCTATCGCCGTCGAGCGTTCAGTTGCTAACAATCGGACACTCAGATCACAGGGCACGATGGGTTGTAGGCGTGCTGTAATGTGTGCGAGTATCCACTCCCGACGACCTTAGTCAAATAAAAACTCGCGCATCCGAGCTCGCTCGATTTCTTCGAGCTCATTGGGCCGTGTCGATTCGTTGACGAATACGATCTCGCTGACTCGGCACTTAGCGCCGTGTCCCATCGCGCGATCTGAGCTTGAGTTGCTCCCGGAACGCGCTGTTTCATTCTCGACCAGACATCCAGCAGTAGGTCAGCGTGCTCGTTTCCTGTCCTGCGCCCGGAAACCCGGCAAAGAGTAGAACGCGGCGCGTGTTGACCCGCGCGGGGGTTGCGCGACCACCGCCACACGACACTTTGTCGACGGTTGGCCTGGCGCGTGAGCGCGAAGCAATAGGCTGACGCAAGCAACAGCCTGACAGCGATGCGCTCGCAGCCGGAACCTGCCTGAGCGACTCTAGATTCGAAAAACTAAATGGAACCTGACAGTCAATTTGCAGCCTGGTAGGCTCCCGGAACCCTCATGTGACATCGGTGCGCGGGCAAAAGAGTGTTGTGCTTAGCGAGCGAAATTTCATGAACAGTGTAGGCGTTGCGCGATATAGTAGAGCTCACTTGTCGCTACGATTTGAGCACGCGTCGGCACGATTTGTGGCGGGCAAGACATGCCGGCCACGACGCGCATAGGGCTACTCTAAGTGATGCGTGCCGTAGGTACGGTCCGCATACCCGTGCGCCTGCGCGTTTGTTGTGGAGTAACCGCGGCAAAGACAGCATGGATTAGCGCAGGGCGAAGCCTTCGAGCGCGGCACCGCCGAGGTCTTTGGTGCGAACGGGAACCGCAACCGCGCTGAGCAGATCATCGAGTCGACCGTGAGTGTGTCGTGGAGCAAGACTCCGCCGTCACGCGACGTGCTCACGCCGAGCACCATGACAGTCGACCGCGCTATGGCGTTGGTACGACGCCAAGGGCCCGAGCGATATCGACTTTCTTCCCCCACACATCATGGGCGTCACGCTGCCGCCAACCGTGGTGCGCGCAGTTCCTCCAGGATGGCTGGTGGGACGCGGCTGAAGTGGATGGGGACCGGTAATCGCCTGGGGCGTTTGCTGCGGGCAACCTATGGTCCGCTCGGGAAATGGAGGAGCCGGGTGCGATCGCGGTTGAGCATTCACCGAGGCTTTGGCGACGCGTCGTCGACATCTCATGCCATTAGCGGCGCCGGTCGGTACGTCGCTTGAATTGCTTGGAGAGCTCTCGCACGAGTGCCCCACGGATTCGGCGTACGGCCTCGGGCAACCAGCTGGCTGGCGCGGGCCGGCGTAGGGCGGCGCGCAATGCCGGAGCCAGGAGCCAGTTGAAGCGGGGCAGAGTGTCGAAACGAAGGGCGTGCAGCTTGCGCGGAGCGACCACGGCATCCATCTCGCAGATCCGTCCGGACTCGTCGAGCTGTAGCAGCATCGCGATGCGCGGTGGCACGCCGGGCGGCTGATTGAAGCGCTCGCAAACCAGCGCGGGTATGCCGTTCAGCGTCCGAATCGCAAAGCGCGCCGGTCCATACGTCGACGTCTTGACGTTGAAGAGGATCACCTTGTGCAGCCCCACCACCGGCCTGCGCGCCGCGAAGTACTCGCCGTTGCCGTCGTTGCGCGTGCGCACCCCTTCGGCGAGCAGCTTCTCGAGGGCAGGTAGGTTGCGCGCGAACAAGTGAATGCAGAATGCGTGTAGCGCCTCGAGCAGCTCGGCGTTGCCCGCAGCCGTAGGCCGCTGCGGTCGCGCGTCGTAGCTCGCCATGGCCTGACGCGCGCGATGCAGCGTGGTCTTGACGTTGGGCTCGCTGATCGCGAGCGCGGCTGCGGTCTCAGCGACGGAATAGTCGAACACGTCCCGCAAGAGCAGCACCGCACGTTGGAGTGCGCTCAGCTCTTCGAGCGCGATCAAGAA
>Ga0190271_10000840_pt1 | contig 16336 bp, 18 predicted proteins | sample Popmic356T_FD_133747 | JGI IMG/M metagenome (GOLD analysis project Ga0190271, IMG submission 133747) | Populus adjacent soil microbial communities from riparian zone of Weber River, Utah, USA - 356 T | ecosystem: Environmental > Terrestrial > Soil > Riparian zone | place: USA: Utah | collected...
ACGTCCGTGCAGTAACGCGTGAACGTGTCCCAGCCGATCGTGATCGGCCCGGGGAAGTCCATGTGGTGCGGCGAGTAGCCGTGGGGGATCGGCGGCAGGAGGACGATCTCGTCGGGTGCCGCCTCGGCGGTCAGCCGGCAGACCTCGGTCGTGATGCGGAGGTCGGTGTCGATCGGCAGGTGCGGCCCGTGGTCCTCCAGCGTCGCCACGGGGACGAGGCAGACGCGCTCCTCCGACGCCGCCCGGCGAACCTCCGGCCAGGTCAGGCGCTCGTAGAGGAGCGGGCTAGCCCACATCCGGGCGATCGTATCGCTACGAGGAACGAGGCACGACCAGGCCCGACTCGTAGGCCACGATCACGGCTGGCTGCGCCTACGCTCTCGGCGCCTAGACGAGCGCTGCGTCCACGGTGATCTCGGGCACGCCCGCGAGCGCCCCCGAGACGGGGCAGCCGTCCCTGGCGCCCTCGGCGGCCTCGCGGAAGCCGTCTTCGTCGATCCCCGGGACGTTGCCGCGGACGGTCAGGGCGATCTTCGTGATGCCTTCGCCCGGCTGGAACGTGACGGTGGCGCCCGTCTTCAGCTCCTCGGGCGGGGTGCCGGCGCCGGCCAGCGCGTGCGACAGCGCCATCGAGAAGCAGGCGGCATGCGCGGCGGCGATCAGCTCCTCGGGGGACGTGCGCCCGGCGGGCTCCTCCGTCCGGGAGGCCCAGGTCACGTCGAGCGGTCCGAAGGCGCCGCTGCCGACGCTGTCGATCCTGCCGCCTCCGTCCATGAGGCTGCCGTGCCAGGTCACCTGCGCGCTGCGATCGGTAGCCATTCGTCCCTCCCTCTTTGTTGAGGAGGCGACTGTAGCGCGGGTTGTCCGCCCGCTGCTGCTACCGTAAGGCCACCAGGTCGGCGACGGGCCGGCCGTGAGATGAGCTTCCTGTTCCTCCTTCGGGCGTTCGGGCAAGGCGAGTCTCGAACCGAACGAACAGGAGTAGAACGGTGTCTCAGAAGTCTTTCCATGGGCTTGGCGTGTCGCAGGCTGTCGTCGACGCGCTCGCGGCCCGCTCCATCAAGGAGCCCTTCTCGATCCAGGAGCTCGTCCTGCCGGACGCGCTCGCCGGGCTCGACGTCCTGGCGAAGTCGCCGACCGGCTCGGGCAAGACCCTGGCCTTCGCGCTGCCGATCGTCGAGCGCGTCGAGCCGCGCGACGGGAAGCCGAGTGTGCTCGTGCTCGTCCCCACGCGCGAGCTCGCACAGCAGGTGACCGACGAGCTTGTTCTGGTCGGGAAGCCGAAGGGTCTCCGCATCGCCTCCGTCTACGGCGGCGTCCCCCTCAAGAGCCAGGCCGCGAAGGCGCGCGAGGCCCATGTCGTCGTCGCCACGCCCGGCCGGCTCGAGGATCTCGCGCAGCGCCGGATGCTGTCGCTCGACCGGATCCGCATCCTCGTGCTCGACGAGGCCGACCGCATGCTGGACATGGGTTTCAAGCCGCAGGTGGACAAGCTCGTCCGCCGCGTGCCGCGGATCCGCCAGACGATGTTCTTCTCCGCGACGCTCGACGGCGAGGTCGGCGAGCTCGCACAGGCCTACACGTCGAGCCCGTCGCGCTTCTCGGCCGAGCTCCCCGCCGACCGTGCGGTCGGCGAGATCGAGCACCGCTTCGTCTCCGTCGACCAGTCGACGAAGGTGGAGACGCTCGTCTCGCACCTCGGGTCTTCGACCGGCCTCACGCTCGTCTTCGTCCGCACGAAGCGCGGCGCCGACCGGCTCGTCTCGCGCCTGCGCCGCCACGGCGTCAAGGCCGAGGCGCTCCACGGCGACATGGCGCAGTCCTCGCGCCGGCGCGCCCTCGACCGCTTCGACCGGGGCACGGTCTCCGTGCTCGTGGCGACCGACGTCGCTGCCCGTGGGCTCGACATCGACGACGTCGAGCACGTCATCAACTACGACCCACCCGAGGAGGACAAGGGCTACCTCCACCGCACCGGCCGCACCGGCCGCGCGGGCCGGAGCGGGATCGCCGTGACGTTCGTCCTCCCGGAGCAGCAGGCGGAGACGAGCCGCGTCGCCGGTCGCCTCGGCCACCGCGAGCAGTTCGAGAGCTCGGGGATGACGTCCGCGCGGCCGAAGCTCGTGTACACGAGCCGCCGCGGGCGCCGCTCCAAGTGGTAGACGCCTAGGAGGGTTCGGCGAAACGCAGTCTGTGCCGCCGGGCTGCGCTGCTCGCCCCGAAGACCGCGTCCTCGGTCGCGCCAGTAGCCTCCGGCTACGAACGCTCCCTGCGTCCTTGTTTCGGAACGACCATCGCACCCCGGCGACGAGCGACGTTCCGCCAACCCTCCTAGCTCTCGCGCGTCCGCGGCACGTTCCAGGTGCTGACCCCGCTCGGTTTGCGGACGAGGCCCGGGATCGTCGCGCGCACGACCGTGAGGAGCGAGAGCGCCCAGTAGGCCAGCGGGTACCAGGCGGCCCAGGGCAGCTGCCGCTTGATGCCGGGATCGCTCCCGGCGTCCACCCAGATCCCGAACAGGACCTGGAGGACGCCCGCGATCAGCACGATGCAGGTGAAGAGCGCGAGCGCCGAGGCGAACTCGGGCGGGCCCTCCCCGAGCAGGCCTGCAACCGCCCAGAAGACGGTCAGGAAGAGGACCAGGTGCGCCCAGAGCAGCGAGAGGACGCACTCGGCGAGGATCGGCAGCATCCGCCACTGGCCCCGCCCAAACACGGTAGGGCCGTGGCGGCGGAGCACCTGCGCGAGGCCGCGTACCCAACGGAGCCTCTGCCGCCACCAGTCGCCCACCGTCTCGGGCGCCTGCATCCCGAACAACGCCTTCGGCTCGTAGACGACCGCGAAGCCGGCAAGCTGGAGGCGCCAGGTCAGGTCGATGTCCTCGGTGGCCATATCCGGCGCGAAGCCGCCGACGGCGAGCACCGCGCGACGGTCGAGCAGCGTGCAAAGGCCTGAGAACGTCATCAGCCGGCCCCAGATGGCGTTTCCGCGCCGCTGGATCCCGACGGTCGAGGCGAACTCCACCGCCTGGAGGCGCGTGAGCAAGGTTCGTGTGTTGAGGACGCGCGGGTTCCCCGTCACCGCGGCCAGGCCCGGCGCGCGCAGGAAACGCGGGACCATGTGCTCGAAGACCGCGGGATCGGCTTGCCCGTCGGCATCGAGGACGAGGACGAGCTCGCCGCGGCAGAGGCCGAAGGCATCGTTGATCGCGAGCGACTTGCCCTCGTTCACGGGCTTCACGAGCAGGCGCGCGCGGCCGTCGGCGATGTACGGGCGCACAGCGTCCCGCGTCGCGTCGTTCGAGCCGTCGTCGACCACGATCACGTCGATCTCGGGCCAGCTGATCGCCAGGGCCCGCTCGATCGAATGGGCCACCGTGCTCTCCTCGTCGTGGGCGGGCACGATGACGGATACGACCGGGTAGCGTGCGCGGGCTTCCTCGAGGTCGCCCGGCGCCGGCACGTACCACCGCTTCGGGCTCCGCCTCACGGTCGAGGCGATCGCGCCGAAGCCCACCACCGCGCAGCCCCAGAGCGGGTAGCAGGCCAGGAACGTGATCAGAAGCGTGTAGAGCGGCGCGTAGCTCAGCGCCTCGCGGAAGACCGTCATTCCCGGGCCTCGTCCGCCGTGGCGTAGCTCCGGACACCGTCGTCCAGACGCATCACGATCTCCCCGTCGAGCCTCGCGCCGACGGCCGGCGGAGCGGCGGACGCGGCCTCGATGGCCGGCTCGCTCGCTCGCCGGCGGATGACAGCCGGCCGCAGGGCGAGCGCGGTCAGCACCGTCAGGAGCGCGACCGTGACGACCAGGGTGGCGAGGAATGTCGCTACATCGAGAGCGTCCGGGCTCGCGTGGAGCGCGAGCCAGACGATCAGCCCCGCCCAGAGGAGCCAGCCAAGCGCTCCGAGGATGAGCTGGAGTAGGCGGTGCCGACCGTCGTCGGCGGCGCCGGTGAAAACCTGGGCGGGAAGCGGCTCGGGCATCGGCGAACTGCGGCGTGCCGAGACTATCCGTTCACCGCCGGGCCGTGGGGTAGCCGACGCGGGACGCGGTGTACCGGCGTCCGGCAGGCAAGCTTCCGGCATGGCACGAGCACGTCGCTGGCAGGGCTTCTCGCCAGGTGAGGCGCCGGAGCGCCCCGCCGACCCGGCGGTGCGGAAGGCGAACTTCCGGCGGATCATCGTCCTCTTTCGCCCCTACCGGCGGACGTTGCTGGCCGTCAACGCGCTGATCCTCGTCTCGGCCACGCTCGGGGTCATCCCCTCCTTCCTGCTGCGCGAGGTGCTCGACGTCGCCATCCCGGACGAGAACGTCGGCCTCCTGACCGCGCTCGTGGCCGGGATGATCGCCATCCCGGTCGCCACCGGCGTGCTCGGCGTCTGGCAGACACTGCTCTCGAACCGGGTCGGCCAGGCGGTCATGCACGACCTGCGCACGGCCGTCTACCGCCACCTCCAGCGGCTCTCGTTGGCGTTCTTCACCCGCACGCGCACCGGCGAGGTGCAGAGCCGCATCGCCAACGACATCGGCGGGATCGAGAACGTCGTCACCTCGACGGCCACCTCCGTGGTCTCCAACGTCACCACCGTCCTGGCCACGGTCGTCGCGATGCTGCTCCTCGACTGGCGCCTTGCCGTCTTCGCGCTCGCGCTCCTGCCGCTGTTCGTGTACCTGACGAAGCGCGTCGGCGACCGGCGGCGCAAGGTGACGGCGGAGCTGCAGGCCTCGCTCGCGGACGTCTCCTCGATCGTGCAGGAGTCGCTCTCGGTCTCGGGGATCCTGCTCGGCAAGACGATGGGCCGCTCCGCCGACCTGGCCGACCGCTTCGGCGCCGAGTCCTCGCGGTTGGCCGACCTCGAGGTGCGGAGCCGAATGACGGGCCGCTGGATGATGGCCGCGATCCAGACGACGTTCGCGGTGATGCCCGCGCTCGTCTACTGGTTCGCCGGCTGGACGATCGCCAACGGCAGCGAGACGATCACGATCGGGACGCTCGTCGCGTTCACCACGCTCCAGTCGCGCCTCTTCTTCCCGATCGGCTCGCTGCTCGGCGTCCAGATCGAGGTGCAGAGCTCGCTCGCCCTCTTCGATCGAATCTTCGAGTACCTCGACCAGCCCGTGGACATCGAGGAGGGGACGGGTTCGCTCGCGCGTCCGCGTGGCGACGTCGCCTTCGAGCGCGTCCGCTTCCGCTACGGCGGGGAGACTTGGACGCTCGACGACGTCAGCTTCGCGGTGCCGGCCGGGACGACGACGGCCCTCGTCGGCGAGACGGGCTCGGGCAAGACGACCTGCGGCTACCTCGTCGCCCGGCTCTACGACGCGACCGAGGGCAGGGTGTCGATCGACGGCGAGGACGTCCGCGACCTCACGTTCGAGTCGCTCGCCGGCGCCGTCGGCGTCGTCTCGCAGGAGACCTACCTCTTCCACGCCAGCGTCCGTGAGAACCTGCGCTTCGCGCGGCCCGACGCCACGGACGCCGACATCGAGGAGGCCGCGCGAGCCGCGCAGGTACACGAGCTGATCGCCTCGTTGTCCGAGGGGTACGACACGGTCGTCGGCGAGCGCGGCTACCGCTTCTCGGGTGGAGAGAAACAGCGCATCGCCATCGCGCGCACGATCCTCCGCAACCCGCCGATCCTCGTCCTCGACGAGGCGACCTCGGCGCTCGACACGCAAACGGAGCGCGCCGTCCAGGAGGCCCTCGAGCGACTGGCCGAGGGCCGCACGACGATCGCCATCGCGCACCGCCTCTCGACCGTCCGCGACGCGGACCAGATCGTCGTCCTCGACCAGGGCAGCGTCGTCGAGGTCGGGACCCACGACGACCTTCTGCGACAGGGCGGGCGCTACGCGTCGCTCGTCTTCCGCGACGCGGACGCCCAAGCGCCCGTGTTGGTCGATCCTTAGATCGCGCCGGCTACGGCTCGACGCGCTCGAGCCGGTCGCAGACGATCGTCACCTTCTCGTAGAGCACGTCGCTCGCGCCGGCCTTGAGCGACGCGATCTCGACCTTGCACGGCCACGCGCTTTCGAGGTAGTAGCGGGCCACGGCCTCGCCGTCCGCGCTGAACATCACGAGCTCCGCGTCGCGGCGTCCGGTCGGCGCGCGGAGGGCGTCGCTGTGCCAGGTGAAGAGTCCGAGGTCGGCGTTCTTCGCACGCCTGAGAGTCAGGGCCGGAGGCTTGCGCTTCGGCGTGGCCTTCAGGGCGAGCTTGCCCTTCTTGTCGAGGGCGAGCGTGAGCGCGTCGGGGTCGACGCCGCTCGTCAATCCCTGGAGCTCGGAGAACGATGCGATCTCGTAGCCGTCGATCGTGATCGAGAATCTTGCGGGCGTCATCGGGCCGGCGGACTGGGCGAGCCGCTCAGGAGTCTGGAACGTCATGCGGCACCTCCTTCGGGTGCCGGCCAGCGTAGCTCCTGCCGAAGCGCACCGGCAAGGCCGGCGCCGCGCCCGAGGCGCTAGCCCCGGAAGGGCCGGAGCGAGCGCGCCACCTCGATCGCCATCTCCCCATCGGGGGCGTGGATCGTCACCACGAGCCCGTTCGAGCGGAGCAGGGCCATCGTGCCCGAGAGGAGCAGGGTTCCCTCCGGCGGCTCGTAGCCGCGAACTCCGGCGATCATCGTCAGCGAGTCGACGAGCTCCGCCGCCTGCGAGATCTCCACATGGGCGCCTCCGCCGGTCGACCCGTACGCCAGGCTGAGCCCCGTGATCGCGCCGCCGGAAGCGGGCAGTCGCAGCTCTCGGACGGAGTCGAGCGCGAAGCCGTGGAGGTCGGGCCCCGCCCAGACCGGGGGACGACCGAGGAGCGACGCCGCGTCGGTGAGTTCGAGGTCGGCGCCGTAGCTGCCGAGCTCGCTGGGCAGCGTCTCGGGCGACGTGACCTCGAGCTGCGCCGAGCCGGCGGGCATGGTGTGGTAGGCGACGATGCGGGTGAGCCCGGTCGTCCCGTTCTGCGTGACGCGGATGAACACCGGCTCGAACGTCTCGCGCGACACCGCCACGTCGTGGTTGTTCGGTCCGATCTTGATCCAGTAGACCGGCGTTCCCTCGACGACATCTTCGCCCAGGACCTCGGCCTGGCCCGACTCGAGCGCCTCGCGGTAACCCGCGCCGAGACTCGTGTAGAGGGAGCTCGCATGCTCGGAGACCCCGTCACCGCTCAGAGAGACGTCGAACTGGACGATGCCGTCGAAGCGCTCGGTCTCGCGCAGGCCGGCCCCCGGGTCGAACCAGACCTCGTGCTCCGCCCGGAGCTCGGTCCGCTCGCCGGTCTCGAGGTCGACGAGCGTGTGGGGCAGGTCGCTCTCGTAGACCAGGTGGAGCACGGGCCCCTCGCCGGTCGCCGCGAGCGCCCGGTCGATGACGCTCGGTCCTGCGCCGGACGGCCAGAGTGCGACGACTCCGATGACCGCGGCGACGAGCGCGACGGCGCCCCCCAGGCGCAACGGCCGGCGGCGCGGGCGCCGCTCGAGGCCGGCGTCGCGCAGGACGCGCTCCCAGTCCCCGACGCCGTCGTACGGCGGAACGATCCGATCGAGTGCCTGGGCGATGTCGGTCATGCGTTGACCTCCTCGAGTTTCGTCTGCAGGTTCGCGCGTGCGGCGTGCAGGGTCGCGGACACGGTTCCGCGCGCGATCCCCAGGGCCTCGGCGATTCCCGCGTAGTCCAGGTCGGCGTAGTAGCGGAGGAAGAGCGCCAGCCGCTGGCGCTCCGGGAGGGCGGCGAGCGCCGCCGCAACGGCGCCGGGCTCGGAATGTCCGTTCGCCGACACCGTCTCGTCGACCAGCTCGTCCGGCGTGGGCACGTAGCGGCCCTCGATCGTGGAGCGCTTCTTCGCCTCGTTCAGGACGATCCGGCAGACCCAGCCCGGTGCCGACTCGCGGTCACGAAGCCGGCTCCGGTAGCGCACAGCCCGGACGAAGCCGTCGTGAACGGCGTCGAGAGCGGTCTGCTCGTCTCCCGTGATCGCGGTCGCCAGCCGGACGAACGGCCGCAGACGCTCGCGGTAGACGGCTTCGATCGCCGCGAGCTTCGCATCTGTCCGGGAACGCCGCCACACACTCAAACGATCTCCTTCGGGCGCCGACGTGTTTATCCGGTCCCAACTCTGACGGGTTTCCCGCGCGAGCGATACGGCGGTGGCCTTGCTGGCCAGGCTGCCGATTGCCCTACACTTTTCCGCGAGATTCCGTCAGCGATGCACGTGCTGAATCGAGAGCCAGGGGGAGAGGACCGTGCCCACTCGCGCGAGAGCGCCAGCGAAGGCCAGGGCGAGCGAACGTCCCGGAGGGGACCGGCGGAGGTGTCTTGCCCTCGGGGGATGCCGAGAGGAGCAGCGCCATGGGTGAGGTGAAGGGCTTCGCGAACGTCGTTTTCCCGGCGCGCGACCTCGATGCGGGAGTGGCGGCCTGGACCGCGATGCTGGGCCAGGACCCAGCCTTCGTCGGCGACGACTTCGCCGTCTTCAGCGGTGACGGCGTCGAGGTAGGACTGACGGCACTTCCCTGGGTCGACCACCCGCTCGTGTTCTGGAAGGTCGACGACATCGAGGATTCCCATCGCACGCTCGTCGCCCGCGGGGCGACGCCGCTGGGTGAGACAGCCGCGGGCTCGCTTGCCGAGCTCGGCACCGCCGAGGTAGCGAACGGCGACCCGGCCACCGGCATCGTCGACGTTCCGGGCGGCCGGCTCGCGGTCCTCCAGGCCCCGGACGGCAACCTGATCGGCCTCACGCAGCAAGCCCCGTAGCCGACGCCGCTCATCGCCGAGTTCCGGCGGGACGGCTCGGTAGGGGACAGGCCGGCCGGCGCTTCCCTCTTCGACTGGCCCCGACCCGCTTAACGCCCTCTTAACCTGGCGCAACCGGGACTTCATGGGCCTGGGGTTATAAGAAGGTCATGGATGCAGGCTCCGGCTGGACTCGTATGGGCTCGCTCGTGTTTGCCGCGCTTCTGGGCGGTGGGGCGGCCGTCGGGATCGGCGCTGCGCTCGGCACGGGCGGCGACACCGAGACGGTCGTGACGACCGTCGCGGCGGCCGAAATGACGACCGAGACGCCGCAAGCGACCCTCCAGGCGAGCGAGACAGGAGCCAAGCCCGTCCAGCAGATCTACGAGGAGACCGGCCCAGGCGTCGTCCAGGTGACGACTAGCGGGGTGGACTCGACCAACCCGTACTTTGGACCGCAGGCCACCTCCTCGCTCGGCTCCGGCTTCGTCGTCGACCGCGACGGCTACATCGTCACGAACTACCACGTGATCGAAGACGCGCAGGAGATCGAGGTCAATTTCTCGGGCGACGACCGCGTCCCGGCGAAGATCGTGGGTAGCGACCCTTCCACGGATCTCGCCGTCCTCAAGATCGACGCGCAGTCACGAGCGCTGACTCCCCTCCCCCTCGGCAACTCGGACGACGTGCACGTCGGGGACGCGGTCGTCGCTATCGGGAACCCCTTCGGCCTCGAGCGCAGCGTCACGGCAGGCATCGTCAGCGCGCTGCAGCGGGACCTCACCGCTCCGAACGGCTACACGATCGACAAGGTCATCCAGACGGACGCGCCCATCAACCAGGGCAACTCCGGCGGCCCGCTGCTGAACGCGCGCGGCCAGGTGATCGGGGTCAACTCCCAGATCTCGAGCGAGACCGGCGGAAATGTCGGCATCGGGTTCGCCGTCCCGGTGAACACCGTCAAAGAGGTCGTTTCGCAGATCAAGGCGAGCGGCAAGGTCGAACACGCCTACCTCGGCGTCCAGATGCAGGAGATCACCCCTGAGCTCGCCGAGACCGTGAACGTCCCGGTCGACGAGGGCGTCATGGTCGTCGGCGTCGTCGAGGGCAGTCCAGCCGACGAGGCGGGCCTGCAGGGCGGCGAGCAGCAGGTCATCGTCGGGGGCCGGAGCTATGTTCTGGGAGGCGACATCGTGACCCGCGCCGACGGCCAGCCCGTGACGTCCCCGGACGACCTGCGCAGCATGATCATGGAGAAGTCCCCCGGTGATTCGATCACGCTCGACATCCAAAGAGGCCAGTCCACACGAACTGTGAATGTCACCCTCGGGCAGCAACCCGCTCAACCGGGCGGCTAGCAGGCCCGCGGCCCCTCCCCCCAGGGGCCTGACCGGTCGGAGGCCCGCGTTGCCTGCCCGGGCCTCCGACCACCCTCCCCCCTCCGGCATCTAGACTCGCGCCCGTGCCGGCTCACCGCTTCGGCGAGTCTCAGCCGTTCTCGGTGGGGATCGAGGAGGAGCTCTTCGTCCTCGACGCGGAGACGCTGGAGCCGGCCTCCGTCCCGGACGGCGTGCTCGACGGCGTGCGGCTGAAGGCCGAGCTCTTCACGACCATGCTCGAGCTGGCCACCGGTGTCTGCGCGGATGTCGCCCAGGCCGTGGATGAGCTCGCGGCGTTGCGGGTCGAGGCCCGGCGGCGCCTGGACGCGCACGGGCTCGAGCTGGCCGCGGCCGGGACCTGGCCGACGGCCGTGCTCGGCGAGCAGCCGGTCACGCCGCTCGAGCCGCTGCGGCGCTTTGCCGAGTACGCCGGCCCGTCGGCGCTCCGCCAGCACTGCTCGGGGCTGCACGTCCACGTCGGCGTCTCGAGCCCGGAGGAGTGCATGGGGCGGCTCGAGGCCGTGCTCCCGTTGCTTCCGGCCGTCCTCGCGCTCTCGGCCAACTCGCCGTACGCGGACGGCGCCGAGACGGGGCTGGCCTCGACCCGCGCCGAGCTGCTCCAGCTGTTGCCGCGGGCGGGTGCGCCGCCGCCCTTCCGCGACTACGAGGAGTTCCTTGGCTTCGCCGAGCTCCTGGTCGAGCTGGGCCTCGCGGACGACCTCATGCGTCTCTGGTGGGACGTACGGCCCCACCCGCGGCTCGGAACCCTGGAGATCCGCGCGCCGGACCAGCCCACGCGGCTCGCCGACACCGCCGCGCTGGCCGGGCTCTGCCACGTGCTCGTGGTCGCCGCCGATCCCGCGGCGGCGCGCGCCGACCGCGGTCTCTACGCCCAGAACCGCTGGGCGGCCGCCCGCTTCGGTGCGCAGGCCGGGCTGATCCATCCGGAGACCCGCGAGCTGACGACGCCGCAGGAGCTTCTCGGCGGCGTGGACGGCCTCGACCAGGCGGGTGAGCAGCTCGCTATCGGGCGCAGCGACGGCCTCCGCGCCCTGCGGGAGCGCCTGGTCGCCCTCACGTACGATCAGCTTTAGTGCCCCTTGTCTCGGAGACAATGCAGGTGACCGGCATCCGCTGCGAGCGCTGCGTCCTGCGTTTGGGCGGTGCGCTCGGGAAGCTCGACGGAATCGAGTCGGCGAACGCGAACCTCGTGGGCGAGGTCACGCTCTCGTGGGATGACGAGCGCGTCCGTCGCGAGGAGATCGTCGCCGCTCTCGACCTCGCCGGGTTCCGCCAGCTCGCCGGCTGACCTCTCGCCGGAATAGGCGGCGGGAGCAGGGCGTTAGCTTGTTAGTGTCCGACGGATGGCAGAGGCCGAGACTGACGCCCGCCGCCTGGCGACCGATGCCCGTGACCGCGTCCGCTTCGAGGAGGAAGTGCTCGAGCTGGCCGACCAGGTCTACCGGGTTGCGCGACGCCTTGTGTCGAGCCGCGAGGAGGCCGAGGACCTCGTCCAGGAGACCTATGCGCGCGCCTTCCGTAGTTGGCGCTCCTACACCCCGGGGACGAATCTCCGCGCCTGGCTCATGCGGATCCTGACGAACCTCAACATCGACCGCGGCCGCCGCGAGCAGCGCACGCCCGACATGCAGCCGATGGAAGAGGGCGACTACTTCCTCTACAACCGGCTCGAGGAGACCTCCGGCACCCCGGACGACGAGCGGATCGTCGAGCGCCTCTCGCAGGACTCCATCGTCGAGGCGCTCTCGAACGTCCCGCACGACTTTCGTGACGCGATCGTCCTCGTCGACATCGGCGACTTCTCCTACCAGGAGGCCGCGCAGATCCTCGACGTCCCCATCGGGACGATCATGTCGCGCCTGCACCGCGGCCGCCGCATCCTCAAGGGCGAGCTGGCGGAGTCGGTCGCGGGGGAGGAGCAGTGACCGCCTTCGAGCCGATCTGCGAGAAGTGCGAGGAGCTGATCCAGCCCTACCTCGACCGCGAGCTCAGCGAGGCCGAACGGATCGAAGCGGAGGGGCACTTGGCCGGCTGCGGGTACTGCAGCGAGCGCTACCGTTTCGAGTCGAGGCTGAGGACGTACGTGCGCCAGGCGTGCTGCCAGGAGGAGATGTCGCCCGAGCTGAAGGCGAAGCTCTCCATGCTGCGCACGCCGCTCAGCGACTGATTACCTAGGGCGTGACGCCGACGATGACGACGAGCCGGTTCGGATCGTCGCCGCCAGGGAGTGCGGTCGTGCCGACGCCGAGCTCGTCCGCGAGGCGCTGCGCCACAGCTTCGCCCCCAGGCGGGTAGTAGACCCGGGTCTCCGTGTAGTTGCGCCGGTCGGCGTCCTTGACCTCGCCGATTCCGTAGGCGAGTCCGGCGATCTCGTTCGCGAGGCCCGAAGCGGCGTTCCCGCGGCGGGTGCCGTTGTAGACGTCAACCTGGATCTCCCAGCGCTCCGGGAGCTGCGGCGCCGCGGCGGCCGGCGTGGTCACCGGTGCGACCGGGGCGGGGGGCGCATCCGCGGGGAGGATCTGCGGCCGCAGGACGAAGACGAGGAAGGCTGCGACGACCGCGGCGAAGCCGAAGATGATGGCCCACCGGCGGAGCGACCAGCGCTCGACCACCGAGATGACGGGCAGGCCCGCCAGCTCGCGCGCCTCGCGCTCGGTGATTTCGAGGGCGGAGGAGTAGACGACGATCGCCGCGATCGCGTCGGCAGTCGAGGGAAAGCGGTACGTCCTGCTCTCCTCCAGCGACTTGATGTCGTCGACCTCGAGGCTCGTGAGCTCGGCCGCCTCCTCCAGCGTCAGCCGCCGGCGCAGGCGAGCCGTCACGAGCGGCGACGATGCTGCGTGTGCCTCCATCTGAACCTCGACCCTCGGTGTTCGGCGAGTGGCTCCTCCACCCTGCCTCTGTCATCGGCGCTGAGCGCTGCGGCTTGAGGGTCTATTGCGGCTCCGGGCACGGCCCCTCGCCGCCCTGGACGGAGAGGACGTAGGTTGGCTCGCCCACGTGGCCCTCGGCCATGCCGTAGGTGAGCAGGCTGACGCAGTCATTGTCACGTGAGAAGTCCACGCGGTAGGAGCTCGGGGCGGTCTCCTCCTGCTCGACCGCCTCGCCGCTCGCGCGCACGACCCGCGTTTGCGTCTCCCACTCCGGGGCGAGGCCCTCGACGTAGAACGCGACGACCTCCTCCTGCGTGGCGCCGGCGGGAGGCGCGAAGAGGGCGCTGGTGACGATCTCGTCCGGGACGGGGAGGGCATCCTCGCCGGCCGAGGTCTGGGTCAGGCGCTGGATCTCCCGTGAGCCCGGATAGGACGGAAGCGAGTCGAGGATGGCGTTGTTGTCGTCGACCCGGCCCGAATCGAGCTGCTGCCACGCCGCATAGCCGATCCCGGCGCCCAGGGAGAGAACGACGAAGGCCGGGATCAGCACCGCCGGTCGGAGGAGCCGGTGTCTCAGGGGAGGTCCTCCGGCCGGTCGACGTCGCCGGGGGCGCCCAGGTCGTCGCAGGGGACGAGCAGCGGGTCGAAGGTGCGGAGGCCGTCGTCCGGCACTGCTCTCCACAGCTCCCGCGCGACGACGAGAGGATGCCCGCGGGCGCCCGCGTACGATGCCGCGACGAGCGGCGCCCCGGTCTCCCGTTGCGCCGCCAGGACGCGGTCGACGGCCTCCGGCGCCAGCTCGGGGCCGTCGGCGAGGACGACCACGGCCGCCTCCGCGCCGGGCGGGACGGCGGCGAGCCCGCAGCGGAGCGAGGCGCCGGGCCCGAGCTCCCAGTCGGGGCAGGTGACCACGCGCGCGCCGTCCACCTCCAGCGGATACGCCCCGGCGACGACGACGACGTCGCCGACGGGCGCCTCCGCGAGTCGCGCGAGCACGCCAGGGAGGAGGAGCCGCTGCTTCGGCGAGCCGAACCGCGTCGCCGCCCCCGCTGCGAGGACGATGGCCGGAACGGCCACGCCCGGGGTCTGTCCCCTGGTCATGTCCTGCCGGGACATGACCGCCGTCGCCGCGCAGTCGGCCGGCCCGGGGAAGAGGCGGCGTTTGCGGCGAGGGCCATGTCCTCTCCGGCCCCGGACTGGGTCTGACCCCGGGGCACGGCCCTGGCGGACGCCCGAGGAGGGCTTGGCGAGATAACGGCAGTGCCGCCGGGCCGCGCTGCTCGCCCCGAAGACTGCGTCCTCAGTCGCGCCCGTAGCCTCCGGCTACGAACGCTCCCTGCGTCCTTGTTTCGAAACGACCATCGCACCCCGGCGACGAGCGGAATCTCGCCAATCCCTCTAGGCATCCTCGGCGTCGACGGTCAGCGTGAGGATCTCGGCGACGTGGAGGAGCCGGAACGTGGCGCGGCTGAGTGCCCGGACCTCGGCGTCGTCCTCGGCCTCGGGCAGCGTCCGCCAGAGGTCGCGCGCCGCGGCGAGGAGCTCGGCGATCCGCTCCCGTGCCTCGACGTGGCCGTCGCGCTCCGCGCAGGCGTTGAGGGCGAGTCCGAGAACGCCGATCGTGTCCGCCTGCCGTGTCCACAGGAGTGGGGTGGCCATGGCGAGGTAGTGGTGGATGCGCGCGAACGTCAGCGGCTGCTCGAGGCGCCGCGGTCCGCGCGGCTCCGTGAGCGGCGTGGGGGGCTCGCCGTCGGCGATGCGGGCGGCCGAGCGGCCGAGCATGTCGCGCACCTCCTCCTCCGAGAGCCCGGTGACGAGCGCGGTGCGAAGCGCGAGGAGGAGGGCGCCCGGCTGCTGGCCGTAGGGGTAGTCCGACGCGTACAGCACCTGGCCGGGCGAGATGCGCGAGAACATGTCCATGAGGTCGATCGGGCTCCAGACCGAGGTGTCGAAGTACACCCCCGGTCGCCCGGCGAAGCAGTCGGAGAGCGCGGCGAGGTCGGCGATCCCGGCGTGGGCGATGATGAGCGAGGAGTCCGGGTAGGCGTCGTGCAGCGCGAGCAGGCTCTCGGCGATCGGGGGCAGGCCGCGCCCGCCGTGGATGAGGATCGGAACCCGCCGCTCGGAAGCCAGCGCGAACACGGGCTCGAGTCTCTGGTCGTTCAGCAGGAAGCCCTGCGCCCGGGGATGCAGCTTGATCCCGCGGGCTCCGGCGTCGAGCGCGCGCACCGCCTCCTCCATCGGGCTGGCCGACAGGTCGAGGCGCACGAAGGGAACGAGGAGCCCTTCCGACCGGGCCGCCGCCTTCAGCGTGCGGTCGTTCGCCGCGCGGAAGGCCGGCTCGCGGTCCGGCTCGTCCAGGCAGAACGCGAAGGCCCGCTCGACCTCCCAGCGCTGGAGGAAGGCTGCGAGGTCCTCGTACGGCGCGACCATCCCGTCGATGTCGCGGCCCACGTGGACGTGCGCGTCGAACAGGGTCGCCCCGGCCGGGATGAGGCGTCGTGCCTCCTTCTCGTACCGCTCCACCAGGCCGCGCGCCCGCTCGAGAACCTCGTCCACGCAGGTGAATCTACCGGGAGCGGCTACGATCCGGAGCCGTGCCGGATGTCATCATCTACGGCGACACCGTGCGCTCGGCCGAGCTGCGGCACGAGGTGCCGGTGTCCATCCCCGACCCCTTCGTGTACCTGGAGCGCAGCGGCACGCGAACGGTGTACGTGGGCTCGCTCGAGCTTCCGCGGCTGCAGGAGGTCGCGGGCCTCGAGACGGTGCCGCTCGAGGAGCTCGGGCTCGACGAGCTGGTCGCGCAGGGCCTGAGCTGGCACGAGCTGACGCCCGAGCTTGTCCTGCGGGCGTGCCGGGCGGCCAACGTCGAGTCGGCCGTCGCGCCGCGCGACTTCCCGCTCGAGCTCGCCGACTTCCTGCGGGCGAACGCGGTCCAGGTCGCAGCCCAGGGCGAGTTCTTCGACGAGCGGCGCCGGGTCAAGTCGGAGGCCGAGCTGACCGGCATCGGCCGCTCCCAGCGGGCGGCGGAGCGCGCGATGGACGCCATTCGCGCCCGTCTCCGGGTCGGGGCGCCTGTGACCTGCGAGGAGCTGAAGGGCGAGGCGATGCACGTCTTCAGCGAGGAGGGAGTCATGGTCGCCGACCTCGTCCTCGTCTCCTCGGGCCCGCAGACGACCGTCGGCCACGAGCCCGGGCAGGGACCCATCGCCGAGAGCGAGCCGATCGTCGTCGACCTCTTCCCGCGCGATCCCGTCTCCGGGTGCTACGCGGACATGACGCGGACCTTCTGCCTGGGCGAGCCGCCCGAGGAGCTCGTCCGCTACCAC
>Ga0190271_10000842_pt1 | contig 16305 bp, 15 predicted proteins | sample Popmic356T_FD_133747 | JGI IMG/M metagenome (GOLD analysis project Ga0190271, IMG submission 133747) | Populus adjacent soil microbial communities from riparian zone of Weber River, Utah, USA - 356 T | ecosystem: Environmental > Terrestrial > Soil > Riparian zone | place: USA: Utah | collected...
CATCGTCAGTGAGATCTTCCCGGTGTTCAGTCGCAAGCCGATCTTCGGCTACACCACGCTGATCTACGCGACGCTGGGCATCGCGGCGCTGTCGGTGGCGGTGTGGGCGCACCACATGTACGCCACGGGTGCGGTGCTGCTGCCGTTCTTCTCGTTCATGACGTTCCTGATCGCCGTTCCCACCGGCATCAAGTTCTTCAACTGGATCGGCACGATGTGGAAGGGCCAGCTGACGTTCGAGACGCCGATGCTGTTCTCCGTCGGGTTCATCGTGACGTTCCTGCTCGGCGGTCTGTCGGGGGTGCTGCTGGCCAGCCCGCCGATCGACTTCCACGTCACCGACAGCTATTTCGTCATCGCGCACTTCCACTACGTGTTGTTCGGCACGATCGTGTTCGCCACCTATGCGGGTATCTACTTCTGGTTCCCGAAGATGACGGGCCGGCTGCTCGACGAGCGCTTGGGCAAGCTGCACTTCTGGCTGACCTTCATCGGCTTCCACACCACGTTCCTGGTGCAGCACTGGCTCGGCGACGAGGGCATGCCACGCCGCTACGCCGACTACCTGCCGACGGACGGGTTCACCACGCTGAACATCGTGTCCACGATCGGCGCATTCATCCTCGGCGCCTCGACCCTGCCGTTCCTGTGGAACATCTTCAAGAGCTGGCGCTACGGCGAGGTCGTCACCGTCGACGATCCCTGGGGTTACGGCAACTCCCTGGAGTGGGCCACCAGTTGCCCGCCCCCGCGGCACAACTTCACCGAGCTGCCTCGGATCCGTTCCGAGCGCCCGGCGTTCGAGCTGCACTATCCGCACATGGTCGATCGGATGCGTCGGGAGGCCCACGTCGGTCGCGCCCACGGACCCGAAGACGGCGATGTCACCAGGATCGACAACGTAGAAGTTCGTAGCTGATCGGCTCGCAGAGGCTGCACTCGGGGGTGAGCGCATCGCACGCTGACGCTGTCGGCTCTTCGCGGGCGCGCTCATCGCTGCTGATCACGGTGACCGGCCGGGATCGGCCCGGTGTCACGTCAGCTCTGTTCGAAGTGTTGTCCAGTCACCGGGTCGATCTCCTCAACGTCGAGCAGGTGGTCATCCGTGGGCGACTGACACTGGGGGTGCTCGTTGCGGGTCCGGCCGAGGTCGCGGGCGGCCCTGAGCTCCGCTCGGAGGTGGAGGCCGCCATCCACGGCGTGGGCCTCGAGGTCACGATCGAGCGCAGCGACGGAATGCCGGTGCTCAGGGAGCCGTCGACGCACACCATCGTGGTGCTGGGCCGCCCCATCAGCGCCGAGGCCTTCGGTGTGGTGGCCAGGGAGGCGGCCACGCTGGGCGTGAACATCGACTTCATCCGCGGCGTCTCGGACTATCCCGTGACCGGTCTCGAGCTGCGGGTGTCGGTGCCGCCCGGGGTGTACGGCCAGTTGCAGGCGGTGCTGGCCCGGGTGGCCGTCGAGGAAAGCGTCGACATCGCGGTCGAGGACTACAGCCTGTCGCGGCGCGCCAAGCGGCTGATCGTCTTCGACGTCGACTCCACCCTGATTCAGGGCGAGGTCATCGAGATGCTCGCGGCGCACGCGGGCTCCGAGTCGGCGGTGGCCGAGGTCACCGCCGCGGCAATGCGTGGCGAGATCGACTTCGCCGAATCACTGCACCGCCGGGTCGCCACCTTGGCGGGTCTGCCCGCCGGAGTGCTCGACGAGGTGGCTGACCAGATCGAACTCACCCCGGGCGCGAGGACCACCCTGCGCACATTGCGGCGGCTGGGATATCACTGCGGCATCGTGTCCGGCGGCTTCCGTCAGGTCGTCGAGCCACTCGCGCATGATTTGATGATGGACTTCGTCGCCGCCAACGAGTTGGAGATCGTCGACGGCAAGCTCACCGGCCGGGTGGTCGGCGATGTCGTCGACCGGCCGGGAAAAGCCAAGGCGCTGCGGGACTTTGCGCAACAAGCCGGCGTCCCGATGGAGCAGACGGTGGCAGTCGGCGACGGCGCCAACGACATCGACATGCTTTCGGCGGCGGGACTCGGGGTGGCGTTCAACGCGAAGCCGGCACTGCGGGAAGTGGCCGACGCATCGTTGAACCACCCCTACCTCGACACGGTGCTGTTCATCCTGGGCGTCACCCGCGGCGAGATCGAGGCGGCCGACGCACTCGACGGAGTCGCACGGCGGGTGGACATCCCCGACTAGGTTCACTTTCGCCGGGAGAAGCGGGCTACACCACGACGGTGGTGGGCTCCGACGCGGCGGAGCCCGTGATGCTGTGCCACGCCCGGGCGAGCAGGACCACGGCTTCGGTGAGTTGGTCCTCGGGCAGTGCATAGGGGACCCGGACGAAGCGCTCCAGCGTGCCGTCGACCCCGAAGCGGGGCCCGGCGGGCAGCTCCAGGCCGATCCGCGACGCCGCGGCAGACAGCGCCGTACTCATCGGAGCGGGCAGCCGCACCCACAGCGACATCCCCCCGACGCCTGGTCCCGGCTGCCAGTCGGGCAGGTGCCGCGCCAGCAGGGATTCCAGAAACGCCCTTCGGGCCCGCAGGATCTCGCGGCGCTCCGGCAATAGCTTGTCACTGTGTGCGAGAAGCCTTGCCGCCGCGAGCTGTTCGAGTATCGCGGTACCCATGTCGACTGAGGGCCGAAGTGCGGCCAGGGTCGCGATGGTGTTCCGCTCGGCACGGATCCAGCCGATCCGCAGCCCGCCCCAGAACGACTTCGACATCGAACCGACCGTCAGCACCAGATCGCGTCGGCGCGTCAGTTCGGCGGCCAACGGCGGTGGTGCCGGTTGGTCGAGCCAGATATCACCGATGGTCTCGTCGATGATCGTCCGCGTTCGGGTCGCGGTGATGATGTGCGCGAGACGCTTTCGATCCGGAGCGGGCAGGGTGTGGCCGGTCGGGTTGTGGTTGTCGGGAATCAGGTAGGCCAGCTTCGGACCCAGCTGATGCACGGCGGCCTCCACGGCGTCGAGGTCCCAGCCGTGCTCGGTCATCGACACGGGAACCGGACGTGCCCCTGCGGTGGTGATCGCCGACAGCGCGCCGTGATACGTGGGCTGCTCGACGAGGACACGGTCGCCCGGCTGGATGTAGGTCGTCAGGATCAAACCGATGGCGTGCAACGCGCCGGTGGTCACCATGACCTCGTCGGGCTCGGTGGGAAGTCCACGCTCGCAATATCTTTCGGCAATGGCCTGGCGTAGCGCGATGGTGCCGACGAGCTCGTGGCCCATGCTCTGCAGGTACGGCGTCACATCGGTGGCCGCCTCGGCGAAGGCCGCCATCACCGCGGATGCCGGAGCGGATAATGCCGCCGCGGCAAGGCTGACCGTCGGTGCCGCGACTTGGACGGGGACGGTGGTGGTGACGGGCAGGGCGGTGGTGCTGCGTGCGCCGCGGCGGGCATTGAGGTACCCGTCGTCGCGCATCTGTGTGTAGGCGGCGGTGACGGTGGTGCGTGACACGTGCAATGCGTCGGCCAGCGCACGCTCGCTGGGCAGCCGCGCACCCACGGGGAGCCGGCCGTCGACGATCGACAGCCGGATGGCGTCGGCCAGGCCGTGGTACGCCGGACCGCTCCGACTGGACGTGCGCCAGTTTCCGAGCTCGCGAACCAAAAGGTCCACATCGAGCGCGCGTGCCGCCATTGCCCCAGTCATTGAGGCCAGTATCGACCAACTGGATATTGATTAGCAAGCCAGTTGGGGAAGAACATTGTCCACATGACGAATTGGATATCTCGTCTGGCCCAGCGGCTGGCTGACCTGTGCTGCCTGCCCGTCCTGGACAGCGCGAGCTATGAACGGGACGCGGACGCCCGACGCATGCGTAGCGAACTGGATGCCATCCGGATGCACTTTCCGGACTCCGCTTAATGGCCGGCACAGGCCGGGGTGCGTTGCGCGCCGTGGCGCTGCTCGTCGGGTTGTCCGGCTACGGCGTGTCGCTGGCCATGATGGTGCGCGCCGGGCTGGGGCTGGACCCGTGGGACGTCCTCCACCAGGGTCTGGCGCTGCGGACGGGCATGACGATCGGGCTGGCCTCGGCGGTGGTCGGGGTCGCGGTGTTGCTGGCGTGGATTCCGCTGCGCAACCGGCCAGGCATCGGCACGGTGGCCAACGTCGTGGTCATCGCGATCACCGTCGACCTCGCGCTGTGGCTGATCCCGACGCCGGCGTCGATGCCGGTTCGGGTGGCGATGATGCTGGCCGCCGTGGTGTTCAACGCTTTCAGCACGGTGCTCTACATCGGCGCCGGTCTCGGTCCCGGCCCGCGCGACGGTTTGATGACCGGCCTGGTGGTGCGCACCGGCCGGTCGGTCCGCCTGGTGCGCTCGGCAATCGAGGTCACTGTGCTCACGGTCGGATGGCTGCTCGGCGGGACCGTCGGCATCGGCACGGTGGTGTACGCATTCGGCATCGGCCCGCTGGTGCAGCTGTTCGTGCGGCTGACCCCCGCCCGGGTGCTGGCCGTCAGCGGGTGGGCCCGGGTCGACTCAGCTCAGCACGGCGTCGATGCGGCGCGGATCGAAGATGTAATCGGTGAGCACGCCGGTCAGTCCGACCGTGCCGGATCGGTCACCCAGTCGTGCGGGGATGATCTGGAGGCGGCGGGTCGCCAGGGGCAGTGACCTCGCGTAGACGCTCTCCCGGATGCCCGCCATCAGGGTGGGGGTACGCGCGGCCAGCTCGCCGCCCACCACGACGACCGCCGGGTTGAGCAGGCTGACCACGTCGGACAGGGCAATACCGATGAAGCGTCCGGCGCGGCGCACCAGACTGACCGCCAACGGATCTCCGGATTCGATCAGTCGTGCCACGTCGGCGAGGGCCGAGACCTCGCGGCCGGCGGCGCGCAGATCGCGCAGCAGGGCCCAACCGCCGCCGTAGCCCTCGATGCAGCCGGTGTTGCCGCACCGGCAGACCGGCGGTGGCTCGGGTGTGTCGTCTGGCGGGCTGATCTGGATGTGCCCGATGTCGCCGGCAGCTCCATCAGCGCCCCGGTAGATCAGACCTTGCGCGATGATGCCCGCGCCGATACCGGTGGCGACCTTGACCATGACCAGCGAGTCGCTGTCGGCGAAATTCGTGGTGTGCTCGCCCAAGGTCATCGCGTTGGCGTCGTTGTCAACGAGCACCGGGCAGTCGAACTTGCCCACGAACCAGGAGCGGATGGGGTAACCGTCCCACCCGGTCATGATGGGTGGGCTCACCACGGTAGCGCTGGCGAAATCGACGGGCCCGGGCAGGGCGATACCGATGCCGCGGACGAAGTCTGGTGTGATGTGCGCCTTCTGGAGCAGTTCGGCGAACTGCTCATCGACCGAGCGCAACCACGGCTCAGGACCGATGGTGATGTCGAGGGCTTTGCGGGCCTCGTGCGAGACGTGACCATGCAGGTCTGTGACTGCGACGCGGACCCCGGTCGCACCGGCGTCGGCGATGAGCAGCGCGCCCTGATCTGCGCGGAAGTGAAAATGGCTCGGCGGACGCCCCCGCGCCGACGTGGTCTGCCCTGTCGAAATCCACCCTGCCGCCTGGAGTGTGTCGAGCCTGGTGGCCACCGTGCTGCGGGACAGTCGCGTCTTGGCGATGATGTCGGCCCTGGTCAGGCCGCCGAAGCGGCGGATGAGATTCAGGACGTCGCCGGCCGATCCGTTGCCTGCCAAGGAGTCGCCGGGAAGGTCGGCATCGTCGGAAACGATCTTGAGCACGCGGTCCATGCCTGGCCTCCTTTCTGGCGGTGTTCTTTCTACCAGATACCTGCATCTTTTTGCTTGACAATAGACATATATGTGCCTTTCACTAGTCGTAAATTGAGATCGAGTCGGTCCCCTCGAAGAGGAGAGGCGCATGGCACATTCAATTGGCCACCACCGCGGCACCGCCGTGGTGGCCGTCGCCAGTGGGTTGGCATTGGCTCTCAGCGCGTGCGGGGGCTCGCCATCGGGCGGCGGTGGCTCCGGTCAGATCGCGGCGGTTGTCAAGGGCCTGGACAACCCGTTCTTCCAGAGCATGGAATCGGGAATCAAGGAGCAGGCCTCTACCAGCGACGTCGAGGTCACGGTGCAGGCCGCCAACTCCACCACGGACACCGCCGGGCAGGCTGACAAACTCACGGGACTTGCCGGGCAAGACTTCTCGTGCTTCATCGTGAACCCGATCACGGGCACCAACCTGATCGAGGGCATCGCTGCGCTGTCGGCGAAAGACATTCCGATCGTCAACATCGACAGCCCGATCGACAGTGAGGCCGCCAAGGCGGCCAACGCGAAGATCGCAACCTACATCGGCACCGACAACACCGACGCGGGGGCGCAGGGCGCCGCCGAGCTGGCCAAGCTGCTGCCCGGGGGTGGAACCGTCGCCCTGATCGGCGGTACGTCGGGCGACGTCACCAGTGCTGCGCGTCTCGACGGGTTCAAGGGGGCATTGCCGCCCAACATCACCATCACCTCGATTGTGGCCGCCGACTGGGAACGCCAGATGGCCCTCACCAAGGCCACCGACATCATGACCGCCAATCAGAACCTGAGCGCGTTCTTCGTCGCCAACGACGACATGGGACTCGGCGTGGCCCAGGCGATCGCCAACGCAGGCAAGACCGGGCAGGTCAAGGTGATCAGCGTCGACGGCAACAAGGAGGCCTTCGAGGCCGTCAAGGCGGGCGGCATCGACGCGGTCGTGGCGCAATACCCGTACGTCATCGGCGCGATGGGTGTGGAGGCATGCAAGGCAGCCAGCGCCGGACAGACGTTGCCCACCAATGTCAAAGCACCCGTGCAGGTCGTCACGAAGGCGAACGTCGATACCGCCCTGGCTGCGGCACCCAAGCCGGCCGCACCCTACGAGGATCCGTTCGCGGCACTCACGAAATGACGACCGTCTCGGTAGTCGCCGATCACCCTGGACGGCTGGGCGATTTCGGCGCGGTAGCCGACCCCGGCGGGCTGCGGGCGCGCCCGATTCGCGTGGCTACGATGAGCGAGTGGACTCGCCCGGTCTCGATGCCGACCCTGACCTGCTGATCGACTTCGCCAAGATCACTCTGCGCCGCGGCGGCCGGACCCTGGTCGGTCCCGTCACCTGGTCGGTGGAACTCGACGAGCGATGGGTGGTGGTCGGACCCAACGGCGCGGGCAAGACGTCACTGCTTCGGATAGCGGCGGCCATGGAGCATCCGACGTCGGGCACGGCGTATGTGCTCGGGGAGCGGCTGGGCCGGGTCGACATGGCCGAGCTGCGGGCGCGCGTCGGGCTGAGCAGCTCGGCGCTCGCCCAGCGGGTGCCCGACAACGAGGTCGTGCGGGACCTGGTTGTGTCGGCGGGCTACGCCGTGCTCGGCCGGTGGCGCGAGCGCTACGACGACATGGACTACGCCCAGGCCCTCGACATGCTGGAGAGCGTCGGGGCCGAACACCTCGCCGACCGCGTCTACGGCACCCTGTCGGAAGGCGAGCGCAAGCGGGTGCTGATCGCGCGGTCGCTGATGACCGACCCGGAGCTGTTGCTGCTCGACGAGCCTGCCGCCGGACTGGATCTGGGCGGCCGGGAAGAGCTGGTAGCCCGGCTCGGTGACCTCGCCACCGATGCGGATTCGCCGGCGATAGTGCTGGTGACCCACCACGTCGAGGAGATCCCGCACGGCTTCTCCCACTGCCTGATCCTGTCGGAGGGAAAGGTGGTCGATTCGGGTCTGCTGACCGACGTACTGACCGCCGAGAACCTCTCGAAGGCGTTCGGGCAGTCGATCGCGCTGGACGTCATCGACGGGCGCTACTTCGCGCGTCGAACCCGGAGTCGCGCCGCCCATCGGCGACGCACGTGACCGACGAGCGCTTGCGCGAGGAGCAGAGGTGACCGAACCCCTGACTGCACGGCCGGCCGCGACGGTGATGCTGATCCGTGACAAGGCCGGGGGAGTCGCCGATGACGCGGACGGTGTCGAAGTCTTTCTCATGCGCAGGCATTCGGCGATGGACTTCGTGGCCGGGGTGATGGTGTTTCCCGGCGGGGGTGTCGACGACCGCGATCGCAACGCCGACGTCGCCTGGCACGGACCGGATCGGCAGTGGTGGGCCGATCGGTTCGGGGTGGACGTCGAGCTTGCCGAGGCGCTGGTGTGCGCGGCGGCACGGGAGACGTTCGAAGAGTCCGGTGTGCTGTTCGCGGGGGCGGCCGACGATCCGGACCTGCTCGTCGACGATGCCTCGCGATACCGGGAGCAACGCGCGGCCCTGGAGAACAAGACGCTGTCGTTCGGGGAGTTCCTGCGCTCCGAGGAGCTGGTGCTGCGGGCCGATCTGCTGCGGCCGTGGGCCAACTGGGTGACGCCGAAGGAGGAACGCACCCGCCGCTACGACACGTTTTTCTTCGTCGGTGCGCTTCCGCAGGGGCAGCGCGCCGACGGTGACAACACCGAGACCGACAAGGCCGACTGGGTGACCCCGCAGGCGGCGCTCGACGACTTCGCCGACGGGCGCAGTTTCCTGCTGCCGCCGACGTGGACCCAACTCGACGCGCTCAACGGTCGGACCGTCACCGAGGTGCTCGCCGTGGAGCGCCGGATCGTGGCTGTCGAACCCCACCTTTCCGCGGCGAAGGGCGGTAACTGGGAGATCGAGTTCTTCAACAGCGACCGCTACAACGAGGCGCGTAACCGGCGGGCGCCGCAGGGGTACACCGACGGGGCGCCGCTCGCGTGACCGAGTTCGTCGCCGTCGTTATCCCCGAGAACGAGCACGTCCCCGTCGGAGGCGATCCCCGGGGACGGATCGCGACACTTCTGTTGTCGCGACCGCCAACCAACGCGCTGACCCGCCAGGTCTGCCGGGAGATCATCGAGGCTGCCGCGCACCTCGGCCGGCTCGACGACGTCTGCGCAGTCATCGTGTTCGGCGGCCACGAGATCTTCTCGGCAGGCGCGGACATGCCCGAACTGAAGACGTTGGACGCCGCCGAGGCGCAGGCGGCGGCGCGCGTGTGTCAGCAGGCGGTCGACGCACTCGCCGCGGTGCCGAAGCCCACCGTCGCCGCCATCACCGGATACGCGCTGGGCGCGGGCCTGACGCTGGCGTTGGCGGCAGACTGGCGGGTCAGCGGTGACAACGTGAAGTTCGGCGCCACGGAGATCCTGGCCGGACTGGTGCCCGCCGCTGGCGGCGCGCCCCGGCTGGCCTGTGCGGTGGGTGACAGCAAGGCCAAAGACCTGGTGTTCAGCGGACGCTTCGTCGACGCGCGGGAGGCCGTCGAGCTGGGCCTTGTCGACGAGATGGTGGCACCCGATGCGGTGTACGACGCCGCGGTCGCGTGGGCGAGGCGGTTTCTGGACTACCCCCCGGAAGTGCTGGCGGCGGCGAAGGCTGCGTTCCGGAGCGATTGAGGCGCTCGGCGCAAGAGTGACGAGCATCGGACGTTAGGCTGCCCGGCATGACGAGTTCCGATGTCACCGACCCGGCACCGCAGCCGCACGCCACGGCAGAGCAGGTCGAAGCCGCCCGCCACGACACCAAGCTCGCCCAGGTGCTCTACCACGACTGGGAGGCCGAGAGCTACGACGACAAGTGGTCGATCTCCTACGACCAGCGCTGCATCGACTACGCTCGCGGCCGCTTCGACGCGATCGTTCCCGAGGAGGTGCAGCGCAAGCTGCCCTACGACCGGGCGCTCGAGCTGGGCTGCGGTACCGGGTTCTTCCTGCTCAACCTCGTCCAGGCCGGGGTCGCCCGACGCGGATCGGTGACTGACCTGTCGCCGGGCATGGTCAAGGTGGCCACCCGCAACGGCCAGTCGCTGGGTCTGGAGATCGACGGCCGGGTGGCCGACGCCGAGGGCATCCCGTACGAGGACAGCACGTTCGACCTCGTCGTCGGGCACGCCGTGCTGCACCACATCCCCGACGTCGAGTTGTCGCTGCGCGAGGTGGTGCGGGTGCTCAAGCCGGGTGGGCGGTTCGTCTTCGCGGGGGAGCCGACCACCGTCGGTAACCGGTACGCCCGCACGCTGGCCGATCTGACCTGGAAGACGACCGTGAAGGCGATGAAGCTGCCCGGACTGGGTTCCTGGCGCCGGCCGCAGGAGGAGCTTGACGAGAATTCCCGGGCCGCTGCACTGGAGTGGATCGTCGACCTGCACACGTTCGACCCCGCCGATTTGGAGAAGATGGCGACCAACGCCGGAGCGGTTGAGGTGAAGACCGCCAGTGAGGAATTCACCGCCGCGATGCTCGGCTGGCCGGTGCGGACCTTCGAATCGACGGTCCCGCAGGGCAAGCTGGGCTGGGGCTGGGCGAAATTCGCGTTCGGCAGCTGGACGACGCTGTCGTGGGTGGATGCCAATGTCTGGCGCCGCGTGGTTCCGAAGGGCTGGTTCTACAACGTCATGGTCACCGGGGTCAAGCCGTCGTAGAGTTCGGCCTCGACGACGTGAGGTATCTCCGCAGCGATGCGGGACGGCTCGCGTTGGACGAGGTCGCGCGGTATCGCTTCACCGGTTCCACTCTGGTCTCTGACATCGCTTCGGCAAGAACGCATTTCGCTGATCGCGCCGCTGTCCTCGTGGAGACAGTGATGCTGCGTCGCAAGGCGGCGACGAAGTTCGCCGATGCCTCGGACTGGTTGTTCACCGACGAGGCGCTGCAGCAGGCCACCGCCGGGCCGGTCGCCGAGCACCGCGCGCTGCGGTTGACCGGTCGAACCGTCCACGACGCGACATGTTCGATCGGCACCGAGCTTGCGGCGCTGCGGAATCGGGCTGCGTTCGTGGTGGGTAGCGATATCGACCCGGTACGTCTGGCGATGGCGCGGCACAACGTCGGCGACGTTCCACTGTGCCGCGCCGATGCGCTACGGCCGGTCACCGCCGACGCGGTCGTCGTCGTCGACCCCGCGCGGCGCAGTGGAACCGGGCGGCGCTTCGATCCACGCGCCTCCCTGCCGCCGCTGGACCAACTCCTCGACGTACTGCACGCTCGCGACTACGTCGTGAAGTGTGCTCCCGGAGTCGATTTCGCTGTCCTACGGCAGCTGGGATTCCGGGGCGAGGTCGAGGTGACCTCGCTGGCGGGCAGCGTCCGCGAAGCTTGCCTGTGGTCGCCGGGGCTCTCGGAGACGAGCGTGCGACGGCGGGCCACGATGCTCGACACCGCAGAACAGCTCACCGATGCGGAGCCCGACGACTGCGGGGTCGCGCCGGCCGGCCGGTGGATCGTCGACCCCGACGGTGCGGTGGTGCGCGCCGGGCTGGTGCGCCACTACGCCGCCCGGCACGCTCTGTGGCAGCTCGACGCCGATATCGCGTACCTGTCGGGTGACCAATTGCCCGACGGTGTACGCGGTTTCGAGGTCCTGGAGCAGTTGGCGTTCAGCGAACGGCACCTGCGCCAGGCGCTTTCGGCACGAGACGTGGGAGCGGCCGAGATCCTGGTACGCGGCGTCGATCTCGACCCCGACGTGCTGCGGTCGCGGCTGCGGTTGCGCGGTTCGGCGCACCTCACCGTCGTCATCGCCCGGCTGGGGCCGGGAGCGGCAAGTCGGGCAACGGCATTCATATGCCGTCCGTCGCGCTGATCGGCCACGTACGCTGGGATCAACGCGCCGAGGCCCGATCGGCGCCGACCTCGAGGACGGCCGACGATGCGTATTCTCGCCGCTGCCCTGTTGGCTGTCGGTGTCGTGGCGGGATGGGCATGCGCACCGGTCGCCGCGGCCCAGTCGGCGTGCGCAGACCTCGGTGGCTCGGTCGACGCCGAGCAGGTCTGTCACGTCCGTGCCGAGAACCCCGCCTACACGCTGGACTACACCTTCCCGGCCGACTATCCCGACCAGCCGGCCTTGACCGCCTACCTGACGCAGACCCGGGATGGCTTCGTCAACGTCGCGGAGATGCCGGGTTCGTGGAATCTGCCGTATGTCTTGGATGGCAAGGGAACCGAATACCGGTCCGGACCGGTGGACTCCGGGACCCGCAGCGTCGTGTTCGAGGTCTACGAGAACGTCGGCGGTGCGCACCCACAGACCTGGTACAAAGCGTTCAACTGGGACGTCGCCAAGAAGGCGCCGGTCACTTTCGACACCCTGTTCAAGCCCGACACCAGACCGCTGGACGTGATCTATCCGATCGTGCAGTCCGAGGTGACCCGGCAACTCGGCGCCGACGCGCCGATCTCACCGGCTGACGGTCTGGATCCGTCCAAGTATCAGGAGTTCGCGATCACCGACGATTCGGTGACTTTCTTCTTCGGCCAGGGCGAGATCATGGCCGGTGCCGGCGGCGCGCTGCAGGCCACGATCCCGCGGGCGGCGATCGCCGCGATGCTCGCCTGACCGGGGCTAGGCCGGTGCGAACCCGTAGACCCGGCCGTCGCTGGTCGCGGTGACGACGCGTCTGTCATGGCCGATCGACACCCCGACCGGCCATCCGGTGGCACCGGGAAGGGGGTAGCGGTTGACGGTGTGGCCGTCGCCGAGGGCGAAGACCATGAGGGCCATCCCTTCGGTGTCGCTGCCGTCGCGCACCACGGTGTAGCCCACCCCGGCGACACTGGACGTCGACAGCGGTGACATGTCGTCCTGGTTCCAGACCTCCTCGCCGTGCCCGCCGGCGTCGCGCACCGCCATGAGCCGGGCCCCCGGCCCGCCGCCGGCGATGATCAACCCGTCGTGGGTGACCGACGGCGGGGTCTGAGCGAGATAATTCAGTGGCACCGACCATTTCTCGGAGCCGTCGTCGCTGTTGAGCGCCCACAACTGCTCGTCGCGGCCGTTGACGTACACGGTCGACCCGTCCGCGGACAGCACCGGGCTGGCCAGCGGCCCGCCGCCGACGGCGTCGCTGGTCCACTCGCGGGTGAGCAGTGGCGTCTGCCCCGGTCGGTACCGCAGCCCGACCAGCACGGGCTTGTCGGCGCCGGGCTCCCACAGTGAAACCACGACGATGCCGGTGGCCTCGGAGAAGGCCGGTGCCGCGGCCACAGGGCATTCCGGACGGGCCGGTCGGCAGTCGCCGAGCCCGCGTTGGGAGTCGGTGGGGTCGACGCCGTCGATCAGGTCCAGCGCGGTGCCGATCACGGTGCCGCGGTGGGCGTCGAACACCAGTACCTGGCCGAGGTGGGTGACCACCAGCAGATTGCCCGGGGACAAGAGGCGGGTCGTCATCGGCATCCCGATCACCGGCTGGCGCCACCGGATCCACTGGGTCGACGGAAACGACAACACTGTCCCGGGCTGGCCGATGTAGAGGTTGTCGAAATCGTCGAACAGCGGGCTGGCGAAGCCGCCGCCCAGGACGAGCCTGGTGCACCACCGCTGCCGTGCGCGATTGTTGGTCTCCCAGACCATCAACGAGCAACCCCCGGCGGTCTGGCCGTTGACGGCCAGGTAGTTGCCGGAGCCGAGCGATACCTGTGCGGCGAGATCGCCCTTGACGGAACGTGTCCACTCCAGGCGCAGCGTGTCGGCCCCGCTGACGGGCGAGTAGCTGCTGTTTGCGGCATCGGCGTACTGAGCGGCCCAGCCTGTGGCCGCGCGGGCCTCGACCCAGGAATCGGTATTGCCGCAGCCGGCGAGAGCGCCCGTGATCAGCGCCGTTGCGGCCAACGCGGTGATTCGCCGGAGCACGGGATCCCTTCTGATTCCTCGGAGCGTTCTGCGGTGTTCGAGCCCACGTGAGGGTAACCGCTCGAGGCCGGAGGGCATGTTAGGAGCGCTGGGCCCACGCCCGAAGGGCCGGGTACGACCCGGGAATGTCCGAGATGAGCTCGCGTAGGCTTTCCGGCCATGACGACGATGTGGGGTGCGCCGTTGCACAAACGCTGGCGAGGGTCGCGCTTGCGGGATCCGCGTCAAGCCAACTTCCTCACCATGGCCTCGCTGAGGTGGGTGCTGGCCAACCGCGCCTACACGCCGTGGTACCTGGTTCGCTATTGGCGGTTGCTGAAGTTCAAGCTGGCCAATCCGCACATCATCACCCGGGGCATGGTGTTCATCGGCAAGGGCGTGGAGATCCAGGCGACCCCCGAGCTGTCCCAGATGGAGATCGGCCGGTGGGTCCACATCGGCGACAAGAACACCATCCGCTGCCACGAGGGCTCGCTGCGCATCGGTGACAAGGTCGTGCTCGGGCGCGACAACGTCATCAACACCTACCTCGACATCGAACTGGGCGACTCGGTGCTGATGGCCGACTGGTGCTACGTGTGTGATTTCGACCACCGGATGGACAGCATCGAACTGCCGATCAAGGACCAGGGCATCATCAAGAGCCCGGTGCGGATCGGGCCGGACACCTGGGTCGCCACCAAGGTGACGGTGCTGCGGGGAACGAGTATCGGCCGAGGCTGCGTGCTCGGAGCCCATGCTGTGGTCAAGGGCGAGATCCCGGACTTCTCCATCGCGGTCGGTTCGCCCGCCAAGGTGGTCAAGAACCGCAAGCTGTCGTGGGAGACGTCGGCCGCCGAGCGCGCCGAGTTGGCCGCAGCGCTGGCGGACATCGAGCGGAAAAAAGCCTCCCGCTGACCGATGTGGCCGCACCCGCACTGCGCGTGTCCTGCGGAAGTGACAGCATTTCGGAGGTGACCACAGGGACACCCCAGAACATCGCCTACCCCGCTCCGGGCTCCCGCCCCTTCCGACGGGACGAGGCACCGCTGGAACCGTTCGTCATCGTGCTGTTCGGTGCGACCGGTGATCTGGCCAAGCGCAAGCTGATTCCGGGCATGGCTTACCTGGACCAGTCCGATCTGGCACCCCACATCCAGGTCATCGGGACCTCGCTGGAGGATCTCACCGACGATGAGTTCCGCGTTGTGGCCAAGGAAGCCGTCGAAAAATTCGGCACGCACGAGCTCACCGAAGAACAGTGGGACAACTTCTCCAAGATTCTCACCTACGTTCCGCAGGCCGCAGGTCCGGAGGCGCTGGCCGCCGCCGTCGCCGAGGCCGAGACCCGGCTCGGGGCCGGAGCCAATATCGCCGCCGGGGCGGTTCGGGAAGTGCAGCGGCTGCACTACCTTTCGGTACCGCCGAAGGCAGCGCGGGCCGTGATCACCATGCTGCGGGATGCCAACCTGGTGGACCGTGCCCGCGTGGTCATGGAGAAGCCGTTCGGCACCGACCTGGCCAGCGCGGTCGCGCTCAACGACTTCGTACACGAGACATTCAGCGAGTCGCAGATCTTCCGCATCGACCACTTCCTCGGCAAGGAGGCCGCTCAGAACATTCTGGCGTTCCGCTTCGCCAACGGCCTGTTCGAGCCCATCTGGAACCGCAACTTCATCGACCACATCCAGATCGACATTCCCGAAATGCTCGGCCTCGACGAGCGGGCCAACTTCTATGAGAGCACCGGCGCGTACAAGGACATGGTCGTCACCCACCTGTTCCAGGTGATGGCGTTCGTGGTGATGGAGCCGCCCACCGCGCTGGAGCCTCGCGCGATCAGCGAGGAGAAGAACAAGGTGTTCCGCTCCATGCTCCCGATCAAAAGTGCCGATGTGGTCCGCGGCCAGTTCGGCGGGTATCGCGAACTCGACGGTGTGGCAAGGGATTCGGATACTGAGACGTTCATCGCGCTGCGGGTCGGCATCGACAATTGGCGCTGGGCGGGCGTGCCGATCTACCTGCGCACCGGCAAGCAGCTGGCGGAGGGGATGCGGATCATCTCCATCGCCTTCAAGGAAGCGCCGCGCACCATGTTCCCGACGGGATCGGGGGTGGGCGCCCAGGGGCCTGACCACCTGACGTTCGACCTGGCCGACGCCTCGAAGGTTTCTCTGTCGTTCTACGGGAAGAAGCCGGGTCCCGGCATGAAGCTGGAGAAGTTGTCGATGCAGTTCTCCACCCAGGAGACCGAGCAGCTCGGCGACGTACTGGAAGCCTACGAACGCTTGATCCTGGACGCGATGCGCGGTGACCATACGCTGTTCACCACCGCGGAGGGCATCGAATCCTTATGGGAACGTTCGGTCGAACTGATCGAGGACCCACCTCCGGTGAAGCAGTACCAGCCGGGGACGTGGGGGCCCAACTCGATTCATCAGCTGATCGCGCCCAATGCGTGGCGGCTGCCGTTCGAGCGGGCCTGGCGGGAGAAGAAGCCCCGCTGACGTGCTGGGGTAGCGCTTCGGCCTCCTGCTGGAACAACCGTGTCGGTGGCCGGGGGTAGTGTCGAACACATGTTCGAGTCGTTGTTCGGCGACGTGGATGATGACGCGTTGGTGGGTGTGATCGAGCAGTTGATGCGCGACGAGGCCCGGGTCGGGGCGCGGCGGTTGGCGGCGATCGCGGAGTTGGTGG
>Ga0190271_10000843_pt1 | contig 16293 bp, 16 predicted proteins | sample Popmic356T_FD_133747 | JGI IMG/M metagenome (GOLD analysis project Ga0190271, IMG submission 133747) | Populus adjacent soil microbial communities from riparian zone of Weber River, Utah, USA - 356 T | ecosystem: Environmental > Terrestrial > Soil > Riparian zone | place: USA: Utah | collected...
CGACGAGTGCTTCCTCGAGCGCGCGCAGCGTGTCGACGTCGAGGTCGTTGGTCGGCTCGTCGAGGAGCAGGAGGTTCCCGCCGGCGCGGAGGAGCTTCGCGAGATGCACCCGGTTCCGCTCTCCGCCGGAGAGATCCTTGACGAGCTTCTGCTGGTCGCCGCCGCGGAAGTTGAACCACGAGACGTACTGCCGCGAGTTGACCTCGCGCTTGCCGAGCTGGATCACGTCCTGGTTCCCGGAGATCTCCTTCCAGACCGTGTTCCGGCCTTCGAGCGCGCTCCGTGACTGGTCGACGTAGGCGAGCTCGACGGTGTCGCCGATCTCGAGCGAGCCGTCGTCCGGTTGCTCCTCCCCCGCGATCATCCGGAAGAGCGTCGTCTTGCCCGCGCCGTTCGGACCGATCACCCCGACGATCCCGCCCGGCGGGAGATCGAAGGTGAGGCTCTCGACGAGAAGCCTGTCGCCGAAGCCCTTCTGCACCTGCTCGGCACGCACGACGACGTCGCCGAGGCGAGGCCCGGACGGGATGTGGATCTCGACCGTGTCGAGCCGTTTCGCCTGCTCCTCGGCGTAGAGCTTCTCGTAGGCGGTCAGTCGCGCCTTCGACTTGGCATGGCGCGCCGTCGGACTCATCCGCACCCACTCGAGCTCGCGCTGGAGGGTCCGCCGGCGAGCGGCGTTCCCCTTCTCTTCAACGGCCAACCGGGCTTCCTTCTGCTCGAGCCACGACGTGTAGTTGCCCTGGAACGGGATCCCCTTCCCCCGGTCGAGCTCGAGGATCCACCCGGCCACGTTGTCGAGGAAGTACCGATCGTGGGTGACGGCGATCACGCTGCCCTTGTACGCCTCGAGATGCCGCTCGAGCCAGGCCACGGACTCGGCGTCGAGGTGGTTCGTGGGCTCGTCGAGGAGCAGCAGATCGGGCGCGGAGAGGAGCAGCCGACAGAGTGCGACGCGGCGGCGCTCGCCACCGGAGAGCGTCGTCACGTCGCGGTCGCCCTCCGGCAGCCGGAGCGCGTCCATCGCACGGTCGAGTGTCTGCTCGAGGCTCCAGGCGTCCGCGCGGTCGATGCGGTCCTGTACCTCCGCCTGCTCGGCCAGGAGCGCGTCGAAGTCGGCATCGGGCTCAGCGAACGCGGCGGAGATGGCGTTGAATCGGTCGAGCAGGTCGCGCAGCTCGCGGACGCCGTCCTCGACGTTGCCGCGCACGTCTTTCGTCTCGTCGAGGTGGGGCTCCTGCTCGAGGAAGCCCACCGACGCCTTGGGATCGAGCTCGGCAACCCCGGACGACGGCTCCTCGAGGCCCGCCATGATCCGGAGGAGCGTCGACTTCCCCGCGCCGTTCGGCCCGAGCACGCCGATCTTCGCTCCGTGCAGGAACGAGAGCGAGATGTTCGCGAGTACCTGCCGCTCGGGGCCGTAGAACTTGTCGGCCCGGTACATGGTGTAGATGACGTTGGAGCTCATGGACGGGCGACGGTAGCCGAGACCCGGCTACTCGCGAGGGCGGAACTTTGCCCCGCCGCCGGCGGGCACCGCGACCCTGCCGACCTCGCCGGCCTCGCGCGCGAAGAGCCCGACGCGGCGCTGCACGGTCGGCCAGCTCGAGAGCCCATAGCGGCGGAGCGCGAGGCTCTCGACCGCAACCGCGGCGACCTGCACCCTGATCTGGGGGCAGCCTTGGTACCGCGCGGGGACGACAGCGCATGCCGAGCGGCCGTGGAAGACGGTCACGACCTCGTCGGCGACGATTGCACACTCGGTCGTCCTGCGACCGTGGAGCTTGTAGTTGAGGAAGACGGCGTTCGCGCGACACGTCGACTCGAACGGCAGGAGCTCGCGCTTGACCGCCGCGATGTCGCTCCCCACGCCGACTCCACCGCGGGTCTCCGCGCGCCCTGTCGCGACGATCCGCGCGACCCGCGCATTCTCTCGGGGACCGAGCATCGCCACCTGGAGGAGCCCGTCGCGGGTGGCGTAGACCCTGAAGTCGACGCGCACCGGGCGTGCGCTGGAGCGGGCGAGTCGGAGCGGGTCGGCGCTGGCCCGCCTCGCCTGCGGTAGCGACATGCCGAGCCGGAGCGTCCCGATCCCGACACCGGGCCGAACGAGGGCGTCTCGCGCAAGGCCGGCGCTCGCCGGGCCTGCGCTCGCGCAGAGAACGGCGACGGCTGCGACGGCGAGCGCCCGCATGGGTCGAGTATGTCCGACGTCAGTCGGACACGTGCTCTCGAGACACCGCTCGCAACACGTCGAGATCGCGCGCGTACGTGAGCAGCGACTCCGCCTGAGCAGGTGGGACCCAGCGTGCCTCGTCGACCTCGTGGTCGTACCGCACCTCGCCGCCGACGACGCGCAGGCGCCAGTAGCGCACCTGCTTCGGCCGGCCGCGCGCGTCTCGATACGACGTCGAAGGCAGCTCGCCGTCGAGCTCGCAGACGAGGCCGGTCTCCTCCTCGACCTCCCGTAGCGCGCAGTCCTCGTCGCTCTCGCCTCGCTCGCACTTGCCCTTCGGGAACGTCCAGTCGCCGTAGGCGGGACGGTGGACGACGAGCACCTCGAGGCCGCTGTCGCCCGAGCGCGCGGGCACGCCGCCCGCGGCCCGAACGACGCTCACGCGAGTCGTTTCGCCGCGCGGCGCAGCTTCTTCCAGGCGACCGGGCGGAGCGCCGTCGCCGCAGCCTTGCGATCGAGGGCCCGCTGCAAGAGGAGACCCACGCCGACACCGCCTCCTCCCGCGTCGGCGAACGCGCGGAGCCGCTGCTCGGCCACCGCCACGTCCTGGTTGACGCCGAGGACGTCCTGGAGCCTCGCCGCCGCTTCTGTGAACCGGTCACCCCGCTTCCCGAGCTCCCGTCCCGCGAGCTCCGCCGCGTAGCGGGAGCGCTTGAGGCGGATCCGCACGCGGTGAACCTGCTCGTCGGAGGACGACGCGTCGAGCTTCGAGTGCGCCCTGCGCATGCGCTTCCACGTGGTCTTCCACAGCTCCGCGAGGGGCGGCTCGTGACCTGTCAGCTCGGGCGAGCCGACGTGCTCGAGCCGGTCGAGGAGGGTCAGGTACCGATCGCTCGAGAGCGCCTCGACGACCGCGCCTCGAGCACCCGCCCGCTCGGCCTCCAGCCCCTCCAGCACACCGTCCGCCGAGCGGCCGTCCGACCCGAGTCCGGCGATCTCGGCCGCGAAGTGCTCCACGAGGACGTCCAGGTCGCGCGCCGGGCCGAGCGCCCGACCGAGCCACGCGAGCTCGTCGCGCAGCGGCTCCGACCAGGTCGGCTCCAGCAGGGGCTCGCCGACCCTCAGGAACGCCCTCAGCCGGCGCGTCGCGACCCGCATCTGATGCAGGTCCTCCTGGTCGGAGCCGAGCCGCGTGCCGGGGTCGTGGAGCAGGATCCTGCGCGCCTGCTCGGCGAGGGCGACCGCAAGCACCCGGGACGGTGGCGCATCGTCCTCGAGTGCCGGGGCGGCGCTCGGCACGTCGAGCTCGAGCGCGCGGTAGAGCTTGGGCCGCTGCTCGTGCGACGAGGCGCCGGCGCGCCGGAGCTCCTTCTCGAGCCGCCGAAGGGTCTTCTCGTCCCCCGTCACGAGCTCCACCTCGAGCTCGCGAAAGCGACGGACGACACGCGCTCCGGCGAGTACCGCGACCGAGTCGTCGACGATCTCCGCGCCGTCCGCTCGCACGGTCTCCCGCCGCGTGCGCAGCCGCGCGACCGGCGCCAGCTCGCGGCCGCGCAGGAAGCCGACGAGCAAAGCGGCGAGCTCGAGTGGCGGGCCTGCGGGGAGGCCGGGCTGCTCGAGCTCGATCCGCGCCGACCCGCGCGGGAGCTTCAGTTGCCAGACCCCGGTGCCCGCCTCGACCCGGTGCCTGAGCGTGACGCTGTGTCGCGCCAGCACGAGATCGGCCGTGTCGTGGTAGGTCGAGGTGAAGCGCCGGGTCGGCAGGGGCTCACCGCCGAGCTCCGGCAGGACGAAGCCCTCGTCGGGGGCGAGCTTGACTTCGCGCTCGAGTTGCTGCTTCACGGTATGAGCGTAACCCGGACGAGGCACGAGCGGCACCCCCAGTGGACGTTCACATGTGTCTCGTTTCGGTTAACGTGCCCGCCCGTGCGCCTGTCGCTCACGCCGAAGACGAGCGAGTTCTTCGTCCTCTTCGCCCGGGCCGGCGACAACGCCCTCGAGGTGGCGCGGCTCGTCGAGCGACGCTTCCGTGAGCACCCGAACTCGGGCATCACCCAGGAGCAGGTCAAGGCCGCGGAGACCCGAGGCGACGGCGTCACACGCGACCTGATCCAGCTCCTCAACACGCAGTACCTGACCCCGTTCGACCGCGACGACATCTACATGCTCGCGATCGAGATCGACGACGTGGTCGATGACGTGGAGGAGGCCTCGGACCTCCTCGGCCTGTACGGGATCGAGCGCCCCACGAAGCACGCCATCCAGCAGACGGCACTGATCGTCGCAGCCGCGGAACAGCTCAAGCTCGCGTGCGACAACCTGAAGAGCTTCAACGGAGTCCAGGACGCGCTCGTCGAGGTGAAGCGGCTCGAGGACGAGGGCGACGGGGTGCTGCGGGAGGGCCTCGCCGCGCTCTTCCGCGACGACCGCATCGACCCGCTCGTGGTGATCCGCTGGAAGGACGTCTACGACCGGCTCGAGCGCGCGCTCGACAGCTGCGAGACGGCGGCGAACGTCATCGCGAACATCGTCATGAAGAACGCATAGGGCAACGACGTGGAGCTGACGCTCTGGGCCGTCGTCGCGGTCGCGCTCTTCTTCGACTTCACGAACGGCTTCCACGACACCGCGAACTCGATCGCGACGAGCGTCTCGACCCGGGCGCTCAGCCCGCGGGCCGCGGTGGCAAGCGCTGCCGTGCTCAACTTCGCCGGCGCTTTCGTCTCGATCGAGGTCGCGGCGACGATCGCGAAGGGCATCGTCGAGCAGGAGGTGATCACGCTCGACGTCGTCATGGCGGGCCTCGTCGGGGCGATCACGTGGAACCTGATCACGTGGTTCTTCGGGCTCCCTTCGAGCTCCAGCCACGCGCTGATCGGCGGGATGATCGGCTCGGCGATCGCAGCCGGCGGCGTCGACATGGTGCAGTGGGGCGGGATCAAGGACAAGGTGCTGATCCCGTCGCTCGTGGCGCCGTTCCTCGGCGTCGCGATCGCGTTCACCCTGATCCTGGTCATCACGTGGTTCATCGCGCGGCAGTCGCCGGAGAAGGTGAATCGCGGCTTCCGCCGTGCACAGCTCGTCTCCGGGGGCTTCGTCGCGTTCACGCACGGCACGAACGACGCGCAGAAGACGATGGGGATCATCGCGCTCGCGCTCGTCGCCTCGGGGCACCTCGACCCCGACTTCGAGCGGCCGCCGACCTGGGTGATCGCCTCGGCGGCGCTCGCGATGGGCGCCGGGACGTACGCCGGCGGCTGGCGCATCATCAAGACGCTCGGCCAGCGGATCGCGAAGATCGACCCGCCGCAGGGCTTCGCCGCGCAGACCGCGTGCGCCTCGATCCTCTGGGGCACGGCGCACTTCGGCTTTCCCGTCTCGACGACGCACACGATCTCGGGCTCGATTCTCGGCGCCGGGGCGATCCGTGGCTTCTCGGCCGTGCGCTGGGGCGTCGCGGGCAACATCCTCGTCGCGTGGATCCTGACCATCCCCGCCGCTGCTCTCGTCGGCGGCGGCATGGAGGTCCTCACCCGCCTGCCGGGCGGCACCGTGCTCGTCTTCGGGCTCGCGATCGTGATCGCGGCGACGGCCTTCGCCGCCCGGCGCTGGGAGACGCGCCGCCTCGCGCCGAGGGCGATCGACGTCGCGCCGACTGCCGCCTGAGAACGAGCGCTACCGCGGCCGCCACTGATTGGCGCGCTCGTTCCGGGCAGCCAGGCGGACGGTCTCCGCGATCCGCCGCGCACGGGTCTCCTCGCGCTTCGCGTCGGCGATCCACGTAAGGATGCCCTTCCTCGCCGACGGCGGGAACGCGTCAAAATGCAGCATCGCCCGCTTGTCGGCCGACAGGGCGCGTCCGAGGTCGACGGGCACCTCTAGCGCCTCGACCGCGTCGAGCGCCGTCCAGGTGCCGCTGCGCTTCGCAGCGGCCACGGCGGCACGGCCGGGCGCCGCCATCCGTCCATCCCGCTCGAGCTTCGCGATCCGTGCCTTGTTCACTTTCGACCAGCCGCTCTTCGGCTTGCGGGGCGACATCCAGAGCAGCGAGCGGGTCGCGTCGAGCCGGTTCGACTTCGAGTCGATCCAGCCGTAGGCGAGCGCCTCCTCGACGGCCGCCGCATACGTGAGCGACGGCTCCTGCTCGCCCTGCTTTCTCGGCAGGGCGAGCCAGACGCCGCTTGGCCGTTCGTGATGCTCCATGAGCCATGCGCGCCACTCGGCGGGGCCTTCTACGTCGACGAGCTCACGCCCGTCCGGTGCCGTCGTCGTCACGCCGAAAGTATCGCCACGTCCCGCCACAGCACTCAGGTGGCGAAACCTTGACTCGAGACCGTGGGCTCCAAACAGACGACAGATGTGACCGAGACCTTCACATTGACGAGGGCGTCGCCGTTGTAGGGTCGCGACGTGGTCGACGTCGACGAGCTCCGTGCCGTTCACGTTCTGCAGATGCTGGAGCAGGCCGATCTGGAGTCCCTCGCCGAACAGGCGGAGCGCGTCGAGGTGTCGACCGCCGGCGTCAGCCTGATCCGCGAGGGCGACTTCGGGCACTCGGTCTTCGCGATCGTCGACGGAACGGCCGAGGTCAGCGTCGAAGGCGCCGTCGTACGGCGCCTGGGGCCGGGTGACGTCTTCGGAGAGATCGCCGTCCTCTCCTCCGGCAGGCGCACGGCGTCGGTCACCTCGACCTCGGCGATGCGCCTCGTCTCCTTCTTCAAGCGCGACCTCTGGCGACTCGCGGACGACCGGCCCGCCTTCGGTACGGCTCTCCGGGAGGTCACGGCCTCGCCGGAGGAGCCGAGCCGAGCACAGACCTAGACGAGCACCGCGTCGCCGCTGTCGGGCCGTGCCCCGGTGGCGACGCCCGCGGCTGCGCGACAGATCTCCTCCGTCGCCTCGCGAAAGACGTCCCCGTCGAGCAGGTAGTCGGCCGTGAAGTCGACCGCGCCGTTGACCTCGAGAATCGTGAACCCCCCGTCGGGTGTGGCCAGGAGATCGACGCCGGCGAGCACCGCGCTCGTCGCGCGCGCGGCCGCCAGGGCAAGCTCGCGGGCCTCGCCCGGAGCCTCTGCCGGCACGCGCGTGGCGCCGAGTGCGACATTCGTGCGCCATTCGCCCGGGGCGGCCAGCCGGTGGATTGCGCCGACCACCCGGTCGCCCGCGACGACGACTCGCAGATCGCTGCCCGTTGGCGGCACGAGCTGCTGGACGAGGACGCCGTGCTCCAGAAACCACGGTTCGGCGCGCACGCGGTCGAGAGCCTCGGTGAGGTCACGAGGGGTCTCACAGAGCGTCACGTTGCGACCCCAGCTGCCGTGACGCGGCTTGAGCACGACGGGCGTCGGGAGCACCTCGAGCGGGCGGCCGACCCGAAGGTGCTGGGTCCGCGGATGAGGAAGCCCCGCACGGCGCAGGAGCCGCGCCGTGAGGAGCTTGTCGTGCGTCGCGATGAGCGTCGCCGGCCCGTTCAGCACCGTCACCCCTCGCGCGGCCAGGACGCCGAGCGCCCAGAGCCCCGGCTCTACCCCGTCGAGCGTCGGCCGCACGTCCAGCCGCCCGAGCGCCGCATCGCCGTGCGCAAGCGATGTGACCGCCTCGACCGGCGTCATCGGCACGAGCTCGACGTCCGGGAGGCGCACGGCGGCGAGCGCGAGCGTCGTGGACGTCGGCGCCTGAGAGACGATCCCGATTCGCATGCGACCACTGAACCGGCGCGCCGCGCCGCGCGCAAGCCGGTTCACCAGCTCGACACGTAACTCGCACCGCCTGTGCACGAACGCGACCGCTGCGATCAGCGCCGGCTGGCGGGCAACGAGCCGCCTACGTGCGCCCCGAGGAGGTCGTGCTGCTCGGCGAGCGCAGAAGCCCGTAAAGGAACGCCCCGCCGAGGGCTCCAATCACCGGGGCGAGGACGTAGATCCAGAACGAGTGCCACTCGGACGCGACCAGCGCGGGACCGAAGGAGCGCGCCGGGTTGAGCGACGCGCCCGTCGCACCACCACCGACGAGTGACCCAAGGGCGACCGTTCCCCCGACGGCGATCGCGGCAGCCGCGCCGACGGCGCGCGTATCGGTGGCTACGGCCATGATCACGAACATCAGGAAGGCCGTCAGGACGAGCTCGAACGCGAATGCGTTCCACGTCCCGATCGAAGGGACGGTGGCGCCGAGCTGAGCAGGCGTGCCCTCCCACACTGAGCGCAGCAGCAACGCACCGGCGACCGCTCCCACGAGCTGGGCGAAGACGTAGCCGACCGCCTCGCGTTGGGGCAGGTGCCGCGTCGCCGCGAACGCCGCCGTTACGGCCGGGTTGATGTGGGCGCCGGAGAGATGGCCGATCGCATAGATGATCGCCATCACGGCAAGGCCGAACGAGACGGCGACGCCCACCGCTCCCAGCTGTCCACCTCGCTCGCTGTCGACGACGATCGCGCCGCACCCGGCGAAGACCAGCGCGAAAGTCCCGAAGCCCTCGGCCACGCAGCGACGAGCGAACGAAGGTGTGTTCGGGGTGCTCACGCCGCCGCGGGCATCCTCGCACGACGGTGCACCCTCCGCGTCCGGAGATGGTGTGGGACGAGGCGCGCTCTCGCCCCTGTGGCACTGCTAGCAGCAGTCGTCGCCGCAGCCGCTGTCCTCGTCGCAGAGCAACTCGAGTGCCATGGTCACACCTCCTCCCTGTCTGTGTGCTCCGGATGAACGTTGGGGAGATCGAGCTCACATATCGACGATGATCAATGTATCAAATACATCGACGCACGTCTATTCGACAGCTCGACACCAGACGCGCACCTCTCAGCCACCATCGCCGAGCCGTGAAGAGGGACGATTCCGGGACCCGATCTTCGGAGGCAGGATGCCCAGCACGATCGACCCGATCACACAACGTCACGTCGAAAAAGCGGCAGACGCTCTCGTCGACGAGTTCGCAGGGATCTTCTCGAGGGAGACGATCGCGAGGTACGTCGGCGACTCGCTCGAACTGCTCGGCTCAGCCCGGTTCACCGACTTTCTCCCCGTGCTCGCCCACCGCTTCGCCCGTGAGCGGCTGCGAGCGCTCGGCCAGTCCGAGGGCACTATCGTCAAGGAGATGCCGGAGGTGCTCTTCGTGTGCGTGCACAACGCGGGTCGCAGCCAGATGGCCGCCGGTCTACTGCGACTGCGCTCGGACGATCGCGTGCAGGTGCGCTCGGCCGGCTCTGCACCCGCCGGGGAGGTCAACCCGCTCGTCGTCGAGGCGATGCGAGAGGTCGGCGTCGACCTCGGCGAGGCCTTTCCGAAGCCGCTGACCGACGAAGTGGTGCGGGCCGCCGACGTCGTGATCACGATGGGCTGCGGCGACGCCTGCCCTATCTACCCGGGCAAGCGCTACGAGGACTGGGTGCTCGCCGACCCCGCCGAGGCGGGCTCGCTCGAGGCCGTACGGGCGATCCGCGATGAGATCGACCGTCGAATCACGGCGCTCGTCAGGGAGCTGCTGGCGTAAGTCACACGTGAGGGGGCGGCCTCTCGACCGCCCCCCTCGAGGCAACCGGTACCTGCGGCTTGCTAGGTGCGAGCTGCAGCCTTGATCGCCAGATCGAAGTTCGTCCGTGCCCGCTTCAACTGGGCGTTCGTGAGCGGCACGAACTTGGCCCTGGTCGCGATGGCCTTCTCGTTCGCGAAGATGTAACCGATGAAGGCCTGCACCTCGGGTCGCTTGAACGAGGAACCCTTCGCGTAGATGAAGAGCGGCCGCGAGAGCGGCTTGTACGTATTCGACTGCGCCGTCGCGACCGACGGGGTGACGCACTGGCCCGTCTTCGGGTTCTCGACCTGGAGGGCCTTGAGCCGTGACTGGTTCTCCTCGTAGTACGAGAAGCCGAAGTACCCCAACGCGCCCTTCGTGCCCGCAACGCCCTGCACCAGGACGTTGTCGTCCTCGGAGGCCTGGTAGTCCGAGCGGCTCGCGCGTGCACGACCGTTGATGGCCTCCGTGAAGTACTCGAACGTCCCGGAGTCGGTGCCCGCGCCGAAGAGGCGGAGCGGCTCGTTCGGGAAGCTCGAGCGGACGTCCCGCCAGTTGTTCACCTTCGAGCCCGGCTCCCAGATCTTCTTGAGCTCGGCGACTGTCAGGCAGGTCGCCCACGTGTTCTCACGATTGACGACGACCGTCAGGGCGTCGTTCGCGACCGTGAACGCGCGCCACGAGCCGACGTTGTTGGTCTTGCAGACCGCGGCTTCGCGGACTCGCATCGGACGCGACGCATCCGAGAGATCGATCTCGCCCTTGCAGAAGCGCTCGAAGCCACCACCCGTGCCGGAGATCCCGACGGTGATGTTGACGTTCCTGGCACCCGCGCGGCGGAAGAGCTCTGCCGCGGCGGTCGTGTACGGGCCCACCGTCGACGAGCCGTCGGCGGAGACGGTGCCGCTCAACTTGGCGAGCGCCGCCTTCGTCAGGTCGGGTCTCGGCTTGGTGGCGCCGGTCGCGACCGAGACCAGCGTGCCGAGCAGCGCGACAACCCCGATCGCCATGACTGCACGACCCCTTCGTGTCTGAGTCATTCCCATCCCCTTCGTTCGCGTGAGCAGTGCGAGCCGAGCGTGCCTCTGCTGCGATCCTTCGTGGGCTTGCGCGTGGTGAACGACCGGTGGCGAAGTCGTGAACACCGCGCTTGGCGAGAAGCAGGTATCCGACCGAAGTCAGACGCCGGACGCGCAGTCGTTCAACGACTCGTCTGAGGCCCGCAGGGGGGATCGAGCCGCAGGATCCGGCTTCCACCGGTTGCTGCTCGGCGAACGACCTTCAGTGAGACGCGTCGGTGAACTCGTGGAACTCGCCGGTCACGAGAAACGCGGTCTGCTCCCCGATGTCGACGGCATTGTCGCCGACGCGCTCGAGACAGCGCGCGACGACGATCATCCGCATCCCCCACTCCTGCAGGCCGGGCGAGGTTGCCATCCCGAGCACCTTGTCGGTGACGCGGCGGTTCGTGCGGTCGACGAGCTCGTCGAGATCGACGAGCGAGCGGGCAGTCTCGACGTCGCGCTGAGCGAACGAGTCGAGCGAGAGCTTGACCATCTCCTCGCAGCGGTCGCCCATCTCCCGGAGCCCCTCGACGAGGTCGTGCCGCGTCTCGAGCTCCGAGGTCAGCTTCGTCAGCTTCGCGATCGTGACCGACTGATCGCCGATCCGCTCGAGATGGATCGAGTTGTGCAGCACGGCGAGGACGAGGCGCAGGTCGGTCGCCACCGGGGTCTCGAGGGCGAGCGTCTCCTCGACGAGCTTCTCGATCCGGTGGTAGCGCATGTCGATCTCGTCGTCGAAGGCGATCACCTCGTCGCAGAGCTCGGCGTCCTGCGCCTCGAGCGCGCTGACCGCGCCACGCAGCGCTCTGAGGCAGAGCTCACCCTGCTCCTGCACGCTGGCCTCGAGCTGGTCGAGTCGTTGCCGGTACTCGACTCTCATCCGAACCGCCCCGTCACGTAGTCCTCCGTGCGCTTGTCGCTCGGCTGGGTGAACATCTTCGTCGTCGCGTCGTACTCGACGAGGATCCCGTTGCGACCCTTCCCGTCCTCGTGCACCTCGACGGAGAAGAACGCGGTCATGTCGGCGACGCGCGCCGCCTGCTGCATGTTGTGCGTGACGACGACGATCGTGTACTCGCGCTTCAGGTCGTGCATGAGATCCTCGATCGCAGCAGTGGCAATCGGGTCGAGCGCCGACGCCGGCTCGTCCATCAGGAGCACGTCAGGCTCCGTGGCAAGCGCGCGCGCGATGCACAGCCTCTGCTGCTGACCGCCCGAGAGGCCGAGCGCGGAGTCCTTGAGACGGTTCTTGACCTCGTCCCAGAGGGCCGCCCTTCGCAGGCAGCTCTCGACCCGCTCGTCGAGGTCTTTCTTCATGTCGAGGGCGCGAGGCCCGAAGGCGACGTTGTCGTAGATCGACTTCGGAAAGGGATTCGGCTTCTGGAACACCATCCCGATCCTGCGCCGTACCTCGACCGGATCGACGTTCCGCGCGTACAGGTCATTGCCGTGGTACTGCACCATCCCGTCGACGTTGGCTCCGACGATCAGGTCGTTCATGCGGTTGAAGCAACGGATGAACGTCGACTTCCCGCATCCCGACGGCCCGATGAACGCAGTCACTGTCTTCTCGAACACGTCGAGCGTGACGTTGCGGAGCGCGAGCTTGCCGGAGTAGTCGACCGCGAGGTTCTCGACGTGGAAGACCTTCTCACGCCTCGAGAGCTCCGCCTTCGACGTTGCCACCGAGACCTCGGCGATCCGGGAGCTGTCGATCGCGGGCGCGTCGGCGTTGAGGCGGGCATGCGTCTCGGGTCGCGGTGCGTCTTGGGGTGGGGTCTGCTCGTCCATCTTCTGCGTCATTCGATTATCACCATGTCTGGCGGTAGCGGTTCCGGAGGAAGATCGCGACCGCGTTCATCGAGAGCACGATCGCGAGGAGCACGATGATCGCGGCAGCCGCGAGCGACTGGAACGCGGGGTCAGGCAGCTTGACCCACGTGTAGATCTGGACCGGCAGCGCCGTAAAGGCGCCGAGGACGGTCGGATCGAAGGCGACGTACTGGAGCGCACCGATCAGGAGAAGCGGCGCGGTCTCGCCGACCGCGCGCGAGAGCGCAAGGATCGAGCCCGTGGCGATCCCGGGGATCGAGGCCGGAAGCACCTGCCGGGAAACCACTTGCCACTTGGTGGCGCCGAGCGCGAACCCGCCCTCCCGGATCGAAGGAGGAACGGCGCGGATCGCCTCACGGGAGGCGATGATCACGGTCGGCAGGACGACGAGCGTAAGGATGATCCCGCCGGCCAACAAGACGCGCCCGATCCCGACCGGCCCACGAACGACGAACGCCAGCCCGAGAATGCCGTACACGATCGCGGGCACGGCGGCCAGGTTCTGGATGTTCAGCTCGAGCAGCCGGTTGTACCAGCGCTCCTTGTGGGCGTACTCCTCGAGGTAGATCGCCGTGAGGACGCCGATCGGCACCGCCATCAGCAGGAGCAGCGCCGCCAGATAGATCGTCGCCAGGATCGCCGGTCGCGCGCCGGCTTCCTCCGCCAGCGTCGAAGGCGGATCCGTGAAGAGCTGCTTCGAGAGCACCGGAATCCCCTCGATGAAGGTCGTCAAGAGAAGCCAGCCGAGGGTGCCGAAGGAGACCGCGAGGCACGCGACCATCGCGCCGACGAACACCTTCCCCTTCGTCTTGCGACTCATCAGTCGTACACCTCCCGGAACCTCTTCACGAGGCGGATCGAGATGACGTTCATCACAAGCGTGATCGCGAAGAGCGTGAGCCCGACCGCGAAGATCGTCTTGTACTCGATCGAGCCGGTCGGCAGGTCGCCGTTCCCGGTCGCTCCGATGAAGGCGGTCATCGTCTCCATCGGCGCGCGCGGATCGAACGTGATCTGCGGCAGCTGCCCGACGGCGATCAGCACGATCATCGTCTCCCCCACGGCCCGCGAGATACCGAGCACGAACGAGGCGATGATCCCCGAGATCGCGGCCGGTACGACGACGCGGGTCGAGACCTGGAGCCGGTCGGCCCCGAGACCATAGGCTCCGTCGCGTAGCGCACGAGGCACCGCTGACATTGCGTCCTCGGAGAGCGAGGCGATCGTCGGAATGAGCATCACCCCGAGGACGAGCCCGCCGGCGAGCACGTTGAAGATCTCGACCTGCACTCCAATCGAACGGAGGAGCGGCGTGACCGCCGTCAGGGCGAAGTAGCCATAGACGACAGTCGGAATCGCCGCGAGGATCTCGAGGATCGGCTTCAGGATGTTGCGCGTGCGCGGGCTCGCGTACTCGCTCAGGAAGATCGCGGTCCCGAGCCCGGCCGGCGCCGCTACCAGCAGCGCCCAGAACGTGACGACGAACGTCGCGAGGATCAGCGGGAGGACACCGAACGAGCCGGGCTCGAAGAGCGGCGACCAGTCCGTTCCCGTGAAGAACTCCCACGGACTGATCTCCGTGAAGAACTCGATCGCCGGGAGCAGCAGCGAGATCACGATCCCGACCGTCGTCACGACCGAGACCAGAGCCGCAAGCCCGAGGATCACCTTCACGACGGCCTCGCCGAGCCTCCGGCTCGACGGGCTGAGATCGATCTCCCGGACGGCCGGGAGCGGCGGTGCCGTGAGATTCGGGGTGGTCACGACCCGCCGGTCGCCGCGTCGAGCTTCGCCAGGTTGTCCTCGACCTGCGTCTCGTTGAGCGGCACGAACTGCGCCGCCTCTGCGATCGACGTCTCGTTCTCGAGCATGAACCGCATGAAGTCCTCGACCTCCGCACGCTCGAGCGCGCTCGACTTGGCGTAGACGAAGAGCGGTCGCGCGAGCGGTGCGTAGTCACCGGCCTGGGCCGACTCGACGCTTGGCGCGACGCAGCCGTCGCCACCGTCGATCTCGACCGCCTTCAGTGTCTCCTGGTTCTCCTCGAAGTACGAGAAACCGAAGTAGCCAAGGGCACCTCTCGTGCCGGAGACGCCCTGCACCGTCACGTTGTCGTCCTCGCTCGGCGAGTAGTCGGTACGGCTCGCACCTTCCTCGCCGTTGATGACATCGGTGAAGTAGTCGAACGTCCCCGAGTCCGTCCCCGCCCCGAAGAGCTTGAGCGGCTCGTCCGGAAAGTCGTCGCGCACCTGGTTCCAGTTCTCGACCGTCGAGCCCGGCTTCCACATTGCGTTGAGCTCCTCGACGGTGAGGCACGTCGCCCAGTCGTTCTCGGGATTCACGACGACCGTCAGCGCGTCGTTTGCGACCTGCAGCTCGACGTACTCGACGCCGTTCTCCTCGCAGATGGCGCTCTCCTCGTCCTTGATCGGACGTGAGGCATTCGAGAGGTCGGTCTCGTCGCGACAGAAGCGCTCGAACCCGCCGCCCGTACCGGAGATTCCGACGGTGACGTCCGTTCCGCTCTCGTCCCGGAATCGTTCCGCCGCCGAGGTGACGTACGGGCCTACGGTGCTCGAGCCGTCGGCGCTGATCGTGCCGCCGCCTCCTGACTCGCCGTCGTCGCCGCCACAACCCGCGGCAACCGCGATCGCCACGAGGGCGAGGCAGGCGGCAAGAAGTCTGCGCAACGTCATTCGGTCTCTCCCCAGTCGATGTCGCGGCAAGTCTTCCGTCCATCCCCCGCCGGATGGGGGTCACGGTGGTGAAAGACTGGTGAAGAACCGGAGAACGCGCCCCTGTCAGGCGGGAAACACGCAGCGAATTTCCAGGCCTGCGCCCAGCCCTCCGCGCGCCTCGACCGTGCCTCCCGCCTGCGTGACGATGTGCTTCACGATCGCGAGCCCGAGACCCGTGCCGCGCGAGGCACGCGCGCGGTCGGCGCGGTAGAAGCGTTCGAAGAGCCGCGTCAGCTCCGGCTCGTCGACGCCCACGCCGTCGTCTGTCCCGCGGACGACGACAGCGCCGTCCTCGTGCTCGACCGCGAGCGTGAAGGTGGCTCCCGGGCCCGAGTAGCGGATCGAGTTCTCGGCGAGGTTCTGCGCCACGACCCGCATCATCCGCGGCCGGATCGCGAGCTCGATCCCCGGGTCGCCCTCGACCGCGAGCGCCACTCCCGCCCGGCTCGCGCGCTCCTCGAGCTCGGCCGCCACCGCCTCGAGCTCCGGCTTGACGGCGACGGAGCCGAGCGAGACGACGCGGGTGCCGGACTCGAGCTCGCTGAGGAAGAGCACCTCGTCGATCAGCTCGCGGATCTGCTCGACCTCGTTGCGTGCCTGGTCGACGAGGTGGAGCACGTCCTCGCCGGGGAGCGTCGCGGTCTCGAGGAGCGCGAGGAGTCGGGCGAGCGGCGTGCGCAGCTCGTGCGAGACCGCCGCCGTGAACCCGGCCCGCAGCTCTTCGTACGCGGTCAGATCGCCGCCACGGCTCAGGTAGACCAGGCGCTCGCGGCGGCCCCGCACGTCGTAGGGGACGACGAGCGGGATGATCCCCGCCTCGCCCGAGAGCAGGCCCTCCGGGATCTTCTCGCCCTCCTGTAGCCCCTGGATCGTCTGGCGCGCGCGGCGGCTGCCGGCGATCACGCGATCCTCGGAGTCGAGGACGACCACCGACTCGCGGCTCTCCTCGAGGAGCACCCTGCCTCGCGTCGA